>Ga0209701_10002034_pt1 | contig 13173 bp, 15 predicted proteins | sample CZO8metaG_4_FD_188356 | JGI IMG/M metagenome (GOLD analysis project Ga0209701, IMG submission 188356) | Vadose zone soil microbial communities from the Eel River Critical Zone Observatory, Northern California, USA - CZOApr15con2H3.8 metaG... | ecosystem: Environmental > Terrestrial > Soil >...
GCTCTCGGCATCCTGCCTCCCGCGACACTTGCACCTCCCTGTGCGTCGCGAGCGCAGGGAGGCGCAGGAGCGGCCGCTTTTTGCTTTGCGTGTTGAAAAGGCCACGGATGGACTTTTTCAACAACCTACATAGTCAACCGGCAAATGCTGCCTTCACTGCTTCGGGGACTGCTACCGCCTTAATACGCGTTTCATCTTCCGGATACGTCGCAACAAATACGCGCGTTTCGCTACCTTCGGCCAAGACACTCGCCCCTCGTCGCACCGTGTGCTTGACCACGAAAGTCTTGCGGCCCCACTCAACGATCGTGGATTCGATTTGCAGGGTTTCCCCGAAGGTCGCAGACATCAGGAATTTTGCATGCGCCTCGAGGAGCGGAACGCCGATGATACCGTACCTCGCTTTCAGCTGTTTCCAACTTTGACCCGCGACATCAAACAGATGGCACGTACCGGCGTCGAACCACCGGTAGTAGTTGGGGTAGAAGACGATCCCTGCCGGATCGCAGTGGCCAAATTCAACAACGACTTCGTGGATGTTTGAACGCATTATGTGGACATCAGCCGGGGGCCTTCCCTATTCACAGCCGGTATCAGCGTAACGCCGATGGGAGTGCGAACATCTTCGCAAATATAGGCAGTGGACATCTCAGTAATCTCTTGCTCGAGTTAAGAGTGGCGAATTGGCCGCGTTCTAAAGACCGAGCACGCGCTCGGCGTTTCCGTGGAACACCCGTTCCATAATGTCGTCCTTATAGCCGAGTTCGCCCCATTCGCGCAGCAGGCGATCATAAGGGATGCTGGGATAATCGCTGCCGAACATAATCTTATCCTTTAATCTGCTCCGAATGTCGACTTTCAACTGGGGGGGAAAATATTTTGGCGCCCAGCCCGATAGTTCCCAGAAGACGTTGCCCTTGTGCATAACCACCGCGGTCATCTCGTCGACCCAAGGCCAACCCGGATGCGCGGCGATGATCGTCAGGTTCGGAAAGTCGGCTGCCAGCTCGTCAATTGCCGCGGGATGCGCGTGCCGGATCTTGGCGCCCATCCCGCCGGGCATGCCCGCGCCCATCCCGGTCGTGCCCACGTCGATCATCACCGGCACTTTTAATTCGTCGATGACTTCAAACAGCGGGTAGAGGCGCCGGTCATTGACCGCAAAATGCCCCATGATGGGATGGAAGTGAAACCCGAGCATACCCAATTCCTGGATGGCATGCTGGGCCTCGCGAATGGCGATCTCGCCCTTGAAAGGATCGACGGCGCCCCAGGATTGAATGATCCGGTGCGGGTGGCGCTTTTGCATTGCCGACACGAAGTCGTTCGAACAGGGAGGTGTAGCGACTGTCGTCTCCAGGTCGAGCGCCACCAGCACCGCCTCGACGCCCGCCTCCGTGAAATCCTTGATGACCTCGTCCTCGCTCTTGGCGGCCCAGGACCGATTCCAATATTTGGCGAGCGCATCGACATAAGGCTGCTGGCAGGCAATCCACTCCTTGGAGTTTGGGTAACAATGAAGATCAATGATTCTCATCGGATTCGCATAAATGGTAGAGCCGTCAGCGGGATGCTCTCTTGCCGCTTGGCTCTGACGCGATTTTTGCCGATATCATCTCCACCAGCTTCTTCTTGGACACCTTACCGAACGTCGACAGCGGAAAATCCGGCAGAATTTCCAGACGCTCGGGGAGCTTATACTTGGCGATTTCCTTGCCGAGCAGGAAGTTCTTCAGCTCGTCGAAGCTCAGGCTCGCACCCTCGCGCAACAAGGTGCAGGCACACATGCGCTCGCCCAGATCGGGATCGGGGACGGGAATGCAGGCGACGTTTTTGACCGCGGGATGCGACAGAATGAGATTCTCGACCTCTTCGGCGCTGATTTTTTCTCCGCCGCGGTTGATCAGGTCCTTCTTTCGTCCCTCGACAATGTAGTTGCCGGAGACATGCTGGCGCATCAGGTCCCCCGATCGGTAGAAGCCGTCAGAGGTAAACACGCGGGCATTGTACTCCGGCACGCCGAAGTAGCCGCGCAGGGTGTACGGGCCCCGGCAGCACAGTTCGCCTGCTTCACCGAAGGGCACTTCATTGCCGTCGTCATCGAGCAGCCGCACCTCATCATCCGGGGACACCGGACGCCCCACCGTCTCCAGGCGCACGTCTTCCGGGTCGTCACGCCGGACAAACATCAAGAGTCCCTCGCTCATGCCGAAGTTCTCCTGGATGAACGCACTCGGAATGAGCTTCTTGGCAAGCAGCCGAACTTCGGGCTGCAGCCGCTGGCCGCCGCTTTGAATGACTTGCAGCGAAGACAGGTCGCAACGCGTTACCGCCGGGTCATTCAGCAACCGAATGAGGAGCGCAGGAACCACCTTTAGATACGTGATCCGATGCTTCCGGATCAGCGCACACATGTCATCCGGCTTGGTGCTGGCGCTGATCACCACCTTCGCACCATGAAACATAAAGCCCTGAATGCCGGGACAGGCAAGCGGCAGGTTGTGCGCGATCGGCAGCACGATCAGCAAGACCGACTCTTCCTTGACCTCGCAGACGCCCGCGGCAAGCTTGGAGTTGTAGGCGTAGTCGTTATGGGTGCGCGGAATAAGCTTGGGAATGCCGGTGGTTCCGCCGGAAAGCTGAAAGATCGCCGGGTCGGTCGGGTCAATATGTATTTTGGAAAGCGCCGAGGCGGGTGGCCGGGGAGGCGTCGCGATCATTTCCGCGAGCGACATGAACCCCTCGGGTGCAGCGCCCAGAATAATGCCATGCTTCAATGTCGGGCTCTCCTTGCGGATACGATCGACCATGTCGGCATAGTCGAACTCGCATTGGCGGTCTGGAATAACGCAGGCGGTGGCGCCGGAAAGCGCCACGAACTGGCTCATTTCCGCATACCGGTGGGTGGTCAGGGCCGCAATCGGGATGCCACCCATTTTCTGAAGCGCAAAGTACAGAATCACAAACTCGGCCACGTTCGGGAGTTGTACCACCACCCGGTCCAGGGACTTGAGGCCGATGCTCAACAGGTTTAGTGCCAAGGTGTCGGATAGATGGTCGAGTTCGGCGTACGTCATTGACCGGTCGCGGTCGATCAACGCGACGCGGTCAGCGTAACGTTCGAACACGACCTTGAATTCTTGCGCCAGTGACTTATCGGCCCAGTAACCGCGCTCGCGGTAGCGCCGGGCAAACTCGGGTGGAAATGGAACAACTCCTTCCAGCATCGCTTTTCCCTCCGCTTAGGTTGTGGCCGCGTAGCCGCCGTCGATAACGACGACCTCGCCGTTCACGAACCGGTTGCTGGTCAAAAGATTAACCATCACCTCGGCCACGTCCTCGGGCGTCGCGCAGCGCCGCAGCGGCGTGCCCTTGGCGCGACGCGCCATCAGTTCCTGGTACTTGTCTTTCAGCATCCGCACCATCCAATCGCCCTCCATCCACCCGGGCGCCACCGCGTTAACGCGAATTTCCGGGGCAAGATTGTAGGCGAGGAGCTTGGTGAGGCTCACCACGGCGGCCTTGCTCGCGGCGTAGGGCAGCGGCTGCGGACCTGGGCGCAGCCCGACGATGCTGGCGGTATTGACGATGCTGCCGCCGGCTTTCTTCAGAAGCGGGACAGCGGCACGCGTGACTTGAAACATGCCGCGGACGTTCACTGCGAATACACGGTCCCATTCCTCGGCGGTCATCGCCTCGAAATCCTTAGGTCCAACCTCCGTTGTCGTGCCGGCGTTATTCACCAGTGCATCGAGGCGGCCAAACTCCCGCTCGACGGCGGTGAGCATCTTGCGCACCGACGGGTCATCGCTGACGTCACACTGAAACAGCAGCGTGTTCGCGCCTTTTGCCTGCGCGAGTCTCGCCGTTTCGCGGGCCGCCTGTTCGCTGCGGCTGTAGTTGATGACGACGTCAAAACCGGCATCGGCCAGCGCCACCGCCGCCGCGCGGCCGATGCCGGTGGCCGCGCCGGTGACCAACGCGACTTTTTTGTTCTGAGTCATGGCTCTCCATTGTACCAAAGGATCCTGCGAGTAACGTTTCTTGTAGCATCTCCGGGTTAGAGAAGCTCATCCAGGCTGCCCAACAGGAGCATCGAATTTCGAGCACGGAAGATGCGGCGATCATCGCCCGTCACATCTTTTTCGTGTTCTCTGCACATATTCGCTGGTGGATCGTCACTCCGCATCCAAAGCCTCTCGCCGGCTTGGCCGACTCGCGGGACCTGCTCGAACTGCAGATCAACGGGCTCCAACCTGCTCTTGACGCGACCAGAAGCTCGGTCAAGTTGTCCGTTTCTTCGAAATAAACGCTGGATCGACTCAGCAACGAATCCTAGCCAGGATGGCTTGCCCCTACGCCTTCAAGCGCGGAAGCAACGCGATCGCGTTATCGCGCTCGATCGCTTGCAGGTCGGCAGCCGAAAGCCCGAGCTTGGTCATGCCGACGGCGGTCGCGCCGATGGGCACGAACGGGTAGTCGCTGCCGAACATGATCTGCGACGTGGGGACGAGCTTCGTCAATGCCGCGATGGCGGACGGATTGGCCGAGTTGGCGATTTCGTAATGCAGCCGCTTCAACTCGTTTTCGACGCCGTTCGGCACTTTTTCGGCAAGGTCCTTGCGAGTGCCGCTCAAACGGGCGATGCGGCCGGCCAGCATCGGCACCGTTCCGCCGGCATGGGAAAAAATGAAGCGTATGTCCCGCAGGCGCGCCAAAGACCCGGAGAAAAGCAGACTGGTCACCGCCCGCGTCGTGTCGTGGGGAAACTCGGTCAATGTCTGCGGGACGTAGGCCATGAGATTCTGGCAGCAAATCGGCGCGGTCGGATGGAAATACACAACCGCCTTGCGGCGATTAAGCTCGTCGAACACCGGCGCAAAAGCGGGATCGCCGGGCCACTTATCGCCGTAACTGGTCATCAGACCGATCCCGTCCGCCTTAAGCACCTCCAGCGCGTATTCGATCTCCCGCAGACTGCCTTCTGTGTCGGGCAGCGGCACCGAGGCGAACAAGCCGAAGCGGCCCGGATAGTCTTTGATCAGCTGCGCTGCATAGTCGTTGCATTTGCGCGCCAGACTGCGCGCCGCCTGTACGTCTCCGAACCAGATGCCCGGGCTTGTAATCGAGACGATGGCGGTCGCAATCCCATTCTTATCCATCTCGGCGAGCGCCTTTTGCGGCGTCCACTCCGCCACCGCGGGAGGTAATATGCCCTGTACCTGGGCGAGAACCCGCTCCCGCGCTTCGGCCATGTAAACCGGCGGCATGATGTGGTGGTGCACGTCGATCAGGCGCGGCTTGGCGCCGGCAGCGGGCGTCTGCGCACGCAACACCCCGGCCGGCAGGATTGCGCTCGCCCCGAGCGCGGCGAGTGTGGTTAGAAACCGCCGTCTGGAAACACCGCACGCGCCCGATCGGCAGTCGTGCCCGTGGTGGTTGCCGATAGCGGCGATGCGAAGACTGTCATTATCGTGTGCCATGCTATTCCTCCACCGATATTGTCATTTGTTCATATACCTGAGCATATATAACACGTCGGCGGACCACCTTTAAAGCCCCTCCTGGATTTCCAGCAGCACGTCTGGCAGGGCGAGAACCGGAATAAACTTACTCGACCCCAGTTACCGCGAATGCCGCTTTTGCCGCCGGTGTCGTGAGGTAGCGGACGAACGCCTGCGCCACATCCACAGCAGCGCCGTCCGCCATGGCGGTCGCGGCATAAGCCGTATAGTTCTGGATCTCCGCCGGCAGCGGGCCAACGAGCTTCAACCCTTTCTTGCTGTACTCATTGATCTCGGTAGTCGCACCGAAGCCGATTTCGTTGCCCTTGCCCTTGATGACGTGATTGAGCACCGCCGGGCCATCCGGATAGCGCGTGGTCTTGGCTTTCAGCTGCTCCGCGATTCCGAGCCGATCGAACAGGCCCGCAACATAGATGCCGGTCGAGGCCTGGTTGTAAACCAGTGATTCGGCGTCTAGCATGGATTGCTTGAACTCGTCCACGGTGGCGATGCCAGGCCTCGGCGCGCCATCACGAACGGTAATGCCCACACCGACGCGGCCGACGATGACGCGGTTCGCTGCCGCCGCTTTCCCGGCCTTAACCAGATCGTCGAGCACAGCGGGTGGCGCAATCACCACATCCACCGTCTCACCCTCGCCGATGCGTTTGCGGATCGCCGGTGCCGTGGCGAAGGTGGCCTTTACGCTGTGACCGGTTTCCCGCTGGAATGCATCGATCAGTTTCACCACACCAGGCTCGACCGCGCCTGCGCTGAGCAACTTGATTTCCGCTGCGAACGCGCCGGTCATTGCCATACATACGAGTAAAACAGTTGAAAGCAAAATCGATTTCATCGGTCCCCTCCTGCTTATTGTCATCATGTCAGATTTTCCGCCTAAGCCTGTTTCTCTCCGACTTACTGCCGCTACCCCAGATCCCGCATCTGTCGCCCTATCTCTACCCGAGCTAACCCGCTACAACAATACAACAACTGCATCGCCACCGCCACGCCGGATAGTGGCGTGGTTCGTGCGAGCACGTGCTCGCAACCACTCAGTACACGGAACAGTTAAACGCCTGCAGGTTTATGGGGCAGTCTCTACTGGAGCCACTGCCTAGGCACTGCACAAAAAAAAAGACCCCGCCGGGTGGCGGGGTCCTGTTTAAAACCTGCTTGCGCAGTGCTTGACGCTTTAGGCCGGCTGAACGTTTGTTGCCGACGGACCCTTGGGGCCCTGCTCCAGATCAAACTTCACCTGCTGGCCCTCGGCCAGACTTTTGAAGCCGCTACCCGCAATGGCGGAGTGATGCACGAATACATCTTTGCTGCCGTCCTGCGGGGAAATGAAGCCAAAACCCTTAGCATCGTTAAACCACTTTACTGTTCCTGTAATCACGAAAATACCTCTGTTTGGTTGAATTGCGATAATGTGCAGTTCATTCCTGGAAACAAAATTGCGGGAGTAACTACCGAAGATACTGGAGGCTTCCGAACTGACCACAAGAAGTGCACTGCAACAAGATAACTATACACAAATTTTTGCCAAAAACCACTACTATTTTCGGCCTATAGAAAGGGGCAAAACCCCCCCCCACCGACTCGGCGGCGGCGGCTGAAAGCGTCGCAACCTACAGCCCGATCAGGCAAACAGGAGGGCTGGCATAGCAAGCCGGAGAGCGATCGATACAGTCGCGGTCATGTTATCGTCCGCGGTGCCGCAGGACATTCACATTCGCGCTAATTCGGGGTAAGCTGCGCGGCGCGGCGATGTGGGAGGCGCCGGCCAAAACAACCATGAGCACCGCCAGGATTTACCTGCTGATCGTTGGCGCGCTAAAGAAGCCACATGAAACTCGCTAATGCCAAAGGCAAGACCCGTGCCGCCGTCGTTCGCGGGAAGCCCCACCGGATCGATATTCATCACCATCTCCTGCCGCCGAGTTATATCGCGGAAATAATCTCCCGGCGGGTTACCCCCACGCCCGCGTGGACGCCCGCGAAGTCGATCGAGGAGATGGACAAGAACGGCATCGCGACCTCCGTCGTATCGCTCATCCAGCCGGGCGTATGGTTCGGGGACGTCGCCCAGGGGCGCCGCCTTGCGCGCGAGGTGAACGAGTACGCGGCGCGGATGGTCATGGATTACCCGCGCCGCTTCGGCATGTTCGCCGTGCCGCCGCTGCCGGACACCGAGGGCAGCCTGCGCGAGATCGAATATGCCCTGGACACGCTCAAGGCCGACGGCATCGGCGTGATGACGAGTTACGGCGACAAATACCTTGGCGATCCGGCGTTCGCGCCGGTATGGGAGGAGCTTAACCGGCGCAAGGCGGTGGTATATACCCATCCCCTGGTGCCCGAGTGCTGCAAGAATCTCGTGCCCGAGGTGCCGCCGCCGACGATCGAATACGCGACCGATACCACCCGCACCATCGCGAGCCTGCTGGTCACCGGCACCGCCGCGCGCTTCCCGGACATCCGCTGGATCTTTTCCCACGCCGGCGGCACGACGCCGTTCCTGATCAGCCGCTTCACCCATTTGGAGACGATCATGAAGAATCGGGAGCAGCGATTGCCCAAGGGCGTGATGTACGAGCTGAAGAAGTTCTACTACGATACGGCGCAGGCGAACCATCCGGGGGCGCTGGCGGCGCTGATGCAGCTCGTGGCGGCGTCGCAGGTGTTGTTCGGCACCGACTTTCCGCTGCGCCCCGCCGCGGAAGTCGTCGAAGGGCTGACCGCATACCGGTTCAAAGCGAAGGAACTTCGGGCCATCGAACGCGACAACGCCCTCAGGCTGATGCCGCGGCTGACGACATAGCGTTAAAGCCCGGTCAGGCCGTCGTAAAGCAGTTTGATCCCCGTCAAGAAGAACAGCGCGTAAACAATGCGGTAAAACCAGCGCGTGTTGATGCGCGTCTGCAGCCACACACCGAGATAGGTGCCGGCGATGCCGACCGGGATTAACAGAATCGACGTGGCGAGATTGCGGGCGTCGAATAATCCGAGCCACAGATACGGCACGATCTTGGCGTAGTTCATCGTCCCGAAGAAGATCACCGAGGTCGCAACGAACACCGCCTTGTCGAGCTTTTGCGGCAGGAGATACACCATCAGTGGAGGTCCCCCGGAGTGGCTGACAAAGCTGGTGAAGCCCGCCAGCGTTGACCAAAAATAACCCTGCCGGTCCGATGGCTTGCGCTGCGGCGCCGCGCGCGGCATGAAGTTGTAGGCCAGGAAGCCGAGCGCAATCACCCCGAGCAGCAACCGGATCCAGTTATCGTTCAAGTGGCGGAAGGTAAAGGTGCCAATCACGCAGCCGATGAGGCCTGCCGGGAGGATGACGCGCATGATGCGCCGGTCCCACCGACCGAGGTAAGCCTGCAGGCCGGCGAGGTCCATCATGCAGAGAATCGGCAGCATGACCGCCGCCGCCTGCACCGGCGATATCATGATCGCCATCAAAGGGACGGCGATGCCGGCCGCGCCGCCACCCATCCCGCCCTTGGAAATCCCGTGGAGCACCACGGCGGGGATGGCGACCACCCAGAACCACGGGTTGGTGATGATTTCGAAACTCACGCCGCTTGTTTCACTGTTGTTGTCGCGCAGGCATAGTCGGTCATTGTCTCATAATTCACGGTTACGACTTAGTTTAAAGAAGCGACGAGATCGCGGCACGCGACGGTCTTTGGTTACAATAGACCCACCTTGTTCTGGTGATCTAATATTGGTGATCTAATAGTTGAGTAAACGCGCGCGCAGCAGAGTGGGACAAAGGATGCTTTTCTGACCGTCAAGAAATCAAACAAGAACCTAAGGTATGTTCCGAGCATTACAAACACGCAACTATCGTCTGTATTTTTTTGGCCAAGGCGTCTCGTTGATTGGCACCTGGATGCAGCAAGTGGCGCTCAGTTGGCTCATCTACCGGCTGACCAATTCGGAATTTCTCCTGGGCCTCACGGCGTTTGCCAGTCAAATCCCTTCTTTGATCGTAACCCCCCTTGCCGGCGCCCTCGCTGACCGTATGAATCGCCACAAATTACTGATCGTGGCCCAGGTGCTGGCCATGATTCAGGCGTTTCTCCTGGCCGGTCTGACGCTATCTGGCGCTATCGACGTAGTCGACATCATTCTACTGGGAATCCTGCTGGGGGTGATCAATGCCTTGGATATGCCCACCCGCCAGGCATTCCTCCTCGAAATGGTGGAGAAACCGGAGAACCTCAGCAACGCCATCGCCCTGCACTCTTCCGTGATGAACGCCGCGCGGCTGGTCGGCCCGGCGCTTGCCGGCGCCGCGATCGCCTTGTTCGGTGAAGGAATGTGCTTTCTGGTGAACGCCGTCAGCTATATCGCCGTGATTATCGCGCTGTTTATGATGCGAGTATCTCCCCGGCCGCGCGCGGCGCATAAGGCACCATTGCTGGCGCACATGCAGGAAGGCTTTCGTTACGCGTTTGGATTTTCCCCGATCCGCGCCTTGATCCTCTACATAGGCGCAGTTAGTCTGGTGGGCATGCCTTATGTCGTGCTGATGCCGGTGTTCGCCAAGAATATCCTGCATGGCGATGCCCAGACCCTAGGCTGGTTAATGGGCGCTGCCGGGTTCGGCGCCTTAGTCGCCGCGTTGTTGCTCGCCCGGCGCAAGCGGGTGCTGGGCCTTGGGCAATGGATCCTGACTGCCTCCGGCATCTTCGGTCTTGGGCTTATCGCTTTTTCTTTTTCCCGCTCGCTCCCGCTTTCTTTAGTCATCATCGCCTTTGTCGGCTTTGGCATGATGATCCAACTGGGCGCAACCAATATCATCCTGCAAACGATTGTGGACGAGGACAAGCGCGGCCGCGTCATGAGCCTCTTTACCATGGCGTTCTTGGGCCTCGCTCCGTTTGGCAGCCTCCTCGCCGGCAGCCTGGGCGAAAAGATCGGCGTGCCAACGACACTCTTGCTTTCCGGTGTTCTCTGTTTGCTGGCCGCCTTGTGGCTTTTCATCCAACTGCCAAAACTCAAGAGGGAAGCACGCCCGGTTTATGTCGCCAAGGGCATCATCGATGAAGTCCCGGCGCCGATTCCGGATTCAAAATCGTAGATAAAACGGCCGCGCACCGGCTCACCCAAGAGGCCAATCAGCGGCTCGAGTGGAACTAGGCGGCGCGGCGCGTAGGAATCCGCCTGATTTCCCCCCGCATGCGCTTCTCCGCGTGCCACAGGTCGTAGGCGGCTTGCAGGCGCAGCCAAAGCCCCGGCCCGTTGCCGCAGAACTTCCCAAGCCGCACGGCCATCTCGGGAGAAACCGCCATGGTGCCGGATAGAATACGATGCAGGGTCTGGCGGCTCACGCGGAGCTGCCGCGCCGCCCCGACGACACTCAAACCCAAGGCCGGCAGCACATCCTCCCGCAGGATCTCGCCCGGGTGTATAGGCGGCGCCTTCGGGGTTTCAGTAACCCGGTATTCCTTCTCTTTCGCCATTGTGCTTACCTCTCAGTGATACTGTTCAAGATCGACACGCCACGCATCGCCTTCATCGGGGTCGACTTGGGCGCAACCGTTCGCGCCTGCTAGGCCGCGCGGCGAGCGGGCTTGATGGCACGGGTGATATTTTTCCCGGTTTCTCGCTCGGCGACCTTGAGATCGTAGGCCGCCTGCAGGTTCATCCAGAACTGGGCCGTGGTGCCAAGAAATCGCGCCAGGCGCAGCGCCGTGTCCGCCGTGATGCCACGCCGCCCACGCACAATGTCGTTGACGCGCGTCACCGGCACGCACAATGCGCGCGCCAGGCTGCTGGCTGTGAGATCCATGGGCGCAAGCACTTCCTCGCGCAGAATCTCACCTGGATGGATGGGAGGCAGACCGTTTTTCATCGTTTCACCTCAGTCGTGGTAGTCCACGATATGTCAATTTTTGCGCCAATTAACGGAGCGTATATTAGCGTATATTAGGGAAGCTCTAATCAAGTTTATTACTGTCATTCCGAACCGCCGTTAGGCAGTGAGGAATCTTGATTTTTCAATAGCCTTAGCTATTCAACGAAAAATGCACCTGTTTAACCCTTCACACATCCCCATTTGCCATAGCGGTGGTGTAACTCGTTTGCAGAAAAACGAGTTTCATCAGTTTAGTTCCGGAATCTTTGAGAAGAAAGGTACTGCAGAAAAAGTTGAGCTATACGCCGCTATTAAGCAGGCAATGACTCAGAGTATCGATCAAGTACTCTTCAATTTTTCGCATTGGACCTGGATGGCACCAATTCAGCTGACCGTCGGTAACATCTTGCGGGTCAGCGTTCCGGCACCGATTGGTCACGCCGTATTTGCCGTGTCGATGCCGACAGCGATCATAGGTAACATGGATAAGGGGGAGCACTGCTTTCCAAGTCTTTTCTTGATAGATGAAAACAACGTTTTGATTGGAACAACCGCCCACCAAGTAGACAACAACCCCATAGGTAAGACGTTCGACACGACGATCAACATTTTTTGTTACGAGTCAGAGGGGGCACCTGGCTGGAGAAAAGTTCTGTATTCGAGCCTATCGAACTTGTCTCAAGGCAACGCTAATACTGCGGTCCTGCTTCTCGCGACAGCTGTCGAGCTGTACGCCGATTATCTATTTGCAAAAGATCTTGAGCAAAAAGGCGTTGCTCAAACGGAAGTAGAACACCGCGTCAGTGAGGTTCGGTTATGGCGTCCGAAGGTAGCTCGCGTAACAAATATTCTAGAAGTACTCTTACCGGGCTTCGATAAATCTGCTTTTGCAGAGGCGCTTGGAGAGTTTATGGAAAAGGTACGAAACCCACGAAATGCGTATGTACATAGGCATTCGAAAGATCTAACGAAGGCAGAAGCTCATGAGGCATTCTATGCTGCGTTTGAGTTATTGTGGAAGTATGACCAACTCGACTCAATTCTAGACCCGTAGTGACAAGTATGGAGCTCGCGAATGTCTTTTCGGCTCATATTAATATGAATCAAGAGGGTCGGAGCAACTTCACCTTCTAGATTTTTTAGATTTTTATCCACCCATTGTTCGCCAGCATGGCGCGGTCACCGGCGAGCATCAGACCGTTTTTACTCGCGAGCGCGTTCACGGCGAAATAGTGCATACCGGATGCGCTCAGGTTACCAAGTAAAAACTTAACAGTGGAAACCTTCCGATACCACAATCGTAAAAAATTGATAGCATACAGTTTTCCACAAGGAGTATCTAACATGAAGAGAAAAGCGTCAGCAATTTGGCGAGGTGGTCTTAAAGACGGGAAAGGCACTATTTCAACCGACAGCGGCGTGCTCAAAAACACGCAGTACTCATTTAGCACGCGGTTTGAAAATGGCATCGGCACGAATCCCGAGGAGCTGGTGGCCGCGGCTCACGCCGGCTGCTTTTCCATGGCTTTGTCCGCGCAATTAGAAACAGCCGGCCTGAAAGCGGAGGAGATCAATACGACGGCAACGGTGACGCTGGAAAAGGTGGATGCAGGTTGGGCGGTGACAGCGGTTCATTTAGACGTCAACGCGCGTATACCCGGCGCGGATCAAGCGAAGTTCGATAAGGCGGCGAATGACGCGAAAACCGGCTGCCCGATCTCGCGCTTGTTAAACGCTAAAATCACCATGAACGCAAAACTCAATGGTTAATGCTTCAGCCCTGTGCACGAGCTACTT
>Ga0209701_10002036_pt1 | contig 13166 bp, 20 predicted proteins | sample CZO8metaG_4_FD_188356 | JGI IMG/M metagenome (GOLD analysis project Ga0209701, IMG submission 188356) | Vadose zone soil microbial communities from the Eel River Critical Zone Observatory, Northern California, USA - CZOApr15con2H3.8 metaG... | ecosystem: Environmental > Terrestrial > Soil >...
GAGCTTGGCATGGAAGCGATCTGGCGCATCGAGGTCGAGGATTTTCCGGCCTTCATCATCATCGACGACAAGGGCAATGACTTTTTCAAGGAATTGAATTTGGGGTGAGGGGGCAACGCCGACCACGTCTCCACGTCGTCCCGGCGAACGCCGGGACCCATACGGCGCGGAGTCGCGTTTCGGCAATGAAGCAGACGCCTTCCGCAACAATTACCGTCCGGGATTATGGGTCCCGGCGTTCGCCGGGACGACGAGCATAGAACCTACGCCCTCGTCCCCGTGAACGGAAAGCTGCCCATCGGGCCGATTCCCATCTCGCCGGTCATGTTGTCGCCGGAAATCTTGCCGGTGAATTCCAGCGTCAGCGGCATCGGGTTGGTGATGGAGACTTTCCAGGCGACGTCGTCGCCATTGGCGGTGCCGTCGAAGATCTCGGTCGAATTGCCCTCGGCGGCCTGCGTGCCGGTCAGCGCGCCGCCCGCATTCTTCAAGCTCAGCGTCGCGTTGCGCTCGCCCATCGGCGTGCTCATGGTGATGTTCCAGTTTCCATCTACCGCCATCTTAAGTCTCCTGAATTGTTTCCTGGCAAAACCGGAATGGTTTTGGGATTCGGCTTAAGCTTCGGCGGGCGGTATAGCGCATCTCGTCACGTATGCCCAATCGTCACGCGCGGGCAGCGCGAATCCGGTTGATGACGAGAAGGCGAAACGCGACATATTGAATGGCGAAGGCCGCGACCTTGGCGCCGACCAGGACCACCGACACATAGAGCGCCCATAGCTTGAGATCGCCGGTCGAGGCCACCGCGATGGTGCCGAGGCCGAGCGCGAACATCAGCGCTGCCCAGGCGTAGCCCGCAACGGTGATGTATTCCGGAATGGTTTCCGACACGATCGGCGGCATGTAGCGCAGCATCCAGCCGCGCTTGAGCATGATGGCGCCGATGGCGAAATGCCCGACGGCCGGCTTGGCCAGCACGAAACGTGGATCGTTGGTCAGCAGCGTCGCGCTGCCGAGCACGATCACCAGCGCCAGGCTGGCATAGGTCATGAAGCCGAGTTGCTGGCCCTTGACGCGGGCATAGATCACCTGGCCCACCGCGCCGGCAATCGCGACACCTGTCGCCAGCAGCACGTCGCCCGTCGTGAGGTACAGCGCCAGGAACACGATGGTGGAGAAAAAGTCGCTGGCGAGTCTGGCAAATACGTCCTTCATCGTCGCGCTCCGCTGGGTATCGTTAAATCCTACTTGCGAAAATCAGGAACGGGATAGTGCGCCGGCGGGCGGGCCGAATTTTGCCCGCCGGTATTGCGGATACCATTTGGTGAAATAGATCGCGCTGTTGCGGGCGGCGAATGCGATCAGGAGTCCGGACCACAGCGGCAGGCCCGGCACATAGATCATCAGGGCGTTGGCGATCATCATCAGCAGAAACGCGCCGGTCCAGGCCCCGGTGATGACGTAGTTTGCCTTCATGAAGCCGGGCAGTTTTGCCGTGTCAGCGTCGACCACCTCAAGCGCGTATTGCAGCGTGAACGGCCGGCGGATCGCCATCGACATGAGCGAGATCGCGAGCACGCCGGCGTCGACCGTCAGCTTCACGGCTGAATTGCTCAGGCCGGGATCGACCAAAGTGAGGTAGAAGCCGAGTGCGGCGAACAGGATGACCGAACCCGCACCGAGTATCTTGATCGCGCGGCCGCGAACGATATCGAAGGCGATGACGGCGAGGCCGACGGCGGCCGCCGCGAACAGGCTTACGGTGGCGGAGGTCACCAGCATCAGCATCGTAAAGGCACCGAAGGGGGCAAGGATCAGAAAAATCGTCATGGCAGCCTCGCGGGCGGTTAATCTTTACATCGTAAAGATGGAAGTAGAGACCAAAGAAGGAAAGGTCAAGCGAAATCTTTACAGTGTCAAAATAGAGTGATGTTCAACGTCATTCCGGGGCGCGCGAAGCGCGAACCCGGAATCTGGAGCTGATCATCTCTGGATTCCGGGTTCGAGGCTTCGCCTCGCCCCGGAATGACGATTGGAGTGGCATCCCCGTCACGCCGCGCCCACCCAGTTGCCGTGAAAGCCGTCGGGCACCCGGTGCCCGAGCTGCACCAGCGCCACCGGGCCGGCCTCGACGTCGGTCGCGTTGAACACCGCAAGATCGCTGCGGTTTTCGCCGGCGCGCCAGATCGACGCCAGCAGCCAGCCATCGCCCTCGGCGGCCTCATCGCCGCGGGGGACAAACACCGGCTCGGAGATGGTATCGCCCGCCGGCAGCCGGTACTGGCCGCGGCGCGAGCCCTTGCCGTCGACATGCACCACGCCGCACAACGTGCCGATCCCCGTCAGGTCGGGATTGGCGCAGGCGCACCAGCCGTGGGCGCTGGCACGACCGGCGCGGCGATCGTCGATGCGCGGGAATTCGCCGGTGACATCGTCGAGATAGGTTTGCGTGAAACGGTCGGTATTGCCGGCGAGATCGAAGATCCAGCGGCACAGCCGTGCCCGCGACTTCTTTGGATCGGTGGGCAAACCATTGGGATGGGTGAACAATGGCGGCTCTTCGAACTGCATGACGTCGGCGATGATGCGCGTGCCGTCTTCCCAGGCGTTCATGACGTGGAACACGTAGCAGTTTTGGGCGCGAAACCAGACGATGTCGCCGGCCGGCCCATTGCGCTTCATGACGCCGACATAGGCGCCCTTGTCCGGCTCCCAGGCGTAGGCCGGCTGGCTGCGCATCGCGCGTTCCATGCTGCCGGTGATCGGGAGAATCGGAAACAGCAGATGATGTTCGGTAACGATGAAGTCGTGCACATAGCTGGCATAGGGCGCTGTGAGGCGATCGAACCGCGTCACCACGCCGGATGCGTTGACCGAGCCGAAAGAAAGGGCAGGGGTCAGCGGTCCGGCGGCATTGTAGCCGAAGAACACCATCTCGCCGCTGACCGGATCGATTTTGGGATGCGCCGTGAACGGTCCGGCGATGCTGCCGTCATAGTCGCAATAGCCGCGCCTGTTGAGCGTGCCCGGCTCGATCTCGGTCGGCAGGTGGCCTTCCTCGAGCGCGAGCAGGCGCCCGGCATGAAAAATGATGTTGGTGTTGGCGACGCCGCCGTCTTGAGTGGTCGAGGCTGGTGCCTCGGGCAGCTTGCGCCCAAAACCGCCGAACAGGGCGCGGCCGGCGTCATGCTCGGCCTGCCATTTCGGGGTGCGGACCCAGCGGTTGCGATAACTGGCGCGGCCGTTCTCGAGATGGAAGGCGTGCAGCATGCCGTCGCCGACAAACCAGTGCGCGCCCGGCGCGTCGAACTGCGGATTGGGGCCATTGCGATAGAGCGTGCCGTTGAGTTCGCGTGGCAACTCGCCCTGCACTTTAAGAAACGGCGCGTCGCATTCCATCGGTATCGGCGCCAGATTGCGCCGCGCCGCCCTTGTCGCTGCTTCCTGCTGCATCGATTGCTCCCTTTACCCTATCTTTACATCGTCAAGATAGGCTATGCGGCGTGACCGCAGCCGTCAAGCAAAATCTTTACAGTGTAAAAATCGGAGCCTATAAGGCGCAAATGGCGAAAAAACCCAGCAATGCCCGAACCCGCACCGCTCCAACCAAGGCCGCGTCGCCGGCGCGCGGGAGGCGGAAACCAGGCGCGCCGCGGAGCGGCGGTGCGAGCGAAGAGGCTCCGTACCATCACGGCGCGTTGCGCGACGCACTTCTGGAGGCGGCCGAGCGGGTGCTCGAACGCGATGGGCTGGCGGGACTGACCCTGCGCGCGGTGGCGCGCGAGGCCGGGGTTTCGCATGCTGCGCCGACACATCACTTTGGCGATCTCACCGGCCTTGTCAGCGAACTCGCCGCGATCGGGTTCCGGCAATTCAACACGGCGATGGCGGCCGCAGGTTCAGCTGCGGGCCCTGCGCTGATGGAAAAGGCGCTGGCCCGGGCCAAGGCCTATGTCGCCTATGCCCAGGCGCATCCCGGCATGTACGGGCTGATGTTCCGCACCGAGCGCCTCGATATGAAGCGGCCGGCGCTGCACGAGGCCGCCGAGGCCTCGTTCGCGGGGCTCGCCGGCGCGATCGGCGCCAGCCGTCAGGAGCAAATCTCCGAAACGGCGCTGTCGCTCGATCAGGCCGCGGCGATCGCGCGGGCCTGGTCGCTGGTCCACGGTTTTACCATGCTGCTGCTCGATGACCGGCTCTGCGATATTCTGCGGCGGCTGCCCGAGGGGACCGACGCCGAAACCCTGCTGGATGCCATGCTCAAGTCGACGATCGGCCGGCCGCCGGGGCTTTGAATCAGCGCCCCGTTGCCAGTTCGACCGCGCGGCCGCTTTCACCGATCACTTTGACTGCGTCGCTTCCGCATTTGAAATCGCGCGCGGTTTCGTCGGCGGCCTTGCGCGCCAGTTCGTTGGCATTGGGGTTGGCCTTCACGTCGACATAGGCCACATGGCACACCGCGCCGGGCGGCAGCCGCGTGACTGCCAGCATCGGCTTGGCGACCGGCCGACCGTCCTTGTCCGCGTTGCTGTTGTCGGCGAGGTGCCAGCGCTGAATGATCGCAAACGGCTTGCCGTCCACTGCGCGCCATTCGACGGTCGTGGTGGTCGAATTGAATGGACCGAACCAGACCTCGGCGGCCGGTTCCCGGGTCGCGGCAGCGCGGTTGCGGCCGACCGAGACGGTTTCGCGCAGATCATCCTCGCTCACGAGCACCACGAGCCCGGCCTTGCCCGGGCATACCCTTGTCGTCGAGTCATCGACGCCGTTGCCGGCGCTCGACACGCGGCAATCCCTGGGCGCGGTAGAGGTGTAGGTGCTGCCAAAGGTCTGAGCTTCTGCTGGCGAAATCAGGCCGGAATCGGCATAGCACAGAGCCGCCAGCGCTATTCCAAGCCCCTTCTGCATGGCTGAGGAGATCGGGTGGTTGGGTGCGTGCTTCATCCTGCCGCCTTTTTGCGGAACCGCTGATAGTTTCGACGTACGCAATCTGGGGAAGGTTCAAGCCGGATGCGCGAAAGGCCTGACATTCCACTGGAATCGTTTTAGAACAGCGCTCCGCGACCCGTCGCCCTCAACTAGCGTGTCAGTTCCTCAATCATCATGCCTGCCATTCCCTCGAATAAACCCTATCGCGTCGGCCGTTCCCGCACCGGGCTTGGCCTGTTCGCCACCAAACCGATCAAGAAGGGCGCCAAAATCGTCCGCTATTTTGGCCCGCTGCTGGATTCCCGGAAGAAGAAGGACGACGCGATCGAGAACAAATACCTGTTCGAACTCAACAACCGCTGGACCATCGACGGCTCGGTGCGCAAGAACATCGCGCGCTACATCAATCACGCCTGCAAGCCAAATGCGGAGTCCGACGTCAAGCCGCGCAAGCGCAAGGTCGTGATCCGCGCCATCAAGAACATCGAACCCGGCGACGAGATCAACTACGATTACGGCACCGACTATTTTAAAGCGTATCTGAAGCCGATCGGCTGCAAATGCGACGCTTGCGAGAAGAAGCGCAAGAAAAAGCGCGCCGAGGCGAGGGCCGAAAAACTGCGGCTGAAGGCCAAGGCCGAGAAGAAAGCGCTCAGGAAAGCCGAGAAGCAGGCGGCGAAGGCCAGGGAGAAGCTCGAGCAGAATTCGAAGCAAAAGCTGAACGGCAAGTCGAATGGCGAGCTTCTGAACGGGCACGGCGGGAAATCCGCCGCGGGCAAAATGATTGCCGCGAAATCCGGGATATTCGCCAAGCCCGGGGGCAAGCCAGATCGGGAAACCGGCGCTTCGGCTTAGGCTGCGGGCACCTTCGCCTTCACGAACGCCAGATTTGTCCAGGTGACGCCAGCGGCGCGATTTCGTTCCTGACTGGATTCCGTGCGCAGATGGACAACCGGATGCAAGCCTTGCATCCGCGCAAGCCCGATCGTCTCCTCTGGCGTGATTTCGAACATCCGCCGTCCCGGAGGAACCGGCCCGTGCCGGATCTTCATGATGACAGTGCCGCCTTCGCGCGCCAGCGCGGCAAGGTTGGGCATGGCGCGTTGGCGCTGCCGCGCATCGAGATGCATCCAGACCGCGGTGAGCATGACGAGGTCAAAACTCTCGCCGCGCGTCCGCACCAGGGCGAGCTCCGGCAGGCTGTCGTTGAGCCATTCGATCCGCGGTAACGGATGCAGCGCCATCGCCGGCAGGCGCATCGCGTCGGTCGGCTCGACGGCGACCACGCGATGGCCCATCGACGCGAGCCACGCCGCATCGCGCCCGGTTCCGGAACCGATGTCGAGAATGCGGCTGGGCGCCGCCGGGATCAGATGCAGCACCGCCCGGTGCGCGTCGGCGGCGGGGATACTTTCATAGCGCTTGAAAAGGTCTTCGGCCTCCTCGGCATAGCCTTCGGTGCCGCTCACTTGAACTGACGTCACGCGATATCTCCGAACGTCCGATCCGTGCTTCCCGTCATTGCGAGGAGCGCAACGACGAAGCAATCCCATCCTCCGTCATTCCGGGATGGTGCGTAGCACCGGACCCGGAATCTCGAGATTCCGGGTTCGATGCTTCGCATCGCCCCGGAATGACAGCTTCGGATGCTTCGCTTGCGTTCGCAACGACGATTTTAGGCCGCGAGCGCGCCGCCGCTTCGCCGCAGGCCGATATACTGCAACTCGGCCAAGGCGCCGACCGCAACCGCCTGCGCTGCGATAAAGATTTCCCCAAGCAGATTCGGTGTTACCGCGCCAGAGAACAACAGCGCGATGCTGGCAAGGGTCCACGCCGCGTTGCCGGCGATCACAATGACCACCAACGCCTTCGGCATGGCTTGCCGGGTGCCGAGCCAGCCGACCCCCACGGCGTAGGCGATCAGAAACAAGCCGGTCTCAAGCAGCAGCGCTTCGGGCAGGTCGAACAAGGGCGCGAGCTCGCCGGCACCGAAGGTGAGCAGCACGGCCGACGCGCCGCTGAAGATGGCGTCGCCCAAGATGGCACGGCACAGAAACTGGGATGGATGGATCATGGCAGTTCTCCTTTTTCGGGGTTGAGTGGACGGTGAGGGTCAACGCGCCGGCTGGCGGCGCAAGGACGTGAGCAGAGACCGGAACTGACGCAGCAGGCGGATCGGGCACAGCGTCTTGCCGATGCTGTTCTCGACCGCTTGCACATGCGCGAACACGAAGACGCCGGTGTTTTGGAGCAGCGGCTCGGGCATGTTGAGCGCACACGCCAGCATCCGGGTTGCCAGATTGAGAAGCCACGGGATCATGCTGGCGGCTGGGGATACGGTGCTGGATCGGGAAGGCGTGCGCATGGTCATCTCCTGTGAAGGCGAAGATGACGGGGGCGGATAGGGAGTTCGATTACGTCGGAGGTAATGGAACGCATGAAATTCGCGTGATAGGTTTTGCAGCATGAACGCACACACAGCCACGGCGCGAGCCGACCGAGTTAAGCCCGCCCATATCGGCGATCACTTGCGCGAATGGCGGCAGCGCCGCCATCTCAGCCAGCTCGATCTTGCCGGCGACGCCGAGATTTCCGCGCGCCATTTAAGCTTCGTGGAAACCGGCCGCGCGGCGCCGTCGCGCGACATGGTGCTGAAGCTGGCGGAGCGGCTCGACGTACCGTTGCGTGAGCGCAATGTGCTGCTGGTGGCGGCGGGATTTGCGCCGGCGTTTCCGCAGCGATCGCTCGACGATCCCGCGCTGAAATCGGCGCGGGCTGCGATCGATCTGGTGCTGCGAGCGCATGAGCCCAATCCGGCGCTGGCGTATGACCGGCACTGGAATCTGGTCTCGGCAAATCGCATGGTGATGCCGCTGCTGGAAGGGATTCCGGCGCGACTGCTCGGCCAGCCCTTCAACATTCTGCGGCTCGCCTTTCACCCGGAGGCGCTGGCGGCGCGCACCGTCAATCTCGCCGAATGGTGCGGGCATCTCCTGGAGCGGCTGCATCGCCAGTGCGAGGCGACGGCGGATCCCGACTTGATAAAACTCTATTCTGAGCTGAAGGCCTATCCGATTCCGGCGCGGTCCGCGCCGCTGTCGGCCGACAGCGTCGCATTACCCTTCAAGATGCGGCTCGACGGCGAGACCTTGAGCTTTTTCTCCACCACGATGATTTTCGGCACGCCGGTCGATATCACGCTGTCGGAACTCGCCGTCGAGACGTTTTTTCCGGCCGATGATCTGACCGCCGAGCGGATGCGGGCGATGCAACCGCGCTGAGACGGCCGTTTACAGAAGTGAACCCAGTTCGCATAATCGCAACATGGATTCACGCTCGGGGCGGCCTTCAGGCAATATGCACAACAGCTGGGCCACTGGCGGACAAAGGCGTTTTCTATATATAAATGACGTGCAAAGGAGGCAAAAGAGAACGTGTTTTTTTACTCTCTTTACCGTACAATGTTGTCCATGACACGCGACGAGATCATAGAAAAACTGAAAGAGCGCGAGGCCGACTTGCGGGCGCAAGGCGTCGCCCATGCTGCGCTGTTCGGTTCCATCGCGCGCGGCGAGGACCGCCCTGACAGCGATATCGACATCCTGGTTGATCTCGATCCCGCAATTGTCGTGACGATTTTCGATTATGCCGGCGTGAAGGATTTCATCGCCGACATGTTCGACCGCCCGGTCGATGTGGTCAGCCGCGAAAGTCTGAAACCGCGTCTCCGGCCCAAGGCTACGGCCGACGCGATCTATGCTTTCTGAAACCGAACGCGACAGCCTGTCGGACATTCTTTTCAACATCGATCTCGCAAATTCCTTTGCCCAGGGGTTCGACTACGAGCACTTCCTGGCGGATATGCGGACGTTTTACGCCATCACGCGATGTCTCGAGATCATCTCGGAAGCGTCGCGCCGCCTGTCTTTCGGAAATGAAGGCGCGCCATCCCGAGATCCCTTGGCGCAAGGTGTCCGGCTCCGGCAACATCTACCGGCACGAGTACGAGGACGTGGCCCATCGCCTTGTATGGGGCACCGTGCATGAGTTTTTGCCGGCGCTGCGGGTTATGGCCAAAACCGAGCTCGCAGCCGAAGGCTGTTAGGCCATGGCCATCTACGGCTAAGCTCGCGTATCGGTAACCAGCACACGCGCGATCGGCAACAGTTGCGCTGCGTGCTGGGGTGGCACGCCGGCAGCGACCCTGAGACGGCCGTTTACAGCCGGGTGCGCAGTTCGCATAATCGCCCGATGGATTCACGCTCCGCGCGAAGTGCCAGCTTGCGGCCTCATCCGGTCGGCGATCTCCTGCGCGACTGGCGCACCCGGCGGGCCATGAGCCAGGCCGGTCTCGCCTTCGAGGCCGGCATCTCGACAAAACATCTGAGCTGTGTCGAGACCGGGAAGGCGGCTGGCAGCCGCGAGGTTCTGCTCAGGCTTGCCGCAGCGCTCGGGCTGTCGCTGCGCGACCGCAACGCGCTATTGGAAGCCGGCGGCTTCGCCCGGCAATATGGCGAGCGCGATCTGTCCGCGCCGGAGGTTGCCGACGCCAAACGCGCCATCGATCTGCTGCTGCGGCGTCACGAGCCGTTTCCGGCTATCGTCACCGACCGGCGATGGAATGTGATGCAAGCCAACCGCGCGGCAACGGGACTGATGACCCTGCTGCTCGGCACCGAGCGCATGAGTCGTCCGCTCAATCACATGAAGATGTTTCTCGCCCCGGACGAATTGCGCCCGTTCGTGGAGAACTGGCCGGAGGTCGCCGCGGCGCTCATGGTTCGTGCGCGCCATGAGGCGATGTCAGCACCGCTCGATCTCGCGCTGCAATCGACCTGGCGCGAACTGACAGGACTGCCTGATGTGGCGCCGCCGCAATTCAACGAGGGCGAAGCGCCGGGGCCGCTGTGCAGGTACGTTTGCGCAAAGGCGATGTCAGCATGGGCCTGATCGGCGCGGTGCTGACGCTGGGTACGCCGCAGGATGTGACGCTGCAGGAATTGCGCGTGGAGATGTTCATGCCGGCCGACGCGGAGTCCGAGGCCGTGCTTGTCGCGCTCGCAAATCTTGATTGAGCAAGCTTAAGCTGCGGCCCGCTTCTCGAACGTCATCGCCTGCATGACTTCCGCGAACGGACCTTGCCGATCGCTCAAATTCGCGGTCGTCAACCCCGCGCCGTGGGCGCCGACGCGGGTGCGCGAGCGGATCAGAATCCACTCGCCCTCGGGGGCACGAAAGAAATACAGGCTGATCTCCGGATTGACAAAAGTCCATACGCGCATGTCGACGATCTGCGCGACGCCGCTGGAGAAGTCCGCCGCCTGCACCGCCTGCAATAGCGCCGTGTTGGCTTCGCCCTCGACCAGGGGCACGTCGAGGCGCATCCAGGCCGCCGCCGGCCCCGGCTTTTCCAGCGCACCCTCGATCAGCCGAACCGATACGTTCTGGAAGTAACGGCTCCATTTCTGCGCGAAGGCCGGTGGCGGCGTGCCGCTCTCGGGCGGAGGATCGATGGCCGCTGGTGTCGCGAAGGGATCTGCCGGCGACTCGCCCGGCGCGGTCAATAATGCCGTACAGCGGCCGATCTCGACTTCGCCGTCCATCGGCCGGACCTGGATCGTTTTGGCCTTGCGGCCGTCGCGCAGCATCTCGGTCTGAGCGCGGAAGGCACGCAATCCGGCCGGCCGCCATAGATCGAAGGTGAGGCGGCGCACCGCGAAACCAGACGAGGCCGCCAGCCGCTCGACCTCGCGCACCATCAGCGCGGTGGTGGCGCTGCCCTGTAGCATGTCCGCCGACCAGGGGCCGCCGGCCTCGTCGGTGGCGCGAAACAGATGGCCTTCCGGCATGAAGATGGCGGTCATCGCTGGGCTCCGCGGCCTATCGTTGGCTACCTTCTACGAACGCCCGCCCGCATCCACAATAACCCCGGAGGTTATGTGGGGCTGGGCATGCTTCCTGCGCACTTGTTTCGCAGCCGGTTCGGCCTATTTTTGAGCCACCGTTGCAGCGAGGACACTCCCGATGAGCAGCCTAAAACCGCTTCAGATCGATATCGTCTCCGACGTGGTGTGCCCGTGGTGCTACATCGGCAAGCGCCGGATCGAAAACGCGCTGGCGCTGGCGCCGGACGTGCCGGTCGAGATCAACTGGCGGCCGTTCTTTCTCAATTCCTGGGTGCCGCGCGAGGGCATCAGCCGCGACGAATACCTCACCGCGAAATTCGGCTCGCCCGAGGCCTACAAGGGCATCGCCGGGCGCGTCGTTGCCGCCGCGAGCGAAGAGGGCCTTACGTACCGGCCCGATCTCGTCAAGCGCCAGCCCAACACGATCGACTGCCATCGCCTGATTCACTGGGCCGATGCGATAGGCAAATCGGCCGAGATGAAGCAGCGGCTGATGGAATTGTATTTCAGGGACGGCGGCGATCTCACCGACCGCAACGTGCTGGTGCAGGCGGCGGCCGATTGCGGGCTCGACGCCGACGATATCCGCGAGCGTCTCGCCGCCGATGAGGACGTCGATTTGATCTCGGCGCAGGCCAAGGACGCCTCCGACAAGGGGATCTCCGGCGTGCCGACATTTGTGTTTGCGCAGAAATACGCGGTCTCCGGCGCCCAGCCGGCCGAGCAACTCGCCCGCGCCATCCGTCAGGTGTCGGGAGAGATCAACGCACAGGCGGCGGAGTGACATAAAGCTTCCGCAAGACTTGAATTGGCCGGGTGTCCGCGCGACAATCGGATTTGGAGATTGACGATGAAGATTAAGATCGTGGTGCATGAGGCTGAGGAGGGAGGCTTTTGGGCCGAAGTCCCCGCCATTCCGGGCTGTGCTAGTCAAGGCGACAGCATGGATGAACTCATGAAAAATCTCCAGGAAGCGATTGAAGGATGTCTTTCCATTGAAGTTGCCCCTCGCGAGCCGGGCGGCACCGAGCGGATGCTGGAATTGCCTGCATGAAATCGGTATCCGGTCGCGACTTCGCCCGGATTATTGAGCGGCGCGGTTGGACCTTGCTTCGCATTAGCGGCAGCCATCATATCTACGGCAAAAGCGACAGCGTCGTGCGGCTTTCAATTCCAATCCATGGCAACAAGCCACTGAAGACGGGCCTACTAAGGCATTTGGCGAAACTCGCAGATCTTTCGGATGAAGATCTTTAGCGGCGGGCGCACCAACGCCGAGGGTCGGCGAGCCTCACGCCCCCTTCAAATAATAATTCGCGCGTTTGCCGAGCGCTATCCTGCGGAGCACACGGCGCATCGCCAGCGAGGCGCGCAAGGGGCGGATCGCCGTGGTCACGGTGCGATAGAAGGTGAGCTTTAACGCATCCCGCACCGGCTGGACGCCCGGCGGCTGTTGCGGCAGGCCCAGTCCGCGCAGCATTGAATTGAAGAAATGCAAATCGTTGCGGCGGCGCACTTCGCGGGTCTTCCAGGTGATCGCCATCGAGATCGAATATGAATCCGCGGTCCGCACCCAGTGCGGCCACTGATACGGCACAAAGCAGCCATCGCCCGCGAACAGGTGAAATTCGACGCCGCGCGACGCAAAACGCTCGTCGTATTTCAGGTAGCGATGCCTGGTCATCGAGCGCTCGATTTCGTCGTCGGGGACGATGGCGCGGTCGCTGTTGTCGACGATCGTGAAGAACTTTTCGCCGTGGATGTGCACGAAGAAACAGTCTTCGCTGTCGAGATGGAACGGCGTGGTCGAATTCGGCGAGGACACGGACAAGAAACCCTCGACCTGCTCGAAGTCGGCGTCGAGCAGGCTGTTGAAGCCGCGCGCGCGGGCCACCGAAAAGCAGCGTGTCTTCCAGCAGCCGGCGATATTGCGGCGAATTCTCCACGCGCTTGAGCACCGTCCATGCGCCCGAGGTCTCGATGCTCTTCACCACTTCGACCGGATCGAGATCGAGGTGAGGGATCGCATCCGGATCCTGGCTGATCGCGACCTTGCCTGAATTGTATTCGATCAGGTCGCGCGGCAGCTCGGCGGCAAGCTGCGCGATGCGCGGCAGCGTCAGCAGCGGATGGCCTGCCAGCTTGTGGCGGATCGCGAATGGTTTTAGGGGAAAGTCGCGCCTCAGCGCGGCGTTGCCGGCGGTAATCACCGGTGCAATGGCGGTGACCTCGTTCATGACGATGTCTCCTGGCGTCTGCGCACGAAATGAACGGCGCGGCGCACCGGTTCGCGGATCAACCGGCGCAGCGCCATCGCCGCATGGATCAGCG
>Ga0209701_10002037_pt1 | contig 13164 bp, 16 predicted proteins | sample CZO8metaG_4_FD_188356 | JGI IMG/M metagenome (GOLD analysis project Ga0209701, IMG submission 188356) | Vadose zone soil microbial communities from the Eel River Critical Zone Observatory, Northern California, USA - CZOApr15con2H3.8 metaG... | ecosystem: Environmental > Terrestrial > Soil >...
ATTCCCTCGGAGGATCCCTTCAAGGGCGCCTCGCCGAGAATCATTCACCAGAGCGATCCCGAATTCGAATCGACCGACAAGCAATTCGAGTCCCTGGTGTGATTTGATCCCGCCGATTGTTTCCAGGATTCGCGCTTCCAGGCCAAATTGGCTGGATAAGGCCCGAATGCCAGCCTCGCGGGAAACACCGATTTGGACTGACCCGGGCGGAAATCCGGGTATAATGGAATCCCGCGGAGGCACAATCCCGAATTCCAACACGAGGACAGAACGAATGGCGTTACAAACGCGCGTCAAAGTGGCAAAGCTTGACGCCCCCGAAGTTCACGGCCTCGATCACGACACCCTGATTCGAATCTACCGCACGATGTATCTTTCGCGGCGGCTGGACGACCGCGAAATCCAACTGAAGCGGCAAAGCAAAATCTTCTTTCAGATCTCCAGCGCCGGGCATGAAGCCGTTACTGCCGTCATGGGGCTTCTTCTTCGCCCGGGGGTCGATTGGATTTATGCGTATTACCGCGATCGGGCGCTTTGCCTCATGCTTGGCGTAACCCCTCTGGAAACGCTGCTTGCGGCAGTTGGAGCAAAGGATGATCCCAGCTCCGGGGGCCGGCAGATGCCCTCGCACTGGGGCCATCCGAAGTGGAACATCGTGAGCAAGTCTTCCTGCACGGGCACGCAATTCGTCCAGGCCGTCGGCGCCGCGGAAGCGACGCTCTATTACGAAGGGCGCCCGAAGGCTCTCGCGCAAGCGAAAAAAGCTCCGCTCGGCGAGTACGTCAGGCACGAGCGCGATGAGATTGTGTATGTTTCCGGAGGCGACGGGGCCACCAGCGAGGGCGAGTTTTGGGAATCGCTGAACGTCGCATGCGCCAAGAAACTCCCGCTTTTGTACCTCATCGAAGACAACGGGTACGCCATCTCCGTGCCCATCGAAGTTCAAACGGCGGGCGGAAACATTTCGAAATTGGTGCGCGAATTTCCGGGACTGCACGTCGGCGAGTGCAACGGCACTGATCCGTTCGAAAGCTATTCCGCGTGCAAGGAAGCGGTGCAATACTGCCGCGAGCGGCGCGGTCCGGCCCTGATTCACGCGCACGTGACGCGGCCCTATTCGCATTCGCTGTCCGACGACGAAAAACTCTACAAGTCACCCGAGGAACGCGAAGAAGAAGCCCGCCGCGATCCGGTTTCGAAATTTGCGCTCTTTCTCGTTCGTGAAGGCATTCTCGATCAGAAGCAGATCGAATCCCTGGAAGCGGAGATCGACAACGAAGTGCGCGAAGCCACCGACCAAGCGCTTGCCGCAGAGGCGCCTCCCCTCGATTCCATTCGAATGAACGTGTACTCCCCGGAATTGGATCCCACGTCTTCCGAGTTCGATACGGAACCGCAATTGCATGGCGCACCGAAGACGATGGTCGAAATGGTGGCCGCGACGCTTGCCGACGAGATGGCGCGTGACGAGCGCGTCATCGTTTTCGGAGAAGACGTCGCGGACGCCAGCCGCGAAGACAACCTGAAGCACGTGAAGGGGAAGGGCGGGGTCTTTAAAGCCACTTCCGGATTACAGCGCAAGTACGGCCACGACCGCGTTTTCAATTCGCCACTCGCTGAGGCGAGCATCGTGGGCCGCGCGACCGGCATGGCCACCCGCGGCTTGAAGCCGGTCGCGGAAATCCAGTTCTTCGACTACATTTGGCCGGCCATGATGCAGATTCGCGATGAGCTGTGCGTGATGCGCTGGCGTTCGAATGGGGCGTTCAAAGCGCCGGTGGTGCTGCGTGTAGCCATCGGCGGCTACCTCACCGGCGGGGGCGTGTATCACAGCCAGAGCGGCGAATCGATTTTCGCCCATTGCCCGGGCCTTCGCGTGGTGATGCCTTCCAGCGCGCTCGACGTCGCGGGTCTTTTGCGCACGGCAATCCGTTGCGACGACCCGGTCATGTTCCTCGAGCACAAACATCTTTATCGCCAGCCCTACAACCGCTCGGAGAACCCTGGGCCGGACTTTGTGATTCCGTTCGGCAAGGCTCGAATGGTGAAAGAGGGTTCGGACCTCAGCATCATCACCTACGGCGCCCTCGTTCATCGCACCGAGGTGGCCGCAGCACAGTTGGAGCGCGAGGGCATCAACGCTGAAATCATTGACCTGCGCTCGCTTTCGCCTTACGACTGGGAGGCTATTGCCGCAACCGTTCGAAAGACGCACCGCGTAATCGTCGCTTACGAAGACATGCTGAGCTGGGGCTATGGCGCGGAAATCGCCGCGCGCATTGCCGACGAACTCTTCGATGAATTGGATGCTCCCGTAAAGCGCGTGGCGGCCATGGATACTTTCTGCGCCTACCACCCGAAGCTGGAAGATGTGATCCTGCCGCAGACAACAAACATCACCGCCGCCGTGAAGCAGCTTCTGGAGCACTGAGCCGGCCGGGCATAGACTACTGCGAGGGAAACTTTTTCGGTTCGATTTGCGTAACTATGATGTAGGAACGCCAAGAAAAGATCGCTCTGTGGGGGTGACGCTATGACTTGCCCAAACTGCCACAAGGAAATCGCTGTCGGGTCCAAGTTTTGCTACAACTGCGGGGCCAAGCAGCCGGAGACGCCGCCCGGTCTTTCTCCCGCCACTGGCGGCAAGAAGAAGCTGATGCGCTCCAGCACCGACAAGAAAATTGCCGGTGTGTGCGCCGGCCTGGCCGACTATTTTGACATGGATCCCACGGTCATCCGGGTGCTCTGGCTGGTGGCTGTACTATGTGCCGGGACCGGTATTCTCGCTTACATTATTCTTTGGATTGTTCTGCCTCTCGCGCCGGCCGGGGTGATTCCGACGTCGGCAACTGCCGCCTCTTAGACGATTAGCGCAATCAAGCAAACGGAAGACTCAGAAGTAACTCGTTTCCGATAAGCAGGGTCCAGCCCGCTCGCGCGTTTGTGCCAGCGGAGGCCAGTCGGATAATCAGGAGCTGGTATTCCGCCGATTTTTTCCAGGAGGGATTTAGTTGCCTGGCTTTGAGTTTCTCCAGGCCCGCATCCTGCCCTCGAACAGGAGGCCGTCGAGCGAGAGAGAACCTGCCCCGACCGTGGACAAAGCAAAACACGCCGTCAACAACGCGAGCGGGAATTCGTAATTGTGCACCGCCAAATAGCCGCCGCTGCTGTGGACTTTCCAAATAGCTACGCCCATCTCGACCGCGAGTAGCAGCGCCGCTCCGCGCGTAAACAGGCCTAAGGCCAAAAGAATGGCGCCGAAGACTTCCAATACACCCGCGATGTAAACAAAGTACCCCGGCAAACCGTGCTGCACAAAGAATTCTTGCATCCCACCACCCGCATGGGCCAGCTTCGGATAGCCGTGGGAGAAAAAAATCAGCCCAAGAGCCAGCCGGAGCGCCACCAGGCCCAGCGGCTGAAGGGCATTGAGAGACTTCATGAAGTTACCTCCACGATTCATTTCAAGAGCTAATTTCGAGTGCGGCGGGATTTTAACAGAAAAGCGAATCGCTCACCGTCCCCCGGTGCCGCCAGACTTTCAGGTACAATCTTCAACAAATAACGACGATTGACGGGGAATCATGACGAAGGTGAAAACGATTAGTGTGGTCAACGGCGGAGGAGACGCGCCGGGATTGAACGCGGCCATCCGCCGGATGGTTCGCTCGGCAATCGGCGCGCACGGGATGCGCGTCATCGGCGCTGCGTTCGGGGACAGCGCATGAAGAGAAAACTCCTCATTGCAGTGCCGCTGCTCTGCCTGGTGACGCTCGTTGCCTGGTTGCTCCGGCCGAAGCATGAATTGCTGGGCGAAGCCTTTATCAGCGAACGTGATGCCCCTCTTCTGAGCGGCATCGCCGAAGTCCGCGAGCGAGTGGGTACGTTGCATTACGGCGAGCGCGTGGACGTGCTTGCCAGGCACAATGAATATGCAAAGGTTCGAACCAACGCGGGCGCCATCGGCTGGGTCGACAGCCGTCACTTGATGGAACCGGCGCTCTGGCTGCGCAGCATCAAGCTCCTCGATCAAGCGCGCTCCATGCCCGTGCAGGGGCGCGGACGCACCAAAAAGTCCACCAATTTGCACATGCAGCCTGGGCGGACCGAGCCGCGCCTTTACCAATTTGGACGAAATGCTCCTGTGGAGATTGTGGGGCGGGCCGTGGCCGATTGGGTCCAGGTTGCGGACGAAAAAGATTCCTCGAATGAGCCGCAGGAAACGAAGAAAGAGGACTGGTTTCTGGTCCGCGGCGTCGCTACACGTCCGCCGGGTGAAGACGCTCAGGGCGCCGAACCTACAACCACAACGCAACCCGGGGATCAAACCGTGCCGATTGCGGGCTGGGTCGTTGCCCGTTTTATTGAACTGGATCTGCCAGACGCCGTGCGTGAAGGCGTGGCCTCCGCGAACCTTCGCCCGCTCGCGTGGTTCGAACTCAACCGCGTCAGCGACCCGTCGGGCGACAAGCCACAGTATTTGGTTGCCGCCGCCCGCGGGCCCGAGGGCCAAGCCTGCGATTTCACCGCGCTTCGCGTCTACACGTGGTATGGAAAGAGAAGCCGCTACGAAACTGCGTTCATCGAAAATAATCTGTGCGGCCAAATGCCCGTTCGCCTCGGCAAAGGCCCCAAGGACGAACCGGAGTTTCGTTTTCGCGTGATGGGCGGCAACAAAGAGGAGCGCGTCTACCGGTTGATTCAGACGGTTGTCCGCCGAATTCGTCAAGGTGGGGAGCCTTCGAGCAAGCGGGGCACCGTGAAACCTGCCAAACCTGTAGTCAAATAGACTGTGTTGCCGGGAATCTTGTGCAACTGAGAATGATGATCAGGCGGATTGCATAAGATTGGCGATGGCGTTCGCACCCTGCGGGATGGTAGCGCCGAGGCGGAGAAAACAGCGATGACGTTGCATATCAGCGAAGCCGAAGTGCGCGCGGTGCTCACCATGCCGATGACGCTTGAAGCGGTCGAGGAGATTTCGCGCAAGCAGGCCACCGGAGAAGTGGTGGTCCATCCGCGGCGGCGATTCGAATTGCCGGGCGGAGGCTTTTTTCACTACATGGCTGCAGCCGATTTTTCCGCCGGCTTCGTGGCCATGAAGCAGTACACCTATGTGCGCGGCAAGCTGCGGTTTCTCGTTCCACTCTACGAAATGGCCACCGGCGATTTGCTGGCCATCGTCGAGGCGGATTACATGGGCCAGTTGCGTACCGGAGCGGCCTCCGGCGTGGCCACCAAATATCTTGCCCGCAGAAATTCTCGCGTTGCGGCAATTATCGGCACGGGAGGCCAGGCGAGGACGCAACTGGAAGCGATTGCCGCGGTTCGCAAGCTTGAATCTGCGCGCGTCTACGGACGCGATGCGGCAAAACGCGAGAGGTTTTGCGATGAGATGTCCGAGCGGCTGGGAATACCCGTGCACGCGAGTCCTTCCGCGGCAGACGCGGTGCGCGGGGCGGACATCGTGTGCACCGCGACTACGGCCACACAACCCGTGGTTTCTGGCGCAGATCTGGCGCCTGCCACGCACATCAATGCCATCGGCGCGAATCACGCGCACAAGCGCGAGTTGGACGACGAAGTTGTCGCCAGTGCCGACGTCATTGTCGTGGATTCCGTCGAGCAGTCCCGCCAGGAAGCGGGTGACCTCATCATCGCGTTTCATGGCGATGAAACTTGCTGGACAGGCGTCAAGAAGCTTTCCGAAGTCGTCGCGGGGAAAACCACCGGCAGGACGAGCGACGCCGAAGTGACGCTCTTCAAGTCGAATGGGATCGCGTCTTGGGATTTGGCTGCGGCCATGAAGGTTTACGCGCTGGCGCGGGAGAAAAAATTGGGGAGGGAACTGCCGTTTTGGAGGGGTGAGCCAAAAAGTTAGGAGCTAAGCCTGGTTTCCTTTTTCTTTTATTTTGCGGCGCAACGCTTCGTGGAGCCGCGATTTAATGTCGCTCGGAAGTTCCACCGGTTTCGAATCACAGAAAACGTCCACCGTCAACCTGACCTGGTCGACCACCACGTTGCAGTCTTCGCAATGTTCGAGATGCTGTTCCAGCTCCTGTTTCACGGACGGTTCGAGTTCGCCGTCGAGGTAGTTCGAAATCTCGCGGATGACGCTCTTGCAGTTCAATTCGTTCTGCCTTGCCGAAAGTAGCGGCTCAGTTTCTGCCGGAGTTTGAGCCGTGCCCGCAACAGCCGGGATTTTACCGCTGGAACCGAAATTCCAAGAACTTTGGCGGTTTCCTCGGTGGAAAGCTCTTCAATGTCGCGGAGAACAAAGACGATTCGAAAATCAGGCTCGAGCTTGTCGATAACCTCAGACAGGATTTCGTGCATTTCCGTTTGCGCAAAGCGCTGCTCGGGGCTCGGTCCCCAATCCTCGATTTCGCGTGGCATGAGGTCTTCAGCGCCTTCGATCGGCTCATCGAGCGAAACTTGGTTCGGGCGGCGTTTCCGCAGCCGCATCAGGGCTTCATTCGCCGCGATGCGCACCAGCCAGGTGTAAAAGCGCGAATCTCCCTGGAAATCCTTCAGGTGCGCGTAAGATTTCAGAAAAGCTTCCTGCATGGCGTCCTCGGCGTCTTCCCGATTCCGGGTGATATTCATGGTCAGCCGGAAGATTTTCGCTTCATAGCGGGTGACCAGCTCTTCAAACGCATCGGCGTCGCCCCGCTTGGCCGCCGCCACGAGCAGATGTTCGTCGTCGCGCGCGACGCGGGAAGGCAATCGGTGTGGGTTCGATGCGCTCAATGGTTTAGGCGGGCCAATCCACGGCCACATCATCGCTTTCGCATCCATAAAGGTAGCACAGAGCACCGCAACACCTCTGCTGTTCTCCTATTTGGATGATCTTTCTGATTGTGAGATTCAAAAAAGATGCCGAGGTTACAAAACAGGGAACGTCTTTGCTTTCGAATGGTCTTCTCACCAGGAAGTTGCCGCTTCGCGGCCCCGCTAGTACAATCTCGCCCGGGAGAGCTTCGACGCCTTCGCTTCCGGTGGTTTCGCTCCGGACCTCAATCCTCGGGTCGTCATCTCAAGATTCTACGGCGATGAACTGGAGCTACGAATGGCCTCGACATTGGCAATGGACACGAAAGAACTCGTGAAATACCGGGTCGAAGGGGGAATCGCCATATTCGAATTGGACGATCCCCCGGCAAACACCTATAGCTATGAAATGATGCAGCAATTCGACGCGGCCATCCTCAAGGCGCGCATGGATGAGAGTGTTCACGTCCTGCTGATTCGCGGGACGGGCGACAAGTTTTTCTGCGCTGGGGCCAGCATTTCCATGCTCACGAAGGCCGATCCGGCTTTCAAGTACTACTTCTGTCTGCACGCCAACGAGACGCTTTGCCGGCTTGAGCAGACTCCCAAGCTGGTCATCGCGGCCCTCAACGGGCACACCGTCGGCGGCGGCCTGGAAGTCGCGCTGGCCTGCGACATTCGAATCGCTAGGAAAGAAGGTGGAAAGATTGGCCTCCCAGAAGTGAATCTTGGAGTCTTGCCGGGCACCGGCGGCACCCAGCGCTTCTCTCGCATCGTCGGCAGCGCCAAGGCGCTCGAACTGATAGTGAGGGGCCAGATCTTCAGCTTCGAAGAAGCCCTGGGGATGGGTTTGATTCACTACATTTATGAGCGCGAAACCTACTGGCAAGATGTCATGGCCTATGCCAAGCAATTCTGTCCGCCCAATAAGGCCGCGGGCGCGGTGGGCCGCATCAAGAGAGCCGTCGTGACCGGTTCGGAAATTCCTTTGAGTGAAGCCCTGGGCATCGAGCGTGAACTCCAACAGTTACTTTTTACCAGCGAGGACGCCAAAGAGGGCCTGGCCGCCTATGTCGAAAAGCGCGCACCCCATTTCAAGGGCAAGTAGAAATATCGAAAGACATAGTAAGCTGGCACCATGCGAACCCTCCCAGACCATCTGCGCAAAGGCATGAAGCTCGTGATCGTCGGTTGCAATCCGAGTGAGTCTTCCGTGCGCGTCGGTCATTACTACGCCGGACGCGGGAATCAATTCTGGCCCATGCTCTACGAGGGCGGCGTGGTGCCGGAACCTTTCGATTACCACGACGACAAGCGTGTGATTGAATTCGGGATTGGGCTCACCGACCTTGTCAAGCGCCCCACAAGGGGCGTGGAAGAATTGATGCGCGAAGATTTTGCCGAAGGCCGCATCGTGCTGTCGCAAAAGCTCGAGGAATTCACGCCTCACGTTGTGGCCTTCAACGGGAAGCTCACATACGAACAGTTTGCCCAGCGCAAATGCAAGTTTGGCATTCAGAAAGAGCTGCTTTACGGCGCGCGCGTCTACGTTTTGCCCTCCACCAGCGGCGCGAACGCCGCGGGCAAGTACCAGAAACTGCAACATTTTCGGAAACTGGCGCAACTTGTATCTCGGATTGAAAAAGAACGTGACGCCAGGGGACACTGACGCGGAGGCGCTCATGAGCAATGCTCCACAACCCGCGCAAGCTGGGCCAGTCATCGTGGAAGCGAAACACGAAGGCATCGCTACGCTGGTGATGAACCGCCCCGAGCGATTGAATGCACTGAACAACGAACTTGCAATGGCCGTCAATGACGCGCTCAGCCGTTTCGCCGCGGATGAGGCGGTCCGCGTGGTCGTCATCACCGGTTCGGGTCGAGCTTTTTGCGCGGGCGGAGATCTTGGCGCACTCGGAAAAGGCCACCAGAGTGGCGCGACACATGAACTGGAGCCGCTGCTTCGCGCCGGCATGCAAATGGTCCTCAAGATGCGCACCATGCCCCAGCCGGTGATTGCCGCCGTGAACGGAGCCGCCGCCGGCGCAGGGATGAACATCGCCCTCGCTGCGGACATTCGAATCGCGGTGGAAGAAGCGACCTTCGGACAGAATTTTGTGAAAGTCGGACTTTTCCCCGATTACGGTGGGACGTATTTTTTGCCGCAGCTTGTCGGCCCGGCGAAAGCCGCGGAGCTTTTCTACACCGGGGAAATGATCGACGCGAAGACCGCGTTGCGCCTCGGCCTCGTCAACCAGGTTGTCCCGGCTGCGCAGTTCGAAGCGGAAGTGAAGACGCTGGCGCAGAGAATCGCGCAAGGCCCTTCGCTGGCTATCCGAGCGGTCAAGAAGGCTCTTTTTGCGGGTGAGGAAAAAGAACTCTCCCGGGCCCTCGACAATGAAGTCCGGGAACAGGTTCGTTGCTATCTTTCGGAAGATTGCAACGAAGGGATTCGCGCATTTTTCGAAAAGCGGCCCGCGAAATTTCAGGGCAAATAGACTTCCCGGTTCGAACGCCTCAGCGATCATGGCCAGCCGCCACGAAACGATTCAGGTCCGGCTCGACTGCCGCACCGCATGGATCACGCTTGACCGCCCGCCCCTCAATATTCTCGACGTTGCGATGATGGAAGCGCTGGACGCGGCGCTGAAACGCGCGATTCCCAAATCTGATTTCCTTGTTTTTCAGGGCGCAGGTCCCAAAGGTTTTTCCGCTGGAGCGGAGATCGCTGATCACACCCCCAAGCGCGTCGAAAAAATGCTCTCCGCGTTTCACGCTATCTTTCGACGGCTCGCAGGAGCCGATTGCCTGAAGATCGCCGCCGTCCACGGTTGTTGTCTCGGCGGTGGCATGGAACTTGCCGCCTTCTGCGATTTTGTCCTCGCCACCGAATCGGCGCAGTTCGGGCAGCCGGAGATCAAGCTGGGCTGTTTTCCTCCCGTTTCCATGGTGATGTTGCCTCGTCTTATCGGAATGCGCGCGGCGGCGCATCTCATCCTCACGGGCCATCAAATCGGTGCGACGGAGGCTCGCCGACTGGGGCTCGTCACGCGAGTTGTTCCCGAGCATGAGCTTTCCACCAGCGTGGACAACCTGCTCGAAGAGCTTCGCGCTTTGAGTCCGAGCGTTTTGCAGCTAACGCGCAAGAGTTTGTGGCGTCTCCACTTCGAGGATTTCGCGAAGCGACTCGAAGAAGCAGAGCGCGTATACTTGTCTGAGCTGATGCGGACGCATGATGCGCCGGAAGGCATTCGCGCTTTCCTTGAAAAGCGGCGGCCCGTTTGGAAGGGAAAATAGATGGATGAATTGGAAATAACGCCTGCAGACGTAAAGGCGCGACTCGACCGCGGCGAAAAATTGCACCTGATTGACGTGCGGGAACCATGGGAATATGACCTTTGCCGGATTGAGAGCGCGAAATTGGTTCCGCTGGGCTCGCTGGCGGCAAGTCTCCAGACGCTCCCGGATGCGGACGAAGTGATCTGTTATTGCCATCACGGAATGCGCAGCCTGGATGCAGCCGCCTGGCTCCGGTTTCAGGGAATTACAAAGGCCAAATCTTTGGCTGGCGGGATCGAACGCTGGTCCCTCGAAATTGATCCGAAAGTCCCAAGATATTAAACGTGGTTTTTCCGCGCCGAGGGCGCGGCGTCCTGACCAGCCGGGACAGGTGCTGCGCTCCTACATCAAAAGAGAGGGCGTGCCAAAGGTGAGAATTAAGTTTCTGCAGAAACCCACTTGAACTACGTGCCGCAAAGCGAGAGGTCTCTTGCTGGAGTTGGGCGCAGAGCTTGAATCAAGAGATTTGAATAAAGAGCGTTTGAGTGAGGCGGAACTCGAAGAACTGATTAGCGGCCGCGATTACAAAGAATTTCTGAATCCTCGAAATGAGCTCTATCGCAAGCGAAACATGAAGGAAAAGCCGCTGTCACGTTCAGAAGCCATCAAGCTCATGGCCGAGGAATCTTATCCGCCGGCCCGTGGTCATCCACGGCTCGCAAATCCTGCTCGGTTTTGATGAAGAGGGTTACCGGAGGCTTGCGAAGTGATGTTCCCTCGAGGAGAGATCCCGGAATGGAAGTGAAGACCATTGCAGTGATTGGGGCGGGCACGATGGGGCGGGGAATTGCGTACGCCGCGGCATTCGGCGGCTTCAATACCGTCCTCGAAGACGTTTCGCGGCACGTGCTCGAACAAGGCCTAGCCTGGATTCGCCAATCCTTCGAAGAAGGAGTTGCCCGAGGCAAAGTCGAAGCAAGCGCTCGAGATAAAGCACTTTCCCTGATCACTACTGCAAGCACGGTCGAAGAGGCCATCCGCGACGCCGACCTTATCATTGAAGCCGTCCCGGAAGAACTGGAGATGAAGCTCGAACTCTTCACGATTTTCGACAAATTCGGCAAGGCAGGGGCAATCTTCGCGAGCAATACTTCTTCTCTCTCGATCACGGATTTTACGGACATCATCGTTTCGCGCGACCGCTGCATCGGCATGCGCTTCTTCAATCCCGTTCCGAAAATGAAGGTCATCGAGCTGGCGCGGACACCGCACACTTCGGATGAAACCGTCGCGGCTTGCCGCGAAGTCGCGCGGCGCATGGGCAAGGAAGTTGTCGTGGTCAACGAGGCGCCTGGCTTCATCCGGGAAAAAGCCGCCGAGAAGAACGCGTGAGCGCGTCAGAGAAAATGGATTGATGCCGGGATGAAATCGCTCGCAGACAGAATTGTGATTCGGCAGGGGGACCTGACGGAAATGGACACGGACGCCATCGTGAATGCGGCGAATAATGATTTGATCTTGGGCGGGGGCGTCGCCGGAGCCATCCGCCGCAAAGGCGGAGAAGAGATCCAGCGCGAATGCGACGCCATAGGGAGTATTCCGCTCGGTTACGCGGCCATTACCAAGGGCGGAAAACTGAAGGCGCGATTCGTGATTCACGCGGCCAGCATGCAGCTCGGTGGAAAGACGAGCGCCGACGCGCTACGGCATTCCACCGCGCATTCCTTGAGGATTGCGAATGATCACGGTCTCAAATCCATCGCGTTTCCGGCGATTGGCACGGGCATCGCAAGGTTTCCACTGCAGGATTGCGCGAAGATCATGCTTCGCGAAGCAGGCGAGCATTTGAAAGGGGAAACTTCCCTTGAAACGGTCTACTTTGTGCTATTCGACGAGGCCGCTGAAGAAGTTTTCAAGCGCTCGTGGAAGCGGATTCAGGCTGAGCCCGGCTTCAACGTTGCTGGAGCGTAACGGGCGTGACGCCGCTCGCTGAACTCCTCGCCGAGCGGATCCGCCGCTACGGCCCGCTCACATTCGCGGATTACATGCGCGAATGCCTCTACCATCCGGCCCACGGTTATTACAGCAAAGCCGAGCAGACGCGTTTCGCTGATTACTACACCAGTGCCGACGTGCATCCCATCTTTGGCCGTCTGCTGGCTCGCCAGTTCGCTGAAATGTGGGAAAGCCTCGGCCGCCCCGAGGAATTTACGGTCGTTGAAGCGGGCGCAGGCGTGGGGCGCCTCGCAACGCATGTTCTCGATTTCTGCGCGACAAAGCTCCCGGCTTTTTACAATTCACTGCGCTACGTAGCCGTGGAACGCTCTGCTCCGCGGCGCGAGCAAGCCATCGCAAACTTGAAGCGGCACGCCACAGCAGGTCATTTTGCCGGTTCCGCAGAGATTCCGGCGCGCATTGCCGCGGGCTGTCTCTTTTCCAATGAATTGATTGATGCCTTGCCCGTGCATCGGGTCGTTCTAGAAAGCGGCGCGCTGAAGGAAATTTTCGTGGACTTCCGCGGTGGGCGGTTTCTAAGCGCGACCGCGCCGCTCTCGACTTGCGCCATTGCCGAATATTTCGCGACGCAAGGCGTTATCCTGCAAGAGGGGCAATGCGCCGAAGCGGGACTCGAAGCCAGCGACTGGATCACGGAAGTCGGCCGCCGCCTCGAACGTGGCTATGTGCTCACCATCGATTACGGCCATCACGCCGCTGAGCTCTTCGACGACCACCACATGCGCGGGACGCTGCTTGCCTATCAAAACCATCGCGTGAGTGAAGATGTTTATGTTTCACCCGGTGAGCAAGACCTGACCGCGCACGTCAATTTCACCGCTCTCGAAATGTGGGGAAAACGATCAGGCCTTGAAACTGCCGGCTTCACTTCGCAAACCGCATTTTTGCTCGCGCTTGGGCAGGGAAATGAGTTCGCCGACCTCTATGACGAAGGACAAACCGAGGCGGAGCGGGTTCGGGCACGCCTCCAGCTCAAGACGCTAATCCACCCGGAAGGCATGGGCGAGCGCTTCCAAGTGCTCGTGCAGCGAAAGGGCTCCGTTCGACGGGGACTGACGGGGTGTGGTCGTGTCTCGCGCCGGATTAAGGCAGAATAGC
>Ga0209701_10002041_pt1 | contig 13148 bp, 14 predicted proteins | sample CZO8metaG_4_FD_188356 | JGI IMG/M metagenome (GOLD analysis project Ga0209701, IMG submission 188356) | Vadose zone soil microbial communities from the Eel River Critical Zone Observatory, Northern California, USA - CZOApr15con2H3.8 metaG... | ecosystem: Environmental > Terrestrial > Soil >...
TCGAGGTTGGCCGTCGGCTCGTCGGCGAGCAGGACCGAGGGCCGGTTGACCACCGCCCGCGCGATCGCGAGGCGTTGCTGCTCGCCGCCCGAGAGCTGGAGCGGGTTCGAGCGCTCGCGCCCGAGCAGCCCGACCTTGTCGAGCGCCGCGCGCACGCGCCGCGCCGCTTCCTTCGGCGCGTGGCCCGAGAAGGCGAGCGGAAGCATCGCGTTGTCGTAGACGCTGCGGTCGTAAAGCAGCTTCTGGTCCTGGAAGACGAGGCCGAGGTTGCGTCGCAGGTAAGGGATCGCCGCGCGCTTGAGCGCGCCGATATTCTGGCCCTTGACGATCACCGAGCCAGAAGTCGGCCGCTCGATCGCCGGGATGAGCTTGAGGAGGGTCGACTTGCCGGCGCCGGAGCGCCCGGTGATGAACGCCAGCTCGCCTTCGCCGATCACGAAGCTCACGTCCCTCAGCGCCTCCTGGCCGCCGGGATAGCGCTTCGCGACCGAGGAGAAGCTAACCAACCAGCGCCTCGGCGAAATCGCGCGCGACGAACGGGCGCAGGTCGTCGATGTCTTCGCCTACGCCGACAAAGAGAAGCGGAACGGGCCTCTCCCTCGCGATCGCGCAGACGACCCCGCCCTTGGCCGTGCCATCGAGCTTGGTGACGACGAGGCCGGTGAGGCCGAGCGCGTCGTCGAAGGCCTTGACCTGCGCGAGCGCGTTCTGCCCGGTGTTGGCGTCGAGCACGAGCAGCACTTCGTGGGGCGCGCCTGCCTGCGCTTTCGCGGCGACGCGCTTCACCTTGCGAATCTCTTCCATGAGTTGCAGCTGCGTCGGCAGCCGGCCGGCCGTGTCGGCGATGACCACCTCGACGCCGCGCGCCCGGGCCGCGCCGAGCGCGTCGAACACCACCGCGCCCGGGTCGCCGGACTGTTGCGCGATCACCGGCACGCCGTTGCGCTCGCCCCAGGCCACCAGCTGCTCGCGAGCCGCCGCGCGGAACGTGTCACCTGCAGCGAGCAGCACGCTGCGCCCCTGCAACCGCAGCCAGTGCGCGAGCTTGCCGATCGAAGTCGTCTTTCCCGAGCCGTTCACGCCGGCGATCATGATGACGAAGGGCTTTGCCCCTTTGATCTCCAGTTTCCTTTCCAGCGGCAAAAGCAATTCCGCAAGCGCGTCCTTCAGTGCACGTCTCAGCGCCTCCCCGTCTTCGAGCTTTTTCCTTCGAAGAGAAGAAACAATCGCTTGCGTCGCAGCCACGCCGCAGTCGGCCTGCAGCAGCGCGGCCTCGAGCTCCTCGTAGAGCGACTCGTCGACGCGCCGGCGCGCGAACAGCACGGGGACGGGGGTGTTGAGCACCTCCCGCGTGCGCGCAAGGCCAGCCTCAAGGCGCGCGGCCCAGGAAAGCGCTGCTACCATGGATCGGTGAATTCTAGCAAAGGGAAGCTGCGCATCATCGCCGGCGAATACCGCGGCCGCCGCATTGCGGTTCCGTCAAAGCCGGGATTGCGCCCGACGCCGGACCGCGTGCGCGAGACGCTGTTCAACTGGCTCGGCCAGCGCCTCGACGGGCTCGCCTGCCTCGATCTTTTTGCCGGCAGCGGCGCGCTCGGTTTCGAGGCCGCATCGCGCGGCGCGGCTCGCGTGGTGATGGTCGAGCACGAGCGGACGGTCTCTGCGCATCTGGAACGCACGCGCGCGCTGATGGATGCAAGACAGGTAGAAATCGTGCAGGGCGACGCTTTCGACTATCTGGCGCGGCGGGGCGAAAAATTCGACGTGGTTTTCCTCGATCCGCCGTTCAGGCAGAATGCGCTGCCGGCAGTGCTCGAGCGGCTGCCGGCGCGGCTCGCGGCGCTCGCGCGCGTCTACGTCGAAGCCGCGGCGCCGCTTGAGCCTCAAGGCGCGTGGGGAGAGCTCAAGCGCTCGCGCGCCGGACAGGTGAGCTACCAGCTGCTCGAATGGAGAGGCGATGATCAAGGCCGTCTACCCGGGAACGTTTGATCCGCTCACGCGCGGGCACGAGGACCTGGTGCGCCGGGCGAGCAGGCTGTTCGACAGCGTGATCCTCGGCGTCGCCGACAGCCGGGCGAAGCGCACCTTTTTCCCGCTGCAGGAGCGCATCGACATGGCCCGCGAAGTCCTCGGCGGCGTCAAGAACCTGAAGGTGGTCGGCTTCGACGGCCTGCTGACCGATTTCGTGCGCGAGCAGGATGCGCGCGTCGTGCTGCGCGGGCTGCGCGCCGTGTCGGACTTCGAATACGAGTTCCAGCTCGCCGGGATGAACCGCAGCCTTTATCCCGACCTCGAAACCATTTTCCTCACGCCCTCCGAGCAGCACATGTTCATCTCGGCGACGCTGGTGCGCGAGATCGCGGCGTTTGGCGGAGACGTGTCGAAATTCGTCGATCCGCGGGTGGAGAAGCGGCTGAAGGCGCGAGCCGCTAGCGCTGACAGCGCGGGCAGAAAAAAGTAGACCGCTGCCCCTGCGCGATGCGGCGAATCGCGCTTCCGCATCGCCTGCAGGGCTGGCCCGCGCGGTCGTACACCCAGTAGCGCTGCTGGAAATGGCCCGGGTTGCCGTCGGCTCCGACGAAGTCGCGCAGGCTCGAGCCGCCGGCGCGGATCGCCGCGCGCAAGGTTTCCTTGATGGCGGCGGCAAGCAGCGCGCAGCGCTCGCGCGACAGGCGCCTCGCCGGCGTGCGCGGATGGATCCCGGCGCGGAACAGGCTCTCATTGGCGTAGATGTTGCCAACGCCGGCGATCCGCCTTGAGTCCATCAGGAACAGCTTGATCGAAGTGCGGTGCGCGCGCGTCAGCGCGTGCAGGCGCTCCGGATGGAGCGCGCGCGACAGCGGCTCGAGCCCGAGATGCGCGAGCAGCGGATGCGCCTCCGGGCGTCCCGAGGTCCACAACACTGCGCCGAAGCGGCGCGGATCGCGCAGCCGCAGGATACGATCGCCGAGCAGCAGGTCGAAGTGATCGTGCTTGCCGGCAGGCGTGCCGGGCGGCAGCAAGCGCAGGCTTCCCGACATGCCGAGGTGCAGGATCAGGTGGCCGTCGCCGCAATCGACGAGCAGATACTTGCCGCGCCGGTGGATCGATCTGATGGTGCGCCCGGCAAGCCGGCGCACCGCGGGCGCCACCGGCCAGCGCAACCGCGGCTCGCGGATCTCGACGCCCGAGATGACGCGACCGGAGAGGTGCGGCAAAAGTCCTCGCCGCGTGACCTCGACTTCGGGTAGTTCTGGCATTGATCGGCAAGCTTGTGCAGGGCACCAAATATACCTAAGATGGGTCGAAGCCAAATGCCAAAATATATTTTTGCCGCTGTGCTCTCTCTCGCGGCGTGTGCCGCAAACCCTCAGCCCGCGCCCGAGGAGCTGAACGAGCCGACGCTGTACGACTTCCTGCTGGGCGAGATCGCCCTGCAGCGCGGCGATGTCGCGCTCGCCGCGAAAACTTACCTGGACCTTGCAAAACGCACGCGCGATCCGCGCGTCGCGCGCCGCGCCGTCGAAGTGGCGAATCTCGCGCGTCTGCCGGACGTGGCGATCGAGGCGGCGAAGACCTGGCTGGACATCGAGCCGTCTTCGCCGCAGGCATTGCAGGTGACGGCGGCGCTGCTCATCGGCTCGAAGCGCGTCGAGGAAGCCGAGCCGTATCTCGAGAGGCTGCTCTCCTCCGACGGCGTCAATCTCGAGAACGGTTTCATGCAGCTCAACCGGCTGCTCGCCGGCAACCCGGACAGGAGCGCCAACTTGCGCGTCGTGCGGCAGCTCGCGGCCAAGCATCCGAAGCTTGCGCAGGCGCAATTCGCCATCGCGCAGGCGGCACTCGCGGCGGGCGACGACGACGCGGCGGTCGCCGCGGCGCGCAGCGCCGCCGCGATGCGCCCCGAATGGGAGCCGCCCGCGGTGCTCGAGGCGCAGGTGCTGCAGAAGCGCTCGCCCGCCGCGGCAGCCAAGCGCCTCGAGGCTTTCGTCGCGAAGAACCCCGGCTCGCGCGAAGGCCGGCTGAACTACGCGCGCGCCCTGGTGCTCGACAAGCGTTTTCCCGAGGCGCGCAAGCAGTTCGAAGCGCTGCTCGCGGCGAATCCCGGAAACACCGACGTCATCTACGCGGTCGGACTGCTCGCCTACCAGCTCAAGGACTACCCGGTCGCCGAGGAGAACATGAAGCGGCTGCTCGGCCTGGGCTATCGCGACCCGGACGGCGTGCGCTACCTGCTCGGCCAGATCGCCGAGGAGCAGAAGGCCTGGCCGCGCGCCATCGAGTGGTACGAGCAGATCGTCAGCGGCGAGCATGTGGTCCCCGCGCGCCTGCGCACCGCGAGCGCGATCGCCAAGCAGGGAAAGCTCGCCGAGGCGCGCGCCTACCTGAAGCGCGCGGCCGAGGACAACCCCGACCAGGAAGTGCAGGTGATCGTGGCCGAGGCGCAGCTGCTGCGCGAGGCGAACCGCAACCGCGACGCCTTCGAGCTGCTCAGCCAGGCGCTGCAGAAGGATCCCGAGCAGCCCGACCTGCTCTACGACATGGCGCTGACCGCCGAGAAGCTCGAGCGCTACGAGCAGATGGAATCGAACCTGCGGAAGCTGATCGAGGTGCAGCCCGAGTACGCGCATGCCTATAACGCGCTCGGCTACTCGTTCGCCGAGCGCAACACGCGGCTGCCCGAGGCGAAAAAGCTGATCGAAAAAGCGCTCGAGCTCTCGCCGGAGGATTATTTCATCATCGACAGCATGGGCTGGGTGCTGTACCGCGAGGGCAATCTGAAGGGCGCGGCGGAGCAGCTGCGCCGCGCCTACAGCGGGCGGCCCGATGCCGAGATCGGCGCGCACCTCGGCGAAGTGCTGTGGGTGATGGGCCGGCGCGACGAGGCCGAGCGCATCTGGCAGGAGTCGCTCAAGTCCGCGCCGGAAAACGACACGCTGCAAAAGACGATCAAGCGCTTCAAGCGGTAATGGCGATGGTGATGCGGAGGGCGGCCGCCTACGCGCTCGCCACCCTTCTGCTAGGGGGCTGCGCGCAGCTCGAGACGCGCCCGGCCCGGAAAGCCGAGTTCGATCTCGCCGGCCGCCTCGCGGCGCGCTACGGCGAGGAATCGTTCACCGGCAATATCGCGTGGCGCCACGCCGAGGATTTCGACGAGATGCTCATCACCACTCCGCTCGGCCAGGGCGTGGCGCGCATCGTGCGCGAGGGCGACCAGGTGACGCTCACCACCGCCGAGCCGCGCGAGTACCACGCCGCAGACGTCGAGTCGCTCACCGGGCAGGTGCTCGGCTTCCGTCTGCCGCTCGGCGGGCTCGCCGACTGGGTGCGCGGCCGGCCTTCCCCCGACCTCGAGCAGCGCGGCTGGAAGGTTGAGTACCAGGAGTACGCCGGCGAATTGCCGTCGCGCCTCCGGCTGCTCTATCCGGGAATCGAGCTGCGGCTCATCATCTCGCGGTGGAAATGACCTGGTACCCGGCGCCGGGAAAGCTGAATCTTTTCCTGCACGTGCTCGCCCTTCGAACGGACGGCTATCACGAGCTGCAGACCGTCTTTCGCCTGATCGACCGCTGCGATCGCGTCGGCATCGCTCCCCGCTCGGACGGAAAAGTGCGCTTCGAGGGGCTGTTTGGGGAAGAAAATCTCTGCGTCCGGGCGGCGCGGCTTCTGCAACGTGAAACGAACTCCGGGCAGGGGGCCGATTTGCGGCTCGAAAAGCACCTCCCCGTGGGCGGAGGGCTTGGCGGGGGCTCGTCGGACGCGGCGACGGTTTTGCTGGTCCTGAATCGTCTGTGGGAACTGAACCTCAGCGGCGCAAGGCTGCGCGAAATCGGCCTGCAGCTAGGAGCCGACGTACCGTTTTTCATCTTTGGGCGCAACGCCATCGGCGAAGGCCTCGGCGAGCGCCTGCGAGGACTCGAGTTGCCGGGGGCATGGTATCTCGTGCTGACGCCGCAAGTCTCGGTTTCGACGAAGGAAATGTTTAATTCAGCGTTGACAGCGGATACGAAACGACTCAAAATACCGCCCTTTTTCTCGGGACAGGGGCGCAACGATCTCGAGCCGGTCGTCACCGCTCGCTATCCCGAAGTTGCGGCGCAGCTCGCGTGGCTCAGGAGCCGATGCCCGCGGGCGCGCATGACGGGCTCCGGAGCTTGCGTATTCGCCGAGTTCGAAACGAAAGCGCTGGCGGACGCGGTTCAATCCCAGTTGCCGGGGGGGATGAGCGGGTTCGTGGCGCAGGGGCTCGAGCGTCACCCGCTCCATGACCGGGCAGATTGAACAACTGGGGAGTCGCCAAGCTGGTTAAGGCACCGGATTTTGATTCCGGCATACGAGGGTTCGAATCCTTCCTCCCCAGCCATATACAGTGACCACGATGACGAACGCCCCGCTCGATCGGCTGATGGTGTTCACGGGCAACGCCAATCCGCGCCTTGCGCAGGACGTGGCGAAGCACCTCAATCTGCCCATCGGGCGCGCGATCGTCGGCAAGTTCTCCGACGGCGAGGTGCTGGTCGAGCTGATCGAGAACGTGCGCGGCAAGGATGTGTTCGTGCTGCAGTCGACGTGCGCGCCGACCAACGACAACCTGATGGAGCTGCTGGTGATGGTCGACGCGTTGAAGCGCTCCTCGGCGGCGCGCGTCACGGCAGCGATCCCGTATTTCGGCTACGCGCGCCAGGACCGCAGGCCGCGCTCGGCGCGCGTGGCGATCAGCGCCAAGGTGGTGGCGAACATGCTGGCGTCGGTCGGCGTGGCGCGCGTGCTGACGATGGACCTGCATGCCGACCAGATCCAGGGGTTCTTCGACATCCCCGTGGACAACATCTATGCCGCGCCGGTGCTGCTGGGCGACGTGTGGAAGCAGCGCTACGAGGACTTGATCGTCGTCTCGCCGGACGTCGGTGGCGTGGTGCGGGCGAGGGCGCTGGCGAAGCGGCTGGAGTCCGACCTGGCGATCATCGACAAGCGGCGGCCGAAGGCGAACGTCACCGAGGTGATGAACGTGATCGGCGAGGTGAGCGGGCGGACCTGCGTCATCATGGATGACATGGTGGACACCGCCGGCACGCTGGTGAAGGCGGCGCAGGTGCTGAAGGACGAGGGCGCGACCAAGGTGGTCGCCTATTGCACGCACCCGGTGCTCTCGGGCGGCGCGGTGGAGCGCATCGCAAGCTCGCCTCTCGACGAGCTGGTGGTGACCGACACCATCCCGCTGCGCGACGAGGCCCGCCAGTGCAAGAAAATCCGGCAGCTGTCGGTGGCCGGCCTGCTCGCCGAAACGATTTTGCGGATCTACACCGAGGAATCGGTGAGCTCCCTTTTCATTGAATAGATTTCCTGATCCAGGAGCAACGCGATGGCAATTGAAATCACGGCGCGCAAGCGCGAAGCGCAGGGCACGGGTGCGAGCCGCCGCCTGCGCACCGCCGGCAAGGTGCCTGGCATTCTCTACGGCGGCGACCAGGGCCCGGTCAACATCGAGCTCGACCACAAGGACCTGTTCATCAACCTGAAGAACGAGAGGTTTCACGCCTCGATCCTGACCCTTGACCTGGCCGGAACCAAGCAGCAGGTGCTGCTGCGCGCGGTCAACATGCACCCGTTCAAGCTGCAGGTGCAGCACGTCGACTTCCAGCGCGTCGTCAAGGACAAGAAGATCCGCATGAAGGTGCCGCTGCACTTCGTGAACGCCGAGAGCTCGCCCGGCGTGAAGGAGCAGGGCGGCGTGGTCAGTCACGTGCTGAACGAGCTCGACGTCCTCTGCCTGCCGGATGATCTGCCGGAATACATCGAGGTCGACCTCGGCAACCTCGCGGTCGGCCATTCGATCCACGCGCGCGACCTCGCGCTGCCCAGGGGCGTCGAGCTGGCGCTGCACAAGAACGAGAACCCGGTCGTCGCGACCGTGATCGTGCCGGCGCTGATCACCGAGGAAGAGGAAGCGGCCGCGGCCGCCGTGGTGGCGCCGTCCGAGATCCCGACGACCGAGCAGGCTGCCCCGCCGAAGGAAGGCGAGACGCCCGCGGAGGGCGAGAAGGCCGCTCCGAAGGCTGCACCGAAGGCCGCCGAGAAGCCCGAGAGGGCGGAAAAGGCCGAGAAGGCCGAGAAGAAAGAGAAGAAGTAACGGGAACAGGAGCGGCTTTGATCCGTCTCGTCGTCGGCCTGGGCAACCCGGGCAAGGAGTACGAACGCACGCGCCACAACGCGGGGTTCTGGCTCGTCGAGCGCTTCGCTTCGGCCAACGGCATCGTGCTGCGCAAGGACAACAAGTTCCAGGCGCTGGTCGGCCGGCACGAGCCGAGCGGCGCCTGGCTGCTCATGCCGCAGAGCTTCATGAACGCGAGCGGCCGCGCGGTGCAGATGCTCGCCGGGTTCTTCAAGATCAAGCCCGAGGAAATCCTCGTGGTGCACGACGAGCTCGATTTCCCGCCCGGCACCGCCAAGATCAAGCAGGGCGGCGGCATCGCCGGCCACAACGGCCTGAAGGACATCTCGCAGCGCCTCGCCACGCACGACTATTGGCGCCTGCGCCTGGGGGTCGGGAAGCCTCCGGCCGGAATGGAAGGGGCCGACTACGTGTTGCAAAGACCCCCGGCCGAGGAGCGTGCGGCGATCGATGCGGCCATAGAAAGTGCCCTGGCCGTACTACCGCAGTGCCTGTCGGGCGATATCCAGAGTGCCATGCAGAAGCTGCACACCGACGATAAAAAGCAGGAAGACAAAAAGCCGGAACCGAAGAAAGAGCCCGAGAAGGAAAGCGGCCTCAAGTCTTCGCTGAAAGCCCTGTTCGGCAGGAAATGAACCTGAAGTGCGGGATCGTCGGCTTGCCGAACGTCGGCAAGTCGACCCTCTTCAATGCCCTCACCAAGGCAGGCATCGCGGCGGATAACTATCCGTTCTGCACCATCGAGCCCAACGTCGGCATCGTGCAGGTGCCCGATCTGCGGCTCGAGGTCATCGCCGAGATCGCCCAGCCGCAGAAGGTGGTGCCGGCGGTGGTCGAGTTCGTCGACATCGCGGGTCTCGTCGCCGGCGCCTCCAGGGGAGAGGGGCTCGGCAACCAGTTCCTCGCCAACATCCGCGAGACCGACGCTATCGTGCACGTGGTGCGCTGCTTCGACGACCCGAACGTGATCCACGTCGCGGGCAAGGTCGATCCGGTGTCGGACATCGGGACCATCAACACCGAGCTGGCGCTCGCCGACCTGGAGGCGGTGGAAAGGCAGCTCGCCAAGTACGAGAAGGTGGCGCAGACTGGCGGCGACAAGGAGGCGCAACGCCTCGTTTCCGCCTTGAAGAAAGTCTGGCAAGCTCTGGATACGGGGCGGCCGGCGCGCACCGCCGAACTTTCAAAGGAGGAGCGCGCGGTGCTAAGGCCGCTCTTTCTCCTCACCATGAAGCCCGTCATGTATGTCGCCAACGTCGGCGAACAGGGATCCCAAAAGTTCCTCGAACAAGTCGAGGCGTACGCGGCCGAGGAGGGCGCACCGGTGGTCCCGATCAGCGCTTCCATCGAAGCGCAGATCGCCGACATGCCGGACGAGGACAAGAAGCTGTTTCTCGAGGACATGGGGATGGACGAGCCGGGGCTCAACCGCGTGATCCGCGCCGCGTACCAGCTGCTCGGGCTGCACACCTACTTCACCGCCGGTCCGAAGGAGGTGCGCGCCTGGACCATTCCGGCGGGGGCCACCGCGCCGCAGGCGGCGGCGGCGATCCATACCGACTTCGAGCGTGGCTTCATCCGCGCCGAGGTCGCCTCTTACGATGACTTCGTCTCTTGCGGTGGCGAGCAGGGCGCGAAGGAGTCTGGCAAGCTGCGCCTGGAAGGGAAGGACTACACTGTGCGCGATGGCGACGTCATCCGTTTCCGCTTCAACGTCTGATGCTGCAGACCACCTTCGGCTCGGCGGCGCCCTCCGACATTCCCTGGCTGGTGGGCTTGCTCGCGCTGCTCTTCACCCAGGAACCCGAATTCTCGCCCAACGCCGAGAAGCAAAGCGAGGCGCTCGACGCGATTCTCCACGATCGCTCGCGCGGGCGCATTTTCGTCGCGCGCGAAGGCGGCAAGGTCGTGGGGATGGCGAGCCTGCTTTACACCATCAGCACCGCCGAGGGCGGCAAGGCGGCTTTGTTCGAGGATTTCATCGTGCAGCCGGAATATCGCGGCCAGGGAATCGGCACGCGGCTGCTCGAGTACGTGATCCAGCAGGCGCGCGCCGAAGGGGTGCTGCGCATCACGCTGCTCACCGACCTGAAGAACGACAACGCGCAGGATCTCTACCGCAAGCTGGGATTCGTCAATTCGTCGATGCAGGCGATGCGGCTGAAGCTGCAAAAATCTTCCTCAGCGTAACCGCGAAGGGCACGACCTCCGCGCCGTCGAGGACGCCCCGCTCGACCATCTCCCGGTGCAGCTGGCGCAGGTTGTAGTGCGGCACCGAGGCGTAGAGATGGTGCTCGATGTGGTAATTCACATGGTGCGGAAAGATCAGCCACTCGAGCCAGGCCGGCGCGACGTTGGTGCGTGCCGCGGTGAGCGGCGAGGAAAAGTCGGTGGTCGCGCCGTGCTCGGAAATGGCGCGCAGCCTGAGGATGGCCTGCACGACCGTCACCAGCGGCAGGATCCATAGCACGAGGTATTGGACCAGGTAGCCGCTCAAGCCAAAGAGAAGTAAAGCAGTGAGGTGAAAAAAGATCACTGCGTTTCTGTCGCTGCGCGCCTCGACGCGCAGTTTGGATGAAGTGTCGTCGAGCGGCCGGACCGCTCTGTTCGTCGCCGTGTTCAGCGCCGGCGCCCCGCCGAGGAAGTAGGCGTAGGTTTTCCACGCGGTGAAACCGCTCAAGTCCTTCAATAGTTTTTTGATGAGATAAGCTTTCCCGCGCGGATAACCGCCATGCAGCGCCGTGTCCGGGTCGAGCTCGCCGTACAGGTTGTTGTGGTGCAGGCGATGGATCACACGGTAGGTGCACATCGAGAGCCCCTGCACCATCGAGCAGGAGCGGCCAACGGCGTCATTCAGCCGGCGCGAGTCGTAGAGCAGGTAGTGCGCGGCATCGTGCGCGATGACGAAGAGCGCGTGCTGGCGAGTGCCGATGATGACGACCGCAACACCGACCACCCAGGGATTCGGCCAATACGCCAGGGCGAGCGCGATGGCTGCGGCGAGAACCAAGACATCCTGCAGAACCGCGGCGCTCGCGCGCCACGCCGAGCGGCGGGCGAGGCGCTGCACAAGTTGTTTCGGCAACGCCTTGCGGTAGTCGTCCTTGAACTCTTCGCCGTGAACGGGTTGGCTCACTTGTCGAGGCCGCCCAGCAGGATGTACTTCACTTCGAGAAATTCCTCGAGCCCGTACTTCGAGCCCTCGCGGCCGAGGCCGGACTGCTTCACGCCGCCGAACGGCGCGACTTCGGTCGAGATGATGCCGACGTTGGCGCCGACGATGCCGGTCTCCATCTCCTCGGCGACCCTGAAGATGCGGCCGACGTCGCGGCTGTAGAAGTAGCCCGACAGCCCGAACTCGGTATCGTTCGCCAGGCGGATCACCTCGTCCTCGGTCTTGAAGCGGATCAGAGGCGCCACCGGCCCGAAGGTCTCCTCGTGCGACACCAGCATGTCGGGGGTGACGTTCGCCAGCACGGTGGGCTGGAAGAACAGGCCTCCGCGCTCATGGCGCTTGCCGCCGACGATCACTCTGGCGCCTTTGCCGAGCGCGTCGGCGACGTGTTTCTCCACCTTCTCCAGGCCCTGCTGGTCGATCAGCGGGCCGATCACGACACCGGGCTCGGTGCCGGGGCCGACCTTGAATCCCTTCACCTTCTCCGCCAGCCTGGCGGCGAAGGCGTCGTAGACCCGGTCCTGCACGTAGAGGCGGTTCGCGCAGACGCAGGTCTGGCCGGCGTTGCGGTACTTGGAGGCGATGGAGCCCTCGACCGCCGCGTCGAGGTCGGCGTCGTCGAAGACGATGAACGGCGCGTTGCCGCCGAGCTCGAGCGAGAGCTTCTTGATCGTGTCGGCGCACTGCTTCATGAGCGTACGGCCGGTTTCAGTGGAGCCGGTGAAGGAGAGCTTGCGCACGGCGGGATTGGCGCACAGCTCGCCGCCGATGGCGCGCGAATTTCCGGTGATGACGTTGAACACGCCTTTCGGGATGCCGGCGCGCTCGCCAAGCTCGGCCATCGCCAGCGCCGAGTAGGGCGTTTTTCCTGCGGGTTTCAGCACCACGGTGCAGCCGGCGGCGAGCGCCGGCCCGGCCTTGCGCGTGATCATCGCGTTCGGGAAGTTCCAGGGCGTGATCAGCGCCGACACGCCGATCGGCTGCTTGATGACGAGGATCCGCTTGTCGGCCCACGGCGAAGGGATGGTGTCGCCGTAGGCGCGCTTGCCTTCCTCCGCGAACCACTCGATGAAGGAGGCGCCGTAGGCGATCTCGCCACGCGCCTCCGATAACGGCTTGCCCTGCTCCGCGGTAAGCATTTGCGCCAGGTCGTCCTGGTTGGCCATCATCAGATCGAACCATTTGCGCAGGATGACGGCGCGTTCCTTGGCGGTCTTCGCGCGCCACGCCGGCCAGGCGCGCTCGGCGGCCGCGATCGCGCGCCGCGTCTCGGCGGCGCCCAGGTCGGGGACCGTGCCGAGCGCCTGCCCGGTGGCGGGATCGATGACCGGAAGCGTTTTCCTCGAGTCGGCGCCGACCCACTGGCCGTCGACATAGCACTGCTCGCGGAACAGCTTCGGGTCTTTGAGAGGGAGCGCCGGCAGGCCGGCTTGCGCGGGTGCGTTCATGGCCGCCTCCAAAAACGAAATTTTACTCCCCCCATGGTTACAATCGCGTGTCACCTTCGGGAGGGGAGAATGATCACGTTTGCCATCAACGGCAGGGAAACGCTTTCCGACCAGCCGTCCGATACCCCGCTGCTGTGGGTCATCCGCGACGAGCTCGGTCTCACCGGAACCAAGTTCGGCTGCGGCATGGCGCAATGCGGCGCATGCACGGTGCACGTCAACGGCGTGCCGACACGATCGTGCGTCACTCCGGTATCGGCGGTTCAGGGAAAGAGAATCACCACCATCGAAGGGCTGTCGGCCGACGGCGATCATCCGCTGCAGAAGGCGTGGATCGCCGAGCAGGTGCCGCAATGCGGCTACTGCCAGTCGG
>Ga0209701_10002045_pt1 | contig 13139 bp, 12 predicted proteins | sample CZO8metaG_4_FD_188356 | JGI IMG/M metagenome (GOLD analysis project Ga0209701, IMG submission 188356) | Vadose zone soil microbial communities from the Eel River Critical Zone Observatory, Northern California, USA - CZOApr15con2H3.8 metaG... | ecosystem: Environmental > Terrestrial > Soil >...
GATCGAGAGACTTGGCTTCATGCCCCTGGCGGGGAGCGGATCGGGTTTGCGTCAGCCGGTTCACGCAGAAGATCTGGCGATCGGGGCGCTCGCGGCCGCGGCTAGTTCGATGGCGGTCAACAAGATCTATGCCATTCCGGGACGAGATACGATCACCTATCGCGAGATGGTTGGACGCATCTTTGACGGACTGCACCGGCCCCGGCGCGTAGTCGCCGTTCCTCCGGCACTCTGGAGAGCCGCATTCGCGCTGGCCGGTCCGTTCATTTCCAATGCGAATGTTGCCATGGGCAATCGCATGGCGAAGGACATGATCTTCGATCCCACCCCGGCAATGCAGGACTTTGGCTGGAACCCTCGCGAGTTTCGTCCGAAGTTCAAGTGATCTGGGCCAATCTGCTGATCGCGCCTCAATTTCACGCATCATAAGGCGGCACTTGGACTTAAGGCTTTGGGGTGGGAATGAAAAAATCTCCGCAAATCGGACCATGGACCGTGAATCGTTCATCGACAATCATCAAGGACAGCTGGATTGATCTGCGGGCCGATGATTGCACGATGCCCAGCGGCGTAAGCATTTCGCCCTATTATATCCTGAGCTATCCGGACTGGGCCCACACGGTATGTCTGGATCAGGATGACCGGATTTGCGTGGTCTGGCAGTATCGGCACGGTGCCGCGCGGGTGATGATGGAATTGCCGGGAGGCTTCGTCGAAGCAGGGGAAGATCCGTTAGAAGCAGCGAAGCGAGAGCTGCTTGAGGAAACCGGGGCTGCAATCGACACCGGCGACTTCGGTCAATTGCTACATATCGGCGCGCTGTGCCGGGCATTGGACCGTATCTGACCGACGGCATTCATCTCAGGAGACGAGAGTCTCACGAAGGTAAGATGCGAGTAACTGGCAGCGGGTTCAAGCGGCTATTTCACGGGCGTTGTTGTAACTATCAAGAACACTCTCGATATCTCCGTGCAATTTTACTTCGCCGCGTTCCATCCAGACCGCCTTGTTGCACCATTGCCGGCAAATGTCGCTGCTGTGCGATGCAAGGACTAGGATTCCGGCTTTTTTCACGAACGCCTCGATCCGTTGCTGTGCCTTTGCTAAAAAAGCCGCATCGCCTGCGACAATCCACTCGTCCATCAAAACAATTTCGGGAGCGAAACAGGTGGCAACCGCAAACGTCAGCCGAGTCATCATACCTGACGAATAGGTGCGCACCGGAATGTCGAGATAGTCGCCGAGCTCGGTAAATTCGACAATATCCGTCATCCGGTCTTCAATCTCGTTTGCGGACAGGCCGAGGATCAATCCGCGCAAGCGTATATTGTCGTAGCCGCTCATGTCGCCATCGATCCCGAGGCTGATGTCGAACATGGGTGAGATTCGACCGAGACTTTTCACCACGCCCGTCACCGGCTCATAAATGCCGGCCATTGCGCGTAATAGCGTCGTCTTTCCCGCACCGTTGGTACCGATCAGAGCGACGCGGTCGCCGGTCTGAAATTCAAGCGATACGTTTCGTAGAGCTTGAACAACGATACGATGACTGGCGTCGCTAGCGAGTTGTCCACCGGAGCCGCGAAACAGTAAGCTTTTCTTTAGCGAGCGTGAGCCCCCGTGATAAATTGGAAAGGATATGCTGACGTTTTCGAGCGATAGCTCGCTCTTGTGATTGATTGCGCTGGTTGCCATCGATCTCAGACCCAGTAGGAAATGCGCGATCGGAACCGCGCAAAGAATGCACCGACGATGACGACGTTGACCAAGGTAATCAGTAGCACGGCAATATAGCTCTTGGCCGAGGGTAGGCTCCCGAGCAATGGCGCGCGCACGATTTCCAGTAAATGGTAAAACGGATTGAAGTCTGCGATGAAGGTCCGGCTACGAAGCAACTCGGGCTTCCACATGATCGGTGTCACGAAAAACACGATCTGAACCACCGAATTGATCAACTGGGGGACGTCCCGAAACCGTGCGGACACCATGCCGATGAAAAGCGTGGCGGCCGCCCCGTTTAGCAGGACAAGCAAGAGACCTGGAATGGCCAGCAGCGCCACGGCGCCCGGCCAAATTTCAAAATAAAGCAAGATACCAAAGTAGATTACAAAATTATGAGCAAAAATAATCAGTTTGCTCCAACTCGATCGAAAAACATAAACAGAGTAGGGCAATCTAATCTGTTTGATGTAGGATTCCGCGCCTGTAAAAAGTGCGCCGCCCTCGGTCAGAAAGCTGGACATGAGATTCCACACCAGCAAACCGACGCACAAATAGGGCAAGAAATCGCGGATCGGCGTGTTGAACAATTCGGCGTAAAGCACGCCGAGCGATATGACCATGATGGCCATGCTCGCGGTTAGCCAGAAGGGACCCAGCATCGAGCGACGATAGCGCTGCAGAATATCGTTCCAGCCGAGCCGCAGCCAGAGTGGCCAAAGAGCCAGTCCGTTTCTTAAATCGGAAAATGCCGAGTCGAAAGCGAAGCCGGCGCCGCCCTGCGTCACGAGGTAACGCAGGCTTTTGTGAGGTTCGTCGTTTAGAATCGTTGTCATGTATCGAATAATCCGACAGATTGCGTGCTGTCCCCCGTTAGCGACTACGTAGCCTATTTGATATGTGAAGGAAACGCTTCTTACAGCCCCATGGGCGGCGCGGAGCCGCCCTGAATCACAATTTTGTAGGTCGTCGAAGCCGGATTGCGACGTCGGCCGATAGGCGTTCGCAACCTTGGGTGCTACAGAATCGAACAGGTGAATCGGCACTTTGCCATCAGTTTTGCAATCGCGACCCGTTGGCCTAAATCGGCTCCGTTGTAAGTTGCATGGACGGCCGCTGGCCCGACTGCCGGAGGTCCGCTTTCCCTTTTCCAACCAACCGCGTTTGCCAAGCTCTGCGAGAACCGCTGAACGGTAAGCGGTGTCCTGCGCTCACCTTCCGGATGAAGTCCTAATCTGCGAGTCTACAGTCTGGTTTTGACCGTTAGGCTTAGAATGGACACTGAGCATATTGCTATCACCGAGCCAGTCCGTCGGCTGGAAGTGTTTGCAGGCTTTTGACCACGGGCGATCACGAGCCGCGTCCGGCAGGGTCGATGGAACGTTAAGCCTAAGCTCAACGCGTCACTGAGGCGCGCCCGAATCTTAACAGCGGAAGTCATGGTATGTGAAATATGCGTGATGAATTTGCTTCCAATAGTTTTCTCGCAGTGGCCGTAGCCGGCCTATTCCTTCTTTGCTCCGGCGTGCTGGTGCTTGCGTTCAGCTGACCCGAGAGGCCAGACTTCCCCTCGACCGGATGTGCAACTGGATCAGGCCTGACTGCCAGGTGCCGTGTGCCCGCTTTCCTCATCAATGATGACAGAATAAACTCTCGCGGACTTATACGACGCTGCTGGAAGCGCTTACAGCGAGTAGAAGCCAGCTGTTTCGGCCCCTGGCGGCATGCTCATGAGAGCGCCCTATGATACAAAAGACCTTATGGTTTCACTATAAAGCTTTGTTGCCGTCATAAACGAGCCTTCGGTAGTGGCAAACGAATATGCAGCGTTCGCCATTGAATTGTATCTGGCTCTATCTCTTGAAAGCGATAGCAGTGTTTCGGCCAAGTCCGTTATTGTATGTGCTCCAAGAGCAATCTTCGGGACAAATGAAGGAAGTTCGCTGTAGCTACCGGTGTCGTTGACGATCAACGGCAGGCCATACTGTATTGCCCTCGATACCACAGCAGAAGTTTCGCCAACGGTCGGGTCTCGCAGCACAATACATAAGTCTGAGGAGACGAAATATGTGTGAAACACCGCCTCTGAAACCTCGCCGACGAACGACACCGCGTCATCAAGTTCAAGGCTCTTACAGAGTTCTGGAAGATTTTCGCAGTCGGAGTGTATACGTCCGACAATATCAAGCGAGATATTGACGCCCGCATCCCTGCACTTTCCAATGGCCCGGATAACTTTGTCCACACACTTATAAGGATCAATAAATCCGAGAACACAGAGGCGAAGTTGATGCTGGGGCTTTCGCTTAAACGGTATGGCTTCTGGATACCGCTGCGGGATTACCACCACCGTTTTTTTTGGAAACCTTCCTTGAATGCAAACTTTTGCAAACTTGGAATGCACGATAACGGCATGAGCACGATCAATAACCTCTTCGTTTAGAGGGTAACGTAAAACGTCTGCGCTTGCCCAAAGCAAGCCGCGCCCTTCAGCATGGCGCTGCCTAATGGCATTTGAAACATCAGATCCATACCATTTAGATAGCAAGGCATAATAGATGTCCGGATCCTCAAGAAAAGAGAAATAGGCGAATAAGTGATGCAGTGAATAGTCGTGTAAATGGGCTACGCCTCCGTGCTTCAAGAAATGAAGTGTGATTTCATCATGATATTCTCGGTTGTTTCCGATCTGGTAAATAACCTGTTCCGGCTTCCATCCAGCGGGCTCAAATTCATCCAAGGTAAAAGTCAGTTCAGCGCTGCGGTCCCAAGTCTTATCGAACCTATTTTGCGTGAAAACGACAATTTCGTCTCCAAAATCTTGCAGCCCGCGAAGTAGACCAGCGGCATAGTCTCCGATACCGGTCTTCTGTGGGGGAAGCGGCGTTATCATCGCAAATCTATGCTGGATCATTGCTTTCTACCAAGAATCGCTAAATTGGCGGGCCGCTCCAATAAATAATCCAAGTGAATGTTTCCAGTTGGGTGGCCCAGCTCTTCGTGAAGCCTCGTCTCCAGCGGAAGCCGCTCCGCACTCAGACCAACCGTGGACAATATCGTAGAGATCAGTTCGAACGGCAGGGGCCTGACATGGGTTGGGTCGATGTGAAAATGATAACTGGAAACGAATAGGTTCTCCGGATTTGGCGTCTCGAGTATCACGACGCCGCCATCTGCTATGGCGCGCCTTGCCTCACGCAACAAAACCAACAGATCATCTAGCTGCAAATGTTCGATAACGTGAATTAGCGTAACCGCGGATAGCGCTCCGCTTGGAATGCGCTTTAAAAATTCATAACCATCGTCTAATTGGACGTTAAGGCCCTTACTTGCACATATAGCCACTTGATCTTTATTGGCATCTATCCCGATCGCGTCAAACTGCTGTTCTCTCATTATTTCCAAGAGAATGCCGCGCCCGCAGCCGATATCGAGCATGGGGCCAAGTGTATGTACGGGTCTCAGATACCTTATGTAGAATTTCATTTGCTCGCAGAGGCCCTTATCTGATCCGCGGTATCGCTTATCGATCTCCTCAAGCAAACTTCGGCGCAACGAGGATCGAAGATCTTCGGATGGCGGAATGGTCGCGCGGGCGAAGGAGTCTGTCTTAGGGTCGCTCTTGGTGAACTCTTGTACGCGAACGGAAACTTCCGTCAGTTCGGCGATCGCTCTACATTGTAGGGCATGTAAGAGACCAAAAGCCGGCACCCCCTTCGCCAAGATCCTCCTCCAACGGCTTCCCCTGAGATTTGAAAGGTCAAGCTTCCCATGAATGTTCTGGGCTTCCTGACTTGAGGCGATACCATAAACGATCTCGCGACCGGAAACTCCCTTCCAGGCTAACTCAGCGTAGTGTCGGTATTCAGGCTTACTAGGTATCCTATTTAGAAGGTCCCGATACGCCATCGTCGTTAAGATCAGCGGGTCGGCGATCTTCTCTAAAGCTGAAAGCGAAATGCTCTTTCGGTCCTCTGAAAGAAGCGTAAGGCTTTCAATTTCATTTAATTGCTCTTCGAGAAACTCAAGGGGAAGTCGGAAAAGTCCCTGCGTGAACTCCATTGCCCTAGTGCCCCCCCGAGAGGTGAGAACAGGCACCGGGCTTCTTTTTTCCGCGGGAAGAAATCCACGTTGGATGAGATCATCGACGATGTATGCTTGGACTCGCCGGCGGATATCTTCTTGATCTAAAGTATTGGTCGACATGCAATCCTCGGGCATACACACCCCCTTCCACATACGAATGCTAGTGAATGTAAAGAACTCGCAAGCTCGCTCTCAATCAGGCAGAAGCCGCGCGTCAGACGCGGGGAGGCGCGACTTGTGGGAATGGTCAAGCCGGCCTCAGCAAGAGTGTGTGAGCGCAATTTGCGTAAACGTCTGCCTCATCTACAATTTCGAATCCACAACAGGTTGCCATGGTTCGGAAGGCCGAAACGGTGGGGATAAACCAATTTGGATAATAGTTTTCCAAATTCTTATACCCGCCAAAGGTAACTTCCGAATTGGTCACATCCCCAAAACCATGTCTTGCGAACCAGTCCCGAACGATACCGGCATGGGTATCGGCGAGAGCCGGAACGAATATGACTGTACCGTCGGGAATCTTCAGACTTTGTCCCAAACCTTCGATTTCAGTATGCATCGTAGTCGAAGTGAGGATGCAATATTCTCCAGTCATTTCTCGAAGTTTTCGAACATAAGTAATCGGGGATGGCAAATGATACAAAACTCCAGACGAATGAACGACATCAAATTTTTCGATGCTGCAAGTCGTTACGTCTGCGCTAATAAACTCGCAACGATTAATACCTCTATCATACAACCTTTGCTCTAATTGGGACCACCATTCACATTCCGGCTTTTCGACATCAAGCATTGCAACACGACTTGCGCCGGCGGCGTGTGCGGCAGAAATGCGCTCGTAGATCACATTTGATAGGCCACCCACATCGATAAATGTCCGCTGAGCGGCCACTCTCGTTATAAAGCGTTCTCGCGGATCTTTACTTTGTTGCTGCATGCACTCTAGATCCGATTTGTTGCGGAAGCATCGAAATATCGACTGGGTATTGTATGCTGCCTGAGTTTGGGACGCGGAGGCCTGCGGCCCGCAAATGGCTTTTTATCGTATCGTCAATCGTAAAGACACAGGCCTCGGAGGTCTGCCAACTTGTAACCCCTATTTTCGGAATGCGCTCCGAACGCGCCAAATGACACAGCATCTGTTGGCCCCACACAATCCTGATATTATAAGAGACAAACTTGAACCTACGTCAACCTGCGCGGGTCTTAAATTTAGCATTCAAAAGCCTTACTTCAGCCATGGGATAGGATTTGGTCGAAGTTTTCGCTTGCCGTCGGCGAGGCCTCCCTGCCGTCCAGAAAAAACGTCAGACGGGCGAGCGAGCCGAGCAATCGCGCACCGTGCCAAAGCAAACAACGATTTGCTTTGCACGATGATGTTGCCGGCAATGTTTCGGCAGCAGCGCAATAACACGCATCCGTCCGTCAGTGTCGAAGCCGGCAACCCTACGCGACGACAATTGGAAACTGCCCCGGGGCGAAACCGGCTTGCGGAGCTGCGTACCGCCAACGCGAAAGCCAAACAGATAAACCCACCTGCAAGACAAGCTGTGTGACGCCCTCCGGTTGATGGTCACCCTGAGTCATTATCCTCCGGCGTGCTCCAAATGGAACCCCGTAGAATACCGGCTCTTCAGTCACATCAGTATGAACTGGGCAGGCCAGCCTCTGCGCAATCTCGATGTGATGCTCGCGTTCATCAGGGGTACCACGACAAACGCCGGACTAAGGGTTGAAGCTCATCTTGATCAGCGAATTTACCGAAAGGGTCGCAAGGTTACAGAACGGCAACTGAAGGAACTCGCATTGTCTACGCATGACATCTGTCCGCGTTGGAATTACACCCTCGCCCCGCGACCGACCCAGTGACTTCCTGCTCGTTTATCTCCTTGCACAAGACCGAAGGAATAAATCAGCCTTTTGTCCGCTTTGGGTCCAAAATGCGAAGAACTCACTGGGAGCAAATGTCTTCCGCTCTTCCTCTAAGAACGGACATCACCAGTTGCGATTACAGCTTCAGAAGTTTGCGGGATGCCGAGGTGACATGCTCCGAAAATTGGGTGTGGTGTCGAGATGAACGCTAATGCCACTTCCCAGCTGGTCTGCGTGTCCGCGCGGCGGCTTCATAGGTTTCGGCCATGCGTCTCCGGAAAACGAGTTGATCGAATTCGTTCAAGGCTCGTTCCCGCCCAGCTGCGCCAAGTCTTTTGGCCAGCGCGGGCTCGTCGAGAATGCGATTCAAGGCCTGTGACAAAGCTTGCGGGTCATTTGGGGGGACGGTCAACGCTTCCAGGTCATGCCGCGCAACGAGGGGAACGGTAGTGGCTAGATTGGTATTGACGATCGGCAAGCCTGTGGCCATCGCCTCAATTTGGGCAATTCCGAACGCCTCGGCTTCTGTGACAGATGGAAATGCAAAGACCTGCGCGGAATAGAAAATTTGCTTGATCTCGCTGCGGGTCAGGCGTCCGGCGAAACGGATTCGATCGGAAACGCCAAGTCCGAAGGCCAATTGCTGCAAGTCCGCGAGCAACGGACCTTCACCGATGATAGTGGCGTGGCCGTCGATCGTTTGCATTGCGCGGACAAGCACATCATAGCCCTTGTAACCGACAAGGCGGCCGACCGCCACGATGTGGCGCGGTTGCCGTCGCCGAATTTCGTCGGCGGCAGAGCGCTCGCCTGCATCCAACGTGCGCCAATAATCGAGATCCATGCCGTAGGGGAGAACGGCGCATTTTTCCGCATGTGGTCTGAGAAATTCCGAATTGTCGATCATTGGCTGACCCGATACAACAATTCTGTCAGCTCGGGTCAGTACGCGGCGGATAAGCGGTGCGACCAGCCGTTTGAGCAGCGGATAGCCGATGATGTCGGCGTGCCAATAGACGATGAGGGCGACGTCGCTGGGCAGGCCAAGCAGGATCGCTACGTCGTTCAGCGGGAGCGGTGCGTGATGGATGACGATATCGATCGATCGTACGCGCCTCACAAACGTCGGAATATAATTCGGCGCGAGCGGCGTTGAAAATAAAGTACCAAGCGATGCCACAGCTTCGACCGGTATGCCCTCCAGTTGGTATCGGTGTGCCAGGCCGAAACGGCGTGCGGTCAGGATTGAATGGCTAGTGTTCTGATCCGACGCATGCGCGAGACTGGACATCACCGCGGGTATTCCCCCCTCAATGTCCGGTCGATAGATCTTGTAGGTGTGAAGTATGCGCAAGGCTGTCGGCCGTATTCGTTTTCTGAAGTCGGCTAAGATTGGACTGTAGGCGCCCTTGCCATCGATTGGCCGCAAGTTATCCACTCAGCCCTTGCGCTGCCAGTGATAAAGCTTTCTCGATCCCGTCTCTCCGGCTTTCGCTGTGCTGCGACTATTCGTGATGATTAAAGAATCGAAAACCGTGCCGCTTCACAAGTTCGTCGCGCTCAGCAAGTTTCAGATCTTCGCGCATCATCTCGCTTACAAGCTCGCGGAATGAGGTTTGTGGCACCCAACCCAGCTTCTGCTTGGCTTTAGAAGCATCACCGAGCAGCGTCTCGACTTCCGTCGGTCGAAAATAGCGAGGATCAATTGCGACGATGCATTGGCTGGTCTCGGTATTGTAGCCCTTCTCCTCGACTCCGCTACCCTCCCACCTGATCTTGATGCCGACCTCCTCGGCCGCAAGGTTGACGAAATCCCGCACCGAGTGCTGCTCGCCGGTGGCGATCACGTAATCTTCAGGCGTTTCCTGCTGCAGCATCAGCCACTGCATCTCGACATAATCGCGCGCGTGGCCCCAGTCACGCTTCGCCCCGAGATTGCCGAGATGCACGCGTTCTTGGAGACCAAGCTTGATACGCGCCAGCGCGCGCGTGATTTTGCGAGTGACGAATGTCTCCCCGCGCAGCGGCGATTCGTGATTGAACAGAATTCCGTTGCAGGCGTAGATGCCATAGGCTTCGCGATAGTTTACGGTGATCCAGTAGGCGTAAAGCTTGGCGACGGCGTAAGGCGAGCGCGGATAGAACGGCGTCGTTTCTTTCTGCGGCGTTTCCTGGACGAGACCGTAAAGTTCTGACGTGGATGCCTGATAGAACCGCGATTTCTTTTCCAATCCCAGGATACGCAAGGCTTCGAGAATGCGGAGCGGACCAAGCGCGTCGGAATTTGCAGTGTATTCCGGTTCCTCGAAAGAAACGCCGACATGGCTTTGGGCCGCCAGATTGTAAATCTCGTCTGGCTGTACTTCCTCTACAATTCTGATCAGGCTAGAGGAATCCGTGAGATCACCGTGGTGCAAGGTGAAATCTAACCCCTTTTCATGCGGGTCGTGATAAATGTGATCGATACGGTCGGTGTTGATGAGTGACGTCCGGCGCTTAATGCCGTGAACTGAATAGCCCTTGGTCAACAGCAGTTCGGCGAGATAAGCGCCGTCCTGGCCTGTAACCCCGGTAATCAATGCTGTCTTTTTGGACATGAAATGAAAATCTCTTGATGAAGGCGATGGACATTTCGCCAGTGCGAAGCGTTACTCGAGGCGGGAGATGAAACCCGAGAGAATGTCGTATTTTCGGTCTTTTAGGATAGATCGACGGCTGAATCAATGTTGGCCGGACCGGTTTCGGAACCGGCGCCAGAGGTCAATAAAACTAGTTTTCATCTCCGGTGCAATTCGCCCATTCCAATGCAAGGCCGCTTTCATCGCTACGATCAGCATGTACAGGTCGAACCAGCGCGGTGATTTTGAACGATCGAGCTTCTCCTCAACGACGGCATGGGTATAATTCCACAACCAGCGATCGGGTACTTTATCGAACGTCGTCTTCTGCATGTCGTTGATTTCCGCATGCACCTTAACGCGAGATCCTAGTGTCTTGTTCTCTGGATATAAACGCGAGCCAGCCAGCTTCTCTTCCATGTAAGCGAAACGCGCGCCCGCTTTTCCCAATCTGAGCCAGTACTCATAGTCCATACAGAAGCGAAGGTTTTCGTCGAGCAGACCATGCTGCGCGACGACGCGTCTTCGGAAAAAGGTCGCAGGCTGGCAGATGAAGCAGGTGTCCTTCAGGCGTGTGAAGTTCCAAGGTTCGGTGGGATAGGCCTCAAAGGCGTGATCGCTCAGATCGATGTGATCGGCCATGCCGTAGACCACATCGACGTCAGCGTGGCTTTCGAAGAATGCGACGACCCGCTCGATTGCGCCCCGATAATAGATGTCGTCCGAATTCAGCCAGCCGATGATTTCGCCGTCGGTGGCGAGGATTCCCTTGTTAACTGCGTCGGTCTGTCCTTTGTCCTTTTCCGAGACCCATTTGACGCCGTGGCCGAAACGCTTGAGCATATCGACAGTGTCGTCGGTGCTGCCGCCGTCGAACACGACATGTTCGATTTCGGCGCCGGTCTGCGTGGCGACGCTCTCAAGCGTGCGCTGGATGAATTGCCCCTGATTGAAGGAGGGGGTCACGACGCTGACTTTCATGTGGGTATATTTTCTGGAAACAACACAATGCTCTGACCGTCAAAGCTCGCGATCGTACATTTGGTTAGCATCGCCGAAAGCTCCCGCTGATCGTCGCCGAGCGCGGTCAGCGCAGGAACGAAGGAAGCGGTAAAATTGATGTCAAAGTATCCACCGGCTAAAGGAAGTTGAATTGAGACAGCCCCATGGTGGTCCCGCAGGACAGTGACTTCACCTTTCGTGTCGCGGTGCTGCTGGACGAGCACAGTCACCCTGGAGATCGGCGCCCAATTAGGAAGAGCTATTTCGAGGTTTAGGGTGCGAGATTGCTGTGAAGGCGCAACCTGCAACTTCACGTTTGGACCCACCCATCCGTCCGCATGCGCTCCCAAAAGAATGTTGGATTGGATTCCCTTACATTTGGCCTGCCCAAAAATCTCCCAGTATTGTTGGGCCATTAGCTGTGAATTTGAGAATTCGGCTGCGCGTAAGTTGCCGGCCTGCACCAACCGAGCGGTGAGCTCCTTATCTTGAGCGATAGAGAGAATCGCTTGGGCGATGTCTTCAGGAACGCGCGGATTGAACAGGACCGCGGCGTCTCCCGCCACCTCCGGCAGCGAAGTGACGTTACTACATGCGACCGGCACGCCGGTCGCCATGGCCTCGACGATGGGCAGGCCAAAGCCTTCGTACAGGGACGGAAAGATCACCCCACAGCTGTTGGTAATCAGCGCCAGAAGCTCGGCGTTTGCGAGATAGCCCGGAAACAGAACGTGGTTTTCCAAACAAAGGCCGCGCGCCGCCTGCTTTAGCCATTGTTGCCGGGCACCCGGCGCGCCGGTGCAGACCAGACGGATATCGTCGGCCAGCCCGCTGCGGCGCGCTACTCCGAACGCCGTCAGCAGCATCTCGTGATTCTTGTGCTTCCAGAAATTCGCTGGATAGATCAGGTATTTCGCCGCTACGAGTTGGAGCCGGTCCAGGACGGTATCATCCCGCGCCGCATTGCGCAGACTGTGCTGAGAAATGTGCAGGTGGATAGTCTTGATGTGGGCGGGATCGAGCTTTCCTTCGGCGATTGCCGCGTCTCGCGAGAAGTCGGAAATGGCGACCAGTGTGGTGGACTTGCGTGCGGCCTCGGCGAAGGTGCGGTCGCGGTGCGCGACATCTTCCGCCGCAAAGAATTCCGGATAGGCTTTATATTGCAGGTCGTAGATGACGCTGACGGTCGGAACATTCGGTTCGAAATAGGTTGGTGCTGTAAACGGGCAAAACAGCAGATCTACATTGAGATCCCGCAACAGGGACCGCGAACCGCTGCGCTTCGACAGTGTCAGCAGGGAATATCCAAGTCGACCAGCCACCCGTCTTAGTCGCTCCGGCAAATGAGCCAAAACGCGGGAAAATATTCTTGTCCCAAGGGACCGCACAGCCGGTGGCCGGCTGGGGTCGAGAATCATCAAACGCCGGACATTCGCGCTATCGAGGGCGGCGAGTTCCTCGTGGGCGGCCGCCTGGGTTAGCAGCACGAACTGGGTTTGAGGCGCGAGCTCTGCGAGACGGCGCAACAGTTCCAGTACGAACACCTTGGCGCCGCCGTTTTCCCCGCCAGGAAGGACCGGCGTCAGATCGACCACTATGGTTCGCAATTGATTGGTGGGGCGAGGATTCAAATCCAGTCTTCCTCTTGTCAGCGCATGCTTACGCGGAATCGGGCAAGCCACTTAGGGTGAGTTAATTTCCAGATACGACTGTTGAAAATCCCGCTTGTCACGGCGTCTCTCTCCTTGATCACGGCGTCTCTTTCCTTGATCACGGCGTCTCTTTCCTCGATCACGGCGTCTCTCTCCTTGATCACGGCGTCTCTCTCCTTGATCACGGCGT
>Ga0209701_10002047_pt1 | contig 13134 bp, 10 predicted proteins | sample CZO8metaG_4_FD_188356 | JGI IMG/M metagenome (GOLD analysis project Ga0209701, IMG submission 188356) | Vadose zone soil microbial communities from the Eel River Critical Zone Observatory, Northern California, USA - CZOApr15con2H3.8 metaG... | ecosystem: Environmental > Terrestrial > Soil >...
GTATGATAGTGCCTTGAAGTCGTTACTGGGAGATGAAGGAGCGGAAATACTCCCCAATCTCTTACCAGGATCGACATTTATCAGCGAGCAAAACATCGAAATTGACAGAACGACCTTAAAACCAGACCTTGTGTATACTATTCAGTATGGAGGTGAGCCTCATATCCTGAATATGGAGTTACAAACCGATGCCGATGGCGAGATGGCTCTGCGTCTGCTCAAGTATCATGTGGGGTTACATGACAAGCATCGTTTACCAGTGATCTCAATGGTTATGTACCCTTTTGAGACGAGTATCCCAACATCACCATTTCAAGAAAAGAGTGGAGAAGAGGTCCTGCTCTCACTTCACTACAGAGTCTTACCATTATGGAGGTTGGAAGCTCACCCGTTTGTACGGGATCATGTCGTCTGTATGTATACCCTGTTGCCTGCAATGAAAGGTATCAATGCGTCAATGCTCTTGCAGGCTATAGAAGAGATGAAGCAATACTACAAAGAACCAAAATTGGGACATCATCTTCTACGCTTTAGAACGATTTTGCGACGGTCAAAGACGTTATCCGAACAGGAGAAACAGGAGGTAGAGAAGCAATTGCAAACATTCGATAGTTTACTGGATACAGACCCCTATATCCAGGAGCAAAAAGCTCTGGAAAGATCTTTAGGGATCACACTTGGGAAAGAACTGGGGAGAATCCAGGAATTGCAGCAAATGTTGTTAGAAACGGTAGAAGAGCGATTTCCTTCCCTGGTTCAGTTGGCTCAACAGAAGACCAAACAGAACATGAAGCCCGAAGTCTTACGCCAACTGGTGAAGCATGTGATTGCTGCTCCTGATGAGGTAACGGTACACAAGCTTCTGAATACATTTGCAGATTAATAGCCGCATAGTGATCAGAGAAGGAAGATCATGAGTTTTTCCGAACGTGTGGAACGTGCTTTCCAAAAAGCACGTTCCACACGTTCGGAAAAACTCATGTTTATACCCTTGCCTGGATTGCCTTTGCTGCCTCTTTCACCCCATAAGTATGAAACAGGAACTGAATCAGGCGCATCCTTGAAGTAGGGTGCCACAACGTTTTGCTGAACAGTTTATTCACTACCTCGTTCAAGTCGGTAGAGAACATGGCAAATCTCGATGCTTCTTCCCTATCCCAGGCCTCTACAATCCAATGTTGTCTGATCTCCTCGCTGCTCAGATTAATATTGATGAGGATGATTACATCCACTGAAAGCGTCAGGTATTCAACATTTAAAGAAAGGATCTTTACACTCTCGACCGCGTCCGATGGAATAGCGAACTCTTCTTGCAGTCCGCGAATCGCCCCTGTAAAGAAATCGGCATCGTCAGATCGTGAGGGCCTTCCTTTTCGATCAACACCAGGTGCGTTCATCGTTTCTTCAAATGAAGCTGACCAGTGATCAGGATAGTATGCAACAGAGGAAGACCTTTGCATGAGCACAATTTGATGGTCTTGCGTGACCACCACACATTGAAGGCTCACAGGGGTAGGAATAAAGGCAGTTCCACGGTCAGTCGCGCTATATGTAAGTGCAGTATTTCCATACTTCTGACGAATGGATATTTTCGAACCATCCAATGCCGTTAAAAGAGGCTCATCAAGGAAAGGAATGATACTGTAGTAATCATAATAGCTTAAAGGTGCCAGGACAATCTCAAGACGACCAAAATCACTGAACGAAGGGGTGAATGACGAAAGCCTGTAATGAGAAGAATTAAAATAATGCTTCTCAATGGTTGGGATTTTCGCTTGTCTCACTTCTTCTAAATCGTCGGGAATAGGAAGAGGCTTACTTAGAACCGTGGTTTTCATCTCATCTGGTTCCCATCCTGCAAAAGATCTGCTATTCGTGAGAATGATACAATCATCTACTGCAAAGCGTTCAATTTCGGCAAGTTGCATAAGCCAGCGAGCACTAGGTGAAGCTAGCGAGTAGAGGCTATTAGGCATGAGAACTTTAGACAGTTCTTCACCGTATTGATATCCCACTACTAATCTCCCTTCTAATTCTGAGGCATAATGGGTTTCTATCGTCTGTATATCCCCAGTTTGAAGTAATTCATGCCCATTCTGGTCTTTATGGAGTCGAAGCCTGATCTGATGCAGGGTATTCGTATATTCCTGGATTTTCACTTTCAGGCTTCGGGGGGAGCTGCTGATCCCCAGTTTTATTTCATATGTCCCTAATTCTCTCAGCCGCTCATCACATAAGCGTTCGAAATGTTCTAAATTGGCGGTTTCATCGGTGGAACCAATGGGGATGTTGGGAATAAAGCCAAGCTGAAATTCTTCAAACTCGGTAAGTTCTGAACGTTCTATGCCTGCCAGTTCAAGATAGCGTTCAGTTTCTCGTTTAGAGTTACACAGGATTGCGGCAAGCGCAAGCACCTGTTTACGTACAGCTCCTTTAAACGGTTGCGCTACCTCATCGTTCTCCAGGCGCGAGAGTGCGCTTTTGCTGGTTTCAACCAGTGGTGCCAGTTCTCCAAGAGAAAGACCTGCATTGCTACGCAGGTTACAAAGAAACGCTCCAAAGTGCTTCATGTTCCAATTTTCCCACCTGGCTTTTCTATCGTAAAAGTGCTGTTCCAACCGTCCCGCTTTGTTCCACGCATCGAATCGGCACTGATCGCGATATTTTTTCTGTTCCATTTCGTACCAAAATATATCTAACTTTCCCAGTTGTTTCAGCTACACTTTGATAGGAACCGCGCGATTACTATACCACCTGCCGATAGCAGACCAATAGAAGGAAATTGCTGCCATCGCGGGTAGTATAACATGCTCTGAAGGAACTCACAAGAAACAAGTGGGCCTGCGGGCCTGCTAGCCTGAGTGAGAGTTGCACTGTGGAGGGAACCAATCTATGAACCAACAAGAAGTTTCGCGCTTGCTCCATCGCATCCGACGCAATTGCGAGGCGATGGTGCGAATTCTGGATGAACCTGATTTTCCTGCGGTGAATAGAGCGATACACAAACGGATACTGGCATTTGCCAGCAGAGAGGAGCAATTAATGCACATTGTTGGACCGATGCAATCCCACGCGCTGGCCTTTGGAATGTTAGGCCAGGTTTTGAAGCAAAAGTAAGGGGAATGAAAGAGCATGAGCCAGAGCCAGTTACCAGGTGTGCCAAATCTGTTACTGGGTTTCAATGACCTGTCGGTGCTGCGCAGTGTCATTCGTGGCTATGTGACCTATACACGCAGAGCGGTTCCATCCTCGCAGACACGGGATATCCAGCTCCATCTCCTGGAGGATGTCTATCGACGACTGACAGGGATTCCCCCTGGTACGCTGGAAGTCCATATCATGTTACTTATGCCTGAAATACACGCTCTTGACTGTGCTTTTCGGGGTTTTGCTGACTTTGTGCGTCAAAAGGTTCCACCATCGAAAGAACGCGATGAGACCTTACGGGATTTAGAGGGTTTCCGTCAGCATCTGGCACGTTTGCTTCCCGGCTTTCGAGGCCCTGCTGGCGAATGAAAAGGATAGTACAATTGCGAGTCTCTCCATGAACGAGCGTCTTGGTTTTGTGAAACAGCCAGCGTGGATTGTATTTGCAAAAGCGTTCTCTCCCAGGTAACGAGTGGGTATCCCTGGCAGGGCGAGGACAAGCCATCGCCCCTACTATGCCTACGATGGATCAGCCTGCGAAGGGCGTCCATAGTAGGGGCGATGGCTTGTCCTCGCCCTGTTGCCTGCAAAAATCGCACGCACACCACCAGGTAATGTGACACTCCACATTATGCTTGCTCATGTGTTACAATAAATCAGGCCTATTGCTATGCCGGAAAAGAAAGCACTTTGTAACCTGGCTGAACAGGTATGCTAAAAGCGATTTATGAAGGACTTTTCTTATGCCGGAACAAACAGGCCGCAGCGAGAAAGATGCTGCTCTGCGTCATGATATTCGCATGTTGGGAGAGGCCTTGGGGCACGCGATACAGCAGCACGGCGGCACCTCTGTTTTTGAAACAGTGGAACGACTACGACGCACATGTAAGCGTCTGCGCAGTTGTGCTGAAGCGTTACCACACGCCTCTGAGGCAGAAGCCATCCAGCTACAGGCTGAGATTGCCGCACTCGATCAGGAAATTCTGCGTATTGTAGATGGCTGCGATCTCGATACCTCCATCGATGTCATACGCGCATTTACCGTCTACTTTCACCTCGTCAACACAGCTGAACAGCATCATCGCACGCGCCGCCGTTATACCCATGAAACCATTGCTCCATCTGCTCCTCAACGCGGTTCTCTCGCTGCTCTGGTAGACTTTTTCAAATCCAGAGGGCTTGCTGCCTCATCTGTTCAAAGGCTCCTCGATCGACTTTCGATTGAGCTTGTGTTTACCGCCCATCCTACTGAGGCCACTCGCCGCAGCCTGATTACCAAGTCTCGCCAGGTGGCTGCCTTGTTAAAAGCGCATGACCGTGCGGAAGATATGACACCACGAGAGCGTGCAAACTGGCAGCGCGAACTGGAGAGCACGATAGGTCTTTTGTGGCGCACCGATGCGGTACGCCATGTACGTCCACAGCCACTAGATGAAATCAAAATGGGAGGCTACTACCTCAATGAAGTCCTATTTGACGCGGTACCTGAACTCTATGCCGAACTGGGGCAGCTTCTCAGCGCTGCTTATCCACAGGAGAATCTGACTGTCCCGCCTTTTTTACGTCTTTGTACCTGGATTGGTGGTGACCAGGACGGCAATCCGCATGTCCGTTCAGATACGCTGCTAGAGGCCTTACACTGGCAACGCACGCAGGTCATTGAACGCTATCGTTCATCTATTCAGGCACTGGCGCAGGAGTATTCGCAGTCATTCAAGTATTGTTCGGTTACGCCGGAACTGAAAGACTCTCTCGATCGTGATGCCGCTCTTTTGCCAGACTATGATTGGGAGCTGGGTTTGCAGACTGCCCTGGAACCCTACCGGCGCAAGCTCTCTTTCATATGGAAACGGTTGGGGGCCGCGCAATCTCCTATTGCTTATGGGTCGGCTAAAGAACTGCTTGATGATTTGCTGCTTGTACAAAAGAGTTTGCTGGCGGATGGAGAACAGCAGGTAGCGCAGGGGCAACTTGCAATACTGATACGCCAGGTGCAGATTTTTGGCTTCCACTTCGCGGCTCTCGATGTGCGCCAGCATAGCGAACGCCACGCGACTGCCCTGGCAGAACTGTTGCAGGCAACAGGTTTACGCGAAGATAATTATGCTGAGCTGAATGAAGAGGAGCGGGTGAGGATATTGGGAAATCTGCTCAGTGATCCGCGTGTTTTGCCGCGGCACGGGCTGAGTTTAAGTGAAGAGAGCGGACATGTGCTGCAAACCTTCGATGCGATCCGCCAGGCGCGCAATAAGTTCGGGGAGAAGGCGGTTACCTGCTACATCATCAGTATGACCTGTGCCTTGAGTGGCCTGCTCGAAGTACAGTTCTTCTGTAAAGAAGCTGGCATCGCAGCGCTGCCCATTGTGCCGCTCTTTGAAACCATCGATGATCTACGCACCTGTACGGATATATTGGAAAGCGCCTTCACCCACCCAAATTATCGCCGTTGGCTGGCCTCTTGTAACTATCAGCAGCAGGTGATGTTGGGCTACTCTGACAGCAGCAAAGATGGCGGGATACTGACCTCCAGCTGGGAACTCTATCAAGCTCAGACCCGACTGGCTGCGCTTGGTGTACGCTATTCCATTGACATTACAATTTTTCATGGACGTGGCGGGGCCATCGGTCGTGGTGGTGGCCCTATCTACGAGGCTATCCTGGGACAGCCTCCGGGGACTATCAATGGGCGTATCCGTATTACGGAACAGGGAGAGATGCTTTCGTTTAAGTATGGATTACATGAGATTGCGCTGCGTAACATGGAGCTGGTTGTGGCGGGTGTTGTGCAGTCCAGCATAGCGGGCGACGCACTTCCAGAGTCACATACTACTACACAGGCGCTTCAAGCCTGGTTGGAGATCATGCACCACCTGTCGGCAAATACATATGCTCGTTACCGGCGTTTGATCTATGATACTCCTGAATTTTTACGTTTCTTTGAGCAGGCCACGCCTATCCTGGAGCTAGGCTGGTTGAATATTGGTTCGCGACCGGCGCGCCGCACGGCTGGTCACACTATCGAAGAACTACGCGCTATCCCCTGGGTCTTCTCCTGGATGCAGAGCCGCTATGTACTCCCAAGCTGGTACGGCGTGGGTGGAGCGCTTGAAGAGTATTTCGCTGAAGATGCCGACTGGCCTAACGGGTCTGAGCGGCTGGCACAACTTCAGGGTATGTACCGCTGCTGGCCATTTCTGCGGGCTTTCCTGGACAATATGCAGATGACACTCTCCAAAGCCGATATGCACATTGCTCGCCATTACTCCTCGCTGGTGGAGGACGAGGCGTTGCGCCATCGTATCTCGACAGAGATTGAAGAAGAGTACGAGCGCACTCAATGTATGTTGCTAAAAATTGTTGGGGAACAGGCGTTGCTCGATAGCTCGCCTGTGTTACAACGTTCGATACGCCTGCGCAATCCCTACGTTGATCCGTTAAGCTACTTTCAGGTAACACTGCTGCGCCGCCTGCGCACCCTTGGCGGCCCCCTGGTACTCGATGAAACAACGTGGGGAAATGCCAGCGAGCAGGAGCATGAACGTGCTGACCTGACCTATGCCGTGCTTTTGACGATCAATGGTATTGCTGCTGGTTTGAGAAACACTGGTTAAAAATTCATTGATTGACATTTCACAAATCTGCTGTTATTCTTAATATAGAGACAAGATTATACAGGCTGACCTGCGTTGAACGAACAGAGTATGAGATGGACGACCGACAGCGATCCGAAGCAGAGTGGAAGTTCGGAATGGATACGCCTTCTCAGAACGCCTTCGTGAGCGGCTGACCGAAGAAAGCTTGCTGTAAGGATACAATAGCGTACCTCGACAGGGGCAAGTAGGAACAGGTGGGTGGTTCCCACGCAGCAGCAATAACCGGCAAAAAGTGGTCTTTCTACCCTTGCTACAGCGCGGTAGGCAGGGCGTCGCCAATGGATGGCATCTCTCGCATGAGTATGAGAGATTGGAAGACAATAGGGGTGGCACCACGGGTGTAGCGTATGAGCACTACTCTCGTCCCTTCTTCAATGTTTTTTTAAGGAAGGGAGCGAGGGTTTTTTATTGCCCTGCTCCTTCCAGAATCCATTTCGTTGAAGGAGTATCAAACAATGGCAACTAGCAATTCGAACGGCACGACCTCGACTATGACTCTGAACAGCAGCGCACTTGAGTTGGCGTTGCACAAAATCTCCTCCGTTAATGTACCACAGGGCAAAAGTATTGCCCTGGCCTACTCAGGCGGACTCGACTCGACCCTCTGCGTCAAACTTTCCCAGTTGAAATACCATGCCTGTAAGCTCGTCGCGATCAGTGTCGATGTTGGTCAAGGAGAGAGCGAGATACGGGAGAGTATTGAACGGGCAGAGAAATTAGGCATCTCTCCTTTGATCATTGACGCAAAACAAGAGTTCACCCAACAGTGGTTGAGCAAGGCCATCCAGGCCAATTCCGACTACAACGGCTATCCTGTCTCAACCTCAATGACCCGCCAGTTGATCGCGGCTCGCGTGGCACAGAAGGCCCTGGAGCTTGGCTGTGACGCCTTGATGGAAGGCTCCAGCGGTAAAGGCAACGATCAGTACCGCATGCACAATGTCTTTAGCCTCTTTGCGCCAGGGCTTGCCATCTTTGTGCCCGTGCGGGACTTTGATCTCACGCGAGGCGAAGAGCAGCTATTGATGGAGCACTACGGTGTGCTTGTCGAGGAAGTCATCGCGGGCGGAGACGACAAGACCATGTGGTGTCGCTCTATCGCCAGCGGCGGCATTGGCCTCGATACAAAACTGCCCGATTCGATCTGGCTATGGCTGACGCCTCCTGCAAAGGCCCCTGATAAGCCTGTTGCCCTGACGTTGACGTGGCAAAATGGGCTTCCAATCGCCTTGAACGGCACAAAACTGCCGCTTGACCAGATCATTGAGCAACTCAATGTGATAGGTGGAGCGAACGGCATAGGCAAAATTGACCTGTTTGAGGATGGCATCATGGGCCTGAAATCTCGCGAGATCTATGAAGCTCCTGCCGCAACCATTCTGTTGAAGCTGCATCGCGACCTGGAACAGTTTTGCCTCACCAAAGAGGAGATCCAGTTGAAACGCCAGCTTGACGCGCAATGGGCCAAACTCGTCTACCATGGCGAGTGGTATCATCCATTGAAAGAGGCCATTGATGCCTTTATCGCCAGCACCCAGAAGGTCGTGAATGGCGAGTATGTGGTTGAATTGTATAAAGGCAATGTAGATATTCGTACACGCTCGTCCTCAAGCGGTCTCTTCTTCCCCGATGTGCGCTCGATTAACAGCGCGAGCTTTAACCAGAAGGAATGCGCCCCGGCTGCGCATATTCGCGGTTTACCCTACGAGCTGATCGCACGCCGCAACAAGCTTGCCAGCATCTTAGAGGAGCAGCAATGACCAAGTTGTGGCAAAAAGGGTATCGTTTGAATGAACAGGTAGAGCGATTTGAGGGGGCATTGAATAGTGTCCTCGATAACAGCTTGATTCGCCACGATGTATGGGGGTCGCTTGCCCATGCAGCTATGCTTAAAAAAATTGGCGTCTTGAGCGAGGCAGAGCACATGGCCTTGAAACAGGCCCTTTGCAACATCCTGAAGCTAGAGCAGGCCAAAGCGTTCGCGATCCTGCCTACCGACGAGGATGTGCATACGAGCGTCGAGAATTACCTGGTTGCTGAGGCAGGCGTGGCAGGCAAAAAGATACACATGGCACGTTCGCGCAATGACCAGGTATTGGTAGACCTGCGCTTGTATGGCAAAGAGCGGCTGCATAGTGTGGCCGACAAGCTGTGCCAGCTTTGTGCGGCATTGCTTGATTTCGCCAATGCTCATAGTGAAGTGCCTATGCCTGGCTATACTCACATGCAAAGGGCAATGTTATCGTCGGTTGGACTCTGGGCTGCCAGTTTTGCTGAGGCGTTGTTTGATGATGAACAGTTGCTCTCGGCTGCTTACGCGATTAATGACCAGTCACCGCTTGGCTCGGCGGCTGGCTATGGCGTCCCTCTGACGATTGACCGGCAGTACTGCGCCGACCTGCTGGGCTTTGCGCGCGTGCAACATAACGTCATGTATGTGCAGAATAGCCGGGGGAAGATCGAAGCCGCCATTGTACAGGCCCTGGCACAGATCATGCTTGACCTGAGTAAGCTGGCGCAGGACACCCTGCTCTTCTCCACGGTTGAATATGGTTTCTTCTCGGTTCCCCAGGAGCTTTGTACTGGCAGCAGTATCATGCCGCAGAAACGCAATTTGGGAGTGATGGAACTGGTTCGCGCGCGCACACAGACAGTACTGGCACTTCAACAGCAGATTCTTGGCATTGTCAGCGGCCTGCCTTCGGGCTACAACATGGACTACCAGGAGACCAAGCGACCCTTTATGGAGGCTCTCGACCTGGTACAGGAGAGCCTGGAGATTTGTACCCTGGTTGTAGATGGACTTGAGGTCAATGCCGAACGCTTAACTGCAGCGTGTACCTTTGAGCTGTTTGCCGCCGACCGTGCCTATGAACTGACCACCACGGCCAACCTGCCATTTCGGGATGCCTATCGCATCGTTGGGGCAGAGGTGACGGCGCAGTTAGACCGTCAGATGCCTCTGCCGGTAGAGAGCCAGGAACAACTTGTCAAGCGACTGTCTGCCCGCGATCATCTCGGTGGGGCTGGCAACCTGGGGTTAGTTCAATTGCACAACCAGCTTGAACATATCCATGCAGTGTGGGAAGAACGTGCGGAAACGTTCAGAGAGACCATAGAACAATTGGTGGGAAGCCAAATACAGGAGTGAAGCTATGTCAACTGTCGTACTTGCCTATTCGGGAGGCCTGGATACCTCTGTGGCCATCCGTTGGATAAAAGAACAATACAATTTAGATGTAATTACGCTGACCATCGATGTTGGCAATGAGCGCGATCTGCCTGCAATTGCTGCACGTGCTGAGCAGATTGGCGCGGTTAAGGCCATGGTTGTAGATGGCCGCGCCGATTTTGTACGCTACTTTGTGTGGCCAGCTTTACAGGCAGGAGCAATCTACGAGGGACAGTATCCGCTGGCGACCGCCCTGGCCCGCCCGCTGATTGCGCGACTGCTGGTTGAAGTGGCGCGTGCTGAAGGAGCGGGAGCGGTAGCTCATGGCTGCACGGGCAAGGGCAATGACCAGGTACGCTTCGATGTCTCGGTCAATACGCTGGCACCTGAGCTCAAAATTATTGCGCCGGTGCGCGAGTGGAGCATGACGCGGGACAACGAGATTGCCTACGCGCATGAGCACTCTATTCCCATTCAGGTGACCAATGCCAGTCCTTACTCGGTCGATCAAAATCTGTGGGGACGCAGTGTAGAATGTGGTGTGCTGGAAGACCCCTGGGCAGAACCACCGGAAGAGGTTTATGCCTGGACAAGCAATCCTGATGTTTCCAGTAGTTCAGAGCCAACCTACCTGGAGATCACCTTTGAGCACGGCATCCCCGTGGCTCTAAATGGTGAAGAGCTAGATGGAGTGGTGCTGATTGAAGCGCTGAACAAGCTTGCGGGAACATATGGAATAGGGCGTATCGACCATATCGAGAACCGCCTGGTGGGCATCAAATCTCGCGAGGTTTACGAGGCACCGGCGGCTGTGGTTTTGCACGCTGCCCATAGTGCTCTTGAAAGTCTGACCCTGGGCCGCGACCAGGCCCGTTTCAAAGAGATGGTGGCGGCAGAGTATGCGCGGTTGATTTATAACGGTCAGTGGTACAGTGCCTTGCACCAGGACCTGGCGGCTTATGTTCACAGCACGCAGCGTTTCGTGAGTGGGACCGTGCGCGTGAAGCTATCACATGGGCATTGTGCTATTGTTGGTCGCAGGTCAGAGCATTCGCTCTACAGCCATGGCCTGGCAACCTATGACAGTGGCGATCAGTTTGATCATAACGCGGCTCTCGGCTTTATCAAGCTATGGGGTTTGCCCTTGCGCACACAGGCCCAGGCGCAGCTCTTGCCTTCTATAGGCATCGAAGGCGATTTGCTGTCTCTGGATACACACATCAGTTGAAAAAGAACGTTCATCCCCACAAAAATGATTCATCCCGAATTTTGATATTGCTGGAGAAGCGGTATCAGTTCCCGGCAGGGCGATGGCTTGTCCTCGCCCTGCTGAGGTTGCTTTTAAAATTCGGGATGAATCATTTTTGTGGGAACTAACCCCCCCTTGCTTGACCTGGCCTGTTATCATCGGTTGTAGTAAAAGATAATACTATGTACGGGCAGGCTTGAAAAAACATGCATGTATTCGAGACAATCAAGAGGCGACGCAGCATTGGCAAGATGACTGAGCAGCGACCGGCGCGCAGGGAAATTGAGCACCTGTTGGAAGCGGCAACGCACGCCCCCAATCATCATAAAGTAGAGCCCTGGAAATTCATTATACTGGCAGGTGAAGCTCGTGCAGCACTTGGCGTGATCATGGCTAATTCCCTGGCGCAACGTTTAAGCGATAGCGGCGCCACTCATGATAAAGTTGATGCAATGCTCAACAAAGAGCATCATAAGCTCTTGCGCTCCCCTGTAGTGATTGTGGCGGCGGCAGAACGGCCCAAACAGCCAAATGTATTGGAGATAGAGAATATAGAGGCAGTGGCTGCCGCCGTCGAGAATATGCTGCTGGCTGCCGAAGAGTTAGGACTTGCCGCCATGTGGAGGACTGGAGACGCCGCCTATGATCCCCGCATCAAGCAATGGCTTGGTCTCTCGTCAGAAGATCACATCGTGGCCTTCGTTTATGTTGGCTATCCCTCTATTCCAAAAATGGAACGCCATCCCACGCCCTTTGCAGAGAAGACGACCTGGCTTGGTTGGGAACAGTGAATCTATCCGTTTGCGGTGGGGGATTTACAATGCAGGTGGTTTTCTCCGAAAACCACCTGCATTGTAAATCCCCCACCGCAAACGGATTAATATTTGATTAAGGCGAAGACATCATGTCCTTTTAGTTGCTCGCGCCCTTTGAGGAAGGTCAGTTCAACTAAGAAGGCGATACCCGCGATATGTCCACCCAGTTTCTCTACCAGTTCCATCGTAGCCGAGACGGTGCCGCCCGTTGCCAGCAGGTCATCGACAATCAGGACGCGCTGGCCGGGACGAATGGCGTCGGTGTGGATTTCTACGACATTGGTACCATATTCCAGGGCATACTCTACGCTCACCGTCTGGTAGGGCAGTTTGCCGAATTTACGCACCGGCACAAATCCACAGTTCAACAGGTAGGCCAGCGGGGCACCGAAGATAAAGCCGCGTGACTCAACACCGACGACAGTCTGTATGCCGGAGCCAGCATAGTGAGCGGCAAGACGTTCCATAGAAGCTCGAAAGGCGGCTGCATCTTGCAACAATGGCGTAATGTCCTTGAAAAGGATGCCTTTCTGTGGAAAATCAGGAATATCTCTCACCCAGTCTTCCAAACGTAAAGACTCAGAAGTTGACGACATCGGTAGTTCTCTCCTCTACATACGTGAAAATAGGCAACAACATAGGGTGTAGGGGTACCCCTTGCGGGTACCCTAGCTCCCCCGCTTGACGGTCCCTCGTCGTGTAGGGGCCCGATTTATCGCGCCCTTTGAATTGGCGACAATCGTTGATGGCTCATGCTTCTTTACATTGACACAATATCCATCACGCCATGAAGTATTATAACCGATTTTAAGAAATGTAGCAAAATATCGTATTCCGTCACCCAAAATGTTACCGTAGCAAGTATGGTTCCGTCAAATGAGAATGTTACTGAACGAGCTTCTTCAAGGCCTGAAAGCATGTCTCTGAAGGAAGCAGAGAGGTACTTCTAGCAGATGAGTTCTAACGCATGGACTACGTGCATCAATCAAGCATCTACTGTGCTCGTTCGGTAACATTTTCATTTGACTTATTACGAATATAGACAAGTCTGGCGTTTTATGACGCATTTTCAGCACTTCAGGTTTACTTACGAAGTCC
>Ga0209701_10002050_pt1 | contig 13117 bp, 14 predicted proteins | sample CZO8metaG_4_FD_188356 | JGI IMG/M metagenome (GOLD analysis project Ga0209701, IMG submission 188356) | Vadose zone soil microbial communities from the Eel River Critical Zone Observatory, Northern California, USA - CZOApr15con2H3.8 metaG... | ecosystem: Environmental > Terrestrial > Soil >...
CCCCTTTTCGTTGGCATGCAGGCCCCCCGCGCCGCGATGAATGACCCAGACGTGGTCCTGCTCGTCGACCCACACTCCGATGGTCCAGCCGAGCAGCCAATGGTTCGGCAAGGGCTTCGGCCACAGCGGATCCACCTCGAACATCGGCGCCTGGACGGTGGGTCCCGGGGCGCCTGCTCTGTTTTCGAGCAAGGCCTGGCAGGCTCCGAGCGCGACGAGGATTGAAACGAAAACCGCACCGATGTGAAGATCGCGCTTCCCCTCTTTGTTTTTCATTGGCTTCCCTTTCCGTTGTAAGCTCGAGCTGCCACTATGCTCGACGCTGGGAAAATCCTTGTCAACACCCTCACGCGGCGCATGAGGGTCCCGTCGGTGGCGGCGTTGATTCTCGCGCTCGCCTTGCCGGCGGTGGCTCACGACATCCCGGCCGATGTAAGGGTGAATGCCTTCGTCAAGCCGGACGGGCAGCGGCTGCATCTTCTCATCCGCGTGCCGCTGAAAGCCATGCGCGAAGTGGATGTTCCGCGGCGCTCGGGCGGCTTCCTCGATCTCGCGCGCGTCGACGCCGCGCTGCACAACGCGGCGACGCTGTGGCTCACCGACAACATCGAGCTGTACGAGGGCGACATGCGCCTCGCGTCCCCGCGAGCGGTCGAAACCCGCGTGTCGCTCGAGTCCGACCCGTCGTTCCGCTCCTACGACGAGGCGCTCGCGCATGTCACCGGCCCGCGATTGCCGAACGACACGCAGCTTTTCTGGGAGCAGGGGCTGCTCGACGTGCTGTTCGAGGTCCCGATCCGGTCGGAGCGCGCGCAATTTTCGATCCGCCCGAGGCTCGATCGCCTGGGATTGAAGGTGCTGGTCGCGCTGAGGTTCCTGCCGCGCGGGGGCGAAGCGCGCGCGTTCGAATTCTCGGGCGACCCGGGCCTCGTCAGGCTCGATCCGCGCTGGTACCAGGCGGCGCTGCGCTTCGTCGAGTCGGGGTTTTTTCACATCCTCGAGGGGACCGACCATCTGCTCTTTCTGCTGTGTCTCGTGATCCCGTTCCGGCGCCTCGTGCCGCTCATCATGGTGGTCACTTCGTTCACCGTCGCGCACTCGGTCACGCTGATCGCCTCCGCCTACGACCTCGGGCCGGACGCGTTGTGGTTTCCGCCGCTGATCGAAACGCTGATCGCGGTATCGATCCTGTACATGGCGATCGAGAACGTCCTCGGCAGCAGCGTGGGGCGCCGGTGGATGATTACTTTAGCGTTCGGCCTGGTGCACGGCTTCGGGTTTTCGTTCGCGCTGAGGCAGCAGCTCCAGTTCGCCGGCTCGCACCTGCTGACGTCGTTGCTCTCGTTCAATATCGGCGTCGAGATCGGGCAGGTGCTCGTGCTCTTGCTGCTCGTGCCGCTGCTCGAGTTTCTCTTCCGGTTTGTGCTCGCCGAGCGCATCGGAACCATCATTCTCTCGGTACTCGTCGGCCACACGGCCTGGCACTGGATGATGGAGCGCGGCGAGCGGCTCGGCCGCTTCCCGTGGCCGGAGCTCGGCGCCGCGCAGCTCGCGAGCGCCGCGCGCGGGCTGATGCTGATATTGGTTTTTGCGGGTCTGCTCTGGCTCGCGTTCGGCGTGCTCCAGCGCCGGAGCAGCCGGCTCGAAGCGCGCCGCAAGCCGAACCCGGATCGTTCCGCAACCTGATCGGAAACGAGGTCGCGGGCTGCGCCCGGTCAACGGGAGCGAAGGGCGGGCGTTAAAGCGCTGGGGGCGATTCCGTCCTCGAAATCCGTAAGGAGGAGTGTTCCATGAACAGAAAACTTGCATTGGCTTTGTTCGGAGCGGTCACGCTCGTCGCGCTCCCGGTCTGTTACGCGCAGGGCGGCGATGCGGCCAAGGACACGCGGGACATCCGCAAGGACCGGCAGGACATTCGGCAGGATAAGCGCGAGCGCAGGGAAGACCGCCGCGAGATGCGCCAGGACATCAAGAAAGGCGATGCGCAGGGCGCGCGCAAGGAGCGCCAGGAAATCCGCAAGGACACGCGCGACATCAGGAAAGACAAGCGCGACCTCCGCGAAGACCGCAAGGACCGGCGCGAAGATCGTCGCGAAGAACGCCGCGAGCAGAAGTAGTCCCGTTCCCCTCCGCGTCTCCCGCCTCACCAGGCACTTCGGTGTCGGGGCGGCTGGTGAAATAAAAAAAGCTCGCGAAAGCGCCCAGGCTTCCGCGAGCTTCGGGTGGTGCGGACGACCGCGGCTAGTGCGCGCCGGGCCCCATGCCACCGCCTTCCATGTGCCCGCCGGTTCTGCCCTTCGGACGGCACGCGCGCGCGGCCTTCTCGTCCTGCGCCTGCGCCAGGCAGTCGTGGGTCTTCTGCATCGCCTGCATGCGCTCTTCCATGCGCTTGAGCATCTGCGCCTTCCTTTGCTCGAAGCTCTGGCCGCCCTTGTCCCCGCCGGCGGGCGGGGTGCCTTGCTGCGCAATTGCGGCGGTAGTCGTGCCCATGAGGGCGAGTGCGAGATAAAGCGCTTTCTTCATGATGACTCCTTGCGTGACAGAGAGACCGCCATTGTGCGGCCGAAGCTGCGGGCTGACTGCAACATTTGGTATCGAAATGTAAGAGGGTTCGCGTGGCTGCGGCGGCGGCGCTACTTCGACTTCTTCGAGCCTTTCTTTTTCGCCGCGCCCGGGAAATCCGACTTGCGGATCATCGCGTTCACGCCCTTCACCCGGTCCACCACCTGCGTGACCTGGAAATCGGCGCCCGCGCTCAGGTATGCCAGCGCGGTGGCGCGATCCATGCCGAGCTTCTCGTTCAGGAACTGGACCGCCTGGCGCGTTGCGTCCTTCATCGCCTCGTCGAGGCTGGGATTGAGCCCGATCGGGATCCAGTATTGCGGCGTTTCGGCGAACGGGTTCTTCATCGGCGCCTTCATCGGCAGCCGCGGGTCGCCGGCTTTGAGCACGGTGAGCCGGTAGGTCGAGCGCAGCGAGCCTTCGATCGCGGTCAGCGCCACTTCGCCGTCGCCCTGCGCGAAATGCGGATCGCCGGCGTAGAACAGCGCGCCGTCCACCTGCACCGGGATGTAGAGCGTCGCGCCGACGCCGAGCTCGTTGACGTCGAGGTTGCCGGCGTAGGCTCCGGGCGGAATCGAATTGGGCTTCTCCTTGGTGTTGACCGCGACGCCCATGATGCCGTTGAACGGCCTGAGCGGAACGCGCGCTTCCGGCCCGCTCTTGTCCCTGACGATGCCGTACCGCTTGCCGCCGATCTCGCGGATCGGGCAGAAGGTGAAAACGTTGGCGAACAGCTCGGGGTGCGCGGCGTCGGCGCCCGGCTGCGGGCCCTTGTTCTCGGGGAACTCTCCCGGCAGCGCGCCCTTGCCGTGGCGGTTCGAGATCACGCCGTAGGGCACGCGCGGCTGCAGCGCGATCATCTGCACCATCAGCACGTCGCCCGCTTTTGCGCCTGCGATCTCGACGGGCCCGGTGATGACGTGCGGGCCGTCCTTGACGAAATCGTGCTCGAGGCTGGAGGCGGCGATCGCCTTCGCGTCGTTGAGCACCTGCCCGGGCTTGATGCCGAATCGGCCGAAAAACTTGATCGGGTCCTTGCCCTGGTCTTCAAGGACGCCTTCGTGCGACACCGTGTCGAAGGTCACGATGCTTCCGGAGGGCACCGTGAGCACCGGTTTCGAATCCGCGTTCGGCAGGCTGCCCCAGCGCGCAGTCCCGGTCGTGGTCGGGACGTAGTAGCCGCCGTTCTTCATCTTCGCCGGCTTGTCGCCGAGGGGTTGCAGAATCTTGAAGTCCTTCGCGCCCGCGGCGGTGCCGGACAGCGCCAGGGTCGCGGCGAAGACGAGCGCGGCCGCATTGCGCATGGACGAAGCGGATGTTTCGGGCATGACGAGCCTCCTCATGTTGAGGTTCCTAAAATATCACAACGGTCGCAGCCGAATTCAAAGTTATGCTGCCCCCTGAGTGCCGGATGGATGTGCTGGCTCATGCGTTCCTCCGCGCTCAAGCCATCGCCTTGAGCACGCGCCCGGGCAGGAACGGCGTGTGGCGCACGCGCGCGCCGCTCGCCGCGAACACCGCGCTCGAAATCGCCGGCGCCACCACCGGCGTCGCCATCTGCCCGGCGCCGGTCGGACGGTTCGGCGTCGACATCAGCTTGATGTGCAGCTCGGGGATGTCGTGCATGCGCGGCACGCCGTAGTCGAGGATGTTCGACTGCTGTACCGCGCCGTCCTTGAAAGTGATGCGCTCGGTGAGCGCAAGGCCCAGGCCGTAGACGATCGAGCTTTCGGTCTGCGCGACGACGTTGTCCGGCTGCACCGCGATCCCCGGATCGAGCGCGAGCCAGAAGTCGTGCACGCTCACCTTGCCGCGCGACTTGTCGATCGACACTTCGGCCACCGCGGCCACCATCGTTCCCGAGTAGTCGATGAAGGAGAAACCGAGGCCGCGTCCGGGCCGCGCGCGCCGGTAGTCGGACATCCGGACCACTTCCCGGATCACCGCCTGGCCGCGCGGCGTGTTCTTCAGCAACTGCAGCCGCAGCTCGACCGGATCGAGGCCGTGCTTCGCCGCGATCTCATCCAGAAACGCCTCGGTCGCGAACTTGTTCGGCCCGAAGCCGATGCCGCGCAGGGAGGAGGTCCGGATGCCGGTCTCCTGAGGCAACTGCTCGGAGAGCCGGTTCGGAATGTCGTAGGTGCGCAATTCCGACCCCGCCATCGCGAGGAAATCGCGCTCGCCGCCCCCCTTGTAGCGCACCGGGTCCTGGAACGCGGTGATCTCGTCGCACGCGACGCGGTGCTGCCACGCGACGATGCGGCCCGATGAGTCGAGTCCAGCGCGCAGGTAGTGCACCGAGAGAGGCCGGAAGCGCCCGTTCCGGACGTCGTCCTCGCGCGTCCACAGCACTTTGACCGGGCGCTTCAGTTCCTTCGAGAGGAGCACCGAGTCGACGACGAATTCCTCGTCGCGGTGGCCGCGCCGGCCGAATCCGCCGCCGAGCAGCATCAGATTGAGCTTAACTTTCTCGGGCGGGATGTTAAGTGCCTTGGCGACCGCGGCGACCGCCATGGTCTGCGATTGCGTGCCGCACCAGATCTCGCAGGCGTCGCCCGCAGGCGAGACCGAGGCGACCGAGTTGAGCGGCTCCATCTGCGCGTGGTAGGTGTAGTCGCAGACGAATTCGCCCTCGTAGATCTTCGCCGCCTTTTGCATCGCCGCAAGCGCGTCGCCCGTGTTGTCCCAGGGTTTGCCCGCGCGGCTCAAGTCGCGCGCCGCGGCAGAGTAGACCGGGATCGCGCGGTCGCTGTCGTGGCCGAACGCGCGCGCGCGCCGGTCCCACGTGACTTTCAGCGCGTTCTTCGCGTCGAACGCCGCCCACGGCGTCTCGGCGATCACGCCCACGCCGAAGGGCATGCGCACGATGCGCGTGACTCCGGGAACCGCGCGCGCCCGCGCGTCGTCGACGGTCAGCGGCGACGTGCCCTCGACCGGCCCGCGCAGAATGGCGCCGTAGAGCATGCCGGGAAGCTGCACGTCGATGCTGTACTGCGCCGTGCCGTTTACCTTGCTCGGCAGCTCGACCCGCATCACGTCCTTGCCGATCAAGCGATACTGCTCGGGCTTTTTCAGTTCCTCGGGCTTGATCGCGGGCGCCACCGCCGGAATCTGCGCAAAAGCCGCTATCTCGCCGTAGCCGAGCTTCCGGCCGCTCTTCGCGTGCACCACCGCGCTCGGCTCGGTGCTCAACTCCGCGAGCGGCACGTTCCATTTGCCTGCGGCGTTTTCCATCATCACGCGGCGCACCTGCGCGCCGAAGGTGCGCGCGACGTCCCAGTAGCCGGTCACGGTCGCCGAGCCCGCCGTATACATGAGCCCGCGGAATCCCGGGTTGCCGTAGACCTTGTCGTCGGGCGCGGCGGGCACGATGCGCACGCGCGACCAGTCCGCGTCCATCTCCTCGGCGATGATGAGCGGGATCGCGGTCTGCGACCCCTGGCCCATCTCGACCGCCGGGTTGGCGATGTAGATCGTGCCGTCGGTCGCGATGCTCGCCCAGGCGTTCACTTTCACCGCGCCGCCCGCGGGCGCCGGAGCGAGCGCCGCGCCGCCGCGCTCTTCGGAACTCAGGGCCGCGTTGGCGTCGATGAGCACGGTGAAGGTGAGGCCGGCCGCGCCGACCATGAATTGGCGCCGGGTAATGCCGCGGTGCAGAGTGTTCGTCGTCATGGCTCAGCCCTCCCTCACGGCGCGCTCGATCGCGCGCACGATGCGCGGATAGGTGCCGCAGCGGCACACGTTCGCGCTCATGTGGTCCTTGATCTCCTCGCGCGTCGGGCGCGGGTTCGCGGCGAGCAGCGCCGCGGCGCTCATCAGCTGGCCCGACTGGCAGTAGCCGCACTGCGGCACGCTCTCGGCGAGCCACGCGCGCTGCAGCGCGTTCATGCGATCGGGCGAGAGGCCCTCGATCGTCGTGACCGCTTTGCCCTGCACGCCCGAGACCGGCATCAGGCAGGAGAACATGCGCTCGCCGTCGATGTGCACCATGCAGGCGCCGCACTGGCCCGCGCCGCAGCCGAACTTGGTGCCCGTGATCTTCAGCTCCTCGCGCAGCACCCACAGGAGGCGCGTGCTCTCCGGCGCTTCGACGCTGACCGGCTTGCCGTTGACAGTGAATTTGATCGCCATGATGGCTCCTTTGTGCTGGGGCCGCGGACGGGCCCGAGGGATGGATTGGTTACCGGCGTGGTGCGAAGCCATGCTACTCCCCGCACAAAATCGGCGTCAATGCTGCGGTGCCGCTGGCCGACAAGCGCGCGCGGCCGTGTCCCCCTGTCGCGCGGTCAGGCCGGGTTTACTTCCCATGCGTTACCATGCAGGGGTCGCGCGCGGAGTGGAACTTCTGCATGAGATTCGACCTGCGCAACAACAGGGATTTTCTCGCCGGGCTGATATTCGTCCTGATCGGCGTGCTCGCCGTCGCCGTCGCCCGCGACTATCCCATGGGCACGGCCATGCGCATGGGCTCGGGCTACTTCCCCGCGGTCCTCGGGGGCATCCTCATCCTGCTCGGCGCCTGGGTGCTGGCGCGCGGGATTCGCTCGGGCGAGAAGGTGAAGGGCGAGTGGGGCTGGAAACCGCTTGCCCTCATCGCGCTCTCGATCGTGCTGTTCGGCTTTCTCATGGCCCGGCTCGGCCTCATCCCGGCGCTCGCCGCGGTGCTGTTCGTGAGCGCGGCCGGCGGGCGCGAGTTTCGCGTCAAGGAGGTGCTCGTTCTCACCGCTTTGATGAGCGTCTTCGCGGTCCTCGTGCTCCTCTACTTGCTCAAGATGCCCTATCCGCTGATCGCCGGGTACCTATGGATATCCTGAGCAACCTCGCTTTCGGCTTCGGCGTCGCGTTTTCGCTGCAGAACCTCGCTTATTGCTTCGCGGGCGTGCTGCTCGGCACGCTGATCGGCGTGCTGCCGGGCATCGGGCCGCTCGTTGCGATCGGGATGCTGTTTCCGCTCACCTTCACCCTGCCGCCGGTCGCGGCGCTCATCATGCTCGCAGGGATCTACTACGGCGCGCAGTACGGGGGCTCCACTACCTCGATCCTCGTCAACCTGCCCGGCGAGACGGCCTCCGCGGTGACCTGCCTCGACGGCTACCAGATGGCGCGCCAGGGGCGCGCGGGGCCCGCGCTCGCGGTGGCGGCGCTCGCCTCGTTCTTCGCGGGCTGCGTCGGGACGCTGCTTATCGCGCTCGCCGGCCCCCCGCTCGCCGAATGGGCGCTGCTCTTCGGCGCGGCCGAATATTTTTCGCTGATGCTGATGGCGCTCGTCGCCTCGGCCGTCCTCACCCAGGGCGACGTGGTCAAGGGGTTCTGCATGGTGGTGGTGGGGCTGCTGCTCGGCCTGGTCGGCACCGACGTGAATTCGGGAATGGCGCGCTACACGTTCGGGGTCATGGAGCTCTACGACGGGATCGGCTTCACGGTCATCGTCGTCGGCCTTTTCGCGGTCGCGGAAGTCGTGAGCAACCTCGCGTCCAGCGAAACGCGCGAGGTGTTCACGCGCAAAATCGAGAATCTCATGCCGACCCAAAAAGACATCAGGGACTCGGCCTGGCCCACGGTGCGCGGGACTGCGGTCGGCTCCGTGTTCGGCGTGCTGCCGGGCACCGGGCCGGCGCTGTCCTCGTTCGTCACCTACATGCTCGAGAAGAAGATCGCCAAGGACCCCTCGCGCTTCGGCAAGGGGGCGATCGAAGGCGTGGCGGCGCCCGAGGCGGCCAACAACGCCGCGGCGCAGACCAATTTCATCCCGATGCTCACGCTCGGCATTCCGGCGAGCGCCGTCATGGCGCTGATGATGGGCGCGATGATCGTGCAGGGCATCACTCCCGGACCGCAGGTGATGACCCAGAACCCCGAGCTCTTCTGGGGAATCATCGCGAGCATGTGGATCGGCAACCTGCTGCTCGTGATCCTCAACCTGCCGCTCGTCGGCATCTGGGTGAGCCTGCTGAAGGTGCCGTACCGGTGGCTGTTTCCCTCGATCATCATGTTCTGCTGCATCGGCAACTACAGCGTGAACAACAGCGCGGTGGACGTGTACTTGTGCGCCCTGGTCGGCGTGATCGGCTACGTGCTCGCGAAGCTCGAATGCGAGCCCGCGCCCTTGATTCTCGGCTACGTGCTCGGGCCGCTGATGGAGGAGTACCTGCGGCGCGCGATGCTGCTCGCGCGGGGAGATGCGACGGTGTTCTTCACGCGCCCCTTGAGCCTCGCGTTCATGATCGGCACGGTGCTGATGCTCGCGGTCATGATCGCGCCCGCGGTGCGCGGGAAGCGCGGGCAGGCTTGAGGGAAAACGCGATGAGCTTGACCCGGCGCACCCGGCGGGGCCGACCGCCGCCGGGGCGAGACGATCCGCGGTGAGCGGGGGGTGAAAGTCCGCGTGGACGAGCGGTGGCGCAAATTGGAACCGTGAGGTAAAGAAAAAAGCCGGGAGAAACCCGGCTTTTTCAGGACTTGGTTGCGTAATCAGAAGCTGACAATCACGCCGATACCCATTACGCTGACATCAGATTTACCAGTGGTGTTGAAGTCTCCAACATCGGTGTATTGCTGATATTCCACCCGCAATGCTGCATTCTTCGCGAAGTTATATTTCGCTCCGAAGCCGTACGTGAGGTCTATTCCAGTTGCGCTCGCCGATCCGACCAAACCCGTCCCATCGTTAAAGTCAACATCCCAACGGAAAAGTCCCAGTTTGCCGTAGACCGACCACTGTTGATTGATCGGCATCGTTCCAACGCCCAGAAATTCGAAGCCCTTTGCTGCAATGGTGGCACTCCCGAACCCCGCAAACGAGGCCTTCGCTGCGCCCAAGTCGGTGTAAGCAAATTCCACCCCGAAGTTCGGGTTGACTTGATACCCGCCAAGGATCTTGAACGCGGTGTCTTTATCGTTGCAAGAGATTCCGGGACCGACTACTCCATCGCAGGCACTTTTAGCTGTTGACTGACCGACGCCGAGGCCAGCATACCAACCCGCGTCCTGCGACAGCGCTGGTGTCGAAACAGCGACCAGCGCGAGCAGAGCGGCTGTTAATAAGTTTCTGGTTTGTGAGTTCATAGTCTTCTCCTCTCCCAAGGGATGGCTTGACAATCATAGGAGGGTTTTCCACGTGAATCAAACAACCTTGGTTGCCGTCGTAGCGCAGCATTTGTTTTCCTGTAAATCGCCCAGGCCTCATTCCCGCCCGATGCAACAGGTGGTATCGATGGACGTGCGCCTTGTGCGGGCTTCTCGGCGTGATCGGCTTGTGCTGGTCAAGCTCGAATGCGAGCCGGCGCCCCTGATTCTCGGCTACGTGCTCGGGCCACTGATGGAGTAGCACCTGCGGCGCGAAGGTTGATTCACGACGCGCTTGCGACGCGTTCCCGAACCGTGCCCGAAGCGGGCATATAAAAAAAACAGGCACCGGGCGCACCGGTGCCTGCTCTGTTAGGCTGAAACCCGGACGCCGCGGCTCCTGGAGCCGCGGCGATTGTCAGGGCTGATACACGAAGTTGAACTGCAGGGAGTTTACGTTTTGGCGAATGACGTACTCCAGGCGCAACTGGGAGTTTCTGTTGAGGAGGTAGCCTCCGCCGAACCCGAACATGAAGCCGTCGTCGTCGCCGAAGTCCAGGCCGGCGCGGCCGATCAGGTCGATTTGGGGGGCGACCCTGTAGCGCGCCACGCCGTTTGCCCACAGGCCTTTGGCCTTCCCCGATCCGCAGACGCTGCCGAGGATGGGGAACGTCTGACACTTCTCGACGTTGCCCGAATCCATGTAGCCGAGCTCGGCGTCCACCCGAAATTGCGGCGCGACTTGGCCGAAAGTATAGCCGCCGAAAAACTGGTAGCCCGTGCCGGTCTTCGACCCCTCGAGCTTGTTCTGGCTCAGACCGCCGCCGAAGAACAGGTTCCTGGTGTCGAAGCTCTGAGCGGATGCAACCGAGGAGAGACCTATCGCGAGAAACGCGCCAATGACTACGCGAATTATCTTTAACACGTCCACCTCCTTTTTCTAGCCTCGAGGCCGTGAACATCGTAGTTAGGCGGTCGAGCCTCGAAAAGTTTAACCGCGGCCGGATACTACATCGGAAGCGCCAAGGAATCAACAAGTAATGTGCATTAGTGCACGTATTGTATTAGCTTGAGTCCCCGGCGCTGCGAAAAACTTCTCAGGGCGGGCCCGCCGCGACGGCGGCCTAATTCTCGCGGCGACTTGCGCGCCCGCGATCGTCTGGACTCGCCGAGGCTGGTGGGTGCTAAACAATTTCTCGTTTTGCGGAGATACGCGTTCATAAAGAGGCTTCGAGGCTCGGACTCGGGCGCAGAGAGCTGATGAACAATGACTTCAAAGAAAACATTCTGCGTGCACCCATCGAGCAGCAGCACAGAACCCACGAGCACTTCACTGTGCCGTGGTAGGTGGCGCACATGTATCTGAAAGCTGCGACGCTATTCGCCTTGACTGGCGCACTGGCCTGCGCAGGCGTTCCATTGGGGTACACGCAAGGTCTGGTGGAAACACCGCCCGTTCCAGGCGACCAGTTTCGGCACTGCCTGGCTGAGTACTCCCAAGCATGCTTTGCATACGCTTCGAGGCAAGGGATAGCGCTGAAGAGCGAGCCGCAGGAGACCGCGGAAGTTGTCGAGAGAGCGCCCCTTGGTGACCTCCTAACTTTGCTCGATCCGTTCGAGAGCAAACAGCACCCGGGCTGGCTCATGACGCGTGCTATACGTGACAATCAAATGGAAGAGGCTTGGGTGCGCAGATCGGATGTAGTTCTTACATGGGAATTTCAACGTGTGGTGGGCTGCTGGCCAGTTGCGAGCATTGACTGGAACGAGGAAGGGGCGGGCGAATACGGCGGTGGGGATTTTCGGCTGCGGTTTGCTCGGAGCGGAAGGCTGATCGCGCACAAGGGCGACCAGGACGAGCTGCACAAGAGATACGCGGTCTATTACGCCGGAGGAATTTTCTTTCTCTGGAATCCGCGCAATACCGAGGACCGATTGGGGCCGACCTTCACACTCGACTATCCTCGGCGTCGTGTCACGGCGAGCATACCCGCGCTAAAGCCACATTTCCGTCTGTTTAAGGATGAAGCGCTCAAGGGTTGCGCCGAGATACCCAAGGTCGATCCCGCCCAGCCCATCATGCCGGCGCCGAAGCGGCGCTAACGTTCACGGAGAATATATAGGGATGGACCACGGTTTCTTTCAATGGACACTTGCGCGACCATAAATTCAGCACAGTAAGGAGTTTGAATAATGGTTCCCCCTCGAATCGTCACCCTCGCAGCACTGACGTGCGTGGTTCCAGCATTGATTTCCTGCGCATATCAAAGCGAAAGCGTGGACAGGCAGGTCGAGCTGCAGCTCGCCGAGCACCCCACGAGCTGTCTTTCCCCGGCGCGTCCGGCCTATTCGCGGGAGCACACCGATTGCGTCTTGTCGCGCTATCAGGAAAGACAGCGCGAGTTGGAGCGCTTGCGCAATGCCGTGGCTCCGGTCCCCAAGGCGGCGGCTGAAGCACCCCAGGCGGCGCCGGGATTGGGTCCCCAACCCGACTGGATGATTTAGGAACAGGCCGCGTTTTTTGCAAGCGGGCTTGGTCTGGTCGTATAGCAGGGTCTTAAGTATCCAACTCAACAGGAGAAAAGAACATGACAGGGAGCACGTTTCGCAGATTGTTGCCGGTGCTGGCCTTTACGCTCGCCGCAACGGCCCCCGCGGCATCGCACGCCTTCGATGTCAACCTGATGCTCAAGGCGGGCTTCGACTTCGGAGGAGACACGCTGACTATGGCGAATGTAAGCGGCGGCTCGGGCAATTCGACGAAAACGATAAAAGCCAACGAGGGGCTTTACTTTGGCGGCGGCGCCTCGATCGTCCCGGACATGAAAGAACTGGAAATCGAGGTTTCGCTGTCGTACAAGTTCTCGGGCATCACCGCGCAGAACGGCAACATCGATTGGAGCGTGCTGCCGCTCGACGCACTGGTCTTTTACCGCCTGCCCAAGTTTCGTTTCGGCGGCGGCCTGACCTATCACCTGAGTCCGCAGTTGAAGGGCAGCGGGGTGGCGAGCGACCTGAATGTAAAATATAAGGATGCGGCCGGCCTCGTACTGCAGGCGGATTACCGTTTCACGGAAAAGTTCGCCGCCGGCCTCCGCTACACGAACGTGACCTACAAGGCAGACAGCGTTTCGCCGAGCGTCTTCGCAAGCACGCCCCCCATGAACGCAAAGGCCAACGGTGTCGGCATCGTCTTCACCGGGAGCTTTTGATCTTCTGGGGACGACTTATGTTCCTCGGAGACTGCGTCGAAACAATCTGATCGGTCTCTCGCATAGAATAGAGGTTCTCTCGTCTCGAAACCGACACTCTTAAGGAGGCACCATGGTCAGGACCGCACTTGCCGCAGTTGCGGCGCTGCTTCTGCTTTATGGCTGCGCCGGCACGCCGCCGGTTTCCGAGCTGCGCGCGGGCGTGCGCAACGCCACTTTCATCCAGTATGGGACCGAGCCTTTGAGCTATACGTTCGGCGTCGTCGATACCGGGAGCT
>Ga0209701_10002054_pt1 | contig 13096 bp, 9 predicted proteins | sample CZO8metaG_4_FD_188356 | JGI IMG/M metagenome (GOLD analysis project Ga0209701, IMG submission 188356) | Vadose zone soil microbial communities from the Eel River Critical Zone Observatory, Northern California, USA - CZOApr15con2H3.8 metaG... | ecosystem: Environmental > Terrestrial > Soil >...
CATGCTCTCCGAACTCGATCATCGAGGGAAAACGACACCGGAGTTATTCGAGAGGATCAACCTGAGGTTGGCCCAATCAGTCACCGCACGAAATGCTCTTGGAAGAAGCGAGCAAGAGAGCGCCCAGGAGATAGCGACCATGCTTTACGGCGAAGTACACCCTTTTGGCTATTTTAGATTCGTGAACTTCGGACATGTACCGCCACTCGTTTTCTCCGCGGAATATCGGAAGTTCATGGAGATTGATAAGACCCGTATGGTGCAATTTCTGCCGCTCGGCTTGCAGATCCCGGAAGATCATCCGGATCGCAATAGGTATTTCTCACTGGACTCGCGGGAGGGCAAGGCGAACTCCTCCGATGTGACGGAGCTCACGCTGCTGAGCCCAGGGGACATTTTCCTGCTCTATACCGATGGGGTCTACGATGGCAGCGACAAAGAAGAACGTCAGCAACTTGAAGGGGTGATGCGTGAGCGCTATCGCCAACCGGCAAAGGAAATCTGCAACGCTCTGCTGGAATATGCCGTGAAAAAAGACGATCGTCTCCGCCAGATTGGCGAACAGGATCGTATTGACGATAAGAGCGTGGTCATCATCAAGCGGAGCTGAAAAACGCCGTGACAAACGTTTTGCATTTGCCTCAATACTTTCCGGGGAAAGGCAAAGCTCCAGCTGGTCATCGGTCTTGATGGGCACGAAGCACATCGTGGGTCGTGAGACAGCTCCGCGATCGCTTCAGCTTCGACGTAGTCACTCTTGTTCGTCTTCACGTACGGTTTCATACACAGGTCACGGGCTACGTAGAAGCGGCGGACCATCGCATTAGTAATGCTCTATCCGGTCCGAACGCGCCGTCATAAAATCGCAATAATAATGGTGGTGAACGGCGGCAAAACGCCAACGAAAGGTGAATAAAGAAGGAGAAAGTAATTCGCTAGGTTTCATCGCAACTTGCTGATTTCCTTCGGCCAGCGCCAATTCCGGCAAGTTCTGATTAAATTAGTTTTTTGGCTGTTAGCCGAAGGGTTGCTAGTTCGAATCTAGCCCGGAGAGCCAAATTCTTGCGCATTTGTTTTCAACGACTTCCGCCGTTACCCTTTGTTCGTTTCGAACTCTCCTAAAAACTCCGTACCAAGGTAGCGAGGTAAACTCATGAGCTGTAGTCTCTAGATCAAAAATGCTCAAGGACCAAATGAACGCCAATCCAGATCTACTGAAAGCTTTGAACGGACTTGTCAAAACTTTCGGCCACTGTAATCGGCTGCTTCTCTGCGCTTACCTGAGGAAGACTATCAAAAACTTTCTAGCCTTCCGGAGCTGGTTGCATCACGGTGACCCGTTTTCGGTGGCCAAGATCGGGCTAGACGGCGCAGAAACAACAGCTCGTTAGAAAGCCGACAGCCGAAGTTTCCCGTAAGCGAGACCAGATCGGGCACTTAGATTTTTGATCTCCTCGGCTGTTAACCGAAATATTGGAGGTTCGAATCCTCCGCGGGGAGCCACTTCCTTGCGCTCAAGTGTTTTTAAGATTTTCACGCACATTTTCCTTCCGGAAAAAGCATAACGCCATGTCGTTGAGAGACTCTTCTGCATCGCTAGAGTGCCGATAGTTTTTCGACCTGAATCAAGAGCCTCGATTGGGCTAGAATTTCACGGAAGGAGCTACCATCATGCCTTCTTCCACCACCAGAACGGCCAAAGCTGCGGAGTCCACGCAGCCTCTCTCACCCCAAGAATTGCGCAAAGTTCATGCTTATTGGCGCGCCGCGAATTACCTTTCCGTCGGGCAAATCTATCTTTTTGCCAATCCCTTGTTGCACGAACCGCTACAGTTGAAGCACATCAAGCCCCGCTTGCTCGGGCACTGGGGAACAACTCCCGGATTGAATTTCATTTATGTCCATCTGAATCGCCTGATCAAGAAGCACGACCTCGACGTGATCTATGTCGCGGGTCCGGGACACGGCGGTCCGGGCTTGGTCGCCAACACCTTTCTGGAAGGAACTTACAGCGAAGTGTATCCGCATATCCCGCAGAATGCAGAGGGGCTGCAGCATCTCTTCAAGCAATTCTCGTTTCCGGGGGGCATTCCGAGTCACGTTGCCCCGGAAACGCCGGGATCGATTCACGAGGGCGGCGAACTCGGTTACTCCGTTGCTCATGCGTATGGAGCGGCGTTCGACAATCCCGATTTGCTGGTGTGTTGCGTCGTTGGAGACGGCGAAGCGGAAACCGGCCCATTGGCGGCAAGTTGGCATTCAAACAAATTTTTAAACCCTGCGCGCGATGGTGCGGTCCTACCGATTCTGCATTTGAACGGATACAAAATTGCCAATCCCACACTGCTCGGCCGCCTGGATGACGCAACTCTCAGGCTACTATTCACCGGCTACGGCTATAAACCGTATTTCGTCGAAGGCCGCGAACCAGAAGCGATGCATCAACTCATGGCGCACACGATGGATACCATCCTCGAGGAAATCCGCGGCATTCGACACGCTGCCCGAACGGGAAGCCCTTCAGGGTTCCCGGTATGGCCGATGATCATTATGCGGACACCGAAAGGCTGGACCGGCCCTAAGGTGGTTGACGGCCAGCCTGTCGAGGACACTTGGCGCGCGCATCAGGTTCCTCTCACCGACTTCGCCAAAAAGCCTGATCACGTGAAGATGCTCGAAGACTGGATGAAAAGCTACAAGCCGGAAGAACTTTTCGACAAGACCGGCAAGTTCATCCCCGAATTTGCCGAGCTTGCGCCCTCCGGCAATCGCCGCATGAGCGCCAACCTTCACGCCAACGGAGGATTGCTCCTCCGCGACCTTTCCATACCGGACTTTCGCAACTATGCGTTCCCCGTGCCCAAGCCGGGAACGGAATTCACCGAATCGACTCGCGTGCTCGGCCAACTCTTGCGCGACGTCATGCGACGCAACGCCGGCAATCAGAATTTTCGCGTCTTCGGTCCTGATGAGACGGCATCAAATCGGCTCGATGCTCTTTTCGAGGCCACCGACAAAGTTTTCTTGGAGCCGATGCTCGCAACCGACGAGCATCTTTCGCGTGACGGCCGGGTCATGGAAGTTCTAAGCGAGCACTTGTGCCAGGGCTGGCTCGAGGGCTATCTGCTTACGGGGCGCCACGGATTTTTTTCCTGCTATGAAGCCTTTATCCACATCATCGATTCCATGTTCAACCAGCACGCCAAATGGTTGAAAGTTACCAGGAAAATCCCCTGGCGCCGGCCAATCGCGTCGCTGAACTATCTGCTCACTTCGCACGTTTGGCGTCAGGACCACAACGGGTTCAGCCATCAGGATCCCGGCTTCATCGATCACGTGGTAAACAAAAAAGCCGATGTGGTCCGCGTGTATTTGCCGCCTGACGCTAACACCCTGCTCTCTGTCGCGGATCACTGCCTGCGCAGCCGCAATTACGTAAATGTGATCGTCGCGGGCAAACAGCCGGCATTGCAGTATCTCGATATGCGATCAGCAATCGAGCATTGCACAGCGGGCCTCGGTATCTGGGAGTGGGCGTCCACCGACAAAGAAGTCGAGCCGGATGTTGTGATGGCCTGTGCCGGCGATATTCCAACCCTCGAAACGCTGGCCGCAGTTGATTTGCTGCGCCAGAATTTTCCGGACATCAAAATTCGGGTTGTCAACGTAATCGATTTGATGACTCTGCAAACTTCCTCCGAACATCCGCATGGGCTCGCTGACAGCGAATTCGATTCCATCTTTACTAGCGACAAGCCGGTGATTTTCGCTTTTCACGGCTATCCGACATTAATTCACCGCCTCACCTATAAACGCGCGAACCACGCGAGCTTTCACGTGCACGGCTACCGCGAAGAGGGCACCACCACAACTCCTTTCGATATGACGGTGCTCAATCAGCTGGATCGCTTCCATCTTGCCGGCGATGCTGCGGATCGTGTCGCTCGATTGCGCCCCGTAAACGCGCATTTTAAACAGCAACTGCGCAACAAACTCGTTGAACATAAACAATATGTCCGCGAATATGGCGACGACATGCCGGAAATTCGCGATTGGAAATGGCCTTATTAAAATGAAAATCCTGGTACTCAATTCCGGGTCGAGCAGCCAGAAGGCATGTCTCTTCGATCTTGCCGCACCCCTTCCCGATGATCCGCCCCAACCGTTGTGGGAAGGCAAGCTCGAATGGCGCGATGATCGTGCCACGCTCGAAGCTCGTACCGCCTCCGGCGCAGTCGCAAAAGAAAATGTGGAGCGAGGCGAGCGTTCTGCCGCCACTTCTCATCTGCTCAACGAACTGGCCTCTGGAAAGACGCGCGTCCTCGAATCGCTATCCGAAATCGATGTCGTCGGCCACCGCATCGTGAATGGCGGCCGCGCCTACAATCGTCCAACGGTGATCACTCCCGACGTAAAGTCCGCGATAGAAAAAATGGCCGTGTTCGCCCCACTGCACAATCGTCTGGAACTCGACGGCATTGCGCTCATTGAAACCCTTTTTGAAAAATGTCGCGGCGCAGTTCCGCAGGTCGCGGTATTCGATACCAGCTTTCACAGCGGCCTTTCCGAAGCCGCCGCCATCTATCCCGGTCCTTATGAATGGGCGGAGCAGGGAATTCGTAAGTTTGGCTTTCACGGAATCAATCATCAATACTGCGCGGGGCGCGCAGGTCAAATTCTTGGCCGCAATCTCGCCGACCTCAAACTGATCACATGCCATCTCGGGAACGGCTGCTCGCTGGCGGCAATTCGCGGCGGCAAAAGCATCGACACTACCATGGGATTCACCCCCCTGGACGGACTGATGATGGGCACGCGCTCGGGATCGGTCGATCCCGGCATTCTTACCTATCTGGTGCGCGAAAAAAAGCTGGACGGCAAAGCGCTCGACGAATTGTTGAATTCGAAATCAGGCCTGCTGGGAATTTCCGGCATCTCAGCCGACATGCGCGAAATCATTGCCGCCATGAAGAGCGGCAATCAACGCGCACAACTCGCCTTTGATATTTTCGGGCACCGGCTGCGTGCCGGAGTTGGCTCCATGCTCGCTGCGCTCAATGGTGCCGATGCTATCGTCTTTACCGGCGGGATCGGCGAGAATTCTCCCGATGTGCGGGCCAACGCCTGCAATCGCTTTTCGTTTCTAAAGCTGACACTCGATTCAACCAAAAACTCCGCGAAGCCTGTCGACACTGACATCGCATCGCCGGAATCGGCGGTTCGAATCCTCGTTATTCGCGCGCAAGAAGATTGGGCCGTCGCCCGCGAATGCTGGAAACTTTTCTCGCGCACATCGGCCGCGTCCTGAGAGTGGATTGCCTGCGCAACCCGCGCGACAATCGTGCGCTCGGGATGGTTACTTACTGCGTTTAAAAAATTCCACCTGGCGTAATCTCTTCTTCGCCGCTTCCATAGTTTTGTACGGCCCGCCGAGATTTTCCCCCTTGCTCGAAACTACTTTGTATCCCGCCTTGACCTTTTTAATCATGTCAAGCCTCGTGCATTTCCCGAGGACGCGGCTAACTCGTAATGAAGGATTCTATCCGCGGACCGTCAGGACTAGGCGAGGCGCATGCGCGGGCACGTCGTAGGCGGCTGCCCGCTCCAAACGCATAGCGACGGCCGTAGCCGTATCCAATCCGCAAATTCCCAACGCGATTAAGTCTGCGCCATCCGACCGCCGTCGCAAATAAGTATCAAATTGTATGCTTCGCCTCGCGCGCGGCATTCGAAAAGAATTCGGCCGCCCTTTATCTCAATCCCAGCCCGGAAGGCGAGCCAATCAACTTGTTTCCTTCGTCAATCGGCTGCAATACGTCGCCACCGCTGTTTGCAGGGCCGGAACTTCTGGAATTCTGCGAGCCCAGCGATCCTTCCAGCAGAAATCCCCGCAGCGCGATACTGCTCGTCCAGGTATGTTCCAGCGCATCCACGTACGCCGTTTCATTTTCGTAAAGCATGCGCTCCAGAATCAGCACGCGGATGAACGACGCGGTCATCAAGCCGTACTGCTCGACCATCAGTTTGTACGCGCGTTCCAGCCGCGGAAGAATCTCCACCCGATACTTGTCGGCGATCAATCGCGAGCTGCCGTAGTCTTCTCCATACATCGCGAAGCGGTTGCGCAGTTCCAGTTCCACGCGCCGCACTTCTTCGCGCGCGGCTTCAACACCGGCGCCTTCCGCTGCAATGGCTCCCTGATTGCGATCCCACAAGTGCAATTGCACGCCGACTTCGGCAAATCCCTGCAAGCCGACCTTGCGATTTTGCGAGACGCCGAGCGACTCCAGATTTTGCTGCAATCCGCCTTGCACAATTAAATCCGGTATCGGTTCGCGCTTCGCTCGCTGTAGCGAAGCTTCAGCGTGCTCCACATTCGCTTGCGCCGATCGAATCGCCGGGCTTTCTGCAAGCAGCGACGCCAGCAACTGATCTTGATCGAGCGGCGGCAAGTCCGCATCAATCCGTCCGGCAACCCCGCCTGCAGGCAACGACGGCACTCCAACGACCGCAACTAGCGTCGTCCATTCACGCCGCAACATCTGTTCAGCAATCCCGACAGCAATCTCCATGCGCTGTTCTTCCGCTTCCGCCTCCAGGATTTCCGTTTCGTCCGCTTGCCCAACGCGTCCCAGTTGTCCAACGATTCGAACCGTACTTTGCGATATCGCCAGAATGTTTCGCTTCAGCGCCAGCCGTTCTTGCGCGGCCAGCATCCGGTAATACGCCATGCGCACATCGTTTTCCACGCGCTGCCGCTGTGCATCGGCGTCCACCTCGCGCAGTTTCTCTGCTGCTCCGCGCACTTTGCGATCCAGTGCCAGCTTTCCGCCCAGGATGATCGGTTGCTGCACAAAAAATCCATGTTCGCCGCCGCCGTACGATCCTCCGCGAATTTCATCACCGCGATAACCGACAGTCGGATTCGGATACAGCCCCGCTTGCAATTTCTGCGCGCGCGCCGCTTCGATCTCACGTTGGGCTTGCGCCAACATTGGATTGTGCGCGCTCGCCATTTTCTCCAAGTCTTTCAGCTCATAAATCGGCCCTGAAACCACCCGTTGCGATTCGCCAAGCCGTGGAAATTCCGGCATCACCACAGAAATCTGCCCGTGATGGTGCATTTCTATTTCCGGCTGATCCGTCATCGGAAAGAAAACTTCCGGCCGCTGCTTTTTCGGCTGTTGTTCGCCAGATTGCGCATCGCCGGAGCCAGCAGGAGCAGCAGCAGGTGTTTGCGAAAACGCCGCGCACGCTCCCACGGCCGCAAATAATCCAGCCAGCATCGCGCGAAAACATTTGCGTCGCACACTCATCGCGAGCTCCCTTCGGGATGCGCATGCACATGTTTTTGCATAACTGGTGGAACCGGCGCCACATAACCGTTACGAATATCGTTCATCACCAGATCATAAAAATCCGGCGGCAGTACGCGTACCAGCGTCATCATCCCCATCATCATCGCGCTCCAGTTTCTTGGCAGGCCATTGTTCTGCGGCTTTGCGACCGCTTCATCCATGCCCATATCCATAAACGCATCCTGCGGGAAGCCGGGAACTGTGTTGGCGTCCGCAGCGATCGGCGCATGATGTACGTGTTCGTATCCGACGTGATCCGCAAGTGTTTGCATCTGGCGCAACGCGCGCTCGTCCTCGGTATCGGCGGTCATCATCATTCGATCCCCAAGTAGATCGCTCATCGCGTTCATATTGTGATGCGGCATGTGGCAGTGCATCATCCACTCACCCGGATTATTCGCCACAAACTCAATGTCCCTCGCCTGTGCGACTCCGACCAGCACGGTGTTTGAGGGCCCCCAGATCGCTTGCGGCTGCCGCCCCGCCTCCGAACCCGTAACCGCAAACGTGTGCCCATGCAAATGAATCGGGTGATGGTCCATTCCCAGATTTACAAAGCGCACACGCACGCGGCTTCCCAGTCGAACCACCAGCGGCGTAGTCATCGGGCTACATGTGCCGTTAAACGTCAGCCAGTTCCACTCCATGTTTGCAGTATTCGGAACAGTGTTGTTCGGCAGCACTGCCCACTCTTGCAGCACAATTCCGAAATCGTGATCGACCACTGGAGCATGCGCCCGTTGCGGATGCAGAATAAAAAGGCCGACCAGGCCCATCATTTGCTGCATCGGAGAATGTGAATGATAGAAAAAAGTGCCGTTCTGATGGATTGTGAATTCGTAGGTGAACTGCGCGCCGGGCGCGATCGGCTTCTGCGAAATATACGGCATGCCATCCATGGCATAAGGGATTTCCAGGCCGTGCCAGTGAATCGCCAGCGATTCCGGCAAACGGTTCTCCAGAATAATTCGAACCCGGTCGCCTTCGTACGCCTGAATCGCCGGCCCCGGCGACGTTCCATTAAATCCCCAGCAATCGATGCTCTTCCATGGAGCAATTTTTCTGCGCACCGGCTCCGCCACCAGCTTGAATACTTTCGTTTGGCCGTCCATTTCATGCGCCAGAGCCGGCATGTCCGGTGTTTGTACCAGCACCGGCGGACTGGTGATGTGTGAAGAATTCGCTCCGGTTTTACTGGTTTTCTCCGTTGATTCGCCAGCGACGGAGAGCTCCCCGGCGGAAAGAGTTCTCGCCGAAGCAAATATCCCCGCTCCCGCCAAAGCCTTGCGTATGAATCCACGCCTGCTGCCCATGTTTTCTCCTTGCAAAACTAAATAGCCGAACTTGCAAAAGTGAATTGGTTGTTACGTGCCGGTGGATCCAGACATACCCAAACGTGCACTGACGCTGCATCCAAAATGAACCGTCTGGCTTGATGGTCTTTGCTAGATGCGAAGGGGTAGTACAGGCGGGCCGGAACTTCTGCCAGTAAGCGAATCTCCGAAGAGGAAAGACTGCTGACAATCAGAACCTAAGGCAAGGCTATCGGCGGGGGTCCTCTTGAACAGGACGTGAGCGGCTCCGATCGGTGCATCGAGAGAAAAGGCGCTTTCCTTCAGCGCTTGAATCTCAGACAGGCTGTCGCAGTCAGACTTTTGCTTCAGACTGTTCCCTGCTTTGGCAGGACATTCAACACACGGAGCGCCGTGATGATGAGCGTGTTGGCTCTTGTGCGTCGCGGTTGGCTGGGACTCCATTTCATGATGATGGACTACGCTACCCGCTACAGGTGCGGACGATATACAAGACGCGGCGCAGATCAAGACGGCACCGGGATCGGCTCCCGACAGTAGAAGCACCAAAACCCAGACCAATAGCTTAGTATCCATCAAGTTTTGAGAATACACCCGCAACAGTCCTCGCACAACGATTCGCAGCGACAGAAAGCTCTCCGGCGGAAAGAGTTCTCGCGGAAGCAATTATGCCGGCGCGCGCCAAAGCCTTGCGTATGAATCCACGTCCGCTGCTCATGTGTGCCCTTCCAAAGAAACTCACAACCCGCGCGTCGCTTCTTCGCAAACAATTGCATCGCTCTAGCGTAAGGATACCGGAAGCGGACACTCTCTTCTCGCCCGCGAACGGAATTGGAATTCCGATTCGTACTTACCAAAGTTTCTCCTCATTCGTTTTACCTTCGACCCTTCAAAGCGTATGCTATGCGCGAAGCCAAGGGAGACATTTCGATGAAGCTTGGGGTTTTTACACCCGTTTTCGTGAATCGGTCTCTGGATCAGGTCGTCGCGAAGTTGCGTTCTCTCTCCGGCATCAGCGCGATCGAGTTCGCGACTGGCGGCTGGCCCGGCCGGGACCACGTCGAAGTCGATGCCTTGTTGGCCAGTCCGCATAAATTGGATGATTTTGGCAGCCAGATTCGCGATGCCGGCCTCACCATAAGCGCTCTCTCCTGCCACGGCAATCCCATGCACCCCAATCGTGCCACGGCTCGCGAACACGACGAAGCCTTTCGCAAATCGGTAAAGCTCGCGGAAAAACTCAACGTTCCCGTTGTGGTCACTTTTTCCGGTTGTCCGGGCGACAGTGATGAAGCCAAGTGTCCCAACTGGGTCGTCGCGCCCTGGCCGCCGGAATTTCTCGAGACTCTAGAATGGCAGTGGGACAAAAAGGTTATTCCTTACTGGCAGGATGCTGGAACCTTTGCCGCCGACCACGGCATTAAAGTGGCCATCGAGCCCCATCCCGGTTTCGTGGTTTACAACGTCGAGACGGCTCTGCGCCTGCGCGCCGCTACTGGGAAAAACGTCGGCGTGAATTTCGATCCCAGCCACCTTTTCTGGCAGGGTGCCGATATTCCGGTCACCATTCGCGCTCTGGATGGCTGTATTTTTCACGTGCACGCCAAAGATTCCGCGCTCGACGCCGCGAATGTCGCTCGCAACGGCGTGCTCGACGCAAAAAGCTATCGTCACTTGGCGGATCGTTCCTGGCTCTTCCGCACCGTCGGCTGGGGCCACGACGCACTCGTGTGGAAGCAGATCATAAGCGCTCTTCGAATGACCGGCTACGATCACGTCATCAGCATCGAGCACGAAGATGCGCTCGCCTCCGTCGATGAAGGCCTGGAGTCCGCCGTGGCATTCCTTTCCCGCATCGTGCTCCACGATCCTCCGGTCGAACCCTGGTGGACCTAGCAGGGCTATTCCGTAGGGGGCTTGGCCGTGTCCTGAGAGCAGTCGAAGGCATGCTGAGCCTCAGCTTGCCCGGAGCGGCCCCTCAAGACATTTTCCCCAGTTTCGCCTGCTACAAGTTTTTAACGATTCGTCACATCACCGTCACCATCCATTCGCATAAATAAGCGGAAATATAACTCGCTCGCAAATCTGTCTCGGGCGACGTGTCGTTTTGAGGATTTAGGATCCATCGCTCGCTCCTCCCGGCTCCGAGACCCTAATAAGGGTGTGTGTTATGCGCAATTTTCTAAAAACTTTCGCACTCGTGTTTCTTTTTGCACTCGCGCACGTTCTTTTCGGAACAATTGCACTCGCGCAAACCGACCGCGCCTCGCTTGAGGGCACAGTTACGGACCCCAGCGGCGCCGTCATCAGCGGCGCGTCCGTCCGGATCTTGGCGACTCAAACCAGCTTGAGCCAGCAACGCACCACCAACCCCAACGGCGAGTATCGTTTTCCCGGAATCGCCAATGGTGAATACACGGTCTCTGTTTCAAATTCCGGATTCAAGACCAAAGTAATCGCAGACGTCTTTCTTGAAGTGGGGCAAACCCGCACTCTCGATGTCGTTTTACAAATCGGAGACGCCAGCGAAGAAGTTGAAGTGGTAGCAGGGCTGGGCCCGGCCGAGCGCAGCAGTGCGGAAGCCGCCATAGTCATTCACACCAATCAGATCGCCAATCTAGCGGTCAACGGGCGCGACTGGTCCGGATTGACCTTGTTGGCGCCATTCGCTCAGGACGATGGCGGAGGCAATCAGCGCACAATTCGCTTCGCGGGCCGCGCCATTGACGATAACAATTTTAATTTCGATGGCGTGGATGCAGGCGGCATTCAGGAACAAGCGCAGAAATCGCAAGTCCGATTGCAAATTTCCGAGGATGCTGTTGCGGAGTACCGCGTCAACAGCGCTCTTTATGATGCCGAATATGGCACGCAGGCTGGCGGGCAGATCAATGTCGTCACCAAGTCGGGCACCAATGACCTGCACGGCACAGTTTTCGGTTACCTGCGGAATTCAGTCTTCGATGCCCGCAACTTCACCGATTTTGATTTGAACGGCAACCCGGCCATCCCTCCTTTTCGGCTCGGGCAGTACGGTCTTACCGTGGGCGGTCCGATCCACAAGAACAAAACATTCTTCTTTCTCAGCTACGAGGGATTGCGTCAATTGCAGTCGACCAGTCAAGTAGCGACTGTGCCCTCGGCTGCACTCCAGGCGGATATCCTCGTGAATGGCAGGAATGGCAATGGTCCCTCGCCTCAAATGTGTTCCATCCTGCAGGCATTTCCCTGGCGTGCTTCTACGGGCAGTTTAGGCGGCTGCGCCCCTACGCTGGTTTTCCCAGACGGCGCCTTTACGGCGCTGGACCCGGATACCGATCAATTTACTCACGCTACGCCCACCGTCATTCACGAAGACACAGCGCTAATTCGCATTGACCACAAATTTACCGACAAGACCACGCTCTACGGACGCGCGCAGCGGGATATCTTGCATTCCGATCAACCCATCAGCCCTCTCTTCGACCAGCAGCATATCGTCAACCACCCGGCCAACTATTTCCTGGCGCTTCAGCATGTGTTCGCTGCAAATTTGTTCAACGAAGTCAAGGTTTTCGTCAACCGCTCCCCGTACCACAATCCTCAGGCCAGCGTGCTGCCTTACGCTGTCAACACCGATAATTTCACGGGCATCAACGACAATACAGCGGACATCGAAATCGGCACCACTTTCGGTTTCATAGACAATCTCACTTGGACGCACAACACCCACACATTCAAGACCGGCATGGAGATTCGCCGCATCCGGCTGAACCAGGGGCAGACGGCCGACAACGTTCTCACGTTCGGAGACAATGACAGCCTGGTGGCGGCGTCAGTAACCAAACTGAGTTTCGTCGCGCCGTGGTGCTGCCATAAGCTTCGCCGCACTATGTATCTGCCTTACTTTCAGGACGAATGGAAGGTGACGCCCACCTTCACTGCTAACCTCGGCATTCGTTGGGATTACTACGGAGTTGCCAACGTTCCCGACAACCGCACGACGGTCTTCGACCAAAATCAGTTTCATGGAGCCTGCCTCGGCTCAGGCTCATTCAACACTCCGTTCCCGGTACCCATAAACACTCCACCGTGCCCGACGAACCCCGCTCTATACAGCCCGAACTACCGCAATTTCGATCCTCGCGTGAGCTTTGCATGGGCTCCCTCATCGCTCCATGGCAAGACCGTCATTCGTTCAGGCTTCGGCATCTACAGCGGCGCCGCACAGAATGACGATCTCAACGCGGGCCTCGAAAGCGACACCTTTCGCGCGTCCGTCGTCGCTCCAACTCTCGGTCCTGCCATTCAACAGGAGATTCCAGATCTATCTGCTTATACCGGCACGGGCGGTTTCTCTAAAGCCGCGAATTACCCTCGTGCTTTGCAGCGCATTGCACGTAAAGACCAGTACGTCGAAACCTGGGGCTTGACCGTAGAACACCA
>Ga0209701_10002055_pt1 | contig 13091 bp, 13 predicted proteins | sample CZO8metaG_4_FD_188356 | JGI IMG/M metagenome (GOLD analysis project Ga0209701, IMG submission 188356) | Vadose zone soil microbial communities from the Eel River Critical Zone Observatory, Northern California, USA - CZOApr15con2H3.8 metaG... | ecosystem: Environmental > Terrestrial > Soil >...
GAGGAGAACGGGGTTCCGCGGGGACAGAAACAGGAGCGGAACGAAGGATAAAGACCACGCGGCTCGACAACGCTTTCATGCCAAGCATCGCGCCGACTAACGGGTTGAAACGCGCAGGCTGCGGTCTCAGCCGCCGATCTCGTCCGCTTCGAGCCGGCGCCAGGCGCCGTCGATGAATCCCTCGATCGGCTGGAAGCGCGCCTTGTAGGACATCTTGCGGCTGTCCCTGATCCAGTAGCCCAGGTACAGGTAGGGCAGCGAAAGGCGGCGGCACTGCTCGATCTGCCACAGGATGTTGTAGGTGCCGAAGCTCGCGCCGGCGGCGTCGGGATCGTAGAACGTGTAGACCGAGGAAAGCCCGTCGCCGAGGTGATCGACGATCGACACCATCATGAGCTTTCCCTTGTCGCGAAATTCCACCAGCCGCGTGCTCACGCGGCTCTGCAGCAGGAAGTGCGAGTACTGGTCGCGGCTGTCCTGGTCCATGCCGCCGCCGGCGTGGCGGCTCGCCTGGTAGCGCAGGTAAAGCGAGTAATGCTCGACGCGAAAGCGCAGGCCGGTCACCGCGGGCTGCAGCGCCTCGTGCTTCGCCCAGGCGCGGCGCTGGCTGCGCGAGGCGCGAAACTCCTCCACGGGAACGCGCACCGGGACGCAGGCGCGGCAGTGGTCGCAGTAGGGCCGGTAGGTGAAGATGCCGCTGCGGCGAAAGCCGAGCCGCACCAGGTCGGCGTACAGCTCGGTGCCGATCAGGTGGCTTGGGGTGGCGACCTGCGAGCGCGCCATCCTGCCGGGCAGGTAGCTGCACGGGTAGGGCGCCGTCACGTAGAACTGCAGTACCGCGTGCGGCAGATCGTTCAGCTTCGACATGGCTCGTGCGCGAAGGATGCGCCGGACCAGCTGCCCGGCGAACGCGCGTAGTGTATCAACTCTTCGAGGAGCCGGGAGAACCGCCGCCGCGGAATCTCGCGCGCGCCGAGCGACTCCAGGTGCCGAGTGCGCATCTGGCAGTCGATAAGCCGGAACTCGGCCGACTTGAGATGCGCGACCAGCGCGGCCAGGGCGATCTTGGAGGCGTCGCGGGCGCGGGAGAACATCGATTCGCCGAAAAACACTTGGCCGATCGCGACGCCGTAGAGTCCTCCGGCAAGCTCTCCGTCGATCCAGGTTTCGACCGAGTGCGCGTATCCGAGCCGGTGCAGGCTCCCGTAGGCCCCGAGCATCCGGCCCGTGATCCAGGTCCCGGATTCGCCCCGGCGCGGCGCGGCGCAGCCCGCCATCACTTCGCCGAAGGCGGAGTCGAAGCGCACCTCGTAGCGGCGGTTGCGCAGGGTCTTTGCGAGAGAGCGCGATATCTTGAGCTCCTCGGGAAGCAGGATCATGCGCGGGTCGGGGCTCCACCAGAAAATCGGATCGCCCTCGGAAAACCACGGAAAAATGCCGCGGCGGTAACCCTCGAGCAAGCGCTCCGAAGACAGGTCGCCGCCCGCGGCGAGCAGCCCGTTCGGATGCTCGAGCGCCGACTGGATCGGCGGAAAAGGCGTGCTCGGCTCCAGCCAGGGAATCATGGGAAGGATCGGGGATCGAGGATTGAGGACTGGGGAAAACCTCGCGCCATGTTTTCCGCCCTCAATCCAAGATCTTCAATCCTCGATCCGGCTTTTAGCACTTCACCTGCTGCCTGCAGTACTCGGTGAGCTCGCTCACGACGCAGCGCCCCTCGACGGCGGCGCGAGCGTGCCCGCTGTGATCGAGGGCAAGGCGGAACTCGTACTTGCTGAAAAACTCGTTGAAAAGCTCCCCGCCCAGGGTTCCGACCGCGTACAGGCCGTCGTTCTCCGGGTCGTACTCGAGAAGAATCGCCGCGAGCGGCTGCGGCGCCGGGCCCGCCACCACTCTCGCGCCTTCGGCGGGATCGTACTGGCTGTGCTCCGAGCAGCAGTGGATGACATGGGCGAACCTGCTTCCGGCCGACTTCTCGTCGCGGTAGCTGATGAAGCTGATCTCGCGGGTGGGGTAGGTCAGACGATGGGCGCAGATCGCGGAATAGGCGACGATGCTGTGATCGGCGCCTACGCCGCCCGGCCACTGGTAGCTTTGCTCGTCCGCCGTTTTCAGCTGCGCCGAAGGCTTGGTCGGCCTGCCGAGGTTGAGCAGAAAGCAGGGCGTTCCGGCAAACGGGTAATGAAAGATGAAATTCCGGTTCGCAGCGAGCGCGCGCCCCTCAAGCGGCCTGCCCCCCGGATCGACCAGTCGCGCGCGGGCGTAGAAGCGCGGGCTTGCGTCGGCCGGCACCGCCGGCAGCGAAACGGCGAGCGCCGATGCGGCGCAGCCGAACATGAAATCGCGTCTGTGCATGGGCAATCCGCCCGAACGCTAAAGGGTGTCGGCGTACCGTGTCAAGAGATCGGCCGCGCCCGGGAAATGACGCGACGTTCAGTCGCGTCACCCCCGCGTAAGCGGGGGTCCAGCGGTTTTATTTGAAAGGCGCTGGATCCCCGCTTAAGCGGGGATGACCTCGCCGTAGGCGAGGTCACTTCGGCGGCAGGATCTCGCCTGCGTGCAGGCGGAACAGCCCCTCTTTTCTGTCGGCGAAAAAGTGCTGGAGCGTCGCGGCGGTGGTACGAAAGGCGATTGTTTCCCAGGGGATCTCGCTTTCGCGGAATAACCCCACCTCCAGCGTTTCCTCACCTGCAGCGAAGTTCAGGTCGAGGAGCCGGGCGCGGTAGAAAAGATGCACCTGGTTCACGTGCGGGACGGACAGGAGCGAGAACACCTCGCCGAGCTCGATATTCGCCCTCGCTTCCTCCATGGTTTCGCGCAGCGCCCCTTGTGCCGTGGTCTCGCCGAGTTCCATGAAACCCGAGGGAAGCGTCCACAGCCCGTAGCGCGGCTCGATCGCGCGCTTGCACAGCAGCACCTGATCCTTCCACGCCGGGATCGTGCCGACCACCACGAGCGGATTGCGATAGTGGATCGTGCCGCAGTCGTCGCAGACATGACGCGGCAGCGAATCGCCGGGCGGCACGCGCAGCACCAGCTTGGCGCCGCACTTCGAGCAGAAATTGAGCGGGGGGAAGGGCATGCTTCGCGGGTTATGACCCCGGCTGCCGGATCAGGGCCGGCAGCTCGGCAAGGCTTGCGATAATGTGATCGGGTGCGGCGCCCAGCTCATCGACGGGCGCGCCGGTCCGGTTGATCCAGAAAGTCCGGAATCCGAAAGACTTCGCGCCACACGCATCCCAGCAATTGCTCGAGACAAAGCCTATCGCCCTCCTCGGCGCGCGAAGCCTCTGCACCGCGAGCCGGTACACGGCGGGCGCGGGCTTGTAGATTTTCCGCTGATCGACGCTGATGACCGTTCCGATCAGGCCGCGCAGTCCGGCATTCGCGACCACCGGCCGCAGCATCGCCGGCGAGCCGTTCGAGAGGATCGCAAGCTTGAGCTTCATCGTCTTCAGCTCGGCGAGCGCGTCGCCGACTTCGGGGAAGGTCGCAAGTGCAAGGTACGCGTCGGCGAGCCTGCGGCGGCGCTGTTCGTCGAGCGGGAGGCCGAGCGCAGCGCACGCGTAGCGCAAGGCCGCCTCGGTCACCCGCCCGAAATCCTCATAGCGGCGCATCAGGCTGCGCTGCCAAGTGTACTCGAGCTGCTTGGCGCGCCACAGCTGGCTCAGCGCCGCGCCTTTCCCCGGCCACAGCTGCTCGCACAGCGTGATCACCGAGTGCACGTCGAAGAGCGTGCCATAGGCGTCGAAAACGAGCGCACGCAGGGGCGACAAAAGCTCCTCCATGGAACCGGGGGACGACCCGAGTATACTCGCGCGCGTGCAGCCGCCCCATACCGTGATGACAACGGCGGAAATCCCTAGGTCGAGGCTTGCCTCGCGAATCAGTCTGGTCCTGGTGGGCCTGATGGTTTCGCTTCCCTTCCTGAATTTCCACCACAGTTTGCCGCTGCCCACGTTCTACACCGAGTGGATTTCCTTTGCGCTCGGCACTCTGGCCCTGTTCGCGCTCATTTTCGCTTCGCGAGAGGGCGGCACCAGGATCCCCTTCCTTTCTCTGGGTTTGATCGCTCTCGTGTTCGTGCTGGTGATCCAGGTTGCGGCCGGGACGATCGCCTATTTCGAGCGCAGCCTGCTCGGCGCGCTGTACCTGATGTGGGCGGCGCTGCTCGTGTGGCTCGGGGCGCATCTGCGCGAGCATCTCGGGCTCGAGCGCGTCGCACTCGTTTTGCAGGTGTTCATCGCGTCCGGCGGATTCCTGGTGGCAATCACGGGTTTCATGATGTATTACCAGATCGATTGGGCCGGCTTCCGGCTGATCTCCGGAGCCGGAATGGAGGGGATGTTCGGAGCCATCGGGCAACGAAACAACTTTGCCAATTACCTGGGCTGCGCACTGGCGTCGGTAGTTTTCCTTTTCGGACGCCGCCGGTTGAGCCTGCCGCTTGCGACGCTGCTTGCCGTTCCGCTCGTTCTGGGCCTGGTACTTTCGATCTCGCGCAGCGCCTGGATCTACGTGTTGCTCATATCGATTTCAACCTGCTGGACGTTCTGGCTGGGCGATCGCGAGCGACTCAAACCCTTCGCGGCTTTCTCGCTGTTCGTGGTGATCGTGTTCGCAAGTCTGAACTTCGTCGTCGCGTACTCCTCCTGGTTTTCCCCGGACGGTGCGCAAACGCAGACCCTCGGCGAGCGCTGGGTACGGACTGTCTCGTCCGATCAAGCCCAGCTTGGCGTGCAAATCCGGGTCTACCTGCTCAAGGAAGCGTGGGCCATGTTCGCAGCACGCCCCGTTCTCGGAGTCGGATTCGGCGAATTCGCATGGAATCTGCTCGAGCACGGCGCCAGCTTCGACGGACGCAATTCGGCGATGGCGATCCACGCCCACAACGCACTGCTGGGGCTGCTCGCCGAGACCGGGCTGCTCGGCACACTTTGTGTAGTCGTGCCGCTTGCTTTGTGGTTGCGGGCGTTTCCCTGGTCCCAACCGGACCTGGACACCGGTTGGATATTTACGCTCGTGGCGATTGAGGCGGCGCACAGCATGGTCGAATTTCCGCTCTGGCATGCCAACTTTCTCGGGCTCGCCGCCGTCCTGCTGGGCGCTGCCGCGCAGCCCGCCGTCGAATTGCGCTTCAACCGTTTTCGGCAAGCCGCGTTAACGGCGGTGCTGGCGGCCGGCATTGCAACGCTCGGCGGCGTGCTTTCCGATTACCGGAATTTCGAGCATTGGTACGGGCAGGCCGACGCCTCGCAGCGAAAGGCTTTGCCGCTTTCGGCGAAGCAGTTGAAGGACTTGGCGGACCAGCGTGCCGCATCACTGTTCGCCGGCTATTATGACTTGCTCGCCTCCGAACTCCTGATCCTGGACCGCGACGACCTGGATGCGAAGGTCGAACTCAACGCGCGCGTGCTGCGCTTCATCCCCATTCCCGCTGCCGTATTTCGCCAGACGATCCTGATGAGTCTCAAGGGCGATCACGGGGAGGCGATCCGGATGTTCTCCCGGCTCGCGACCATCTATCCGCACACTCTGCAAGATTTCCTGAGGGATCTCGACCGGATGGCGCAGGATGCTCCAGCCGCGTTCGGCGCGCTGGCCGCCGAAGCGAAACGCAGATATCGTCCCTAGGCGCGTTTTCATGAATGATGCGCGCGCTCCTTTCCCTCTTCGCCTCGGCCTCGTCCTGTGCGGGCTGATGGTTTCGGCGCCTTTTCTGAATCCGTACCACTATTACCCCATTCTCTCCTTCTACACCGAGTGGCTGGCCTTCGCGGTTGGACTGGCCGCGCTCGGAGCGACTGCGTTGGCTCCGGCCCGGCATACCCTTCAGGTGCCCGGAATGAGCATCGGGCTTTTTCTGCTGACGGTACTGCTGGTCCTGCAAGTGGCGCTTGGTCAGGTCGCCTATCCGCTGCGCAGCGCTATGGGGGCGCTCTATGTGATCTGGGCGGGGCTGCTCGTGATCCTGGGCGCGTGGCTGAGGAGCGAGTTGGGCGAGGCTCTCGTATCGCGTGCGCTGCAGTGGTGGCTCGCGGCGGCGGGCGTACTCGCGGCCGCGAGCGGGTTCATTCAGTACTACCACATACCCCTGCCGAGCGTCATCTACACTGCCGCGCAGCCGATCAACGCGATGATCGGCACCATCAATCAGCCGAACAATCTTGCGGACTATCTTGGTTGCGCGCTGATTTCTGTTGCCTTTCTTTACGCGCGCGACGCGCTGCGCGCGCTTCCCACGCTGCTCGCCGCCCTTCCCTTAATCGTAGGCATGACGCTGTCGGGCTCTCGCAGCTCCTGGGGCTACGTACTGATCGTATTCGCGCTGGTGCCGCTGCTGCGCCTCGGCGGCAGGACCGACGAGGCGAAGAGAGTTCTTCAATTTGCGTGTTCAGCTTTGGCGGTGTTCCTGCTGGTTCAGGCTTTGAATCTGTATACGGGAGTTTTCACGGGACCCGAAGGCAGGCCGGAATCCTCGGGCGAGCGGCTGATTCGATACTTGGAGATCGGCGGGACTGGGGTGCGCCCGATACGGCTTCAGCTCTTCCTGTATGCGTGGCTCATGTTTCTGTCCCATCCGCTGCTCGGCGTGGGATTTGGCGAATTTGCCTGGCGCGCATTTGAATTGTCCGCCGGCTTGCCGGATCCCTTTCCTCCGGGGCTCGACCGCCACAGCCATAACCTGTTCCTGCAATTGCTCGCCGAGACGGGCATCGCCGGCCTGATGTGCATCGCGATTCCTCTGGTCTTCTGGCTTTTGCGGATGCCGTGGAGAGGCCTCACTTCCGAGCGCTGCTGGGCGCTGGGCGCACTTTCCGTCATCGGGTTTCACAGCATGGTCGAGTTCCCGCTCTGGCATGCCAATTTCCTCGGGGTGTTCGCACTGCTTTTCGGACTGGCAAGCCCCGTCGGCGCATCGGTTGAGCCTACGCGCTCGCGCCGCGGGCTTGTCCTCGTTGTAGTTCTTTCCGGATGTCTTACCGCAGGCAGCGTGTTGACCGACTACCGTGCTTTCGAACGCTGGTACTTTGCACTGGAAACCAAGGAGGCACGTGGTGAAACTCCAGACGGAGGTGATCTCAGAAATCTCATGGTGCTCTACGAGAACTCGCTATTCGCCCCGAATTTCGAGCGAATCGCAAGCGAAGCCGTCGCGCTCGACGAGCGCGGTCTTGAGGGAAAAATCGCTTTCAACGCCAGCGTCATGCGTATTTACCCGATGCCCTCGGTAGTCTTCCGTCACGCCGCGCTTCTCGCGCTTGCGGGCCGGGACGGCGAGGCGATCCGCATCCTCCGGGCTGCGGCAAGGGTGTACCCTCAACAGACGCGGCGATGGCTGCCGACCCTGGAACAGCTGGCGAGCGAACGGCCCTCCCGGTTTAACGGGCTGCTCCACGCCGCGCGCGCCCAACTGGGCGAGATCGGACAGGAAGGGGCGTTTGCGCCTTTTCCTGGAACGCGGTAACGTTGCCCGCGACGACAACCTGAAGTCGCCGTAGGCGGTGACGGGAGCGCAAGATCATGGCCGAGGCCATCAGAACCAAGCGTCCCGAGCGGGTACGGCTCGGCGATCTGCTGGTGCAGCAGAAGCTCATCTCGCAGGAGCAGCTCAAGGCGGCCCTGGAGGACCAGGGCCGCTCGGGGCGGAAGCTCGGGCGGGTGCTGATCGAAAGCGGGTATCTTTCGGAAGACCAGATCGGCGAGGCGCTCGCCCGCCAGCTCGGCGTCCCGTTCATCAACCTGAAGTACTACAACTTCAATTCCGCGGTGACGCGCAAGCTGCCCGAAGCCCAGGCGCGGCGCTTCCGGGCGCTTTTGCTCGAGGAGCAGGACAACACGGTTCTGGTTGCGATGGTCGACCCGACGGACCTGTTTGCCTTCGACGAAATCTCGCGGCTGACGCGCAAGGACGTCAACATCGCGGTCGTGTCCGAAACGCTGCTGTTGCAGACCATCGACCGGATCTACCGGCGCACCGACCAGATCACCTCGCTCGCGAAGGAGCTGGGCGAGGATCTCGGCGACGTCGTCGATCTCGGAAGCCTGACCCTCGGGGCCGAAGATGCCCCGGTCGTAAAACTCCTTCAAACGATGTTCGAGGACGCGGTCCAGGCGAGAGCCTCGGACATTCACATCGAACCGCATGAGCAGGGGCTGCACATCCGCTTCCGGATCGACGGGCTTTTGCAGCCGCAAACCGAGACCGACGCCAAGATATCCTCGGCGGTGGCGCAGCGGCTCAAGCTGATGTCGGGTCTCGATATCTCCGAGCGGCGCCTGCCGCAGGACGGCCGCTTCAACGTCAAGGTGAGGGACAAGCAGGTCGACGTGCGCATTTCCAGCATGCCGACGCAGCACGGCGAGGCGGTCGTCATGCGCCTGCTTCACCGCGCGGGAGGCCTGCAGCAGCTCTCCGATCTGGGCATGTCGCCGGACGTGCTCCAGCGTTTCACGAGCGCGATCCACCGCTACACGGGGATGGTGCTGGTGACCGGGCCCACCGGCAGCGGCAAGACGACCACGCTGTACGGGGCGCTGAACGAGCTGAACACCCCGGACTGCAAGATCATCACGGTGGAAGACCCGGTCGAATACCGCCTGGACGGCTTGAACCAGGTCCAGGTCAACGAGAAGATCGAGCTCACCTTCGGCCGCGTGCTGCGCTCGGCCCTGCGCCACGACCCGGACGTGATCCTGATCGGCGAGATGCGCGATCTCGAGACGGCGGAGATCGGGCTGCGCGCCGCCATCACAGGCCACATGGTGCTGTCGACGCTTCACACGCGCGACGCGGCGAGCGCGCCCTTGCGGCTGGTCGACATGGGCGTACCGCGCTACATGGTCGCCTACTCGCTCCAGGCCGTGGTGGCGCAACGGCTGCTGCGCGTCAACTGCGAGTCCTGCAGCAAGCCGCACCAGCCCGACCCGCAAGAACTGGAATGGCTGCGCTCGGTCGGCGGCCCGCCCCCCGGCGCCGTGCGCATCCTCGCCGGGGCCGGCTGCCAGAACTGCAACGGCAGCGGCTACACGGGCCGGATCGGGATCTACGAAATGCTCGAGATGGACAACGAGCTCGCGGCGCTCGCCAACTCCGACGACCCCGGCCGCTTCATCGCGGCAGCCGAGCAGCGGATGGCCGGTCGCCTGCTGAGGGACAGCGCGGTCCAGCTTGCGCTGGCCGGAAAGACCACTATTTCCGAAGCGATGCGCGTCACCGCGCAACTCGAAGACTAAGCGGGCGCATGCCGTTCTTCGCCTACAGGGGACGCAACGCGAGGGGAGAGCTGGTGCGGGGCGTGCTCGAAAACTCCGACTCGGGTGCCGTGGCCGATCAGCTCCTCACCACCGGCGTTTCCCCGATCGAGATCACTCCCACGGCGGGCCCGCAGGGGCTGGCCGGCGAAGGCTGGCTGCCTCGGCTGGGCGCGGAGAAGGTGACGCTCGAGGACATGCTGCTCTTCAGCCGGCAGATGTATACGCTCTTGAAGTCGGGCGTGCCGATCTTGAAGTCGTTGGGGGCGCTGCAGGAGTCCGCGACCCGAATCGGATTTGCGAACATGCTGCAGGACCTGCGCACGAGCCTGGACAGCGGCCGGGACCTGTCGACCGCGATGCGCAGGCACCCCAAGGTGTTCGACCCTTTCTACATCAGCATGGTGCGCGTGGGCGAGCTCACCGGGGCGCTGGAGGAGATTTTCCTCAGGCTCTTCAACCACCTCGAATTTGAAAGAGAAATCAAGGAAAAGGTCGCCACGGCGCTTCGCTATCCGACCTTCGTGATCGTCGTCATGGCGCTCGCTTTGATCATCGTCAACATATTCGTTATCCCGGCGTTTGCGCGCATCTTTGCGAGTTTCAAGACGGAACTGCCGTTCATGACCAGGGTGCTGCTCGGCTTTTCGGACTTCATGGTGCAGTACTGGCCGGCGCTGCTGGGCCTAACCGTCGGTGCCTATTTCCTGTTCCGGGCGTGGGTCGGCACGCCGGCGGGTCGTTACGCCTGGGATCGCATGAAATTTCGCATTCCCATAGCGGGAAAAATCGTCCTCAAGGCCACCCTGGCCCGGTTTGCGCGTTCGCTCTCGATCGCCCTGAAGAGCGGCGTACCCATCGTACAGGCCCTTTCCGTGGTCGAGCAGGTGGTCGACAACTCGTATGTCGGGCAACGAATCGAGCAGATCCGCGACGGCGTCGAGCGCGGCGAAAGCCTGCTGCGCACCGCCGTCACCACCGGAGTTTTCACTCCGGTAGTGCTGCAGATGATAGCCGTGGGCGAAGAATCGGGCGAGCTCGACGAGCTGCTGCGCGAGGTGGCCGAGATGTATCAGCGCGAGGTCGAATACGAGCTGAAGACGCTCTCGTCGCAGATCGAGCCCGTCCTCATCGTGCTGCTCGGCGTCCTGGTGCTGATCCTGGCGCTCGGGGTATTCCTCCCCATCTGGGATCTGGGGCGAGCGGCGCTTGTGGGCAACCGTTAGAACGCCTGTGCTCGGTCCCGGCTCGCAGGAGCGCCGGCGCGCGAGCCCAGGGCTTACCCTGATTGAGCTGATCATCGTCGTTTGCATCATCGGAGTGTCCGCGGCGCTGCTCTTCAACCGGTTGCGTTTCTACCAGGAAGCCGCTGAAAAAGCGGCAATGGAATATACCGTGGGCGCATTGAAAAGCGCGTTGCAATTGCGTGTTGCGGCGATGCTTATGAGAGGTGAGGAGCGAAATATCGGGACGCTCGCCCGTGCTAACCCGACAGACTGGCTGACGGAGCCGCCGCGAGGCTATCGCGGAGTGTTCCGCGCTCCGCAACCCGTGGTGCCGCGGGGAAGCTGGTATTTTGACGCGACTTCCAGCGAGCTCGTGTACGTTCCCGATCTCGACGATCACCTCGAGCGCCTTGCCGATGGAAGTAAGCGGCTGCGATTTCGGGTGCGGGTAAGCTTCGAGCCTGCGAAGGCGGATTCCGGGCCTAGGATCGTGGCTGGCCTGCACGTGGAGCCGGTGCTGCCCTATACCTGGTTTTGAAGGGAATCGGCACGAGAATTGCTCTGTCACTAACGGCATAAGGTATAGCGAGGTCGAGTGTGAAATATTTGGCACGTCCACTTAGTCGCGCGTAGGGAAAAACCTGACATCAAATTAGGGAAACCCGGTGATAGTCATGGAAGCGATTCGCGCTAGGATTCGCCCAGGGGTGGAAAGCGCCAGCGTAGCTGTTTATAATGGAATAAACCTTAAATCGAAGGTGTAAGCTTTTAAATTTCTGAGGGAAACGAAAATGAAAAGGCAAATTCGTGGCTTTACCCTGATCGAGTTGATCGTAGTGATCCTGATTCTGGGGATATTGGCTGCCGTCGCGGCACCCAAGTTCATCGATGCCACGACGGGCGCCCGCATGGGAGCCTTGAACGGGTTGCGCGCCGCCGTGACCTCCGCATCGACCTTGACGAATGCGCTGCAGGTTTCCCAGGGACTAGCCTCCAACGTATCCGTTACCGTAGAGGGTCAGCTGGTCAGCATGACGGCGGCCTACCCGGTCGACACGGCCGGCGGGACAGGTATCGACCGGGCGGTGCGATTCGATTCCTCCACCTTTGACACCAGCGGTGGCGGGCCTTTGGTGTTCCGAGTCAAGAATGCGCCGACCGCGGCCAACTGCTCTTTCACTTATACCGCTACAACCCAGTCAAACATTCCGCCGGCCATCTCTACGGCGACAACGAGCGGTTGCTGATCGGTCCGTAGACTTCGATTCCCATCGGGGATAGGGCGGGCAGCCGCAAGGCGCCCGCCCTTTTGTTTCCTGCCGACAGGACTGATGGAACCATGTCAGAGCCCGGTTCTCGCCGAGCGACGCCGGACGGCGGATTCACGCTGACCGAGCTGATCGTGACCGTGATGGTCATTGCGATCATTTCCGTGATCGCGGTGCCCAGGATGGGAAACGACCCGGTGCTGCTCTCAACCCAAGCCGAGCAGCTCGCGAATGACATCCGCTACTTGCAGTCGCTGGCGATGACGCAAGCAACGACAACGCCGGGGCAGGCGCGTTACCGTATCAATTTCGTATCTGCGTCCACCTACACGTTCACCAAGGCTGACGGCACCGCCGTACCCCACCCCCTAACCGGTTCCACGGCTGCCATAGGGCTCAGCTCCGGTGTGACGATGACGACTAATTTGGGGGGCTCGCTGATCGGGTTCGATGGGCAGGGAATTCCTTATACGGATGCTGCCGTGTCGGTTCCACTTGGAGTTGGAGCGACTGCGATCATCACGCTAACGAAGAACCCCGCCACTCCCCGCACCGTGACGGTGGCGCCGCAAACCGGGCTGGTGCGCGTGCCATGAGCGTTGCGACATCTCGCCGTCGATTGCGCGCTTTTACGCTGGTCGAGCTCATCGTGTTAATCGTCATCATGGGTATCGCCGCTTACGCTCTTCTCAGCATGTTCCGGGAGACATTGCCGCGTTCGCCGACGCCGTCCCAGCTTACCCAAGCCGCGCACTGTGCCCAGGAACGGATGGAGTTGATCCTGGGCCGACGCTTGGCTCTCGGGACTCTCGGCTTCGGTAGCACAGCTCTCGACCCGTCGGGGGCGGCGACCTGCTCGGCGAACGCTGCTTTGAATGTGACCGTCACCGGCGCCAACGCCCTTGCGCCCTGGTCGGTTGATGGCGACACCACCCGCTACAGGCTGATCACGGTCACCGTGGATGGCACCGCGCGGCTGGCAGAGCTGAATGCGCTTCTCGCCAATTACTGATATGCGACCTGGGAACCTGGAACAGCGGAATCTCGGCTTCACGCTGACGGAGATTCGCGAGCTCCTCGCCTTGCGCAACCAGCGAGCCGCCTGTTGCGGCGATGTGCGCAAACTTGCCGTCGAAAAAAAGCTCCAGCTGGAAGGCAAAATCAAGGCGATGAAACTCATGTCGCGCGAGCTGGACCGGTTGATCGCCGACTGCACCGAAGAACGGCACCCGGTGGAGGAGTGCCCCATCCTTTCCGCTTTGGAGCAAGTCGATGCAAGCGCGCGGCCGGGTTGAGCCGCGATGAAAATCGAACTGTTCTATTCTCCCGGATGCACCCAGTG
>Ga0209701_10002059_pt1 | contig 13087 bp, 14 predicted proteins | sample CZO8metaG_4_FD_188356 | JGI IMG/M metagenome (GOLD analysis project Ga0209701, IMG submission 188356) | Vadose zone soil microbial communities from the Eel River Critical Zone Observatory, Northern California, USA - CZOApr15con2H3.8 metaG... | ecosystem: Environmental > Terrestrial > Soil >...
GGCTTGCCGATGCGCCTTTCATCAAGGTCGAGGCGACCAAGTTCACCGAGGTCGGCTACGTGGGACGCGACGTCGATACGATCGTCCGCGACCTCGTCGAGATCGCGATCAAGGACACGCGCGAGTCGGCCATGAAAAAAGTGCGCCGCCGCGCCGAGGACGCCGCCGAGGAGCGGGTGCTCGACGTGCTTTTACCGAGCGCCCGCGTCGGCGGCCCGTTCGACGCGGGCGGGGCCGGCCTTCCCGCGAAAACCGGCGGCGACGAAGAATCGGCGACGCGGCAAAGATTCCGCAAAAAGCTGCGCGAGGGCGAGCTGGACGATCGGGACATCGAAGTCGAGGTCTCGGCGCCGCAGGCGCACATGGAGATCTTCGCCCCGCCCGGCATGGAGGAGCTGACCCAGCAGATACAGGGCATGTTCCAGAATCTCGGCGGCGCGAGGAAGAGGCTGCGCAAGATGAAGGTCCGCGAGGCGATGAAGATGCTCACCGACGAAGAGGCGGCGCGCCTCGTAAACGACGAGGACTTGCGCGCCAAGGCGCTCGCGAACGTCGAGCAGAACGGCATCGTCTTTCTCGACGAGATCGACAAGATCACGAGCCGCGGGGAAACGGTGGGGGCCGACGTCTCGCGCCAGGGTGTGCAGCGCGACCTGCTGCCCCTCGTGGAAGGGACCACCGTCTCGACCAAGTACGGGATGGTGAACACCGACCATATCCTGTTCATCGCGAGCGGTGCGTTTCACCTCTCGAAGCCCTCGGACCTTATCCCCGAGCTGCAGGGGCGCTTTCCGATCCGGGTCGAGCTCTCTTCGCTCTCCGTGGAGGATTTCGAGAGAATCCTGACCGCGACCGATGCATGCCTGACGCGCCAGTACCAGGCGCTCCTCGCCACCGAGGAGGTCGAGGTAACGTTCCTGCCCGACGGGATCCGGCGCCTCGCGGAGATCGCCTGGTCGGTGAACGAGAAGACCGAAAACATCGGCGCGCGGCGCCTGCATACGGTGATGGAGAAGCTGCTCGAGGAGATTTCCTTCGAGGCGGGCAAGCGCGGCAGGGAAAGCGTCAGGATCGACGCCGTTTTTGTCGACGCGAAGCTGAAAGAGCTCGCGCAGAGCGAGGACCTCGCGCGCTTCGTGTTGTGATCGCGCGGAGGGGCGGCCCGGTGCGATTCGTTTCGATCAGCGCCTCGAGGCACCGGGGGCAGTAACAACCCGTGCCCGGCTTGGCCGGGGACAGCGCGGGAAATTCCTCGCACCAGCAATGCTCGCTGCCCGCCTGAATCCCGCATTCGAACGCTTTGCCGCAGCGCGCACACCGGCCGGCGGGCTGCGCGGGCCGGGAACGCGGTTCAGCGGCTTTCCGGATCATCGGGGCCGGCGTCTTCCGCGACGCTGCGCTCGCGCGGCTGCAGGAGCGCAAAGCGCGTTAAATAAGGGCGGTGCCGCTCCAGTTCAAGCGGGCCCGGGGTCGCGGCCTTGACGGGCATATCGCACGAGGGAAAGGTCGCGCCCAATCTAGCCGCTTCTCCGGGACGCCGCAAGCGCCCTTGAAATCGCCGGCCCGTCCCCCATCTTTCCGGTACTCGGGCATTGTGCCCGGACTGAATTGATTGGAGGAAGCTATGGCAAACATTGTTCGTTACGATCCGTTTGGCGATCTGTTCGACGATATTTTCAGAGGCTTTGTCGTCGGGCCGGTCGGGTTTGAGGCGGCAAATCCCGTGCGCCGCATGAAGATCGATGTGGCCGAGCAGAACGGCGAATACAAGGTGCTCGCCGAGCTGCCCGGGGTGAAGAAGGAAGACATCAAGGTAAACATCGACGGCGACGAGGTGTCGATCACCGCCGAGTCGCGCGCCGAGCGCGATGAGAAGGACGGCGAGCGCGTGCTGCACAGCGAGCGCTACTTCGGCAAGGTCTCGCGCGCTTTCCGGCTGGGTCAGGAGATCGACGAAGAGCGCGCCAGCGCCAAGTACGCCGACGGCGTGCTCGAGCTGACGCTGCCGAAGAAGGCGACGGCTGCCGCAAAGCAGCTCACCATCCAGTAAGACTCGCTTCGCTTGTATCAAGGCGGCCTCCTGGCCGCCTTTTTCTTTTTTTGGGCTCCCGCAGGTACAATCGGCGCTCAAGATGCGCACGCCGATGAGCGATCCTGCCCTGACCCCGGTCCACAAAGCCAAGGTCCTCGCCGAGGCGCTGCCCTACATCAGGCGCTTCCACGGCAAGACCATCGTCGTCAAGTACGGCGGCAACGCGATGACCGACGAGCGCCTCAAGCGCAGCTTTGCCCACGACGTGGTGCTGCTCAAGCTGGTCGGCATGAACCCCGTAGTCGTGCACGGCGGCGGCCCGCAGATCGACGAGCAGCTGGCGCGACTCGGCAAGAAGGGAGAATTCGTCCAGGGCATGCGCGTCACCGACGCCGAGACGATGGACGTCGTCGAGATGGTGCTCGGCGGCCAGGTCAACAAGGAAGTCGTGACGCTCATCAATCAGGCGGGCGGAAAGGCGGTCGGCCTCACCGGTCAGGACGGCGCTTTCATCCGGGCGAGGAAGATGCTGCTTCCGGACAAGAACAACGGCGGCGGGAAGATCGACATCGGCCAGGTCGGCGAAATCGCCTCGATCGACCCGAAGGTGATCTGGGCGCTGGAGGAGGGGGGCTTCATCCCGGTGGTGGCGCCGATCGGCGTAGGCGAAGACGGCCAGTCCTACAACATCAACGCCGACCTCGTCGCCGGAAAGCTCGCCGAGGTGCTGAAGGCGGAAAAGCTCGTCGTGCTCACGAATACGCCGGGCGTGCTCGACAAGAACGACAAGCTTCTCACCGGCCTGACGCCGAAAAAGATCGATGCCCTGGTGGCCGAGGGGACGCTGTCCGGCGGAATGCTGCCCAAGATCAGCTCGGCGCTAGACGCCGCGAAAAACGGCGTCAAGAGCGTGCACATCATCGACGGCCGGGTCGAGCATGCGGTCCTGCTCGAGATCCTCACAGACGAAGGCGTCGGTACGCTGATCCGTTCGAAATAAACGGCCTAGGATTCCACCCTTGGACATCGGCGCAGACCGCGGCGATAGCCCTGACGTCCGAGACAGATGCTCATTATTCTTCGGCGAGCGCGTCTCGCGAAGCTTATGTGAATCCACCCCCCGTCCGGCCGGTCTCCGAATTCGTAGATGAGCTGATCAAAGGGGATCGTGGAGCGGGCGACCCTCCGACAGACATGGAATGGCGAGCCGAATTTCTTGCACGTGAAGTCCGCGGCGAGGCCCAAGGTGTGACGGGATGTTCTGCTTCCGCCGATCTCGGCATTCAGGGCGGGCGAGCGAAACCCGCTCGATATCGCCAAAGGATGGTGGAGCAGGGCTTGGACCGCGTCCAATCTCCTCGCGAGAAGCGTGAGGTTTTTCCCCAGCCGAAGCGGGGGCGTGTTCTCGATCCCGCGCGCGCGAGCGGTGTCTGATTGGACGAGCGTTCTGAGCGTAAAGCGGGCCGATAGCTTCATATTTTCCCAGCCGGTAGCAAGCGCTTACCTAGAGTCATACAATGGTCGCTTCCGTTGCTCGTCCGAGAAAACGCCATGCCTGCTGCCAAACCCGGCGCGCGCCGCTTGCAGATTCTACAGGTCCTGGCGCGGATGCTCGAAGACCCGAAAGGCGAGAAAGTCACCACCGCGGCCCTGGCGAAGGAGCTGGACGTTTCCGAAGCCGCGCTCTACCGGCACTTCGCGAGCAAGGCCCAGATGTTCGAGGGCCTGATCGAGTTCATCGAGGAGACCCTGTTCGGTCTGGTGAACAAGATCACCGCGGAGGAGGAGAACGGCATGAAGCAGGTCCACGCGATCCTCTCCTCCCTGCTCGGCTTCGCCGAGAGGAACCCCGGTATGACGCGGGTCCTGATCGGCGACGCGCTCGTGAACGAAGACGAGCGGCTGCAGGCCCGCATCAACCAGTTGCACGACCGCCTCGAAGCCACCCTCAAGCAATGTTTGCGCGTCGCCGCGACCCAGGGGAGCGCGGAGCCGGTCGGGACGGCGGGAACCGCTCCCGATCCCGGTCCGCGGGCCAACCTGCTGCTTTGCTACGTCATGGGGCGCTGGCAGCAGTACGCCAAGAGCGGCTTCAAGCGAAAGCCCACGGAGCTGTGGGAAAAGCAGTGGCCGCTGCTCGTTAGGATCTAGGCCGTCACCTTCGCGCACACCGCGCAGGACGGGTCCTTGACGAGCTTGACCGTTCGCCATTGCATCGCGAGCGCGTCCAGGATCAGCAAGCGCCCTTTCAGCGTGTCGCCGGCACCCGCGAGCAGCTTCAGCGCTTCGGCGGCCTGGACGGTGCCGATGATTCCGGTGAGCGGCGCGAAGATGCCCATCACCGCGCAGCGCATTTCCTCGAGTTCGGCGTTTTCCGGGAACAGGCAGTGATAGCAGGGGCCAGAATCGTCCCTCAGGTCGAACACGCTCACCTGGCCGTCGAAGCGCACCGCCGCGCCGGACACGAGCGGCCTGCGGTGCCGCACGCAGGCGCGGTTCACGGCGTGGCGGGTGGCGAAGTTGTCCGAGCAGTCGAGCACCACGCTCGCCTCGGCGACCAGCCGGTCGAGCTCTTCGCCTTGCAGGCGGCGGTGCAAGGGGACGACCTTCACTTCCGGGTTGATTTTCGCGAGCGCCTCGCGCCCGGATGCCGCCTTGGGTTTCCCGATCGATTCGGTGGTGTGCAGAATCTGGCGCTGCAGGTTGGTGAGGTCCACCGCATCGCCGTCGGCGAGAGTGATGGTTCCGAGACCCGCGGCGGCGAGATACAGTGCTACCGGCGAGCCCAAGCCGCCGGCACCGATGACTAGCGCGGTGGAAGCGAGAAATTTCTCCTGCCCTTCGACACCTATTTCCGGAAGCAGGATATGCCGCGAATAGCGCAGGAGTTGGTCGTCGTTCATGGATGGAGGAAATTGTCCGCGGAATGAACTGCGCTTCGCGTCAGTTCGATTCCGCGGAGATAAGGCGGCGCGCTTTTCGCGTCCGCCCTTATCAATTCTTGGGGGCCGCGGTGGTCGTGCTTTGCGCGGTGGCGAGCGGCAGGCCCTTCAGCAGCTTCAGCGCCTGCTGGAACTGGAAGTCCTTGTCAGAGGCGAACTCGAGCGGAGCCGGCGGCTTGTCCTCGCCATCGGTCGACGGCTTGGCGCCGGCCCGCTGCGCCTTGTCGGACTTGCCGTCCTTTTCCTGCTCGTTGATGAGGTGTTTTTCCAGATCCGCCTCGCGCAGCCGCCCCGTGGTCGGCGCGGTAGGATCCTCGACCGCGATATCGGGCACGATGCCCTTCGCCTGGATCGAGCGGCCGCTCGGAGTGTAGTAGCGGGCGGTGGTCAGCTTGATCGCGGTATTGTTGCCAAGCGGCAGGATCGTCTGCACCGAGCCCTTGCCGAAAGTCGGCGTGCCCAGCAGAGTCGCGCGCTTGTGGTCCTGCAGCGCACCCGCAACGATTTCTGAAGCGGAGGCCGAGCCGCCGTTGACGAGCACGACCATCGGCACGGTCTTGACCGCCGCGGGCAGATTCTTGAGGTAATCGCTCCGGTTGCCCCTCAGGTAGTCTTCCGGAGCGGCGATGAATTTGCGCTTGGCGTCCTCGGTGCGGCCGTCGGTCGAGACCACCAGCACCCGCGGCGGCAGGAACGCGGAGGAGATGCCCACCGCGCCGTTCAGGAGCCCGCCCGGATCGTTGCGCAGGTCGAGGATCAGGCCTTTCAGCGGCCCGTTCTTGTACAAACCCTCGAGGTGCTTCACCAGGTTCTCGCCGGTGTGCTCCTGAAACTGGGAAACGCGAATCCACCCGTAGCCGGGCTCGATCAGCTTGGATTTCACGCTCTGCACGCGGATGACGTCGCGCGTGAGCGTCACCTCGAAGGGATTCGCCTCGCCCTTGCGCAGGATGGTGAGCCGGATGGTGGTGCGCGGCTTGCCGCGCATGCGCTTGACCGCGTCGTTCAGGTTCATGCCCTTGACCGAGGTGTCGTCGATCTTGATGATGAAGTCCCCGGGCTTCAGGCCCGCGCGGAACGCCGGAGTGTCCTCGATCGGCGAAACCACCTTGACGAAACCCTCTTCCATGCCGACCTCGATGCCCAAGCCCCCGAATTCGCCCTGGGTGCCGACCTGAAGCTCGCGGAACGCGTCCTGGTCCAGATACGCCGAGTGCGGATCGAGCCCGGTGAGCATGCCGCTGATCGCTTCGGTGATGAGCTTCTTGTCCTCGACCGGCTCGACGTAGCTCGACTTGATCGCGCCGAACACTTCGGCAAAGGCGCGCAGCTCATCGACAGGCAGCGGGAAGCGCGCCGCCTCGCGCTGGGCTACGGCGGAAAAATTAAGGCTGAGCAGAACTCCTGCCAGCACGCCGACCAGCACCAGGCTGGCCTGTTTGATCTTGGTCGTCATGATAAGGGTCCTATGAGGCTATTTCCTGGGAAAGCCTCCAAACTCTGCGCCGCGCTTGGCATGCATCCGCTATTTCAAGGACACCCAACGCATCGGATCGAACGCTTTTCCTTCGTGCCGAATCTCGAAGTATAAACCCGATTCCATGTTGCCGCCGCTCGCGCCGACGGTCGCGACCGCATCCCCGGTGCCCACCACATCGCCCACCTGCTTCAGCACCGATTCGTTGTTGCCGTAGATGGTGAGGTAGCTCCGGCCGTGGTCGATGATGAGCAGATTGCCGAAGCCGCGCAGCCAATCCGAGAACACGATCCGTCCCGGAGCGACCGCCCGCACTTCCTGTCCCGACGGCGAGCGGATGAACAGGCCCTTCCACGGAGGCCCTCCGCTCGCGCGCTGGGCGCCGAAGCGGTTGGTGAGCTCCCCCTTGATCGGCAGCCGCAGCCCGCGCTTGAGGCCCGCAAGGGGACCTTCCGCGCTGCCGGGTTCGGGAACCTTGTCGTTGCGAAGGAGCGGAGTCGCGGCGATTACCCTACTGAGCTCTTCGACGAGCCGCGACAAGCGCGACTCGTCGCGCTCGAGGTGCTTTACCTGCCGGAGCTGCTCGCGCAGCTGAACGGACACGCGCTCGAGCACCCTGCGGCGCTCCGCCTGGTCTTTGAGGAGCGCGCCGCGCTCCCTGCGCGCCGCCGATTCGATGGCCGCGAGCTCGGCGCTCTTTTCATGTGCGCCCGCTTCGAGCTTCCTCAGCCGCTCGAGGCTCGACCCCAACTCCCGGATGAACTCCGCCTGCGCGCGCGAAACGTGACTGTAGTAATACAGCTCGCGCGCGATGCGGCCGGGGTCCTCCCCCGAGAAGAGAAGTTTCAGGCTGCTCTGCTCGCCGTCGAGATAGCGCGAGGTGAGCAGCCTCCCGAGGCTTTCCCGGCGCGAGGCGATTTCCGCCTCGAGGTCCCGGGCCTGACGGGTGAGCGCTTCGAGCCCGCCCTGCACCGCCGCTCGCCTGCCGGCAAGCTCGCGCAGCGCGCGGTTGGCCTCGGAGATGGCGCGTTCGGACTCGCGCAGCTGATCGCGCGCCTCGGTGCGGCTCTCCTCGGATTCGGCGATCTTCGCGCGCAGCTCGTCGATGCGCTCGCGCAAGGCCTCGAGCTGCTGACTTTCCTTCGTGCCCTGGGCGAGCGCCAATGCCGGGGCAAGCAGCAGGACCGCCCAAAACCGCCCGCTCATACCGCCGGGTCGCCGAGATAGTAATGACGAACGGGTCGCAGCCCCGCGTCGAGCTCGTAGACGAGGGGAATCCCCGTGGGGATGTTCAAGCCGACGATGTCCTCGTCGCTCACTGCGTCCAGATACTTGACGAGGGCGCGCAGGCTGTTCCCGTGCGCGGCGATGATGATCCGAGCGCCCTCGCGGACCTTCGGCGCGATGGTCTCGCTCCAGTAGGGGAGAAATCGCGCGACGGTGTCCTTCAGGGACTCGGTGAGCGGCAGCTCGGCGCCGGCGAGGCCGGCATAGCGCGGGTCGCCGCGCGGATGGCGGGGATCGTCGCGCTCGAGCGCGGGAGGCGGCACGTCGTAGCTGCGGCGCCACAGAAGCACCTGCTCCTCGCCGAACTTCGCGGCCATCTCGGCCTTGTCGAGCCCCTGCAGCGCGCCGTAGTGGCGCTCGTTCAAGCGCCAGGAGTGGTGGACGGGAATCCACATCAGATCCATCGCCTCGAGCGCGAGCCACAGCGACTTGATCGCGCGCTTGAGCACCGAGGTGTAGGCGCAATCGAAGACGAAGCCCGCGTCCTTGAGGATCTGTCCGGCGCGCCCCGCTTCCTCCACGCCGCGCGGCGTGAGGTCCACATCGGTCCAGCCGGTGAAGCGGTTTTCCATGTTCCAGACCGATTCACCGTGGCGAAGCAGAACGATTCTGTGCATGAGCGTTCCCGACGAAGCGCGTTCCGCGCTGCAGGAAAGCATTTTATAATGAGCCCTTGTCGGCCGTTTCAGAATGGTCTGAAACGGCCTTCTCATCGCCGCGACGCGCGAGTGCAGGACCGCGACGCGCCGGGATCGTGACATGGCGGAAGTCAACCTGATCAAATTCGTCGGCGACAACATATTTCTCGTCGCGGTGGCGTTCGTGAGCGGCGCGATGCTGATCTGGCCCGCGGTGCGCCGCGCAGGCGGCGGCGAGTCCGTTTCGACCCTCCAGGCGACGCTGCTGATGAACCAGCAGAACGCCCTGGTGCTGGACGTGCGCGACGCGGCCGAGTACGGGAAGGGGCACATGCTGAACGCGCGCAATATCCCGCTTGCGGAGCTCGAAGCGCGGGCCGCCGAGCTCGAGAAGCACAAGGCGAAACCGGTGATCGTCGTGTGCGACACCGGCAACCGCTCGGGCAGGGCCGCGGCGGCGCTGCGCAAGAAGGGCTTCGAGCGCGTATTCACCCTGAGCGGGGGGATCGGGGCCTGGCAGCAAGCGGGCCTGCCCGTGGAGAAGTAGATGGCGAAAATCCGGATGTACGCGACCGCCGTGTGCCCGTTCTGCGTGCGTGCGGAAATGCTGCTGAAGTCCAAAGGCGTCACGGAGATCGAGAAGATCCGCGTCGATCTCGATCCGCGCCAGCGCGAGGAGATGATGGACAAGACCGGCCGCCGCACCGTGCCGCAGATCTACATCGGCGAGCGGCACGTCGGCGGATTCGACGAGCTTGCGGCGCTCGAGCACGCCGGCAAGCTCGATTCCCTGCTCGCGGCCTAGCGCCCGAGCGCCCACGCACCGGAGCCCCGATGAGCGAAGCGCAGCAGCAGCCGATGTTCAGCATCGAGAAGATCTACGTGAAGGATCTGTCGCTCGAGGTTCCGGGAGGGCCGCAGACGTTCATGCAGCCCGAGCAGCCCCAGCTCGAGGTCCAGCTCACGCAGCAGTCGCAGCGCGTGAACGACGTGCTGTTCGAGGTGACGCTGGTCGTCTCGGTGTCCGCAAAAAAGGGCGACAAGACCCTGTTCCTGGTGGAAGTCTCGCAGGCGGGCGTTTTCCAGATCCGCAACGTCCCGGAGGCAGACCTCGCCCCGGTGCTCGGGATGGTCTGCCCGAACGTGCTTTTCCCCTACGCGCGCGAGACCGTCTCCGACGTCATCACCCGCGCCGGTTTCCCCTCGGTGCTGCTCGCGCCGGTCAACTTCGAGGCGCTCTATCAGCAGCGCGCGGCCGAATCGGCTGCGAAGCCGGGCGGCGCGAGCATCGAGATCGCCCACTGATGCGCGCTCTTGCGGCCTCGGTGTTGCTTGCTCTCGCGTCCTTCGCGGCGGCGGGCGAGTTCCGCTCGATCGCGGAAAGCGGCACGACGATGTACGACGCGCCCTCGGTCCGCGCGAAGAAACTCTTCGTCGCAAGCCGCTTCTACCCGGTCGAGATCGTGATCAACATCGACAACTGGGTCAAGGTGCGCGATCAGGCGGGCGACCTCGCCTGGGTGGAAAAGAAGGCGCTCTCGGACAAGCGCACGGTGATCGTGACGGCCGCCGTCGCGGACGCGAGGCAGGCCGCGAGCGACGGGGCGGCGCTGGTGTTCCAGGCGCGGCAGGGCGTCGCCCTCGATGTCGCGGAGCCGCCGGCGGGAGGCTGGATCAGGGTGCGCCACGCCGACGGCCAGACCGGCTACGTCAAGATCAGTCAGGTCTGGGGTTTCTGAAACACGGATCTTCACGGATGTCCGTGGCGATCCGGCTTCCATGAACATCGCCGTCCTCGGCGCGGGCGCCTGGGGCACGGCGCTCGCGGTTTCGCTCGCCGGACGGCATCGCGTCGCGCTCTGGGCGCGCGACGCAGCGTTCGCCTCCGCCATCAGGTCGGGCCGGTGCAATGCCCGCTATCTTCCCGAAGTTCCGGTTCCCGATGCGGTGACGGTGACCGGGGAGCTTTTCTCGGCGCTTGCCGGGAGCGAGCTGATCCTGATCGCCACGCCGACTTCCGGATTGCGCGAAGTCCTCGAGCGCTTGCGCGCCTCGCGGTCGGACCCGCCCGTCGTCTGGGCGTGCAAGGGTTTCGAGCGGGCGAGCGGCAAGCTCCCGCATCAGGTGGTGGCGGAGGTGCTCGGGGAGCGCGCCGAGTGCGGCGCTTTGTCCGGCCCGAGCTTCGCGCTGGAAGTCGCGCAGGGGCGCCCCACGGCGCTCACGCTCGCCGCGCGCGACGCGGCGTTCGCGAAGCGCGTGGCGCGCGAGCTGCACCAGCCGACGCTGAGGGTCTATTTCAGCACCGATCTTGCCGGCGTCGAGATCAGCGGGGCGGTGAAAAACGTGATGGCGATCGCCGCCGGAATCAGCGACGGTCTCGGGCTCGGATCGAACGCGCGGGCGGCGCTGATCACGCGCGGGCTTGCCGAGCTCTCGCGGCTCGGGCTCGCGCTCGGCGGGCGGACCGAAACCTTCATGGGCCTCGCGGGAGCGGGGGACCTCATCCTGACCTGCACCGGCGATTTGTCGCGCAACCGCGGCGTCGGGCTGGGCCTCGCCCGCGGCGAGCCGCTCGACGCAATCCTCAGACAGCTCGGCCATGTCGCCGAGGGCGTGTATTCCGCCCCCGCGATCGAAGCGCTCGCCGCCGAAAAGCGCGTCGACATGCCGATCACGCGCGCGGTCTGCTCGGTGCTGTTCCGGGGCACGGCGCCCAGCGACGCCGTGCAGCAGCTGCTCGCGCGGGATCCGAGGGAGGAAGCCTAAGCCGCTAAAACGTTCGAGTTGAGCGCTCGACAGCCGGACGCTCGTTGCTGCCATCTTATGGGAATTGGGGCGCTCGAAGAGTTGTTAGGCTTCTCACAAAGCTCGTCACTGGGAATCCGGCGGTTCGGGGGAGCGGAATACAAAAACCGCAACCGTCACGGCAACTCCGACGCCAACACCAAGACCGGCCCCGATAGCAACGCCAATGCCAACGTTAGCCACCGCTGCACCGATACCTGCACCCAGTACGACACCAACGAATACGCTCAACGGCAAAACAGCTATGCCCCAGCGTGAAATCTTCGTTCCTTGATCTCGGTTTTTTCCACTGACAGTCATAATTCTCGACACGGGTGTAACGCGTCAAAAAAGGGCATTGTAAAACCGCTGGAAGCGGGGCCTAATCCGGGCAGGCTACGCCCAAGCTTCTGATCCATCAAGCCGACCTCCGTGGATACATGTCCGAACATCGGTACATATTAGGCCCCGGCCTAGGATGCCCATGCCCATTTCGCGATTGCTTGATCAGCGAGGGACGGTGCGCGCGATCACGAAGTTCTCGACTCTCGTCGCGCCTGCGCGCTTGAGCGCCCGTGCGAGCTCGTTCAAGGTCGCGCCGGTCGTCATGACATCGTCCAACACGGCGACGCTCGCTCCCGAGAGGTCAAGCGTGCACAGGAACGCCCCGCGCACGTTCTTCGTGCGCTCCTCGTAGGGAAGCTTCGTCTGCGGCGGCGTGTCCTTCACGCGCAGCACGCCGCGCGGCTCGATCGGTCTGCCCAGGTGCCGCGCGAGACCGCGGGCAATCTCGAGCGCCTGATTGAATCCGCGCTCGGCGAGGCGCTTGGGGTGCAGCGGCATCGGCACGATCAGATCGACCTCGGGCAGCGGTCGGGACGCGAGAGCGCGGGCGAAGAATCCCGCGAGCGCAAGCCGGGCGCGATACTTGAGCGCCTGCACGAGCCTGTCACACGGAAATTCGTAGCGCCACAACGCGTGCGTTGCGTCGAAGTGCGGCGGATGGTTGAGGCAGCTCCCGCACACCGCGCCGGCGGGGCTGGGCAGCGCGCATTGCGGACAATGCTCGGCAAGCGCGGGCAGTTCGGCGGCACAAGCCGCGCAAAGCAGCTCAGGGCCGCTTTCCTCGCCGCAGAGCAGGCAGTCTCCCCCGGTCCAGGCAAGGAAGTTTCTTGATAGAGAGGAAAGCATCATTTGACAACTTTTCGGCTTGCCCGGATGATCGTGCCGTGCGGATACCCACGACGATTCCCCATAACGGACAAGCCGGCGCCGCGGTGCACGGCGGCCGGACAGAATCTCGAGTCGAAAACGGGTCGCGTTGGACCCGGCCGGCGGTGGAGGCGCTCTTCGAGCTGCCCTTCAACGATCTCCTCCACCGCGCCCAGACCGTCCATCGCCTGCATTTCGACGCCAACGCGGTGCAGTTGTCCACGCTACTTTCGATCAAGACCGGCGGCTGCCCGGAGGACTGCGCCTACTGCCCGCAATCGGCGCGCTATCGGACCGGGGTCGAAAACGAGGCGCTGCTTCCGCTCGAAGCGGTGCTGGAGGCGGCGCGGGCCGCGAAGGAGAACGGCGCGACGCGCTTTTGCATGGGCGCCGCCTGGCGGGGCCCCAAGCAGAAAGACCTCGAACAGGTGGCCGAGAGGGTGAGCGCGGTGAAGGCGCTGGGCCTTGAGACCTGCGCGACGCTCGGGCTGCTGCGCGAAGGCCAGGCCGAGCAGCTGAAAGCAGCGGGTCTCGACTATTACAACCACAACCTCGACACGGCCCCCGAGTTCTACGGCGAGATCATCACCACGCGTACCTACCGCGACCGGCTCGACACGCTCGCGCGCGTGCGCGCTGCCGGAATCAAGGTGTGCTGCGGGGGGATCGTGGGCATGGGCGAGTCGCGCGCGCAGCGCGCGGGGCTGATCGCCGA
>Ga0209701_10002064_pt1 | contig 13079 bp, 11 predicted proteins | sample CZO8metaG_4_FD_188356 | JGI IMG/M metagenome (GOLD analysis project Ga0209701, IMG submission 188356) | Vadose zone soil microbial communities from the Eel River Critical Zone Observatory, Northern California, USA - CZOApr15con2H3.8 metaG... | ecosystem: Environmental > Terrestrial > Soil >...
GCCCGAAATTCTCAGCGCCGATCTGTCGTCGCTGGTGCTCGACCTCGCGCAATGGGGCGTCAGCGATCCGTCCGCGCTGGCGTTTCTCGATTCCCCGCCCGCGCCCGCGCTGAAGGAGGCGCGCAGTCTGTTGCGCGAACTCGATGCGCTGGACGGCGATGGCCGGATCACCGCGGAAGGCGAGAGCCTTCGTGAGCTGGCGCTGCCGCCGCGGCTGGCGCGCATGATCGTGGATTCGCACCGCCTGGGCGCGGGCGAGGAGGCCGCGGAAATCGCCGCTGTGCTCACCGAGCGCGGCCTCGGCGGCGACGGCGTGGACCTTGATGCACGCCTCGACCAGTTCCGCCGCGACCGCTCGCCGCGCGCCAGCAGCGCGCGCAGTCTTGCGCAACGCTGGGCGTCGCAGGTGGCTGCGAGTGAGGATGCTAATGCGGCCGCTCCTTCTTCTCTTTCCCCCCTTGCGGGGGAGAGCCTGCCCCCGACTGGATCGGGGGGTCAGGGAGGGGGGTCAACAACGGCAGCTTCGCGTGCCGCCTCCCCGCAAGGGGGAGAGGAGTTACCCTCCACCGGCGTCATGCTCGCTCTTGCATTTCCCGACCGCGTCGCGCGCAACCGCGGCAATGGCAGCTTCGTGCTGGCCAACGGGCGCGGCGCCGCCGTGGACCAGGCTTCCGCGCTGGCGCGCGCGCCCTATATCGCGGTGGCCGAATTGACGGGCACCGCCGCGAACGGGCGCATCCTGCTGGCGGCGCCGATTGCGCAAGCCGACATCGAAGCACGCTTTGCCGATCACATCGAGAATACAGATGAAATCAGCTTCGATCGGGGTGCGATGGCGCTGCGGGCGCGGCGCAAAAGAACATTGCACGCGATCACGCTGTCGGAGGCGCCGATGGCGCTGTCGCCCTCGGCGGAGACCGCGCGGGTGCTGGCCGATGGCCTGATCGCCTCCGATCTCGACAAGTTGCCATGGTCGAAACCCCTGAAGCAATGGCGCGACCGCGTGATGTTTTTGCGCAAGGCGGAAAGGGACGCGTCACAGAACCCGTGGCCCGATCTATCCGATGATGCGCTCGCGGCGCAACGCGAGGCATGGCTGGTGCCGGCGCTGTACGACAAGACGTCGCTGAAGGAGTTTTCCGCAGGCGGCCTGTCGGATGCGCTGATGACGCTGCTGCCCTGGGAATTACGCGCGCGGCTGGAACGCGAGGCGCCGACGCATTTCGAGGCGCCGACCGGCACCGCGCTGGCGATCGACTACGAGGCCGAGCAGGGACCGACCATTGCCGTCAGATTGCAGGAACTGTTCGGGCTCGGCATTCATCCGTCGATTGCAAAGGGCGCGGTGCCGCTGGTGCTGGAATTGCTCTCGCCGGCGCATCGGCCGGTGCAGGTGACGCGCGACCTGCCGGGGTTCTGGCGCGGCAGCTATGCGGCGGTTCGCTCCGACCTGCGCGGGCGCTATCCGCGGCATCCCTGGCCGGAGGATCCGGCGAGCGCGATGCCGACCCGGCGCGTCAAGCCGCGGGGAACGTGAGCGGGGTTTCTCCCTCGCCCCGCAAGCGGGGCGAGGTAAGAAAGTAAGAAAGCCCCCGTTAACCCTTCACTCACCCTTTTCGCCAAATTTGTATCCGTCGGCACCGCCCTTTATCGCGGTTTCTCGGCTGACGTGGTGATATCGGCGGGTCCTCTGGTCGAGTGTGGCGTAATGCGTAACATCATGATTTTTGCGGCGTTCATCGCGGGCCTCGGCATCATGATGGCGCAGATGGCCGACAAGATGACGGCGACACCCGCGCTCGCCAGCACCGTGTTGCCAAATGCCACGCCGGTTGAGACGGTGGCGCAGACGGGTGTTCGCAGCATCACCCTGCCGCGCGACGGCCGCGGCCATTTCCAGACCGAAGGCCGGATCGACGGCCAGCGCATCGGCTTCATGATCGATACCGGCGCATCGGTGGTCGCATTGAACGAAACCTCCGCAGCGCGGTTCGGGCTCCGCCCGTCCCGCGGCGACTACAACGCCACGGTCACCACGGCCAACGGGACCATCAAGGCGGCGCGCACCCGGCTTGCGATGGTCGATATCGGCGGATTGGTGGTGCGCGACGTCGACGCCATGGTGCTGCCCGACGCGGCGCTGTCCGAAAACCTGCTCGGCCTGTCGTTCCTGTCGAAGCTGAAACGGTTCGAATACGCCAACGGCAAGATGGTGCTGGAGCAGTAAGGCTGCTTCGCGGTCGATCCGCCGCTATTAATCTAATCGCCACAAAACGGTTGCCCCGCCTTCCGCTGGGCCTGCGCATTCGCTATGCCTATGGTGCATTCCCCGGTCCATTTCACCGCAAGGCATCTTAATGTTTCCGAAGCCGAAATCCGTGCTGGTTCCGAATACCTATGCCTATGAATCCGAGCCGATGGTGAAGGCGACCGGGTTTCGCGAATACGACGCCCGCTGGCTGTTCGGCAAGGAAATCAACCTGATGGGTATTCAAGCACTGGGCATGGGGCTCGGGGCGCTGATCGCGGAACTCGGTGCCAAACAGGAAGTGGTTACCGGGCATGATTTTCGCGGCTATTCGGCGTCGATCAAATACGCGCTGATTTCGGGGCTGCAGGCCGCCGGCTGCAAGGTCCATGATATCGGCCTGTGCATGACGCCGATGGCGTATTTCGCGCAATTCGAACTCGATGTGCCCTGCGTCGCGATGGTGACGGCATCGCATAACGACAATGGCTGGACCGGCGTCAAGATGGGCGCCAATCGGCCGCTCACCTTCGGCCCCGACGAGATGACCCGCCTGAAAGAGATCGTGCTCAATGCCGACTTCAAGAACAAGGTCGGTGGCTCATATCAATTCCATGAGAATTTTCCGGCGCGCTATATCGCCGACCTGACCAAACGTCCAAAACTGAAGCGCAAGCTGAAGGTCGTGGTCGCCTGCGGCAACGGCACCGCGGGAGCATTCGCGCCGCAGGTCATGGAGGCGATCGGCTGCGAGGTGGTGCCGCTCGATACCGAGCTCGACTACACCTTTCCGAAATACAATCCCAATCCCGAAGACATGGAAATGCTGCACGCCATCCGCGACGCGGTGCTGGAGCACAAGGCCGATGTCGGCCTCGGCTTTGATGGCGACGGCGACCGTTGCGGCGTGGTCGACAATTCAGGCGAGGAGATTTTCGCCGACAAGGTCGGCGTGATGCTGGCGCGGGATATGTCCGCTATCACCAAGGATGCGCAGTTCGTGGTCGACGTGAAGTCGACCGGACTTTTTGTTACAGATCCGGTGCTGCAAAAGCAGGGCGCCAAAGTAACCTATTGGAAGACCGGTCACTCCTACATGAAGCGCCGCACCAATGAATTGGGCGCGCTGGCGGGGTTCGAGAAATCCGGCCACTTCTTCTTCAACCCGCCGCTCGGCCGGGGCTATGACGACGGCCTGATTTCGGCGATTGCGATCTGCGAGATGCTTGATCGTGCGCCCGGCAAGTCGATGGCGGATTTGAAAAACGCGCTGCCGAAGACCTGGTCGTCGCCGACGATGTCGCCGCATTGCCCGGACGAAGCCAAATACGGCATCGCGGCGCAAGTGGTGAAGCATTTCGAAGCGATGCAGAGCAAAGGCGAGAAGGTCGCGGGCCAGCCGATCCGCGATCTCGTCACCGTCAATGGCGTGCGTGTCACGGTCGAGGACGGCAGCTGGGGCCTGGTGCGGGCGTCATCCAACAAGCCGGAACTGGTGGTGGTGGTCGAGAGTCCGGTCAGCGAGCAGCGCATGCGCGACCTGTTCGAGGCGATGGATTCGGTGCTGCGCACCCATCCCGAGGTCGGCGAATATAATCAGAAGATTTGACTCGTCATTGCCGGGCTTGACCCGGCAATCCATCCGTTTCGAAAATGCATTTCGTGAAGACGGATGGATACGCGGGTCAAGCCCGCGTATGACGGCCGTGAATGTCGATGCACTGCGCGTGCATACTCTTCCAGCCTACGCCGCGCGGACGGATCCCAGGAAACTGTCGACCTCCCGTTTCAACCGTTCGGATTGCGATGACAGTCCGTTTGCGGCCTCGAGCAGCTTCGAGGCGGAGCTGCCGAGTTCGCCGGAAGCCTTGGCTACCCCGACAATGTTGTCATTGACCTCTCGGGTGCCGTTCGCCGCCTGCTGCACGTTGCCGGAGATCTCGCGTGTCGCCGTTCCCTGCTGTCCGACGGCTTGCGCGATGGCATTGGAGATTTGGTTGATTTCGGCGATGGTCCCGCCAATCGCCTGGATCGCGCTGACGGCTTCGCCGGTCGCGGTCTGAATGCTCTGGATCTGCGTCGAAATTTCCTCCGTCGCCTTCGCGGTCTGATTGGCCAGCGCCTTGACTTCGCTCGCCACAACAGCGAATCCCCGGCCGTGCTCGCCGGCCCGCGCCGCTTCGATCGTGGCGTTCAAGGCGAGCAGATTGGTCTGGCTGGCGATGTTCTGGATCAGCGTCACGACCTCACCGATCTTCTGCGTACCGGTGAGCAGTCCCTCGACAACGGTGTTGGTGCGGCGGGCCTCGTCGGCCGCCTTTCCTGTAACGCTGGCGGAGCGGGTCGCCTGGTGCGCGATCTCGCTAATCGAGGCGGTCAGCTCCTCGGCAGCCGAGGCCACGGTTCCGACATTGAGCGAAGCCTGTGTCGATGCGGAGGCGGCCGCGGCCGTCTGACGCGCGGCTTCCCCGCTGCTGTTGCTCATCGATGAGGACATGCCCTGCATTTCGCGAGCCGCCACGGCGACGGCCTCGACGATATGCCCGACCTTGCGCTCGAAGCCCGCAGCGAGTTCGCGCATCGCCGCGTCACGTTCCTGCTTGGCTTTCAGGTCCGCCTCGGCCCGGTTGGCGTTGGCGCGTGCCTCGGCGGCGTTTGCAGCTTCCGCCTCGGCGGTCTTCTGCGTTGTCGTCTCGAACAGGTGTGAGAGCTTGCGGGCAAGCCAGATCAATACGCCGGCCTCGATAAGGAGAATGACGGCGTGAAGCACGACGCGCCCGAAATCGGCGCCGCCGGGATAAACTGCCGCCGGCAGGATGAAATTGAGCGCCAGATGATGCAGCGCGACCGCGATTGTTCCGGCGATGATCGGCCGATAATCGCAATAGGCGGCCAGGGACGCCAGGGCCGCGAAGAAGTACAGGTGCGAGTCGACCTGCCAGGCATGTCCCGACAACTGGAACGTAAACACCGAAACTCCGCCCATCAGCGCGACCGCGATCACGAGATGGGTCGAAAGCCCGTTGCCCACGCTGCGCCAGGACAAGGTGGCCGCCGCGGCAAATGCGATCATTAGAATGATCGGCATCAGCCAATCGGTGCCGCGCGCCATGCCAATGACCGCTGCGATCGGAACATGCAACCACAGCAACGAGATCAACGCCTTGCTGGCGGTTTCGCGCAAAGCGTCCAGGTCCTTGCTACCGCTATTCATGCTCAGATTTCCTTGTCAATGTTGAAGCAGCCGGCAATGGCTTGGGGGTCGATGGTCAGCCATGCGCCGGCCTCACGCAAACGGGTCAGGCCTTCACGTGCGTCGGGTCTGACCACAAGAATGGCCGTAATGGCGGTCGTCCTGACAATCGCGGCATGAGCCGAAGCGGCGGCTTCGAAAATTTGTCGTGAGGACCACCACGGGGGAAAAGCAACAGCGACGACTTCGGCGCCGGGACGAGCCTTTAGCGAGAGTGCTGCGACCGCACCAACGCTCACGAGCAATAAAGCCGTGGCGCTTAGCCAGGCAGGCCAGCTCGACGTCGTGGTGTGTTGTGTCCGCCCCATCGAGAAGAGAATATTGAGACAAGACTAATTGCGGGTGAAAACCCGACACCGTAAAACTACGGGACCGCATTTGGATACCGTCCACGCAACTCGTGGTCTTGGCGGTGCGATCCCATGCAAGTACTTACCGGGATACCCGGCCGGAGCGAGTATCTACGCCGCCGGCACCGGGAACGCGGTGACCGACTTGATCTTCTCCATCGCAAAGCGCGACGTGACGTTCTTCAGCGGCACCGCGCCGATCAGCTTCTTGTAAAATACGTCATAGCTCTGCATGTCCGCGACCACGACGCGCAGCATGTAATCGACGTCGCCGGCCATGCGGTACAACTCCATCACCTCCGGCATCGCGCTGACGGCATCGGCGAAGGTCCGAAGCCAGGGCTCGGAGTGATCGGAGCTCTCGACCGACACGAACACCGAGATGCCAAGGCCGATCTTGTTCTGGTCGACCAGCGCGACCCGGCGCAGGATCACCCCGTCGGCTTCCAGCCGCTGAATTCGCTTCCAGCACGGCGTCGATGATAGTCCCACCCGGTCGCCAATCTCGGCGACGGAAAGCGAGGCGTCTTCCTGCAATACCATCAGGATCTTGCGGTCGATGGCGTCGAGGCGGCGGTTGGGCTCGAGAACGTGAACAGCGAGATCGGTCATGGGAAACTTTGTTCCATATATGAGGTCATTATCCCTGATATATAGAAAAATCTTCTAACACAAGCCTATTCATTGGCCAGTCTGGGCCGGACTGGAGGCCTGGTCATGACTCAAAAGCTCTTCCACTTCAGCGCGTTGCGGGGCGGCAAAAGCCCCCCCGAAACGGGTGCATTTCAGGGCGGCGGCGGCGGAAGCGAACCGAAGCGCCTCGGGCAGATCCTGGTTCTCGGTGATGGCGAGGGCGAAGGCGCCATGGAACACGTCGCCGGCGCCCAGCGTATCCACGGTGTGCACCGGGAAGGCCGGTGTCTGCTGCAGGTTCTGGTGTTCGTCGAGCCAGATCGTGCCTTGCGCGCCCCGCGTTCCCGCCAGGAACGACGGGGTCAGTTTTGCGATTTTCTTGAGCGCCTCGCCGTCGTCGGCGACCCCGGCGGTCTCCTGCAGGGGTTCGCTCGAGAACACAAGGTGCGACGAAGCCGTGAGCAGCCCCTCCCGCAGCGACATCGCTCGGTCGACATCGACGACGACAGGGATGCCGCGCCGGCGAGCCTCGACGCAGAGGTCGGTGCAGAACGCCGCGCAGCGGCTCTCGGTCAGGATGGCGCCGCAGTCCTCCAGCAGGCTGTCGGTGTCAGGCAGGTGGACCTTCCACAATTCCGGATCGCGGAACGTCACGATGGTGCGCTCGCCGCTCGGGTCGATCATGATGTTCGAGATCGGCGTCACCAGGCCCGGCATATGCACGATGTGCTGGGTGTCGATGCCCTCATGCGCCAGCTTTTCGAAAATGTAACGGCTCGTGGTCTCGCGGGCGTCGCCCATCGGGCCGCAGATCGAGGCGCGACCGCCGAGACGCACGATCCCGATGGCGCCATTGAGCGCGTTGCCGCCGCAGATTTCGTCGAAATGGCTGGCGTGCTCCTTGGAGCCGCGTGCCGGCAGGCCCTGCACGCGAAACGTCAGATCGCGCACCGGCATGCCGATGCACAGAATGTGCGGAGCGATTTTCGGCGCGGCGGCATCGTGGAAATTCATTCGGGAGTCCGTCATGTCGGCTCCGCCAATTGCCGGAACCAGGGTCCGGGGGTAATCGATTGAGTCATGGCTGAGTTCCCGCTATGCGCGCACGTCCGGGCCCGCATGCAGCCAGCGGCCGAGTAAATGGTGTGCAATTGCAAATGGATGCGGACCGGCGAGGCCGTCGGGATGCTGCCGTCTCAGCATCAAGGTTGCTTCGGCCCGGCCGAACCACCGCGCGTCTTCCAGTTCCGCGCGGTCGACAATGATATCCTCGCTGACGGCCCGCGCGGTGCACCCAATCATCAGGGATGACGGATAGGGCCATGGCTGCGTCATGTAGTAATTCACATCGGTGCAGCGTATCCCGGCCTCCTCGAAGATTTCGCGCCGGACCGCGTCTTCGATGGTCTCGGCGGCTTCGACAAATCCCGCCAGGCACGACCACATGCCGACGGGAAATTGCTTCTGCCGCCCCAGCAGGCATTTGTCGCCGGAGGCCACCAGCATGATCACGACGGGGTCGGTGCGCGGAAAATGCTCGGCCTTGCAGTTCGGGCAGTCGCGCTTCCAGCCGCCTTCCTTCATCGCGGTGCGAGTCCCGCAATTGGCGCAGAAGCCATGGCGCTGGTGCCAGCTCACCATCGATTTCGCCATCGCGATCGCCGAAAGCTGGTCGGGCGGCACCACGCCCTGCATGGCCATGCCACGCAATTCGGTCACGGCGGCATCGTCGCGGGTCAGCAATTTTTCCACCGCCGCGGCAGCGATGCCCATGCCGAAGACGGCCGCGCCGTCGCGCAAGCCCAGGAAGACCGTGCCGGAATTGGCGCCGAATTTGCGCGCTTCATCGATGGTCAAGAGCGCGCGTGGCCCGTCTACCTCCTGCTTCACCACCAGCGAGTCGCGATACACCACATAGGCGCGGGCGTCGCTGCGCCCTTCCAGCGCGAACAGCTTCTCGTCGTTGCCGCGCAGATGCGCGGCGCGATCGAGAATATGGGTGACAAAAGCCGGCTGCCCCAGCGGAAACGAATCGAATGCTGTCATGTCTCTCAACCAAGCCAGATTTTACGGCGCATCGCGCTGATGAAGTTCTGAACCTCCTCGGCATCGTGCGCCAGCGGTGGCATCACCCCCCAGACCGGACGCGGCCAGGCGGCGTCGCCGCTGCGGCGCGCGATCACGTGGACGTGCAATTGCGGCACCAGATTGCCCAGCGCGGCGATGTTCAGCTTGTCGCACTTGGAGATCTCTTTCAGCGAGCGCGCGACCCGGGAAATCTCCGTCATCAATTGCGCCTGCTCGACCTCGTCGAGGTCGATGATCTCGACGGCGTCGGGCCGGCGCGGCACCAGCAACAGCCACGGGTAATGCGCATCCTTGATCACCAGCACGCGGCACAGCGGCAGGTCGCCGATGTCGATGGTGTCTTCCTTGAGCCGTGAGTGCAGCGACCAGGCGGGAGCGTCAGTGGGCATGCATGTTCCCTCGTCATGCCCGGCCATAGCAGTCTGCGCAGACTGCGTAAACTTGTCTGCGATGCCGGGCATCCACGGCTTCCTTGGTGGCAACAAGCCGGACGTGGATGGCCGGGACATCTAGCGCGAAGACGCGCTTCGCGCTTCTGCCCGGCCATGACGGCAACTAATGCCTTTCGGTGTTTCCGCACAAGCCCTGCAAACCCGGTCCCGCCACGCTTGCTTTCCGGGGCTTTTGGCCCCAAATAAGGACCGGGAGATTGGCGGTGGACGAGCCACTCGCCAACCGGGTCAGGTCCGGAAGGAAGCAGCCCTAACGAGGTCCGGATCGGGTCGCTCGTCAGTCTCCTACCTGTTTTTTCGAGCGAATCGCGCAAGAACGCTGACCAGGAGCGGTGACTTGGCCCGCGTCCGGCTCGCGTCGTTGTTCCGCAAGCCGACTTCGAGAGACTATCAATTTTGCGGATCGATCGATGACCGAGGCTGGCATTCCTGTAACACCCCCGACGAACGAGCCGGACAGCTCCCATCGAGGCGGCTTCGGCCTCGGCGGCCCGCCGGAAGCCGGCAAGCACTATCGTGTGCTGGCGCGAAAATACCGGCCCTCCAGTTTCGAAGATTTGATCGGCCAGGACGCCGTGGTCCGTACCGTTTCGAATGCGTTCGAAACCGGGCGGATCCCGCAAGCCTGGATTTTGACCGGGGTGCGCGGCGTCGGGAAAACCACCACGGCGCGGATTCTTGCCCGCGCGCTGAATTACGAACTGCCGGACGGTTCGGTGAAGGGACCGACCATCCAGATGCCGAAACTCGGCGTGCATTGCCAGGCGATCATGGAAAGCCGGCACATGGACGTGCTGGAAATGGATGCCGCATCCCATACCGGCGTCGATGATGTGCGCCAGATCAACGACAGCGTGCGCTATGCGCCGGCCAGCGCGCGCTACAAGGTCTACATCATCGACGAAGTCCACATGCTCTCGAACCAGGCGTTCAACGCGTTCCTGAAGACGCTGGAAGAGCCGCCTGAGCACGTCAAATTCGTGTTCGCGACCACGGAAATCCGGAAAGTGCCGGTCACGGTGCTGTCGCGCTGCCAGCGTTTTGACTTGCGCCGGGTCGAGGCCGACGTGCTGATGGGCCATCTCGCCAATATCGCGGCCAGGGAAAACGTCGAGGCGGAGCCGGAGGCGCTCGGCATCATCGCGCGCGCGGCGGAGGGTTCGGTGCGTGATTCGCTGTCGCTGTTCGATCAGGCGATTGCGCACGCCGCGGGCGTGGTGCGTGCCGACGCCGTGCGGCAGATGCTCGGGCTTGCCGACCGCACCCGGGTGATCGATCTGTTTGATTCACTGGCGCGCGGCGACATCGCCAGCGCGTTCAAGGAATTCCGCGAGCAATATGACACCGGCGCCGACCCGATCGTGGTGCTGTCCGATCTTGCCGAATTCGTCAATTTCGTCACCCGCGTCAAGATCGTGCCGGCGACGGCGGACAATGTCGCATTTGGCGAAACCGAACGGTTGCGCGCCCGCGACTTTGCCGCAAAACTCTCGATGCGGGTGCTGTCGCGGATGTGGCAGATGCTGCTGAAGGGCATCACCGAGGTGCAGACCGCGACGCGCCCGGCGGCGGCGGCCGAAATGGTGCTGGTGCGCATCGCCTATGTCGCGGACATGCCGACGCCGGATGAAGCGATCAGGATGCTCGAACAAAATGGCGGTGCATCGCCGGTCATCGCCGGCGCCGCGGCTTCACGGAGTGCTGCGGCCCCGACGGTATCCTCCATACAGCCTTCGGCGGCGCGCGCTTCGGCGCCGCGCGCCAGTGCCGAGGCGTCGGCGCGCCCGCAGATGATCGCGCCGGTCGCCGACGCGCAGTCCGCACCCGCGGCGCGCAAGATTTCGAGCTTTCCGGAACTGGTGGCGCTTGCCGGCGAGAAGCGCGACCTGCTGACAAAGGCCGCGCTGGAGGCCGATGTCCGCCTGGTCCGCATCGAAGACGGACGGCTCGAGCTGGCGATGGAACGCAGCGCGGCGCGGACCCTGATCAACGATCTTTCCCGTAAACTGGAACAATGGACCGAACGGCGCTGGACCGTGATCGTGTCCAACGAACCCGGACAACCGACGCTGCGGTCGCAAAACGAATTGCAGAAGAGCCAGCGCGAGCGCGCCGCCGAATCCGATCCCCGGGTGCAGGAGGTGCTGACGCGATTTCCCGGCGCCAAGGTTGTCGAGGTACGCAAGCTTGCCCCCGAGCCGCCGGAATCCGATGCTAGCGGTGAAGATCCGGCCGAGAATTCTGACAGCGACGATCAATAGCAATCTCAAGAGGAACGGTTGATGGCTGATTTTCTCGGCATGATGAAGCAGGCGGCGCAACTGCAATCGAAGATGCAGGCGATGCAGGAAGAACTCGGCCATGTCGAGGTCGAGGGCATCTCGGGCGGCGGTCTCGTCACGGTGCGCATGACGGCCAAGATGCAGGTGAAGGCGGTGAAGATCGACCCCTCGCTGATGAAGGCGGACGAGCGTGAAATCCTCGAAGACCTGCTGGTCACCGCCCATAACGACGCGCAGCGCAAGGCGGAAGCCGCGATGCAGGAGAAGATGCAGGCCCTGACCGGCGGCTTGGGTCTGCCGCCGGGGCTGGGCCTCACCTGACATGGCTGCTGCCGTCGCCGGTCCCGAAATCGAACGCCTGATCCAGCTGCTGGCGCGGCTGCCGGGGCTTGGCCCGCGCTCGGCGCGGCGCGCCGCGTTGCATCTGATCAAGAAGCGCGAAGCGCTGATGACGCCGCTCTCCGCCGCGCTGCAGGTGGCGATCGACAAGATCCAGGTTTGCAAGACCTGCGGCAATATCGACACCCAGAATCCATGCACGGTGTGCACCGACCCGCGGCGGGACCCTGCGATCATCGTCGTGGTCGCCGACGTCGCCGATCTGTGGGCGCTGGAACGGGCACACGCGACCAATGGCTTCTATCACGTGCTGGGCGCGACGCTGTCGCCGCTCGATGGCGTGGGCCCGCAGGATCTGACCATCGACGCGCTGGTGGCTCGCGCCCACGACCCGCGGGTGACGGAAATCATTCTGGCGTTGAATGCGACCGTCGACGGCCAGACCACCGCGCATTACATCACCGACCTGCTGCAGGAAGCGGGCGTCAAGGTGACGCGGCTCGCCCACGGCGTGCCGGTCGGCGGTGAACTCGACTATCTCGATGAAGGCACGCTGTCCGCGGCGATGCGGCAGCGTACGTTGTTTTGAAAACTGAATCAGAGGGCACATGACTAGAGTAAGATTCGGCAGGCAATTGGCTTTGGCGGCATTCGTTGCGGCAACGCTTGCCCCGCCTGCCGTCCTGGCGCAGCAGGCCGAGCCTGCGCCGAAGCCCGGCAAGATGATCAATGCCGGCGACGTGCTGTCGGGAGAGCTCAACACGCTGCGCATGCGCGGCGGCAAAAAGGGCAAACCGGCCGCCACCTATCAGCTCACCAGTGAGCCACGCCGGCTGCCGCCGCCGAACGGACTCTGCAATCTCGAAACCGGACCGGAGACGTTCCAGCTCATCACCAGCAGCGAGGCCCAGGCGGCGCAGCTGAAGGGCTTTATCGGCAAGGAAATTTCGGTGAAGGTCGGCGAGATCGCCTGCGCGCAGGACGCCGGGCAGATGAGCGAGGCCGTGGTCACGAAATGGAGCGTGGTGACGAAGCATTGAGGAATGCTGCTGTTACTGCAAGCAATGCTGTCGTCACAAAAAATGCTGTCATCGCCCGGCTTGACCGGGCGACCCAGTATTGCAGAGCGTCGACGATGGATCGCAGCGCTCCGGAATACTGGACCACCCGCTTTCGCGGGTGGTGACGGCCAAAGTTGTATAACGGCAGTGCTCCGCCGTGCACTTACCGAATCGCTAAACCCTTACCGGCTCCAGCGTCGCAAAATGCCCGCGCCGCTGCAGCCACGCCAGCAGGATCAGGCTCGGCACCGCGACCACGACGCAGATCGCAAAAAACAGCGGCCACCCCGTCGCCTTGGCCACGTAACCCGCGCCGGATGACAAATAGGTGCGCCCGACCGCGGCAAGCGCGGTTAAGAGCGCATATTGCGTC
>Ga0209701_10002066_pt1 | contig 13069 bp, 13 predicted proteins | sample CZO8metaG_4_FD_188356 | JGI IMG/M metagenome (GOLD analysis project Ga0209701, IMG submission 188356) | Vadose zone soil microbial communities from the Eel River Critical Zone Observatory, Northern California, USA - CZOApr15con2H3.8 metaG... | ecosystem: Environmental > Terrestrial > Soil >...
TTATGCTGAATAGACAGCGTCAGCGGCGGCAAGGGCGGCACCTGCTTTGGGTGTGAAGCCGCAGCGAGGCAATACGTGTTCCAATGCAGCAAGCACGGTATCGACGTTCTTACGACATGAATTATAACCCATCAAGCCGATACGAATCAGGCGACCTTTCAATGCGCCAAAGCCGCCGCCAATTTCGATGTTATATTCTTCTAGAAGCCCTTTGCGAATCGCCATCTCGTCTATGCCCTCGCGGAGGCTGACCGCAGTGAGCACGGGAAGCTCATAACCGGGTTGCGTGAGGATGTCCAGGCCCATTGCCTTGATGCCTGCTCTGAGGGCCTCACCATGCAGTTGATGGCGCGCCCAGCGTGTCTCTAGCCCTTCTTCCAGGGTGATGCGCAGGGCTTCGCGCATGGCATAGACCAGGTTACTGCACGCTGTATGATGATAGGCATGATCGCCGTTCCAGTAACGGTTTAGTTTTAGCAAGTCCAGGTAATAGCTCTGCACCAGTCTTTTGCGGTGCTGGATCACCTGTACCGCTCGTTCGTTGAGTGTGACCGGTGCCAGGCCGGGCAGCGCTCCAAGGCTCTTCTGGCTGCCTGCGTAGCAAGCGTCGATCCGCATCTCGTCGATATTCATGGGTACACCACCAAGCCCGCATACCGCGTCCACGACGAAAAGCGCTCCATGAGCATGGGTAATGCGCTCAAGTTCTTCTAGCGGTTGCCAGAGGCCGGTTGAGGTTTCTGCAATAGCGGTAGCAAATATCCTGGCTTCGGGATGATCCCTGAAAGCTTGCTCGAGCACCTCTGGAGCCAGGGGTTTTCCAAGCTCGGTCTCCAGGTTGATCACCCTGGCTCCCGCGCGTTGTGAGATTTCGACAATCTGGCCGCTAAAGAAGCCCAGGCTCCCGGCGATGAGTGTGTCGCCCTCTTCAAGGAGGTTGCACAGCACTGCTTCTGCGCCGGAGAAGCCTGAGCCGGAGACGCAGAGCGTCATTTCATTTTTGGTCTGGAATACCCAGCGCAGCAACTGAGCAGTTTCTTCGAGGATGCCGAAAAATTCGGGGTCGATATGGCCGAGTTGGGGGGCCGAGGCGATACGTAGAATACGCGGGTCAACGTTGCAAGGACCAGGGCCGAGTAGTAGCCGGTAAGAGGGGTTGAGTTCGGGAAGAGTGTGCTCGTATGTTACACTTTTGCCCATCACTAATTGCGTCATGCGGTTGCCTTCCTTTCAGATAGGGGCGCAAACTCATACGCCCATCCAAAGAAAATCACCCTGGTCACAGTCTGGCGCGTGGTGTAGGATAGCTTTCCGGCCTGTTCAAACTTACACCTTTGCCTCTTCTGTTTCAAACAAGTGCTGTAACTTGTTAGCTTGATCGACTGTGATCAAGTTGTCGATAAATTCGTCGAGCTCACCATTGAGCACGCCTTGTAGATTGTGCCGTGATAAACCGATGCGGTGGTCGGTCACGCGGTCCTGTGGAAAATTATACGTGCGAATCTTCTCGCTCCGGTCCCCGGTCTGCACCTGTGAGCGTCGCTCTTTGCTTAGTTCTTCCTGCCTGCGGGCCTCTTCAAGATCCCACAGGCGAGATTTGAGGACGGAGAGCGCCTTGGCTTTATTTTTTAGCTGCGACTTCTCATCCTGGATGGTAACGACCAGGCCCGTGGGTAGATGCGTGATGCGCACTGCCGAGTCGGTAGTATTCACACTCTGGCCACCGTGCCCGGTAGAGCGATAGACATCGACGCGAATATCGCTGTCTTTGATCTCGACAGTAATATCGTCATCGGCTTCTGGAAGAACGATTACCTTGGCTGTGGAGGTATGGATGCGCCCGTTGGCCTCGGTAACGGGAACGCGCTGGACGCGATGGGTACCGCCTTCGTATTTCAAGCGCCTATAAGCGCCCTTGCCTCGGACGAGAAACGTGATGTCTTTGATCCCCCCTTGCGCGGTTTCGTTGCTATTCAGGATTTCAACCTTCCAGTGCCGGTTATCAGCATAACGGCTGTACATGCGGAAGAGTTCTGCTGCAAAAAGCGCCGCTTCTTCGCCACCGGTTCCCGCCTGGATGGTGACAATAGCATTTTTCTCATCCATAATATCTTTGGGCAGCAAGGCAATCTTTAGCTCTTGCAGCAATTGCTCTTTGCGCGCTTTGAGGCGTTCCAGCTCTTCAAAGGCAAGTTCGCGTATTTCCAGATCGTCTCCTTCGTACATTTCCTGGGCTTCAGCGATTCGTTTGTCATTTTCGGCCAGTTCATAATATTTTTGCACAACCTCTTCGAGTTCGGCGCGTTCGCGGCCATAGCGTTGTAACAGCGACATGTCGGTCAGCACTTCTGGCTGTGCCATCAAGGTATTCAGTTCTTCGTAGCGTTGTGCAAGGCTAGCAAGTCTGTCCATTAAGTCCATGTGTGGATTCTCCCGGTATCTCCTCATCTTCCCGGCATAAGACTGTGGCTCTTACATAACATCGTATCATATAGTATGACACGCCGGAACGGATGAAATGGTGCAATTTATCGTAGGTATATAGGTTAATTTACCAGGGATGCCTGGCGAGGGTGCAGGTAGTCATAGCTACCCGGCGGCGAGCAGGTAGCGCTCAACAGTAGCACGGCGTGGATGCCGTAAAGAGAGAACGTATACAGTTGTGCTGGATAAGAGTGTTACCATATACTCATTATACCATGTTTGCTGTATGCATGTTTTCTTTCCTCTGCAGTTTTGTGGTCGGTGAATTATGTGCAGTTGTGTATCTTTCGGGAAATTGACAGACCCTGTCAATTTTGTGAACCATCTCCTATTTCAAAACAATGAAAAGGAGTATACTATTCTTCGCTGAACAGGTATGTTGGCGTTTAAGACGGGGTAATCACTACATTTGGAGGAGGGATTGCAATGCACTTCTGCTTTATCCTCGAGGAGAGATACGCTCAAAAACCCATGCCGATGGTAGTGGCGGACCAGTTGCAGCAGTGGGGACATGAGATTGATGTGTTACAGCCATACGCAGCCGTAACCAGCCTGACCGACCTTTCCCTGACAAAGTATGATGCCTATGTCCTGAAAACCGTATCGGATGGACCGGGCTTAACCATCCTGGAGGCGGCTGAAGCAGTAGGTATACCCACGATCAATAATTCACGCGCCATTCGCCTGATACGAGATAAGGCAGTAGCGGTGGCTTTTGCTCAAGCCTGTGGCCTGCCTGTGCCAACTACCTACTTTGTCGGCCATCCCCGCGCCTTAGTCAAAGTGCCGCATGAGCTGTATCCGGTGATTGTCAAGCCAAGCAATGGCACGTCGCTGCAGGATATCCACCTCGTTCATACACTCGAAGAGATGAAGCAAATTACTCTTGATGAGCATAGTTACTATCTGGCGATGCGCTATGTCGAGAATCCCGGCTATGACATCAAGCTGTATGTCACAGGCCAGGAGGTACACGCGATCGTCAAAAGTTCACCCCTGCATGGAATGGTGCGTGAAGAGGAGATAGCCGTGAGCCGTGATATGCTCAAGCTGGCACGCCGGGTAGGGCAGGTATTTGGCCTTGACCTGTATGGTGTGGATGTTCTGGAGACGCCACAGGGACTGATGCTTGTCGATATCAATGACTTTCCTAGCTTTTATGGCGTGCCGCGCAAAGTTGCCAGCGTCGCTGAATACATCCTGCACGCGGCCTATCACTACCGCATACGCCGCGAAGGACAGAGACGTGCTGCGCGTCCGCAAATCCAGGCTCACAAGGCGCTGCGACGACAGGACAATAAGATTGTGCCTGCTGAACTCATCGCTTATAATCCCAATGTCAAACGGGCGCACAGCAATTGACCCCTCACCGTTGTGAAACCTCGGTGGCTCCTTAAGCGTGCTATAAGTGAGGTTTGGCAATAGGCTCTCTAGCACTGGAAGTGAACGAGAGCTGGCATAAATCCAAGGGATGAGCATGCGCTTTGTAAGGGATGCCGTCCAAAAGTTGCAATGAAGTGAGGAGCAGATACTATGAGGATAAATGATGTGACACGATATAACGCTGATGATGTGAAGGATAGGGCCTTAAAAGCCGTGAAGTCCACCGTATCTAGCGTCCAGGACACCGCACAGTCGGGCTTAGCGAAGACCCAGGATGCTTTGCTCGTGGGGCTAGAAATGACGCAAGAACTGCTGAAAAGCCAGGGCAAGCGTGCTGCGAAGGCCCTGAAGAAGGCTCAAAAGCAGGCACGCAAGAACCTGAAGAACGTTCGGAAAAGCGTGCAGCCTGGCTTAGCTCAGACTCAGGATACCCTGCTCACAGGGTTGGGTACCGTACAGGTTGCTTTGGAAAAGAACGCCAGGCGCGCCAGTAAGGGTTTGAAAAATGCCCAGGAGAACTTGAGAGACACACGGGGCGCCCTGCAATCTCAGCTCAAGAGGCGTGCGCGCAGGCGTGCTCGTGCAAGAGCCATATTCCGGCTGGGTATACTCACAGGCGCTGTGCTTGTGCTGCTCTATGCCCCGTGGCCCGGCTCAGAGACGCGCCGCCAACTTGTTGCGTTCTGGCAGGGACTTTCCCCACGCCAGGATTAGCTTATATCTTATGAAGGCCTTTTCAAGTGTCCGAGGTCGTTTAGCACAAAGAGCACGCGGCGCTTCCCTGATACGCGGACAACCGTAATCGATGTATTGGCGGCGGGATAAAAGAAATCTTTTTCCAGCCCCAGCACCTCGGCTACATAGGCATTCACCACGCCGCCATGAGCAAAAGCCAGCACTCGCTGGCCGATATGGTTGCGTGCGATTTCATCCAGCGCCTCGACTACACGTCCACGGAACGACTTTGACGGTTCGCTATCCGGAATGGCATCCCAATGTCCCGCTTCACCAGCTAGACGCACGATATCCGCCTGGCGTTCCTGTAAGGCCCTGGATAGGGCCTCCAGGTCTTCACCATCGTGGGGCAGTGGGCGTAAGTTGCCCAGTTTGATCTCTTTCAAGTCCTCGATGACGGTGGGTTTCAAACCCAGGCGCTCAGCAAGAGGCACAGCCGTTTGCAAGCAGCGCCGCAGTGGACTGCTGTATAGTGCATCAAAGTTCAAGCTGCCGAGCCGCTCGGCCAGTGCCAGTGCCTGCTCGTGCCCAAGACGGCTGAGTGGCAGATCGTCATAAATACCGCTGGGAATAATTTCATCGGCTTCGGGAATGGCGTCAGCGTGCCGCACAATAAACAGCTCGGCGGCATGGCTGCGCTGGATCAAAAAAGGATCTTCCATCTACTTTGCCAACTGGCGAATCACTGCTCTGGCCAGTGAACGCTTGTGCACTTCATCCGGCCCATCGACCACGTGTAATGTCCGGCCGTGCGCCCACAGCGAAGCCAGTGGAAAATCATCGCTTAGTCCCGCAGCGCCGAAGACCTGCATAGCCCGGCTGACCACATTGGTAAGCGCTTCGGGCGCGGCAATCTTAATCATTGCGATCTCGTTCTGCGCGGCCTTCTTGCCGAGGTTGTCGATCATCCAGGCTGTTTTGAGCGTTAAGAGCCGCGCCTGCTCGATCTCCAGTTGCGATTGGGCGATCCATTCCTGGATAACGCCCTGCTCGGACAGCGGTTTGCCGAAAGCAACACGGGAGGTGGCGCGCTGGCACATCAACTCTAAAGCAAGCTGCGCCATGCCAATCGCACGCATGCAATGGTGGATGCGTCCCGGCCCCAGGCGGGCCTGGGCAATAGCAAAACCGCTGCCTTCCTCTCCCAGCAGATTGCTCGCGGGGACGCGCACGTTCTCGAAGAGCACCTCGCAATGGCTTTCATTGTCTATATAGCCCATTACTGGCAGGTTGCGCACAATGGTCACGCCAGGCGTATTTTTCGGCACGAGTACCATGCTTTGCTGGCGGTACCTGTCTGGATTATTGGGATCGGTTTTGCCCATCACAATCAAGATTTTGCAGCGTTCGCGGGCAGCTCCTGAAGTCCACCACTTGCGACCGTTCAACACGTACTCGTCGCCCTCGCGCTTAATGGAGAGCTGAATGTTGGCAGCATCAGAACTGGCTACGTCCGGTTCGGTCATGGCAAAGGCTGAGCGTATCTCGCCGTTGAGCAAGGGGAGAAGCCACTGCCTTTTCTGTTCTGGCGTGCCGAACTGGGCTAAGATCTCCATATTGCCCGTGTCTGGCGCAGCGCAGTTAAACACCTCGGAGGCCCAACCAACACGGCCCATGATTTCGGCAAGGGGCGCGTATTCAAGGTTGGTCAGACCCGCGCCGTACTCATCATCGGGCAGGAAGAGGTTCCAGAGGCCCTCCGCCTTCGCCTTCGTCTTCAACTCGTCCACAATTTCAGCGTGATGGTGAGGATTGCCCGAGGCGGCGACCTGGTCCCGAAAAGTTTGCTCGTTGAGGTAGATAGAGCGATCCATGAAAGCGCTTACGCGCTTCCGTAGTTCGTTGACTTTCTCTGTGTAGGCAAAATCCATGAGTGTGTGCTCCTCTGCAAGCTAAAGTACGTCTTCCTTTTGACTATACCATATCTGCGAGAGGAGCGCCTTCTACTTGTGTCGTTATCCCTGTGGATACTGCGGCGGTTGAGGTTGCCCGTACTGCGGGTATTGCGGAGACGATGAAGATTGTTGCGGAGGCGGCTGGTATTGCGGACCGCGCGCCGCCATCTGTCTCAAATAGTTGAGTTCTTTGTAGATGGGCCATTCACCAAAAGCGAGTACGCATAGCATGACGATGTTGGCAATGGGTACAAACATGAGCAGGCCTAGCGCACCACTATAACCTGCTTTGGCGAAGATCCTCCAATAAACAATGATGGCAAAAATGAAGCCTACCAGGCCGACAAGACTGGAAACAAGGATGATAATTGCCAGTGTAGTAGTGTCCAGAACACTTGTACCTGGACCACCGGCATCTAGAGTAGCTAAGAACATATTCGTCTCCTTCCTGGAGTAAAACCTCGCCGTTTGATCGACACAGATGGCCAATCCCATCTAGGTTTCCATACTAGCTCTACTATTATACTATGACGGCTTAACCACTGGTTTTTAACGACCGGATTGGTAGCAACTGGACTGTGTTAGGCTCTCCATCCGGGGGCAATCCCCTTTCCGTAAGGCCTTTATGGTCGCCCGTCGTCCCTCTCAAGGATGCAGATCCATATTATGAAATACGCTCGGTAAACTGGAATATCTCCCAAACCACCAGTGTTATCAACTGTGAGAGTTAGCAATCTCGTATCTTGATTGCTAGACAAACGAATTGTTGTGTGCTATAATCTGGCAATCAAAAGGTGAGACTGCTAACGAGCAGAAACGAAACTGAACATTTACTGCTGAAATGCGAATACAAGGTTATATCCTCTGCGAAAGCCTTTCCCATATCCATTGCAGAGAGTAAAAGTTCACGATCGTACTTCCAAATAGTTAGGAGCATTCAATTACATGAAATGTGAACGATGTCAAAAGAATCCCGCTGGCGTGCGTATCGACGAGATTGTCAACGGCAAGCGTGTACAGCATTATCTGTGCCGGCAGTGCGTTGATGAGTTGATGAGCACGGCTATGAACCAGTCCGGCGGTTTGGATGGCCAGGGTAACCCTGACGGTGCTCCCTTCGGTTTCTTCTCAAATAACGCCAATGCTGCTTCCAGTGCTGGTGGTGTAAATACGGCTACCGCAGAGCAGCGGGCTAAAAATAGTAAAACACCCACATTGGATCAGTTCGGGCGTGATCTGACTGACGAAGCTGCCCAGGGAAAACTAGACCCGGCTGCAGGGCGCGAACGTGAACTTCGCCGGGTAATCACTGTGCTGGGACGTCGCCAAAAGAATAACCCTGTGCTGATTGGTGAGCCTGGGGTAGGTAAGACTGCTATTGTCGAGGGCCTGGCCCGTCGCATTAACGAGGGCAATGTCCCTGCTAGCCTGCGTGGCAAACGCGTCGTCTCTTTGAATATAGGCGGGACGGTTGCCGGGGCGATGTTCCGTGGACAGTTTGAGCAGCGTATCAAGTCCATCCTCGAGGAACTGCGGCAGGCCGATGATGTGATTCTCTTTATCGATGAATTGCACACGGTTGTTGGCGCGGGAGCTGCTGAAGGTGCGGTTGGCGCTGCCGATATGCTCAAGCCTGCACTGGCGCGTGGCGAACTGCGCTGTATCGGTGCTACCACGATGGACGAGTACCGCAAGCATATCGAGAAAGATACAGCCCTGGAGCGCCGCTTCCAACCTGTGATGGTCGATGAGCCAACGGCTGAAGAGGCTATCGAGATGCTGCGTATTGTGCGGGCTAATTATGAACTGCATCACGGCGTGAGTATTACTGATGAAGCTATAGAAGCGGCTGTTAAACTCTCTGATCGCTATATCAATGATCGTTTCCTGCCTGACAAGGCTATCGACGTGATGGACGAGGCTGCGTCGGCCCTGCGCTTAGAGGCGACCGAAAAGGGCATTATCAGCCCGACCTACATCTCCGACTTGGAGAAAGAACTGGCTGATATCCAGGCAAAGAAGGAAGCTGCCGCGAACTCTGAAGAGTACGAGCGGGCTGCGCGGTTGCGCCAGCAGGAACTGGTGGTACAGGGTAAGCTGGATAAAGCGCGTGCCGAGTCGGGTACTGCGATGACCTTGCTGGTCACTCCTGAGCTTGTCGCGCAAGTTGTTGAGAACTGGACGAGTGTGCCCGTTAGCCAGATGCTCGAGGGCGAGCGCCAGAATCTGCTGAACCTGGAAGGGGACCTGCGCAAGCATGTTGTTGGCCAGGACGAAGCTATCGGTGCCGTTGCTCGTGCAATTCGCCGCTCGCGTGCTGGATTAAAGGATCCCAAGCGCCCGATTGGTTCGTTCCTGTTCCTTGGCCCAACCGGTGTTGGTAAGACGGAACTGGCGAGAGCCCTGGCTGCTGAACTCTTTGGCGGCGAGGACAAATTGATCCGTCTTGACATGTCGGAGTACATGGAGCCGCATACGGTGTCACGCCTGTTTGGTAGCCCGCCCGGCTATGTTGGACATGACGAGGGCGGCCAGTTGACCGAACAGGTGCGCCGCCATCCGTACAGCGTGATCCTGCTGGACGAGGTCGAAAAGGCGCATCCGGAGGTCTTCAATGCCCTGTTGCAGATCATGGACGATGGCCGTTTGACCGATGGCCAGGGTCGCACGGTAGACTTCAAGAATACCGTGGTGATTATGACCAGTAACGCCGGCAGCGCGGATATGAAACGCGCGGTGCGCATTGGCTTCCTGCCGAACAAGGAAGACGAAGTACGCGATGAGCGCAACGAGATGATCCATTCGAAGGCGATGGAGGGGCTGAAGCGCATGTTCCGGCCCGAGTTCATCAACCGTATCGACCAGATCGTGGTCTTCCACGCGCTGGGCAGGGAGGAGCTCTACAAGATCGTTGACCTGTTGCTGGAACAGGTTCGCTTGCGCTTGAGCGAGCAGAAGATCGAGCTGGTGGTCAGCGACGAGGTACGAGGCCTGCTGCTGCGCGAGGGCTTCGACGAGGAGTATGGTGCACGGCCACTGCGCCGCACCATCCAGACCTATGTCGATGATGCCCTGGCTGATGCGCTGCTGAATGGCGTTATTACCCCTGGCCAGGTAGCATACCTGGTGCTGCAAGATGGCAAAGTTGCCGTTGAAGCGCAGGTAGTGCCCCAGGCGGCATAAGAGATAAAGATTGTAAAAAACCCGCTACATGCTGTGTTAATTGCAGTGTGTGGCGGGTTTCTGTTGTTTGCATCTTGTATTAGGCCGCCAGCCTGCTGAGGATCCAATTAGCTGTGGCTTCGTCCGGTGTAGTAGCAATCAAGTTCACTAACCTGTTTAGGTCATCAACGTTCCTGATCTGTGACACTCGCTGTTGCGCCAACTCAGTAAGGTCGGGAAAACGTGCTTCAACGAACTTTACTACGGCTTTCTGCAACCCTAGTATCTCGCCTTCGATTATTCCCTCAGCTTTTTTTTCCGATTGTAGTTTTTGAATCTTCGGGTCTTGTTCCCATAAGTTGTCAAACATGTCCAATCGCTCCTGTATCTTCCGTTTATCTTCTGGAGTGCCTTCCCGTAGGGGCGAGGGTGGTGAGGAGAGGCGGGGTGGGCCTTTAGACTCTGCTGGCGAATGAAAGAATGAGTGCAACGCGGCAGGGCAGGGGCAAGCCCAGCCCCTACTATACACGGGTGGGTCGGCTTGCCAGGCCGTCTATATACAGCCCTGTGTACGGACACTATCGCGTATTTCTCGCATTCGCCAGCAAAGTCCTTTATGGTCGCCCGCCGTCCCCCTAAAGCATGGAGATCCCTTTTTCTCTGTTCAGGCAGCAAGCGTACTGAGCAGCCAGCGAGCTGTAGCTTCGTCGGGTGCAAGAGCGATCTGCTTCATGAGCCGGCTTAGTTCATCGGACTTGTTCAGGTGAGCTACCTGCTGTTGTGCCAGCTCTACAAGGGCAGGAAAAAGAACTTCTATGAGTTCTAGCAGTGCCTTTTGTTGCCCTCGAATCTCTCCTCTAGCGACACGCTCTTGAATCTCTGGATTTTGATCTAATAAACTGTCATACATGCGCAGTCGATCCTCCACAATCTGCTTATCTTGCGCGGACACAGTCGTTGACCGTTGCAAGATAGTTTGAAACCGTACGAGATGATGTGCTAAGTGTGATCCTGTATACCGTTGTTCCATTTCAGTGATTGCCCGCATTAGTAATGAAGCATTCGCTCCCTTCATGGCTGGTAACAATGTGTACATGCAGATCACACGTTTATGCATATACTGCTCCGCTTCGAGTGTCCACAACCTTAACACCCGGTGCTGAAACAACAAGAGTGTCTCCTGTCCACTCACCTCCCTGAATACCGTCTCCGCAAGCCTCGTCTCAAATGGGTACATGACCATTGAGATGACTGGCAGCCGGTATTTCCCAAACAATTCCACGTGATAGAGGAGCAGCCGGTAAGCCATATCACTATCCAGATTTGTCTGCAACTCCAGGTTCAGGATGTGAGGCTCATCTCTGTACCGAATCAGGTAAACCAGGTCCGGACGTAGATTTGTACGGGCAATCTCAGCGTTTTGCTCGCTGACCAATTCGGATTCTGGTAAGATTTCGGGCAGTATCTCTGCCACGTGATCCTCGAGTAAGGACTTCAAGGCGCTATCATACGGTTGTCGCTGCTGCTCATCAGTCATCCTGGCGTACCCTTTCCACGTTTGTTCATAAAAATAATAACATGCCTATCTATCATATACAAGCGAAGCATAGAAAGAAGGAAATTTACCGATTGGAGTTCAAAATCTTCGCAAACGCCGCATCATCAGTATACTCTCGCAGCTTCTCCTCCCTGTGTTTCAATATGTCGAGGCTTCTTGTATATTTCTCCTGGTCCTCTGCTGCAAGGGTTGGATCATTCAACTTCTCCTGTGTGCGCTTGCATCCCTCCCGCGAATAGTACAGGAGCCAGGAGACATCTCTTTTGCGTTGTGCCGGCGTCAAATTCCGCCATCGTTCAGGATTCATCAGCCAGGCCTCGTACTCCTCAAGCTGTGACTCTGTCATGGTAAATACTATCCTCCTCCCGGTTGAGCAGGTTCTTGTTCAACATTCCGACCCAATCGCTCTGTGAAAGACCCGGAAAGACATTTCATGAGCTTTCATCGGCCCCACCAGCAGCGCTAACTGCTCATCGCGCAGGGCAAACGCCTGAATACGCTTGTTGATGGCCCTGGATGCTGATGGGAAGCCTGGCTCGTCCATGAGACGCTGAATCGCCTCGCAATTCCGCTCGATACGCCGCATCAGCCGTGCTATTTGATGTTCGCATTCACAAGAATCGGCCATGCGTTGTGTTCCTTTCGTTAGGTTGCTTTCTGATGCTTGATGATTTGTTGGAAAGACCTTGAAATTTGATAGTAGTAAGTATATAATATGGACATCCGGTCATTAGTAAGTCATGAGGAACTGCTCTTGCACCTATATGATCAATTTGCCTGTCTCTCCGTACATCAGGATATGTGAACAGTTTACTTGAGTTGCTGGGACGTTTAAACTACCATCGGGACGTTTTTGGGACATTTAAAACGTCCCCAAATACGTCCTTTCCGGGCAGTAATCAGGGGGAAGAATATGGCAAATGAGCGATTGCAAAGCGCAATGAAATCGGCAGGTGTTGACATCGATGCAATCGTAGAAGCAACTAACGTTGATCCAAAGACTGTATATCGTTGGATAAAAGGGCGCGTTCCTCATGTTCGTCATCGTCAGCAAGTGGCCAGTTTGCTTAATGTGCGTGAGGATGTGATCTGGCCGACTACCAGGACCAGGGAAATAATTACTCCGAACCAGACCGCCGAGGTTATCGCGGCCTATGCACATCGAGCAGATGTGCCGTTAAGTCTATGGTGGCATCTTCTCTCACAAGCGGAACAGCAGATTGACCTTCTTGGCTATGCTATGTCGTTTCTTCCTGAACAACACGCTGGTCTGACAGCCCTGCTCAAAAAGAAAGGTGCTGCATCATGCAAAATAAGGATTGCCCTTGCCGATCCAGCTTGCAGGCAAGTACAAGAGCGCGATGAAGAAGAGCAGCTTGAGGGAACGTTACCTGCCCTAATCAAATCGACGCTATATCATTTCCGCGATCTTTGGAATGGTGCTGGTGTCGAGATTCGCTATCACACGGCTCCGTTGTATAACTCGCTTTTTCGTTTCGACGATGAGATGTTTGTGACGCCCCATCTCTATGGCCTACATGGTTCAAAAGCCCCTTTGCTGCATCTACGTCAATTGGAATCGCAAGGTATATTTGCAAACTTTGCTGCACACTTTGAAGCAGTTTGGGCTACAGGAATGATTGTAGAGCATGCTCCTCCTGCTGGCTGAGGTTTCCGGCCTCGTGCTGTGAGCAACATCGAGAGCAGAGGAAGAGTCATAACATACATAATTCTAAAACTCGACACAGGTGAAGCCCGCTCCGCCTCCATCCAATCTGCGCACGAATTCGTAGGGTTTGCCCACAACTCAGCAAAGGTGCTATACTTGCAGCGCGATGAGTAACCAGACCCA
>Ga0209701_10002072_pt1 | contig 13046 bp, 11 predicted proteins | sample CZO8metaG_4_FD_188356 | JGI IMG/M metagenome (GOLD analysis project Ga0209701, IMG submission 188356) | Vadose zone soil microbial communities from the Eel River Critical Zone Observatory, Northern California, USA - CZOApr15con2H3.8 metaG... | ecosystem: Environmental > Terrestrial > Soil >...
CATCGAACCGGCGACAAGGAGGCCGGACATGGCCCTCGAAGCAGGCAAACAGGCGCCGGATTTTTCGTTGCACACCACGCCCGATCAGAGCGTCGGGCTGCGCGACTTCCGCGGCAGGAACGTGATCCTCGCCTTCTACCCCGCCGACTGGAGCCCGGTCTGCTCCGACCAGCTGCCGATCTACAGCGAGCTCCTGCCGGAGTTCCGCAAGCTGGGCGCCGAGGTCCTGGGCATCTCGGTCGACGGCGTCTGGTGCCATCTCGCCTTCGCCAAGCACCGCAACCTGCGCTTCCCGCTCCTCTCCGACTTCGAGCCGAAAGGCGAGGTCGCGCGCACCTACGACGTGTACCGCAAGGGAGATGGATTCTCGGAGCGGGCGCTCTTCGTCATCGACCGCGAGGGAATGATCCGGTGGAGCTACGTCTCGCCCATCGGCGTCAATCCCGGCGCCGACGGGATCCTCGAGGCCCTCGAAGGGCTTTCGCAAGGGAGGAAGTCATGAGCAGGCTGAGGCCGCCGCCGAACGCGCAGGACCACATCCAGGGCAGGCCCGACGCGCCCATCCAGTTGGTGGAGTACGGGGACTACGAATGTCCCTTCTGCGGGCGGGCGCACCTGGTGGTCAAGGCGATCCAGCGCGCGATGGGCGACGACCTGCTCTTCGCCTTCCGCAACTTCCCTCTCACCCAGGTCCACCCCCGCGCGCTCCGCGCGGCGCAGGCGGCCGAGGCCGCCGGCCTGCAGGACCGCTTCTGGCCGATGCACGACCTGATCTTCGAGAACCAGCAGTTCCTCGAGGACGAGCACCTCTTCCGCTACGCGGCCCTGGTCGGCTGCGACATGGAGCAGTTCGCGCAGGACATCGGTTCGGACGCAGTGGCGGAGAAGGTCCGCTCGGACTTCCTCTCCGGCGCGCGCAGCGGGGTCAACGGGACCCCGACCTTCTTCGTCAACGGCGAGCGGTACGACGGCTCCTGGGAGCCCGAGGTCCTGCTCTCGTTCCTGCAACAGATGCGCGGAGTGCGCGAGCTGCGGTAGCGGAGAACGCACAGGAAGACAGATGGGTGCACCCGGCGCGCCCTCGCGCGGAGGAAAGGAGTAGGGTTTCCCGCCGACCCGCCGGAAGGAGGCTCCCATGGGAGTGAAGGAGATGAAGGACGCCTACGTCGCCAAGATGGAGGCGCAGCTCGCCGAGTGGGGCGCGAAGCTCAAGGAGATGAAGGCCAAGGCGGAGAAGGCGGCCGCGCAGGGACGCATCGAGTACCAGAAGAAGCTCGAGCAGTCGAAGGCGCAGGAGAAGCACGACCAGGCGCGCCAGAAGCTCAACGAGATGAAGGCCGCCGGCGAGGAGCGCTGGGAGGCCTTGAAGTCCGGTCTCGAGGGCGCCTGGAAGGAGCTGAAGAAGACCGTCGACTCCACCAAGATGGAGTGAAGGGCGTGAAGGGGGGACCGATGCGCGCCGTCCAGAGCCGTTGCGCGATCGCTTCCGCCGCCGTTGCGCTGCTCCTGGCCCCCTCGTCGAGCGGGCAGTCGCGCGAGCAGGTGGAGCGGTACCGCCGCGGAGCGGAGGCGGAGATCGTCCGCGAGCTGGCTGGCTTCGTCGCCATTCCCAACCTCGCCTCGGACCGGCCGAACATCGAGCGCAACGCGCAGCACCTGCTCGGGATGCTCCGCCGCCGCGGCATCGAGGCGCGGCTCCTGGAAACGCCCGGCGCTCCACCGGCCGTCTACGGCGATCTGCCTTCGCCCGGCGCTCGGCGCACCGTCGTCCTCTACGCCCACTACGATGGGCAGCCCGTCGACCCCGCCCAGTGGAAGACGCCTCCCTGGACGCCCGTGCTGCGCGACAAGCCCCTCGAGCAGGGCGGCCGCGAGCTCCCCCTGCCGGGCGCCGGCCAGGGCGTGCCCGACGAGGCCCGGCTCTACGGCCGGTCCGCGAGCGACGACAAGGCGCCCATCGTCGCCATGCTGAGCGCGCTCGACGCGCTGCGCGCCGCCGGGGCCCGCCCCTCGGTGCACCTCAAGTTCTATTTCGAAGGTGAGGAGGAGGCCGACTCCGCGCATCTGCGCGAGTCGCTCGAGCGCCACCGCGACCTGCTCCAGGCGGACGCCTGGATCTTCTGCGACGGGCCCGTCCACCAGAGCCGGCGCATGCAGGTCGTCTACGGCGCTCGCGGTATCGTCCCAGTGGAGCTGACGGTCTACGGCCCGGTGCGGGCCCTCCACGACGGCCACTACGGAAACTGGGCGCCCAACCCGGCCGCGTTGCTGGCCGCCCTGCTCGCGGGCATGCGCGACCCCGACGGACGCGTGGAGATCGCCGGCTTCTACGACGGCGTGCGCCCGATCGGCGATCTCGACCGCAAGGCCATCGCCGAGATCCCGGACGTGGACGCCGAGCTGCGGCGGGCGCTGGGCCTCGCGCACACCGAAGCGGGCGATGCTCCGCTGCCGGAGCGGATCCTCCTGCCGGCGCTGAACGTGCGCGGGCTCCTCGCCGGCCGGGTCGGCGCGCAGGCGGCGAACGCCATTCCCACCGAGGCGAGGGCATCCATCGACCTGCGCCTGGTCCCCGACCAGAAGCCGGACGCCGTGCGCGACGCCGTCGAGCGGCACCTCGCCGGCCAGGGCTACTTCGTGGTGCACGAGGAGCCCGACATGCCGGCGCGGCTCGCGCACGCGCGCATCGTGCGCGTCGAGTGGAAGGCGGGGTATCCGGGCGTCCGCGCACCCATGGACCAGCCCTTCGCCCGGGCGGTCAGCGCGGTGGTCGCGGACGCGATGGGCCCCATCGTCCGCCTGCCCATCCTCGGCGGCAGCGTGCCCCTTTCGACCTTGCAGGAGGCGCTGGGAAAGCCGGTGGTGATCGTGCCCATCGTGAACCACGACAACAACCAGCATGCCGCGAACGAGAACCTGCGGCTGCGCAACCTCTGGGACGGCATGGTGGTCTTCTCCGCGCTGTTCACCGGGCTGGGCGCGGCCTGGCCCTAGGCGCGGGCGGCGGAGACGACATGGACCAGCGGCCGAGGCCCCGTCACCAGTGGTCGATCCCCGAGCGGTTCAACATCGGCGTAGCCGTCGTGGACCGCCATGCCGCCGCCGGGGCTTCTCCGGCGCTCATCGAGGTCGAGCCCTCGGGGAAGGTCACCGAGCTCGGATTCGCGGCGGTCCAGGAGCTGGCGAACCGGCTCGCCAACGTGCTGGTCGCGCACGGGTTGTCGCGCGGCGACCGCGTCGCGATCCTCTTGCCGCAGCGGAAGGAGACCGCGATCGCCCACGTCGCCGTGTACAAGGCGGGCCTGGTCGCGGTCCCGCTCTTCAAGCTGTTCGGCGAGGAGGCCCTGGAGTTCCGGCTGCAGGACAGCGGCGCGCGCGCGATCGTCACCGACCGGGACGAGCTGCCGAAGATCGAGCGGCTTCGCCAGCGCCTGCCCGAGCTGCGCCTGGTCCTCTGCGCGGACGGGCCCGGCGAGGGCGCCGTCGATCTGCCCGCCGCGCTCGAGCGCGCCTCGAGCCGGTTCGACGCCGTCGCGACGGCGGCCGAGGACCCGGCGATCATCATCTATACTTCGGGCACCACGGGCCAGCCGAAGGGAGCGTTGCACGCGCACCGCGTCCTCCTCGGCCACCTCCCTGGCGTCGAGTACCCGCACGACGGCTTCCCGCAGCCGGGCGATCGCTTCTGGACGCCCGCGGACTGGGCGTGGATCGGCGGGCTGTTCGACGTGCTCCTGCCCGCCTGGCACCACGGAGTCCCCGTGGTCGCATACCGCGCGCGCAAGTTCGATCCCGGCGAGGCGCTTCACCTCCTGGCCCGGCACGAGGTGCGCAACGTCTTCATGCCGCCCACCGCGCTGAAGCTCTTGCGCGCGTCCGGCGCCCGCGCCTCCGGCGTGCGGCTGCGCACGCTGGCGAGCGGCGGCGAGAGCCTGGGCGAGGACCTGATCGAATGGGGCCGCGCCACCTTCGGCCTGACCATCAACGAGTTCTACGGCCAGACCGAGTGCAACCTGGTGGTGGGGAACGGCAGCGCCCTGCCGCCGGTGCGCCCGGGATGGATGGGCACCGCCATCCCCGGGCACACGGTCGGCATCGTCGACGAAGCTGGCCGGGAGTTGCCGGCAGGCGAGCTGGGGAGCATCGCCTACCGCCGTCCCGACCCGGTGATGTTCCTGCGCTACTGGCGGAACGAGGCCGCCACCGCCGCGAAGTTCCGCGGCGATTGGCTAGTGAGCGGCGACCTGGGCACGCGCGACGAGGCCGGCTACTTCCGCTTCGTCGGGCGCGACGACGACGTGATCACCAGCGGCGGCTACCGCATCGGGCCCGGCGAGATCGAGACCTGCCTGCAGCGGCACCCCGCCGTGGCGCTCGCCGCCGTGGTCGGCGAGCCCGACCCCATCCGCACCGAGGTAGTGAAGGCGGTGGTGGTGCTCAAGCCGGGGAACCAGCCGTCGCCGGCGCTCGCCGCCGAGCTGCAGGAGCACGTCCGCTCCCGGCTCGCCGCGCACGAGTACCCCCGCATCGTGGAGTTCGCCGCCGAGCTGCCGCTCACCGCCACGGGCAAGATCGTCCGCCGCGCGCTGCGCTCGCCGAGGCGATAGAGCGCCACGATGTCCGCGGTGGGAAAAGCGCAGCGCCGCCCTATCGGCGGCGACTGACTCACCGCGACAGCTGCTCCACGTGCGCCGCCGCGCTGCGCGCGAGCGCGGGGAGATGGTACCCGCCCTCCAGCATCGAGACGATGCGCCCGCGGGCGAAGCGCTCCGCCACCGCGCGCACCTGCTCGGTGACCCAGGCGTAGTCGGACTCGACGAGCCGCAGCATCGCCATGGCATCGTCGCGGTGGCCGTCGAAGCCGGCGGAGACGAACAGCATCTCCGGCTCGAACCGCTCCAGGGCGGGCAGCCACTCCTGCGTGACGGCCGCGCGGAACTCCTCGCTTCCGGCGCCGGCCGGAAGCGGGACGTTCACCATCCGCTCGGAGCGGCCTTCCACGCCGCTCCCGGGATAGAACGGGTGCTGGAAGGTGGAGACCATCAGCACGCGGGGATCGTCCCGGAAGATGTCCTCGGTCCCGTTGCCATGGTGCACGTCGAAGTCCACGATCGCCACGCGCTTCAGGCCGTGCCTTTCGAGAGCGTGCGCCGCCGCCACCGCCACGTTGTTGAAGAAGCAGAAGCCCATCGCGCGCGCCCGCTCGGCGTGGTGCCCCGGCGGCCGCACGCTGCAGAACGCGGACTCGTTCTTGCCGGCGATCACCAGGTCGGTGCCCAGGACGCCAGCCCCGGCCGCCCGGAGCGCGGCGGGCAGCGTGTAGGGATTCATCGCGGTGTCCGGGTCGAGCTGGACCAGCCCATGGGCCGGCGCGAGCTGCTCCAGGGTGTCGACGTACGCCGGATCGTGCACGCGCAGGAGCTGCTCGCGGGTGGCGGCGGGAGCCTCGGCGCGGGCCAGCCGGGACTCCAGCCGGGCGTCGGCCACCCCGGCCTCGACGGCGACGAGCCGCTCCGGCCGCTCGGGGTGTCCCTCGCCCATCTCATGCCGCAGGCAGACGGGGTGGCTGATGAACGCAATCGCCAAGTTTGGTATAGTAGCAAAGGGGTCGTGCCATGAGGGGGAACGCTCCGAAGCATCTGCTCACGTTCTTCGCATTGTCGATCGCGGCGTCGCCGGCGGTCCTTGCGCAAGGCAAGATCCGCGTGGCGATCTGGGAATTCGAGAACCACGCCGAGAACCACTGGTGGTTCTGGAACAACCTGGGGCCGGCCGCCCGGAACCAGATCGACACCGAGTTCTCCGAGAACCAGCTGCTCTCCTCGAAGTTCAGCGTCGTCGAGCGCGACAAGCTCAAGCTCGCCCTCCAGGAGCAAGGCCTGGCGACGGCCGGCGCCGTCGATCCGACCACCGCGGCGAAGGTGGGCCGGATCCTGGGCGTCAAGTACGTGGTCACGGGCGGCATCGACAAGTTCAACATCGAGAATACGAAAGGCTCTCTCGGGATGTTCGGGGTCGGCGGCTACATGGTGAATTCGTCGGCCACGATCAACCTGCGCTTCATCGACACCACGACGGCCGAGCGCGTGGTGTCGATCTCGGCGGACGGCGCGGTCAAGACGGGCGGCGGGTCGCTGAGCGGCGCCAGCCTGAGCCGCGACACCGAATGGGGAATCGCCAGCGAGACGATCCAGAAAACGGCCAAGGCGGTGGTGGAGAAACTGGCATCGGGCGAGTACCTGGCGAGGATCTCGACTGCGGCGACCCCGGCCGGCGGTGTCGAAGGCAGGATCATCAAGGTCGAAGGGACCAGGGCCTGGATCAACCTGGGCGCGCTGGCCGGGATCAAGGTCGGGGACCGGGTCAACGTGTTCCAGGTGGGCGAGGCGCTCATCGACCCGGACACCGGCGCGAAGTTGGGCGCGGACGAGCGGCAGACCGGCAACGGCGCGGTCGTCGAGGTGCAGAGCAAGTTCGCGGTCATCAACTTCACGGGGGCCGCGAAGCCGAAGGACACCATCCGGAAGCAGTAGCGCCTCCTTCCGGCGGCGCGGGCGATCTTCAGCGCCGGCGCTTGCTCGCGAAGGCCTGCACTCTCTCGACCACCTCCCCGGCGACCAGACGCGCCTTCTCCACCACGCGCTCGCTCCCGAAGCGGGGGTCATAGCTCACCGTGGTCGAGGGCGGCATCGAGACCGCCTCCGCCGTCCCGGTCGTCTCCGCGGTGAGGTCGATCGAATAGGTCTGCACGGCCAGGGCGGTCTCGAAGCTCCGGGCCACGTTCTCCCCGAGCGAGGTGACCCTGGCCTCGACGCCGATGTCGGCCTTCGCCGCGTTGCGCACGCTGCGGAGCCCGGCCTTGTCCAGGGCTTCGTCCACCGCGGTACGAAGCGCGCCGCACACCTCTCGCGCCCCCGCGCACTGGAAGAACACCGAAGGCACGGCCGCCACTGCTCCGGCGCCCGGCGCGCTGCTGGCCACGGCCACGGCGGGATTCCTGGAAGCTTCGCGCGGCTCGCGAGCGGGCTTGGCGACAGCGCGCAGCGGCGGCGGTGACGGCGGAGGAGGTTCCTGACGCTTCGGTTGCTGATCCGGATTCGACGTTCCAGTCTCGCTGCCCGGCGCGGTCTCCGATTCGCTCGCGCGCGGCTCGATCTTCGCTGGAGGCGGAGGCGGCTCACGGCGCGCCGGCTCGCCCGGCCTGGCCAGCCAGCGAGGAGCGAGCACGGCCGCGAGAATGACGGCGACGATGGCGCCGCCGGCGAGGAGGATGGTCCGCGCCGGACTGCGGCGCTGCGCATGCTCGCCGAGGAGCCGGGTCCGCGCGGCCGTCGAGCCCAGAGCCGGCGTCACCGATGCGAGACTGGGCGGGGCCTTGGAAGCCGATCTTCCGGCACCGGGCGGCGGACCCGCCTCGCCGGCCAGTGGCGGCTCGGGGCTGAGCCCGAGCTCGTCCATGCAGGCCCGCAAGGCATCGTGCAGGCCGGTCATCGACGGGTACCGATCCTCCGGCTTCTTCTCCAGGGTCCGGAGGATGATCCGTTCGAGCTCTTCGGGCACACCGGGCTCGATCGATCGCGGCAGCGGAGGCGGCTGCTGCAGGTGGGCGATCAGGATCTTGCCGAAGGACGGGCCGGCTTCGGCGAAGGGAAGCTTGCCCGTCGCCATCTGGAACATCGTCACCCCGAGCGAGTAGATGTCGCTGCGGGCGTCGATGGTCGCCTCCCCCGCCGCCTGCTCCGGAGACATGTACGCCGGCGTGCCCATCACCGTGCCGGGCTGGGTCATGCCGCCGCCGCTCTCCGCCGCAAGCTTGGCGATCCCGAAATCCACCAGCTTCACCACGTCCTGCCTGCCGGCTTGCTCGACGAGGAAGACGTTGTCGGGCTTGAAGTCGCGGTGGACGATCCCGCGCTCGTGCGCGGCCTGTAGCGCCCGGCAGCATTGCAGCAGGATGGGCCCCGCCAGCTGCAACGGCAGCGGCCGTCCCGGCTGGAGCAGCGCCTGCAGCGCCCGGCCGTGCAGGAATTCCATCACGAAATAGTGCCGACCCTCGCCGGTGACGTCGAAGTCGAGGATCTTGACGATGTTGTCGTGCCCGATGAGGTTGACGGACCTGGCCTCGTTGAAGAACCGCTCGACGATGGTCGGCTTCGCCGCGTACTGCGCGTGCAGCATCTTGATCGCGACCTTGGATCCGATCGCCGGGTGCTCTCCCAGGTAGACGGCGCCCATTCCGCCTTCGCCGAGGAGCTTCGCGATGCGGTACGAGCCGACCATCCGGCCGATCATCGCATCGCGCTCGAGGTCGCCCGCCGCGACGGTGGACCCCGGACCGTCGCGGCTCGAGCCGTGGCCGAGAGGCACGTCTGGCATGGGCCCCCGCTCTCAAGATGATGCGCTTCCAGATAGGGCGCATCCGCGCCCCCCAGTCAAGTCGACTTGACGCGCATGGCGCCGGAGAGCTTTTGTTCCACTCCAGGGGTCCTACTCGAGTCTCGGAGCAGGTATGCGACGTCTACTCGCGCTCGCCGCCGTCTGCTGTCCTCTCGCCGCCCTGGCGGCGCCCGTCAGGCTCGCCGGCCTGACCGAAGCCGCGGAGATCTCCCGCGACGCGGCGGGCATCCCGCACATCCGCGCGGACAACGAGCACGACCTGTTCTTCCTGCAGGGGTGGGTCCACGCCGAGGACCGCCTGTTCCAGATGGACGTGCAGCGCCGGCAGGCGGCGGGCACGCTGGCCGAGCTGCTCGGCCCGGGCGCGCTGCCGAGCGACGTGCACCTGCGCACCTTCGGTCTGCAGCGCGCCGCGGTCCGCTCGCTCCCGCTCCTCTCCCCCCGCGCCCGCGCGGCGCTCCGGGCCTATGCGGAGGGCGTCAACGCTTCCGCCAACGCGCACCCGCTCCCGCCCGAGTACCACGCGCTCAAGCTGACGCAGTTCTCGCCGTGGACGCCGCTGGATTCGGCGGCGATCGGCAAGCTCCTCACGTTCGGCCTCTCCTTCGACCTCGACGACATCTCCCGCACGGTCGCTCTGTTGACCTACCAAAGCGCCCTGGGCGTTCCCGAGGGCACCGCGCTCTTCTTCCAGGACGTCTTCCGCTCGGCGCCGTTCGACCCCGCCTCGACCATCCCCGACGCGCTGATGGCCACGCCGCCGCTGCCGCGCGGCCAGCGCGACTTCGACGCGTCCCGACTGCACCCGCGCGCCGCGGAACTGGGGAAGAAGCTGCTCGACTCCATCCGCGGCGACCGGTTCCTGCGCTGGATGGTCGAACCGAAGGACCGCGCCGGCAGCAACCAGTGGGCGATCGCGGGGCGCTTCACCGACACCGGAGCGCCGATGCTGGCGAGCGACCCGCACCTGTCGCTCGGCGCCCCGCCGGTCTTCTACCCGGTGCACCTGCGCGCCGGTGACTTCGACGTGATCGGCAACAGCTTCCCGGGCGCACCGCTCGTGATCGTGGGCCACAACCGGCACGTCGCGTGGGGCGCGACGGTGAACCCGCTCGACGTGACCGACGTGTACAAGGAGACGATCGTCCCCGACGCTGGGTCGCCGAGCGGGCTCAGCACCATGTTCCAGGGCGGCCGCGAGCCGGTGATCCCGATCCCCGAGTCGTACTCGGTGAACCAGGGCGGCGTGGTGGTGCGCGCGCCGCCGAGCCCGGACATCCCTCCGGTCACGCTGATCGTGCCGCGCCGCAACGACGGCCCCATCGTCCAGCTCGACGCCGCGCACGGCATCGCGCTCTCGGTGCAGTACACCGGCTTCTCGGGCACGCGCGAGCTGGACACGTTCCTCGCCTTCGACGTCGCGCGCGACGTGTTCGACATCGAGCGCGCCATGCCCAGCTTCGACGTGGGCTCGCAGAACTTCGTCTGCGCGGACACGCGCGGGAACATCGGGTACTTCACCAGCAGCGAGGTGCCGATCCGCGAGGACCTGCAGGCGGGCGCCGTGAAGGGCCTGCCGCCCTTCTTCATCCGGGACGGGTCAGGCGGGAACGAATGGCTGCCCGTGACGCACCCGCAGCCGGCGCAGGCGATCCCCTTCGAGATCCTGCCCCTCGACGAGATGCCCCAGCTGGTGAACCCGCCCTCGGGGTTCCTCATCAACGCCAACAACGACCCGGTGGGAATCACGCTCGGGAACGAACCGCTCTCGTTCGCGCGCCCGGCCGGGAAGCTCCCGGCCGACGGCAAGCGACCCATCTACTACCTGAACCCCGGCTACGATTTCGGCATGCGCGCCGGGCGCATCACCGCGCGCGTGCGCGAGCGCCTCGCGCGCGGCCCGATGACGTTCGAGGAGATGCAATCGATCCAGGCGGATGTGAAGCTGCTCGACGCGCAGGTGTTCGTCCCGTCGATCGTCGCCGCGTTCGGCAATGCGCAGCGATCCGGGGCGCCGCCCGCGCTCGCCGGGTTGGCGGCCTCACCGAACCTCGCCCAGGCCGTCCAGCGGCTCGCCGCCTGGGACTTCTCGACCCCGACGGGCATCCCGGAGGGATTCGACGCGTCCGACGTCAAGGGGCAGCGTTCGCCGCCTTCGGCGGAGCAGGTCGCGAACAGCGTCGCGGCGACCCTCTATACGGTGTGGCGCGGACAGGCGCTCCGCTCGGTGATCGACGCGCACCTCGCCGGCATGCCCACTCCGCCCGATCAGCAGGCGATGACCGCCCTGCGCAACCTGCTGGACCAGTTCCCGACGCGGCACGGTGTGGGCGCCTCGGGCATCGACTTCTTTGCCATCCCGGGCGTCACCGCGAGCGCGGAGAACCGGCGCGACATCCTCCTGCTGCAGGCCCTGCGCTCCGCGCTGGACCGACTCTCCGGCGCGCCGTTCGCGGCGGCGTTCGGGCGCTCGACCAACCTGGCCGATTACCGCTGGGGCAAGCTGCACCGCATCGTGTTCGAGCACGTGCTCGGCGGGCCGTTCAGCATTCCCCCGGGGTTCGGGCGCTTCGCCGATCCGCTCCCGGACCTCGCGGGGATCCCCACCGACGGCGGCGTCGGCACCGTCGACGTGGCGGCGCACGACGCGCGCGCGCAGTCGGTCGACGACTTCATGTTCGGCCACGGCCCTTCCAACCGGCTGGTGGTGAGCCTCGCGCACCACGCGGAGCACGCGGAATCCGTCTGGCCGGGCGGCGTCAGCGGACGCCCGGACAGCAGGTTCTACGTGAACCTGCTGCCCCTCTGGCTCACCAACGACACCGTCCCGCTCCTCTTCGCCCGGGACGCGCTCGAGCACGCTGCGGGCGTGACCACGACGCGGTTCGTGCCGGCGGACGATTAGCCCGCGTTACTCGAACGGCAGCTCAGGCGTGTCAGCCCGGACCCGCCGATCCGTCGCACTGCCCGCGAGCGGATGCGGTCAGCGTTCCAGAGTCTGCTTCGCCACGCGCAAGGCCTGCTCGGCGATCGCGCGGACGGGCCCGGCGAGCTCGTGCGGCAGCAGGTCGATGATCCAGACGAGCCGGCTGCGCCCTTCCTCGGCCGCGAAGACCTGCATCGAAGCGTTGTAGTGCGTGGCGCGACCGCCCACCGCGGCGTAGGCGAGCCGGCGCGCCTCGTCGTCGAGGTCGACGAGCGGTTCGCGCGCCACCAACCCGTTCGCGAAGGTCACGACGCGCGTGTCTCCGTCGAGGCGGACGTCGACCACGACACCCGGCGTGAGCCGCCGGTGGACCGCTCCGAAATCGCGAACCGCCGCCCAGACCTCCTCGGGGGGCGCGTCGATGAGGATCTCCTTCCGGATGGACGCCATGGTGACCTCCGTCTGGCCGGGGAGTATCCTGCCGGCCTGGCCGCAAGTGGATCTTTGCAGATCTTGCGGTCGATGGACCGAATCGCGGATCGTTCGACCCGGTGCGGCATTACAGCGATTCGGACAAAAAGGGGAACAATCATGTCGCCTGAAAAGAACTCCCGGACTCCGGTCGTGTTCGTGCACGGCCTCTGGCTCCACGCCGAATCGTGGAACAACTGGGTGCAACTCTTCCGCGACAACGGCTACCACGCCGTCGCCGCCAACTGGCCGGGGGACTCGGAGACGACCGAGGCGACGCGGAGGAACGCCGGTGCGGTCGCCGGGTACGGCGTGACCGAGATCGCAGACCACATCGCCGGGCAGCTGAAAGCGTTCGACAAGAAGCCCATCCTGATCGGGCATTCATTCGGCGGGCTGCTGGTCCAGAACCTGCTCGGCCGCGATCTCGCCGCGGCCGGTATCGCGATCGATCCCGCCCCCATCAAGGGCGTCCCCGAGCTGCCGTTCTCGGCGCTGAAGTCCTCGTTCCCGGTGCTCGGCAACCCGCTCAACTTCAAGCGCGCCGTGTCGCTCACCGAGCACCAGTTCCGCTTCGGATTCACCAACGCCGTCCCCGAGCAGGAAGCGAAGGAGCTCTACGCGAAGTACGCGATGCCCGCTCCGGGCCGGCCGCTGTTCCAGGCCGCCACCGCGACCTTCAACCCGAACTCGGCCACCAAGGTCAACGTGACCAACGCGACCCGCGGTCCGCTGCTGCTCGTCTCGGGCGAGAAGGACAACACGGTCCCTCCCGTGCTGGTGAAGAGCGCGCTCAAGGCGTATCGCAACTCGCCCGCCGTGACCGAGCTCAAGGAGTTCGCCGGCCGCGGGCACTCGCTCACCATCGACAGCGGCTGGCGCGAGCTCGCCGAGTACAGCCTGGCCTGGCTGAAGGCCAAAGGCCTGTAGCGGCCCCACCCGCGACCGTGACGTGACCCTCGCGCAACCTCGCGCGGCGGAGGGCATCCAACTCTGCGCCCGCGGTTGTATCTACAACCACACACATAGCCCACCCGGGCAGGAGGCAGGTCATGGCTACTCGTTCCGCAGCCCTTTTCGGTATCCTTCTCTCCGGCGCGGCGTGCTCCAGCGTCCCGAGGCCGCCGCCCGCGCTCGTCCAGAACCGCGAGGTGGAAGCCTTCGCGGAAGCCGCCGCCTGGCCGAACGCCGAGCCGCTGGTCGCGATCGTCGCCGCGCAGGAATTCATCGCCGCCCGGCACGAGCGGGACGG
>Ga0209701_10002074_pt1 | contig 13039 bp, 11 predicted proteins | sample CZO8metaG_4_FD_188356 | JGI IMG/M metagenome (GOLD analysis project Ga0209701, IMG submission 188356) | Vadose zone soil microbial communities from the Eel River Critical Zone Observatory, Northern California, USA - CZOApr15con2H3.8 metaG... | ecosystem: Environmental > Terrestrial > Soil >...
CGCAGCGCCTCGGCGCGGCAGGCGCGATTCTGCAAAAGCGTCGCCAGGAATTCCCGATCGCCAAATGTTTCCCCGCTCGAATTCTCTGCCTCGAGCAAACCGTCCGTACACAGCACCAGGCGATCTCCGCTTTTCAGTTGGACGCTTCCTTGCTCGAAACGCCGGCCGTCGAATTCACCCAGCACCGGCCCGCCTTCCGCAAGCCGCATCCAGGAGCCGTCGCTGCGGACCAGGATCGGCGCCGGATGCCCTGCGCAGGTATAGGTGAGCAGGCGTTCGCGCGCGGCAAGATGAGCGTAGAAAAAACTGACGAACCGGCCATGCACCACGCGGTCGCAGACCGCGGCATTCACTTTGCCGGTGAGTTCCTGCGGAGGATGATCGGCCGAGGCCAGCGCGCGCACCGTGGCTTGCACGTGCGACACCAGCAGAGCCGCGGGCACGCCCTTTCCCACGGCATCCGCGATGCAGAACGCCGCGCTTGCGCCGCCAAACGGGAGAACGTCGAAAGCGTCTCCGCTTACCGCCCCGAGGGGTTGCCACTCCGCGGAGAACTCATAGCCATCGAGTTGCGGCAGGCCGCGCAGGACCAGTTCGCTTTGAATCTCCCGCGCCAGGTTCATCTCGCGGGTCATGGCCGGCTCGTTGGTCCGCCACGACCGCCGCTTTTCCAGCGGGCGTTGGAGCTTGGCGAGCAGCCGCGCATTTTCCCAGGGCTTCTCGATGTAATCGCAGGCGCCGCGCTGCATGGCCTTGACGGCAAGGTCCGTGCTTCCCCACGCCGTCATGACCACGATCGGCAGCGTGTAGTCCAATGCCTGGATCTGGTCCAGCAGGTCCAATCCTTCGTCCCCCGAAGTCGTGTCGCGGGCGTAGTTCAAGTCCATCAAGAGCAGGTCGAAGGAACGCTCGCGCAGAGCTTCCAGAACGGCCGCGGGGGAATTTGCTGCCTCGGTCTGGTGACCGTGAGCCTTGAGCAGCAGGCGCAGGGCCTGCACAATGTCCGCCTGATCGTCGGCAATCAGCGTGCGCGGAGCCGTCTTTTCACCGCTTGTCAGGGCCGGATGTTGGGCCACCGTACTCATGCGCGCTCCGCTTTCTCCGTAGCTCTTACTTCAGCCGGACCCGGTCAACGTTGTCCCATTGAGACATGTCGGAGAGAATCACCTTGTCGCCGACCTGCAACCCCGATACGACTTCGACGGCGTTTACCGAGACGCGGCCCAGCTTTACATTGACGCGAGTCGCCTCGCTCCCGTCAGGGGTCAATTTGAAGATTCCAATGGTGCTGTCGGCCTGCCCGTGAACGGGACGTCCCACAAACATCACGTCTCTCAGGTTTTCGATGGTGATGGTGCCGTCCACGCTCAAGTCCGGCCGCGCGCCGGGTGGCAACGGGCCATCCAGGCTCACGTCCACAGCAACCGTCCCGTTCACCGGGGCCGCGGCGATGCGCGTGACGTGGCCTTCCACAATACCGTTCCTCGTATCGATGGACGCCTTTTGCCCGGGGAGCACGTCTTTTGCCTGGGTTTCCGCAATTTGGATTTGCGCCTTCAACAATTTCGGGTCGGAAACTCGCGCCAGGTTTGTGCCCGGCGTCACTTGCTGGCCCACCTCCACGGCCACGGCCTGCAATACGCCGTTGATGCCTGCGCGAACGTGCAGCGCGTCAAGCTGGCTCTTGCGAAGATTGTACAGGGCCTTTTGCTGGTCCACGCGCGCGCGCTGCGCGTCCAGGCGCGCCTGCGCGGAGTCACTGGCAATCCGCGTGCGTTCTTCCTCCAGCTTGATGCGAATGGCGAGCTGCTCCGCTCTTACTTTCGAAAGTTTCGCGGTCACCTCGGCCGTGAGCCCTTGCTTGAAAAGCTGGTCGTCCACTTGAGCTTGCAGCTTGGCCTGCTCATAATCGCTGCGGACCGAGGCCTCGTTCGCTTTCTGGCTGGCCAGCTCGCTGTTCACTTGAACTCTCAAGTTTGCGTAATCCGCCTCCGCCGCTTTCAATTGGTACTCGGCGTCGAGAGCATCGCGCTGCAGTTGCGGATCGCTCAGTTCCAGAACGACCGAGGTGGGCTTCACCGTGTCGCCCGACCGCAAGACAATCCGGTCCACCCGTGCTTGCGACTGCGCCGGAATCCAGCGAATATCTTCCGGAACAAGCGTCCCCAGGCCGCGGACATCAAGAATCATAGGCCCGCGCCGGACTGTGTCCTTCCAGACCGTCGCGTCGTCCACAGTTGGGGCGGCCGGGCGCAAGCGCGTCAGCCCGTAGGTAACCCCGCCCAGCATCAGCACCACAACCACGACCGTAATGATCATGCGGCGAGTCTTTTGCGCTTTTACGCTCGCTGGTCGTTGAATATCCATAAGACTACCCTCGATTCAGCCATATATATAACGCAACTGGCAGGCCTCCTTCGATTACTTGTAAGGCCTTTTGAGACAGTAGGTTACATGATATTGCTTGCAGCATCTTACACCGAAATGGCCGGTTGTGGGATTGGCCGTCCCAAAATCGGACACCGAAGCTCGCGGCAATTTTCTTTCCCACTTCGAGTGATAAGATCAAGACCGCCTGCTCCTTCGCGAATCGCAGCGGCGCTCCATGAATTCAGCTCATGAAATGGCAAGCATGGCGCAACTCGTCTTGGACGCGCACGAGAGGATTCGTTCCTCGATTGTGGAGACGCCGCTCGAACTGATCCCCGATTTAGCCCCAGGTCTGCCACTGCGCGTCCTATTCAAGCTTGAGAATCTCCAGCGCACCGGATCCTTCAAACTTCGCGGCGCCACCAATAAGATCCTCTCGCTCAGTCCAAAGCAAGCGGAGGATGGCGTGATCGCGGCCTCCAACGGCAACCATGGACTGGGTGTTGCGGCTGCGGCAAAGGCTGTCGCCGTTCGTGCCGAAGTCTATGTCTCGTCGAAAGTCTCGCCCTCGAAGGTCAAACGCATTGAAGAATATAACGCACGAGTGCGGGTGGCGGGCAAGGAACCCCTCGATGCAGAACTGGCGGCACGAGAAGCAGCCAGCAAATCCGGAAAGGTTTTCATCTCTCCCTACAATGACCGGGAGGTGATTGCCGGACAAGGGACCATCGCCGTCGAGATGCACCATCAGGCGCCGCAGATCGACGCGGTCTTTGTCGCCGTCGGCGGCGGTGGACTCATCAGCGGAATCGGCTCCTATTTGAAGTCCGTTTGGCCGCACACCGAAGTTGTCGGCTGCTGGCCGGAAAATTCCCGCGTGCTCTACGAATCCATCAAAGCCGGGCGTATTCTCGATTTCCCCGAGCAGCCCACGCTTTCCGAAAGTACTGCCGGTGGGCTGGAACCCGAATCCCTCACCCTGGACATCGCCAGAAGTGTGATCGATCGGATGACGCTCGTCTCCGAAGTAGAAATCTTGTCGGCCATGCGCCGGATACGAGATTTGAGGGGATGGGTGGTCGAGGGCGCCGCGGCGGTCGCATTGGCCTCCTTCTTGAAGGACGCGCCTCGCTATAGCGGCAAAACCGTTGCGGTGGTCATCTGCGGCGGTAATGTCTCCCCCGAAGTCTTGCACCAACTCCGATAACGCCTACCCTGCACCCTAATCACGCATCCCTCATGCCTGCCGGCTCAAGTCAGGTCTTGACAATCCGCCGGGCCCTGTCGCTATCCCGCCCTGACCAAATCGCCTCGGGCGACGTCTAATGCCACAGAGCAAGAGGAGGTGTGCGCGTGCATACGATTTGGCAGGACGTGAAGTACGGTGTTCGCCTGTTGCTCCTGAACCCCGGATTCGCGCTGGTCGCCATATTATCGTTGGCGCTGGGGATTGGCGCCAATACCGCAATCTTTCAACTGATTGACGCAGTGCGCATCCGCACTCTTCCCGTCAAGAATCCGCAGGAATTGGCCGTCGTGCGCATCATTGACCGGACCTGGAATTCGGGCAATTTCACCGGGCGATATTCCCAGTTGACAAATCCGCTCTGGGAGCAGATCCGCGAGCACCAGCAGGCGTTCTCGAGCATTTTCGCGTGGGGCGGGGAAAGTCTCAACCTGGCCGTCGGCGGCGAAGCCCGGAACGCCCAAGCGATCTGGGTGAGCGGAGACTTCTTCAAGACGCTGGAAGTCGAGCCCCTTATAGGCCGTGTGCTTACTCCCGCCGATGATCAGCGGGGATGCGGGTCGCCGAATGCCGTGGTCAGTTATGCATTTTGGCAGCGCGAATTCGGCGGCGCGCCGGATGTCCTCGGCAGAAAGTTGACGCTCGAAGGCCATCCCTTCGAGATCGTCGGGGTCACTCCGGCCAGCTTCTATGGCGTGGATGTGGGGCGATCCTTCGACGTCGCCATTCCCATTTGCTCCGAGCCGATGATCCATGGCGAAGACACCGTGCTCGATATGCGGCACGGCTGGTGGCTTGCGGCCATGGGGCGTCTAAAGCCCGGATGGACTTTGGCTCAGGCAACCGCCCAATTGACTGCTGCCTCGCCTGCGATGCTGGAGGCAACACTCCCTCCGGTTTACGATGCCGAGGCTTCGAAGAAATATTTCGCTTACAAGTTCGGAGCGTTCCCCGCCGACACGGGCTTTTCGAACCTGCGCAGAAACTATGAGAGCCCGCTTTGGCTTTTGTTGGGGACCGCTGGCTTGGTGCTGCTCATTGCCTGCGCCAACCTGGCGAACTTGATGCTGGCTCGCGCCAGCGCCCGGGAACGCGAGATCGGCATCCGGCTTTCCCTGGGGGCCTCGCGCGGAAGGCTCATACGCCAGTTGTTGTCGGAAAGCCTCCTGCTGGCGGCAGCCGGGGCCGCGCTCGGCGCAGGGCTGGCTCAGGTGCTGAGCCGCTTCCTAGTGGCGTTTATCAGCACACAGGGACGCCCCTTGTTTGTGGATTTGCGGCCGGACTGGCGTGTGCTTGGCTTCACAGCGGGACTAACCGTCTTGACCTGCGTTTTGTTCGGTTTGACACCGGCACTTCGGGCCACTCGCGTGGCCCCGTCGGAAGTGTTGAAATCGAATGGACGCGGGCTGACCACGGGGCGCGAGCGTTTCAGTCTGCGAAGGGCGCTGGTTGTTTCGCAAGTCGCCATTTCGCTCGTGCTTCTGGTGGGGGCTCTGCTGTTCGTTCGCAGCCTGCGCAATTTGCTGACTCTCGATGCGGGCTTTCGGCAGGACGGCATACTGATTACAGACCTCGACCTAACCCGTCTCAAGCTCCCGGTGGAGCGGCGGCAAACTTACAAGCGGGAGGTGCTCGACCGTATTCGCGCCATTCCGGGAGTCTTGTCCGCCGCCGACACCACCATCGTTCCCGTGAGCGGAAACGGCTGGAACAACAATGTCCTCATTGACGGCACTGAGAAGAGCAAGGTCACCCCGAACTTCAGCCGGATCAGCCCCGGATATTTCAAGACTCTGGGAACCCTATTGGTGGCGGGCCGGGACTTCGACGACCGGGATACCGCTACATCACCGAAGGTCGCGATCGTCAATGAGTCGTTTGTGCGAAAGCTCTTGAATGGAGCCAATCCCATCGGCCGAAGGTTCCAGATTGATGAATATGTGGGACGCCCCAGGCACATGTACGAGATCGTTGGTTTTGTCAAGGATACAAAATACGGGGACCTCCGCGAGGAATTTAAGCCCATCGTCTTTGTCGCCGCAGCCCAGGATGACCGGCCCGATCAATTCGCGCAGTTCCTGATCCGTTCGGACCTCCCTCTTGCCGGGCTCCTCTCCGATGTGAAGCGCACCATCGGCCGGGCCAGCCCTGAAATCAATCTGGAATTTCACGTCTTCAAGAGCCAGATTCGCGATTCTCTGCTGCGCGAACGGCTCATGGCCACGCTTTCGGGCTTTTTCGGTTTTCTTGCCGGTTTGCTCGCCACCATCGGCCTGTACGGCCTGATCTCCTACACCGTCGCCCGGAGGACAAATGAGATCGGGATTCGCATGGCGCTCGGCGCGCAACGCGGCGATGTGGTGAGGATGATCCTGCGCGAAGCCGGGATCCTCCTGGGCATCGGCATTGCTGCCGGCACGGCGCTGTCCCTGCTGGCCGCAAAAACCGCGAGTTCGCTCTTGTTCGGCCTGAAGCCCAGCGATCCTCTTACGCTGGCCGCAGCGATTGCCGCCCTTGCAGCAGTCACCGTGGCCGCGAGTTTTCTGCCGGCGCAGCGCGCTGCACGGCTGGACCCTATGGTTGCGTTGCGAGACGAATGAGGAGAGCCGATCCACAGAGCCAAATCTTCAGTTGAGTCCCGCCTTTCTGCTCCAAATTGGCCTTCCATCCCGGCTTGTCAATAAATTGACAGGACCGGAGGCGGGGGCTAGCATGATCGCTTATCTATTTGTTGGCGGCCATCCTTGCAGGCCACAGCTTTCCGGGCGGGCCAGTTGAGCATCGAAACGAAAAGCGGAACCATTCTCGACCGCATGGTCGAAGCTCGCCGCGGCGCGGTAGAGCATCGCAAGCGGGTCTTGCCGGAAGCGGCGCTGCGGTTGGGAGTGCTGAAGGGCACGCCCGTCCGCGATTTTTCCGCCACCCTTGCCCGCAATGCCGTCAATATCATCGCGGAATTGAAGAAGGCCTCGCCATCGCGCGGCGTGATCCGGGAGGCGTTTGACCCTCCCGGTCTTGCCGCAGACCTCGAAGCATCCGGGGCGGCCGCGCTTTCCGTGCTCACCGAGGAGGAGCATTTTCAGGGCTCCTTGAAGGATTTGCGGGACGCGCGCAAGGCGGTGAAGCTTCCTGTCCTGCGGAAAGACTTTATTTTCGATCCCTGGCAGGTGTGGGAAACGCGGGCCAACGACGCAGACAGTTTTTTGCTGATTGTGGCCATTCTCAACGATGCCCAGCTACGTGATTTGCTCGAACTGGGGCGGGGACTTGGCATGGAGGCGCTCGTCGAAGTGCATACGAACAAGGAATTGCGCCGCGCTGTGGACGCCGGCGCGCGAATCATCGGCGTGAACAACCGCGACTTAAAAACGCTCGAAGTTCGGATGGACACATCCTACGAGCTGGTCGAGGCGATTCCAGACGAATGCATCGCGGTGAGCGAATCCGGCCTGCGCACGAATGACGATTTGAAGAAGTTGCGCGAAGCGGGCTTCGACGCGTTCCTCATCGGCGAACAATTAATGCAGTCGCCGGACCCGGCTGCTGCGTTGCGCCTGTTGTTGCGAACGGGCGCGGCGAGATCCGCGTAAGTTCGATGGTGCGCGTCAAAATCTGCGGGATCACCAATTGGAGCGATGCCAGGGCCGCGATTGACGCCGGAGCGGACGCGCTCGGATTCAATTTCTACCCGCCGAGCCCGCGCTCGGTGACCCCGGCTCAGGCCTGGGAGATGATCCGGAAGCTGCCGCCGTTTGTGGAAGCGGTGGGTGTGTTCGTGAATTGGACGGCTGAGGCCGTCGGAGCCATTGCCCGGGCGCTTCGGCTCGACGCCGTGCAGCTTCACGGCGACGAAAGCCGCGCAATGGTCCGAGAGTGTTCGGCCGCGCATCGGGTGATCAAGGCAGTCCGCGTGGGCCGCGGTTTTCGCCCGCAGGCGTTGAAGACTTACGTTGGCGCCTCGGCGTTTTTGCTCGATGGTTTTCGGCCAAAGCTCTTGGGCGGCGCGGGAAAGGTGTTCGAATGGCGGCTGGCGCGGGAAGCGAAGAAATACGGCCGCGTGATTCTCGCGGGCGGGCTGACGCCGGAAAACGTGGCGCGCGCCATCCGCGAAGTTGAGCCGTTCGCCGTGGACGTGGCGAGTGGAGTGGAATCGAAGCCGGGAAAGAAAGACGCATCGAAGGTGCGGGAATTTGTCAGGGAAGTGGAAAGGGCGGGGCGCTGAGCGATGACCACGACGCAAACTATCGCGCAGACCGCAGGACGCTTTGGGCCGTATGGCGGACGCTATGTTCCCGAAACGCTGGTGGCGCCGCTCGAAGAACTCGAACGCGCGTTCGAAGCGTCGAAGAGCGACGCGCGGTTCCAGAGCGAGCTGGACGACCTGCTGAGGAATTTTGCGGGGCGCCCGACGCCGCTGCAGTTTGCCGCGCGGCTGACAGCGCACCTGGGCGGCCCGCGAATTTATCTGAAGCGCGAGGACCTGCTGCACACCGGCGCGCACAAGATCAACAACTGCCTGGGTCAGGGATTGCTGGCGGTGCGGATGAAGAAATCGCGCATCGTCGCGGAAACCGGCGCGGGCCAGCACGGCGTGGCCACGGCAACCGTGGCCGCGCGGCTGGGCCTCGAGTGCGTCGTGTACATGGGCACCGAAGATATGGCGCGCCAGAGCCTCAACGTGTCGCGGATGAAGCTGCTCGGCGCGCAGGTGGTGGGCGTCGAGGCGGGCAGCCGCACGCTCAAGGACGCCATCAATGAGGCCATGCGCGATTGGGTGACCAACGTGCGCACCACACATTACCTGCTCGGTTCGGTCCTGGGCGCCCATCCCTATCCCGTGATGGTGCGCGATTTTCATGCGTGCATCGGTCGCGAAGCGCGCGAACAGGTTTTGAAAGCCGAGCAGCGCTTGCCCGACGTCTTGATTGCCTGCGTAGGCGGCGGCTCCAACGCCATCGGCTTGTTCCATGCCTTTCGCGAGGATGCGAATGTAAAGATGATGGGGTTCGAAGCCGGAGGGCGCGGGAAAGGCCTCGGCGAGCATGCCGCCCGGCTTGCCGCAGCCGCGGGATTTGCCGGCTCGCGCCCCGGAGTCTTGCAGGGGACTTACACGTACGTTTTGCAGACCGGCGACGGACAAATTTCCACGACGCATTCGGTCTCAGCAGGGCTCGATTATCCGGCCATCGGCCCGGAGCACGCTTGGCTGGCGGACCAGGGCCGCGCGGAGTATGCGGCGGTGAGCGATGACGCGGCGCTCGATGCGGGGCGGACCCTGGCGCGCACCGAAGGGATTATTCCGGCGCTCGAAAGCGCCCACGCGCTCGCGGGACTCATCGAGCGCGCTCCGAAGATGAAACGCGGCGCGCTGGTGATTGTCAATATTTCCGGGCGCGGTGACAAGGATATGGAAATTTACTCGCGTCATCTGGGAAGGTTCTAGGCGCTGCTTCCATGCCTTCGACGACGACAATGCGGACGCGGATCGGGCAACGATTTGAACAGTTGCGCGCGAAGGGCGAGCTGGGAATCGTCGCCTACGTTACGGCGGGCGATCCGGCGCTTGCCGCGACCGAGAAAATCGTTCTTTCGCTGGCAGAGGCGGGAGCGGACGTGGTCGAATTAGGTGTGCCGTTCAGCGACCCGCTGGCCGATGGGCCGGTGATTCAGCGCGCCAGCGAGCGGGCCTTGCGAAGCGGAACGACATTAGCGGGCGTCATCGAACTGGTGAAGCGGCTGCGGGAGAAGACCGAAGTGCCGCTCGTGCTCTTCAGCTATTACAATCCGGTGCTTCAGATGGGACTTGATCGGTTCGCGGCCACGGCTGCTGCGGCGGGTGCCGACGGAGCGTTGATTACCGATCTGACCCCCGAGGAATCGGGCCAGCATCGCAAGGCCATGGCTGCGCACGGGCTGGACACGATTTTTCTGGCCGCGCCGACCTCCCCGGACGAGCGCCTCGCGAAAATCGCGGGGGTCTCGAGCGGGTTCCTGTACCTGATTTCGCGCACCGGCGTAACCGGCGTAAGGGATGCGCTGCCGGAAGATTTGCCGGACCTGGTGCGGCGCACCCGGCGCGTGACGTCGCTGCCGATTGCCGTGGGCTTCGGGATTTCGCTCCCCGGGCACGTTTCTGTGCTCGGCGGGCTGGCGGATGCAGCCGTGGTCGGGTCGGCGCTCGTAGCGGAAATTGAAAAGGCCGCATCGGCGGATGCTGCTGCGCGTGCCGTCGGCGAGAGGATTCGCGCGCTCAAGGAAGCCGCCCGCCAGGGGATGAGCCGCAGGGAAGCGTCGCCATGAAAATCGAAGACTGGCGCGGCAAGATTAACGAAATTGACCGGCAGCTCGTGCGGTTGCTGAACGAACGCTCGAAAGTGGCGATGGAAATCGGAAAGCTGAAACGGGACGTAAATCTGCCGCTGTATCAGCCGGAGCGCGAGCGGGAAGTGCTGGAAAACGCCGAGCGCGCGAATTCGGGGCCGCTCCCGGATACGGCCATCCGGCGGCTATTCGAACGCATTCTGGACGAAGCGCGCTCCGTGGAACGAACGGCGATGCATCCGGATGGCGCGCCCGAGAAAACGGAGAAGCCGCATGGATCGTGATCCACCTCGGACTGGAGATTGTGGGCGGGGAATTCCCGGGGATTCTGCAATGACGGGCTGAGGAGAGTGACATGGTTGTTGTGATGCAAGAAGGGGCTTTGGACCACCAGATCCAGCACGTGATTGATCGCCTGGTGGCCATGGGATTCAACGTGCACCGCTCCACCGGAGAAACTCACACGGTGCTTGGCGCGGTGGGCGTGCGCACGGATTTCGATCCGCGGGATATCGAGCTGCTCGACGGGGTGCGCGAAGTCGTCCGTATCACGCAACCCTACAAACTGGCCAGCCGCCATTTCCGGCCCGAAGGCACGGTGGTTGAAATCGGCAAAGGGGTGCGCATCGGCGGACAAGAAGTGGTTGTCGCGGCCGGACCCTGTGCGGTCGAATCGTCCGAGCAGATTCATACGGTTGCCGAGCGCGTTGCAAAATCCGGCGCGAAGTTATTGCGCGGCGGCGCGTTCAAGCCGCGGACTTCGCCCTACACGTTTCAGGGGCTGGGCGAGCAGGGCTTGAAATTCATGCGGCAGGCCGCGGACAAAAACGGCCTGTATGTGGTAAGCGAAGTCATGGACCCGTCGCAAATTGCGCTGATGCTGCCGTACGTGGACATGTTGCAGGTGGGCGCGCGGAACATGCAAAACTATCACTTGCTTCGTGCGCTGGGCGAGGTGCACAAGCCGGTGCTGCTCAAGCGGGGAATGTCCGCGACGATCGAAGAGCTGCTGCTTTCTGCCGAGTACATCATGTCCGGCGGGAATTACAACGTCGTTCTGTGCGAGCGCGGCATCCGCACGTTTGAGACTTCCACGCGCAACACGCTCGACATCGCCGCCATTCCCGTCATCAAGAAACTGTCGCACCTGCCCATCATTGCCGACCCGTCGCATGGCACCGGACGGCGCGACAAAGTCGCTCCCATGGCGCGCGCCTCGGTGGCCGCCGGCGCCGACGGCCTGCTCATCGAGGTGCACAACGATCCGGAACACGCGCTTTCCGACGGCGCCCAGTCGCTCTTCGCCGACCAGTTCGCGCAGCTCATGAATGAGCTGCGCATGATTGCGCCCGCTGTCGGGCGGCGCATTGGCTGAGCAAACTACGCGAACATGCGCGCCAAGCCGATGAGTGAGTCTCTTCCTTCCTTCCGGCGCGCCTCCATCCTGGGGACGGGACTGATCGGCGGTTCATTCGGGCTTGCGCTGCAAAATGCGCTTCCCGGGATCCGCATCGCGGGATGGGACAAAGAAGGGGTCGTGCGGCAGGCGCAGGCCCGCGGTGCGATTCACGAAGGCTTTTCCGGGGACCTGGCGGTGGCTCTCGCCGGCGCCGACCTGGTTTACATTTCACTGCCCATCAGCGTGACGCTCGACGTGCTTCCGGAGATCGCGCGGCGCGCGGCGCCGGGCGCGCTGGTGACCGATGCGTGCAGCACAAAGGTGCGCATCTGCCGGCGCGGCGCGGAGTGCTTCCCAAGCGGCGCAACTTTTTTGGGCGGACACCCGATGGCGGGCAAGGAATTATCCGGAATCGCTCATGCCGACGCGGAATTGTTTTGTAAGACGCGCTACGCGCTGATTGGCGGCGAGGACACGAGTGGCAGAGACCCGCGGCGAGCGGCGTTTGCAGCGCTCCTGAAAAACTTGGGCGCGGAGCCGGTGTGGCTTGACGCGGAAACGCACGACTGGGCCGCGGCCATCGTTTCGCATTTGCCGCAGCTCGTCTGCGTCGCGCTCGCCGGAGTGGTTCACGAAGAAACCGACGAGACAGGCCTTCCGGTCTCTCTCGCGGGGCGCGGTCTGCGCGACGCGTTGCGCCTGGCGGGAAGTCCGTACGCGGTGTGGCGCGATATCGCGCTGACCAACACCGAAAATATTTCCCGCGCGCTCGGCCGGCTTTCCAGCGCCATTGAGGATTTGCGCAGCCAGCTCGCCAGCCGCGAGCTGGAAGGCGAATTCGATACCGCCAACGAACTCTACAAAATTCTCCGGGAAATGCAGTAGACTGCGCTCGAGAAATGCGCAAACAGGGATGGGTCCGGGCGAAGGAGTGAGGGGATGGACAAGCGCGTAGCGAATGCCGATGCGGCGATTGCCAAGCTCCGCGACGGCGCCACAATTCTGATGGGCGGGTTCGGCCTGTGCGGGATTCCTGAGAATTTAATCGCAGCCGTGCAACGCAAAGGCGCGAAGAATCTCACCATCGTTTCCAACAACGCCGGGATAGACGGCGCCGGCGTCGGCATCCTGCTTGGCAATCGCCAGGTGAAGAAGATGATCTCCACCTACGTGGGAGAGAACAAGACGTTCGAGCGCATGGTTCTTGCCGGGGAACTCGAGGTCGAACTGAATCCGCAGGGGACGCTTTCCGAGCGGCTGCGCGCCGGCGGCGCGGGGATCCCGGCGTTCTTTACGCCCACCGGATACGGAACGATGGTCGCGGAAGGGAAAGAGATCCGCGAGTTCAGCGGGCGGAAATGTGTGATGGAGCGCGCGCTTCGGGGAGATTTTGCGTTCATCAAGGCCTGGAAGGGCGACCGCTGGGGCAACCTGATTTACCGCAAGACGGCGCGGAATTTCAACCCCATGATGGCCACCGCTGCCGATTACGTCATCGCGGAGGTCGAGGAGCTCGTGGAATTGGGGCAGCTCGAGCCGGACAGAATTCACACGCCGGGAATTTTCGTGAACGCGATTTTCCAGGGGCCGCGTTATGAGAAACGAATCGAGAAGCTCACGCTTCGGAAGGTGTAAGAAGAAACCCGTGCAACGCAGAGACGCAGAGAAGAGCGGAGAGAAATAGACATGCCGCAAGGTGAGAT
>Ga0209701_10002076_pt1 | contig 13033 bp, 13 predicted proteins | sample CZO8metaG_4_FD_188356 | JGI IMG/M metagenome (GOLD analysis project Ga0209701, IMG submission 188356) | Vadose zone soil microbial communities from the Eel River Critical Zone Observatory, Northern California, USA - CZOApr15con2H3.8 metaG... | ecosystem: Environmental > Terrestrial > Soil >...
CACATAAGAGGATCGAGGAGGAATGATGATTCTGGAAATAATCTTACTTAGGATTTTTTACCTAATTTATTTTTTAGGCATAGCGCTGTTTATCTACCATGCACTATCAAGAATGCTTTTTAGTTCGGGAGGATTTTTAAAGAAATTAGCGGCATTAGGAAAAGAAATTGCATTCTCTGTTGTATGGCCGCTCGCTCTTTTTTCTAAAGACGGACGCAAAAAGTTGTCTCAATTCGGTAGAACATTTTAGGAGATTATATGAAAAAACTGTTGCCTGTCCTGGCTGCGTATATGTTTTTAGTTGGCTGTGGTTTTTCAGTTATTGACACAGGCTATCGCGGGGTCGAAACAAGATTCGGCAAAGTGGTTAGTGCCTCTCTGCCAGAAGGTTTCTATTTTTACAATCCATTCACGTCTAGCATCAATAAAATGGATACGCGTGTCCAGCGTATGAAAAATGAAGCGAACACTTACACTAAAGACGTGCAGCAAGCTGGCATTACTTATGTTGTTAACTATTTTCTTGAAAAAGACCAAGTGCATTTAATGTATCAGGAAGTTGGTCAACGCTGGGAAGAAATTTTAATTCCCCAGGCTGTTGAGGGTGCACTTAAAGGGGTTATTGGTCGGTGGGATGCAGTAGAATTAGTCGAGAATCGGGAGAAGGCCCGATCTGAGGCGGAAAATGTCGCTAAGACCAATCTTGCAACCAAACACGTTACCGTAACGCGGCTTGAATTGGTGAATATCCAATATTTAAAAGAGTTTGAGCACGCAGTAGAGGCAAAAGTAATAGCGATACAGCGAGCATCCGAAGCCGCCAACGCTACAAAACGTATTGAACAAGAGGCTAAGCAAACGATCATTGCGGCGCAAGCGCAAGCTGAATCCATGCGTATCCGCGCAAATGCGCTCAGTCAGAATAAAGCATTGGTCCAATATGAAGCCGTGCTTAAGTGGGATGGGAAAATGCCGCAATACATGCTTGGCAATTCTGTTCCATTTATCAATCTAAAGGCGGACTAGCATCATTGGCGGTTTATATAGCCGGGCGGATTAAGTAGTAGGTTACCAAACTGTAATAGCTAACCTTGCGATTATTCTTGATTCAGGGATCCTATAAGTCAAATTGATGTAATTCGTTCCGTCAATTGGGTATATTTTATAGTTAGATGCCGACTTGATCGAACACCCAACCCGGCGTAAGCTTTTTCCTATGCATCAGCCACTTATCTCCAGCTCCCCCGACATCATGGGTGGGACGCCCGTGTTCGCTGGGACACGCGTTCCAATCCAGACACTTCTGGACTACATAGAGGCAGGGGAAACTATTGACGAGTTTCTCGGGGGCTTTCCCACTGTAAAACGGGAGCAGGTGATCGCCTTTCTTGAAGAGGCGAAAGAGCGAATGGTAGCAACCACCTTGTGAGGGTAATCCTCGACGAGTGCGTTGATCGTCGGCTCGCGTCAGAACTAACCGGGCATGATGTGAGCACCGTGCCCGAGATGGGCTGGGTGGGAATCCAAAATGGTGAACTTCTCGCGCTCGTCGAGAAGCAGTTCGATGTTTTCCTGACCGTGGAACGGAACCTGGAATGATCCCGGATTCCGCTACATTTCATCCGGCTACACTCGCTTAGAACATCTAAATGAAATTCACAAGATACTTTGAAGAAATACGACACCGCCCCGATCGAGCGATGATCAAGCCGGAGTGGATACAGAGAGCGGTGAGTAATCCGGTAAAAGAGGTGGTCCAACAGGACGGCCGAATTCGCCGGTGGGCGCCTATCGAGGAGATGGCGGGAAGGTATCTACGCGTTATACTTCTTCCAGATAGAGAAACAGTTCATAATGCGTTTTTTGATAGGGGCTTTAGGCCATGAAAATCAAATACTTTCAGGACACGGACACGTTGTATATCGAGTTTAAGGCGGCGGAGGTTGCAGAAACCAAAGACCTTGACGAAAACACGATTTTGGACCTGGACAGTGACGGAAATATCTGTGCAATAACTGTCGAACACGCAAAAGACCGGACAGACATCCCGCATTTTTCCTTTGAACAAATAGCGGCCTAACGAGCGCATCAGATCGAGCCGTTGAGGCGCTTCGGGCTTTTATTAGCACGCGCTGACCCCTAACCGAGGTTTCAACTGGGGCCGATTAGTCGCCTTAGCCCGGCTTGGCCCGTTCGTATTGCGCCGGCCAAGCTACATCTACGCCTAAAGCTTGGGCGGCGTGCAGCGGCCAATAGGGATCGCGCAATAACTGCCGTGCAAGGAACACCGCGTCCGCCAAGCCGGTCGCGACGATTTGCTCCGCCTGAAAAGGGTCGGTAATAAAGCCGACGGCGCCGGTGGCAATGCCTACCTGCTGGCGAATCGCGGTGGCGAACGGGGTTTGAAAGCCGGGGCCGGCGGGGATTTTGGCGTCAATGACGGTGCCACCGCTGGAACAATCGATGAGATCGATGCCAAGCTCCTTTAGCCAGCGGGAAAACTGGATCGATTGCGTTAAATCCCAGCCGCCCTCCACCCAATCGCTTGCGGAAATACGCACCGCGACCGGCAAATCCTCCGGCCAAACTTCGCGTACCGCGCGGGCGATGCGCAACGGGAAACGGACTCGATTCTCCAGGCTGCCGCCGAAGTCATCGTGGCGCTGATTGCTCAACGGTGAAAGAAAGTTGTGCAACAAGTAGCCATGGGCCATATGGATTTCGATGACTTTAAAACCTGCCGCCAATGCCCGCCGGGTCGCCTCGGCAAATTCCATTTCCACCTTGTCCAGGTCGGCTGCCGTCATTTCCCTCGGGGTAGGGTAACCCGGCGCAAACGGCAGCGCGCTGGGAGCAATGGGCTGCCAACCGCGCGCATTTAAGGTTAACGGCTTGCCGCCGCGCCAAGGGACATCGGTGGACGCTTTGCGCCCGGCGTGCGCAAGCTGCATGCCGGGGACCGCGTTCTGCGATTTAATAAACTTAACAATGGGGCGCAGTACTTCCCCATGCGCGTCCGACCAGATGCCGAGATCATCCGGGGAGATGCGTCCTTCCGGCGACACGCCGGCGGCCTCGGTCATTACCAATGCCGCGCCGCCCACAGCGCGGCTGCCTAAGTGCACCAAATGCCAATGATTCGCCAGCCCATCGATGGACGAGTATTCGCACATGGGCGAAACGAAAATGCGATTTTTAAACTCAACCCCGCGTAATTTGAACGGAGAAAATAATTTCTTCATCTTGTCCTCAATTAATTAGTACAAAGGACGCTAGCGTAGCATCGCCGATGCTCATCGAGTTAGTTAGGATTAAGGCGGGAGCGTGGGCTTATTGAGGCCGCAACGGCTCAACGGTTTATCGTTCGCATGACGGCTTCGGGATAACGCTCGCCGGCGGCGGCGCCCAGCGGAAATACACTTTCAAGAAGATCAAGATCCTCGCGGCTGAGTTTAACATTCAATGCGCCGGCATTTTGTTCTAGGTATTTGCGCTGTTTAGTGCCGGGAATCGGGACAATATCTTTGCCCTGCGCCAACAGCCAAGCCAATACTAGCTGGGAAGGCTGGCAATCCTTTTCTTTGGCGATGTCCTCAACGCGATGCACCAGATTAAGATTGCGCTGGAAATTTTCGCCTTGGAAGCGCGGGTGATGGCGGCGATTATCATCTTCCGGCAAATCCGCAAAAGTTTTGAATCTTCCGGTTAGAAAGCCTCGCCCTAATGGGCTGTAAGCGACGAAGCCAATGCCGAGCTTACGGCAGGTCGGTAAGATTTCCTGTTCCGGCTCGCGGGTCCATAACGAGTATTCGCTCTGAATCGCCGTGATCGGGTGAACCGCATGTGCGCGCGCTATCGTTTTGGCGCTCGCCTCGGAAAGGCCGAGAAAACGCACCTTGCCCGCTTGCACCAGGTCGGCCATGGCGCCGACGGTTTCTTCAATGGGAGTGTTGGGATCGACCCGGTGTTGATAATACAGGTCGATGACTTCCACTCCGAGCCGCTTGAGGCTGGCCTCACACGCGGAGCGCACATATTCTGGTTTGCCGTTGATGCCTAGACGGCCGCCATCTGCGCCGCGGACTATGCCGAATTTGGTCGCCAGCACCACTTGTTCTCGCTTGCCCCGGATCGCTTCACCGACCAATTTTTCATTGCGGCCCACGCCGTATGCGTCCGAGGTATCAAGAAAACAAATCCCTAATTCCAGCGCCCGGTGAATCGTTGCCGTGGACTCCCGGTCATCACGATTACTGTAGAAGTCGGACATTCCCATACAACCCAGACCTAAAGCGGAGACGTTGGGTCCGTTTTTTCCTAGCCGTCTTTCTTGCATAACTTGCTCCTTCTAAATTCCAGCGCTTGATGAATGCAGTTTATCATCTTACTGCGGTTATAAGGTTACAACCGCGCCAAGAAGCGCCATCAGCCGATTAATACTCGTGGGGCTTTTCGCCGGCGCAATCTGATTGCATAATAAAGGCCGGTGCATTTTAATACTTGAATTATGGATAAAAAAGTCTGTAAATCCGATGATGAGTGGAAAGCGCAACTAACGCCGGAACAATACCGCATCACGCGCCGGCACGGGACCGAACCGGCCTTTAGCGGGCGGTATTACCACCATAAAGAAGAAGGCGCTTATCGCTGCGTCTGTTGCGGCGCGCCGTTATTCAGCTCCGAACAAAAATACGACTCTAAAAGCGGCTGGCCAAGCTTCTGGTCGCCGATCGACGACACGGTGCTGGAAACCGAGCCCGATAAAAGCCTTGGTACGGTCAGGACAGAGGTGAAGTGCGTGTCCTGCGAGGCGCATCTGGGCCATGTCTTCGATGACGGACCGGCGCCTACCGGCCAGCGCTATTGCATCAACTCCGCGGCGCTTAATTTTGAGAAAAAGCGCTAACTAAGAGCGTTCAAGAGCAGCATTTCTCATCAAATAAAATGTACACTTGGGTAACCAAGGGGTACGATGTTTTTTTGGTTCATTCCGTTAAAAGCATGTAGATGGATATCCTCGATCCAGTTTTACTGGCCCGGCTACAATTCGCTTTTACCATCGCGTTTCATATTCTGTTTCCCACCCTCACGATGGGGCTCGGTGTATTTCTGTTGATCGTCGAAGCGCGATGGCTCTACAGCCGCGACCCCTTGTACTATCGGCTCTATCGCTTTTGGGCCAAGGTGTTCGCGCTCGCGTTCGGCATGGGAGTCGTCACCGGCGTCGTGCTCTCGTTCGAAATCGGCACTAACTTCAGCCGCTTTTCCGAGGTGACGGGAAATGTAGTGGGGCCGTTGTTTGCGTATGAAGTCCTGACTGCATTCTTCCTGGAGGCAGGGTTCCTTGGCATCATGTTGTTCGGCTGGCAGCGCGTGGGTGACAAATTGCATTTTTTCGCCACCGTCATGGTGGCGCTCGGCACCACCGCGTCCGCCTTCTGGATACTGGCCGCTAACTCGTGGATGCATACCCCAGCAGGTTATTCATTGGACAGCGGTATCTTCCACGTCAGCAATTGGCGAGAGACGATCTTCAACCCGTCCTTCCCGTACCGATTGGCGCATATGCTCAACGCCTCTTATCTTGCCGCCACTTTTTTAGTGGCGGGGGTCTCGGCCCGGTATCTATTGCGCGGTAGCCATACCGATTCAGCGCGCCGGTCTTTTTCGATCGCCTTGGCGCTCGCCGCCGTGCTCGCGCCGGCACAGCTCCTGCTTGGCGACCTGCACGGCCTTAACACGCAAAAATATCAGCCGATAAAAGTGGCCGCTATGGAGGGTTTATGGGAGACCACCCGGGGCGCGCCGCTGCTCCTGTTTGCCGTGCCGGACATGGCGCGCGAAATCAACTATTATGAAATCCGCATACCCAAGGCGGCGAGCTTGATTCTTAAGCATGATGCTAATGGCGAGGTGCGCGGGCTTAAGGAGGCCGCGCCAGCCGATCGGCCTTATGTGCCGTTTGTGTTTTACGCATTTCGCCTCATGATCGGGATCGGGCTTTTGCTGATTGCGCTCGCCTTGATCGGTCTTTGGCTGAGATTTAGCGGCCGGCTTTACCGGCGCCGCTGGTATCTTTGGAGTTGTTTTCTGGCCACGCCACTGGGTTTTGTCGCCACGCTATCCGGCTGGGTGGTCACCGAAACCGGTCGCCAACCTTGGGTAGTGCAAGGGTTGCTGCGCACCGCCGAATCGGTTTCCGCTGTGCCGGCGGGGTCGGTGCTCACCTCGTTTGTGTTGTTCGTTTTAGTTTATAACGTGCTGTTGGTTGCTTTTCTTTACTTTACTTGGCGTTTAATCAAGGCGGGGCCGGAGGAAGGGCCGCAACCGGCGCCATCCCCATCGCTAACCGCCTGGCTGCAGTCCGGGTAGGGGGTTTGCATGGATCTCACTTTGGTATCGACTGCTATCATTGCTTTCGGGATCGCTATGTATATCATCCTGGACGGCTTCGATCTCGGCATAGGGATACTATTTCTTTGGGCAGCGAATGAACGCGAACGGGATATCATGATGAACAGCGTAGCGCCAGTGTGGGATGGCAATGAGACCTGGCTGGTTCTAGGCGGATCAGTTCTGTTTGGCGCGTTTCCGGTTGCTTATGGTTTGATAATGCCCGCTATTTACCTGCCGATGATCGTGTTTCTATTCGCTTTAATTTTTCGCGGTGTCGCCTTCGAGTTCCGTTTTAAGTCGCGGAACCGCACATGGTGGAATCTTTCATTCAGCGCCGGCTCCACGTTGGCGACGTTTGCCCAAGGACTCATATTAGGTAGTTTTATTCAGGGCTATCCAATCGCGGGCAAGCAATATGCCGGCGGCGCGTTCGAATGGCTGACTCCGTTTAGCGTGATGGCCGGTGTAGCGCTAGTCGCGGGTTACGCTTTACTGGGAGCGACCTGGTTGATTCTCAAAACCGAAGGTCCATTGCAGGAGTGGTGCTATCGCGCGGCACGCGGCCTGATGCTGGTCGTGCTGCTGTTTATCGGCCTGGTCAGTGTATGGACGCCCTTACGGTATCCCGAGATTGCCGCCAGATGGTTTGGTTGGCCGAATATTCTTTATCTCTCGCCGGTTCCGATCGTTACCGCGTTGGTGGCGTTTTTGCTGTGGCAGGCGCTGCGGAACCGCAGCGTGCGAGCGCCTTTCCCGCTCAGCATCGGACTCTTTATGCTGTCTTACCTCGGCCTGGGCGTCAGCCTGTGGCCCTACATCGTGCCGCGCGTCCTCACTATCCGGCAAGCAGCAGCGCCGGTTGAGACACAGGGTTTCTTATTAATTGGCGTCGCACTATTCCTGCCGCTGGTGTTGATCTATACCGTTTTCACTTATTGGGTGTTTCGCGGAAAAGTGTCTCACACAGAGGGCTATCATTGAACAAACAATCGGATAATTTTAGAGCGGCATCGGGAATTTCCGCGCCTCCATCGTCACGGGTGCGCCGGTTGTTGTGGTTTGCTGCATTATGGATGGTATCGCTCGCGGGCTTCGCGGCGCTGGCCTATGTATTTCGCTTGGGGTTGAAATCGCTGTTGGCGATTTTTGGAATATAGCTGTACGCCTGCTCTAATTGGTTATTGAAAAAGTCTATCCGTGGCCTTTTTCAACACCCTGCTAATTGTACTGAAGGGTAAAAGTCGTGGGTTATCTATTGCAAGGTGTTTGGCACGAAGGCTGGTACGATACGGCGAAGGCCGGCGGCGAGTTTCAGCGTGAGGCAAGCGCCTTTCGCCATTGGATCAGCGCGGAAGGCGCCAGTGGATTCAAGGCCGAGCCCGGCCGTTATCATCTCTATGTTTCCCTGGCTTGCCCGTGGGCGCATCGCACGCTGATCTTTCGTAAGCTGAAAAAGTTAGAACAGGTCATTCCGCTTTCAGTGGTCAACCCTTTTTATGGATCGCAGGGATGGTCGTTTCAGGCGGATGAGGATGTTATCCCCGATACGGTGAATGGTTTTGGCTATTTACATGAAGTCTATACGTCAGCAAAAACGGATTATAGCGGCCGGGTCACGGTTCCGGTCTTGTGGGATAAGCAAAGCCGCACGATCGTCAATAATGAATCGGCGGAAATCATCCGTATGATGAATGCCGAGTTCCAGGCCTTTACCGATGTGAAGACCGATTATTACCCGGTTGAACTTCGATCAGAGATCGATGCAATCAACGCCCGGGTATATAGTGACATTAATAATGGCGTCTACCGGTGCGGATTTGCCGGCAGCCAAAAGGCCTATGAGCGCGCGTTCGATCGGTTATTTACCGCGCTGGATGAGGTTGAGGCGCGTCTTGACCCGTTCCCGCTATTTGGTAGGAAACCACCTCACCGAGGCGGATTGGCGCCTGTTTACCACGTTAGTGCGCTTCGATGCGGTTTACTACAGCCACTTTAAGTGCAATCTGCGCCGTATTGTCGATTATCCCAACCTTTCCAATTATCTGCGCGACCTGTGCCAAGTGCCGGGCGTCAGCGAGACGGTGAACCTGAATCATATCAAGCGCCATTATTATGCCAGCCATACCCATATCAATCCCACCGGCATCGTGCCGAAAGGACCGTGGCTTGACTTCTCTCTGCCGCATGATCGCAGGCGCTTTACCGCGGCCGAGTGAGCGGAAGTTTGTCGGTAAAATAAGAGATACGATGACACTTAACAATACGCTCCGGCCGGCCGCGTACCACGTCGGCTGAGCGTTCCGCGACGCGGCCCGTGTTCACAGCGAGCGTCAATACCTCGATTATCTCAGGATTACAGGCAATCTTACCCCCTCATCACTTCGCTCGGAATGCCGGAGATAAACAGCGTCGAGATATGCTAAAAGTTTTTCTCGTAAGCTGACCGGATCGCGCAAACTGGACTGCATAAAATGATAAAGCGGGTATTGTATGGCGGGGAACAGGGAAAATTTTTCCACCATGTGTAGTGTGTGGATGCCTTCGCCCTGTAATTCCCCCTCTGCGCCGCGTGCGATCCGGCGGCCGAGTTCATGATGGTGCGAATCGGCGCTGGTGGCGGTGGTAAGCAAATCGCCCAACCCAGCCAATTGACAGGCGGCGCCGGATTGCTTCGCGAGCGCGGTGATGATTTGGTCCATCTCGCGCATGGCGGCGACCGCCAGATAACCGCGCAGGTTATCGCCGAGTGCCAATTCATCGGCGATACCGAATAACATCGCATAGACGTTCTTAAGCGCGGCGGCCCAGGAAATCCCCAGCCGATCGGCGGTGTATTCGATAAAAAGCAGGGTGCCGGCAAATAACCGCGCGGTCCTAGCAAAAACCTCAGCATCGCTAACCCCTAGTTGCGCGAACGCCGGTTTATCAGTCAATATTTCCTCAGCGATCATCGGCCCGTGCAGCAATCCAAACGGAATTTGGTCGGCGAAGACCTGCTGGAATATGCGTGCCACCGGCCGGCCAACGTCGTCCAGGCCCTTGGCTATGCTGATACAGATCGTATCGCGCGATAACACGGGCCGCAGGCGCATGGCCAGATCGAAATGGGGCTGGGCCGGCACGCAAAATATGATAAAGTCGCTGTGGGGAGCGGTATGCGCGAGCTCGATCGGCGGCGAACCGTCCTGCGGCCGGCGCTGCCAAATACATACCTCGTGGCGATGATGCAGCAGATGGGTCATGGCGTGGCCCATTTCGCCATAACCGAGAATCAGCACTCGAAATCGGTCGCCGCCCATACAACCCCCCGATAAATGCTAAAAGTCTACAATCAATCAGGAAAAAAGCCTAATGAGCCGGTATGACTGAGCCGACAGCGCGAAAAAAAATCATCTTCATCCCCGGCAAGAATCCGAAACCCGATCCCGAGATCCACCGCGCCCTCTTGTGGCGCGCGCTCCTGACAGGCGTGGCGCGGGTCGATGCGGAGACCGTACAGGCGTTATCGGCGAGTGGAGATCTGGTCTTGATCGCCTGGAATTTCCTCTATTATCAAGAAACCAAATTAACCGAAACGGATGCCCCATACATCGAGACCTTATTGAGGAAAGATGGCCCTGACGCGCATGACATCGAGGAAGCGTTGTCCTGCCAAAACAGGCGCGCACGCCTGCTTTATATGCTGGGCGATCTTTTCCCGGTGTTGATTCCGTTCATACCCGATCCGGCGGTAAAAAGCACTATCGCCGAAACCCTGTGCTATTTTGAAAACCGCGACGGCATCGGCAGCCGGATCAGGGAATTATTAAAGGCGCCGCTGCGCCGGATGTTCGCGGACGGCGAACGAGTGTTAATCATCGGCCATAGCATGGGTTCGATCATCGCGTATGACGCCCTCTGGGAACTTTGGCACGAAGAAAACAACCACGGGCGCGTCGATCTGCTAATCACCCTGGGCAGCCCGCTCGGCATGCGCTTCGTGCAGAAACGCCTGCTCGGGTTTCGGGAAAAGAACGCGCGGCGCTTCCCCGGCAATATCCGCCGCTGGAAAAACATCGCTGCCCAGGGCGATTTGACCGCGCTGGACCCGACTTTGCGCGACGACTTCAGGACGATGATCCGACTCGGGTTGACGGACACGATCGAGGACGTGCATGAGGGGGTATTCGGTTATTTTCGCGATCAAGATGGATTGAATGTGCACCGCTCTTACGGTTATTTGGTGCAACCGGCGGTGGGCGCAACCATCGCCGATTGGTGGAATGGCAGGCAAGCGCCGGCGCAAATCATCCGCCCGCGGGGCGACGAGGACGAACCCCTGCCGGTGTACAGAACTTGAACAAACAAGGAGTCACGGCAACAGCGCTGCTTCCGTTGGTGAGCGCGCACGCTTCATGATCCCATCGGCGATTTAGAGCGCAGCAACGACAGCACCACGACCGACAGGCCGAGGAGTGCGCCTACGTATAAAACCATAGATACCGCGGCGTTGAACGACAGATCCGTGTCGTGGAGAACGGAAGCGCCAACGCCCGGTGCAGGAGTAAGGGAAGTAGAAACGCGGGAAACATCAATAAGGAAACGTAGCAGGAAACTGCGCCGAGAGTGAAAACCGGATTCTTATATGTGCCCGGAAGCTAACATTCTCGGCTTGAGAAGCGTCTTGCCCAGGGCTAGAGTTTAGTTTGAAGTCCCTACATCGCCGTGATCGGCAAGGTCGACGCCATCTTAATTAAGAATAAGGGAGGATCAATATGACATTTTTCATCCCCGCTTTAATCGGACTTATCGCCGGTGCGATACTGCTGCATGAGGGCGGCGCGTGGATCGGTCTCATGTTCGGTCTGTTGGCCGGCATGGCGATCAACCTGCAGCGGCGCATTCAGGTTTTAGAACACCGGCTGATTGCCGCCGACCACCGGCCGCGTGAGGAAACGACGATCCCGGCGCCGACTGCCTTCTCGCCGTCCGAGGAAACCGCCACGGAGGAGGCACCTGAGGAGAAAATGATCGTCATCCGGTCCTCAGCGCCCGCCTCGTCTTACACCGCTCCCCGTGAAGAAACGGCCAGCCGCCAAGAAGGCGATGTCATTCAGCGCGGCATGGATACCCTGCGCGTCTTTTTCACCAGCGGCAATCTGGTGGTTAAGGTCGGTGTGATTGTGTTATTTTTCGGCGTCGCATTTTTGCTCAAGTACGCCGTGGAGCATAGCCACTTCCCCATTGAGCTGCGCTTCATCAGTACCGCCGTGGGCGCCTTGGGGTTATTGATGATCGGCTGGCGCCTGCGTACCCGGCGTGCGGGATATGCGCTTATCATTCAAGGCGCGGCGGTGGGCGTGTTGTATCTCACGGTGTTCGCAGCGGCGAAGCTATACGACCTGGCGCCCCTCGGCTTCGCCCTCGGTGTCATGGTCTGTCTGGTGATGCTGTCGGGCGTTTTAGCGGTGTTGCAAGACGCGCGCGCGTTGGCAGGCTTCGGCGCGGCCGGCGGATTTCTCGCGCCGGTATTGTTATCCACCGGCGGCGGCAACCATGTGGTGCTGTTTTCCTATTACTTGCTGCTTAATGCCGGCATCTTGGGCGTCGCCTGGTTCAAGTCATGGCGGGAGCTGAACCTGGTGGGGTTTGCTTTCACATTTGTGGTCGGGGCGCTGTGGGGGCACAGAAACTACGAGCCCGCTTATTTTGCCAGCACCGAACCTTTTCTGGTCGTGTTCTTCCTGTTTTATGTCGCCATCGCGATCTTGTTCGCCCATCGTCAACCGCCGCAACTAAAAGGTTACGTGGACGGTTCCTTGGTATTCGGCGTGCCGATCGTCGGTTTCAGCTTGCAGATCGCATTGGTGCGATCGTTGGAGTACGGCGCAGCCATAAGCGCCCTGGCGTTGGGTATCTTTTATCTTCTCACCGCGATCTTGTTGTGGCGCCGGCAAGTAGCAGGCATGCGACTGCTTACGGAGGCGTTCCTCGCCTTGGGTGTGGTGTTCGGCAGTCTTGCCGTTCCGCTCGCCGTGGATGGCAATTGGACCGCCGCTGCCTGGGCGTTGGAGGGCGTGGCACTGGTGTGGCTCGGTGTGCGCCAGGAGCGGCTCACGGCGCGTATCTTCGGATCGTTGTTGCAGATCGGCGCGGGCGTGGCCTTTATCGCCACGGGCGCCGGCCGCACCCTCCTTCTTTCGGCGCCGCCACTCACCCACGGAGTCCTCGAAGTGTGGCCAATAGTCAACGCCTGGTATCTAGGCAGCGCGGTGATCGGCGTTGCCGGTCTTATGACAAGCTACTACCTGGAGCGCAACACGCAACGCTTGCGCGAGGGCGAAAAATTTCTTCTGCCCTGGATGCTCGCTTGGGGTCTTATATGGTGGTTCGGCGGCGGTCTGCATGAGATTCACCATCACCTGGACTGGCCGGATACCTGGGTCGCTACGTTGTTGTTCTTCGCCTTGAGCGGCGTCGCCATGGGTTGGGTTGCCCGGCGGCTGGCTTGGGCAAGGCTTGGCCTCGTGCCCACCGGTTTGCTGCCAGTGATGCTGCTGATCGCCCTTTGGACGTTCTTAGTAGGCTTCCCTTTCTCCGGTACGTTCCACCTGTTCGCGGGTTGGGGGGCGCTCGCTTGGGGTGTGGCGTTCACCGG
>Ga0209701_10002091_pt1 | contig 12999 bp, 9 predicted proteins | sample CZO8metaG_4_FD_188356 | JGI IMG/M metagenome (GOLD analysis project Ga0209701, IMG submission 188356) | Vadose zone soil microbial communities from the Eel River Critical Zone Observatory, Northern California, USA - CZOApr15con2H3.8 metaG... | ecosystem: Environmental > Terrestrial > Soil >...
CCGAGCGGCCGGTAAAACGCGCAGAACGAGCAGTACTCCGTGCAGAAATTCGTGTAGTTGATGTTGCGGTCGATCTGGTAGGTCACCACGCGCGGATCGTTTTTCTTCAGCCGCACCTGATGCGCGGCCATCCCCATGCCCACCAGGTCATCGGATTGCAGCATCTCCAGCGCTTCTTGTTTCGTTACTCCCACGCCGTTCCTCTTTGTCTTCGGACTGTCATTCTAGCGAACGCCACCCTCAAACTCTAATCCCGTGTCCCACAATCGCACCCGCCGCCGTGGGCCAGCCTACGATTTCGCCGACACCTGCGCCGCCACGTTTGCCGCCGCCCACTCAGTCGGTCGAGCTTCCTCAATCAATCCCATTCTTGCCGCCTCTTCAAAATAGCGCTTCAGGCCGCGGCGGTTCTCTTCGCCCAAAAAGAAATCGATGTTGTGTCGCAGATAGGATTCGAGATCCCGCTGCGGCAACTCCAGTTCGCGCGCTGCCTCCTCGCAGATTTCCGGGATCTGCTTCAATCCAAAATCCCGTGATGCCGTGAAATCCGCGACCAACCCCGGCGTCACGATTTCCCGCCTCGCCGCCCACACCGCCATCACCGCCGGCAGTCCCGTCAATTCCCGCCATTCTCCGACGACATCATAAACATGAAGAATCTCGGCGCTGGTTAGCCCCAGCGTGGCGGCCTGGCACACCGCCCGCCCCTGGGGGCCGGCCGCGCTCTTCTTTTCGATGGCAATCGAAAGCCGCAGCGCCGGATCGCCGATGATCATCGCCGCGTCCGCCTTCTCCAGCATTTCGCGCAAGTCGGGCGCCGCTTCATGGAACTCTGGCGCAATTCCCCACACTCTGTCGCACAGGATCCGCGTCAGCGTCTGCGTGCTTCGCGAGCTGCGGTCCAGCGCGATGCTTTGCGCGTCCCGGATCGGTTTCTTCGCCACAATCAGCAGGCTGCGCACGCGTTCTCTGGACGCGATCGACAAATCGGGCAGCACCACCAGCCCTTCGATCCGCTGATATTCAATCGCCGGAATGATGGCGATGTCTGCCGCCCCGCTGCGCAGTTCCTCTGCGCACTGCGACGGCACGGTGAAGGACAATTCGTACTTCCCCCGCAGCGGCCCGTGCGTAAAGCCCCAAACCAGCGGCGCAGTGTTCAGATACTGAACGATGGAGATTCTCAGCTTCCTCATTTGTCGTGGCGGGGTCCGAAAAAAGCATACCATAGCCGCTTCCGGCCGCCCTCGGCAGAGAAAAAATCAAAACGCAGCAAACAAACGAACCCGGTGTCCGCTTCCAACGCTTCCATTGTTTCGTGCTCTTCGAACTGCGTGCTCGCGGCGCTTCACCGGTTGGCCGGTACTCAATACAGCCGCACAGGACGCCCGCGCACTGCATAGCATTCCGGCATAGCACTATTGTTGCCGGTGGTCCGGCCCCTGATCGTCCACATTCCGCCCTGGGTTTGCACGACTCCCGTGTTTATCCGGCTGCAAGCAAAAGAATGCTCATGACCGATTGGGGGTCTCACTCGTCTATAGCTCTAGGGAGGGAACCATCATGCACAGGTGGAGTGTGATTTCATGGGTTTGCGGGTTCGTCATGGCAGCGGTGGGCGCGGCGGGCGCAGGTGCTTCGAGGCATGGGCATTCGGTGAGTGTTTCCGACGGGGACAAACATCCGGCGGCGGATTGCTCGGACCTCCACATCCGGTTTGACGACCGGGATGCGGTGGTGCGGTCGGAGGAGCGCACCATCTCGAGAGCCGAAGCGCCGGTTCTTCGTGTTCATCCGGAGTCGAACGGCGGGATGCAGGTGCAAGGGTGGGATAAAGACGTTTATTCGGTGACGGCGTGCAAGGCGGCAGCGGGCCGCGGTGGAGACGCGGAAAAAATTCTTGCGCAGATTACCCTTTCGGTGAGCGGCGGCGAGGTTTCGACGACGGGGCCCCGCGACGAGGAAGATTGGACCGTCTACCTGCTGATTCGCGCGCCGAAGTCAGCGTCGATTGAGCTGGAGACGACGAATGGACCGATTTCACTGTACAACGTTGACGGAAAACTGACGGCTCACGCGAAAAACGGTCCGATCAGTTTGCACGAATTTTCCGGTGACGCAGACGTCACGGCAGTGAACGGGCCGATCACGATTACGGGGAGTAGGGGAAACGTGCGGGTGCACACAGAGAACGGGCCCATCTCGGTATCGCTCGCGGGGAAGACGTGGAACGGAACCGGGCTCTCGGCCGACGCGCAAAACGGGCCTCTGACCCTTTTTGTGCCCTCCGACTACCAGTCGAGCTTCGTCGTGGAATCGCGAAATCATGCGCCGATGAGTTGCAGGGCCAGCATTTGCGATAACGCGCGGAAAACCTGGGACGACGAGAATCGCCGGATTGAATTTGGCAGCTCGCCGGCGATGATCCGGCTGTCAACCGTGAACGGCCCGGTTTCCGTGCGGTCGTCGCGCGAAGGGATGTAGCACGACCTCCCAGCATGCGACAGCGTACGCGGACGAGGCCGCTCAAACAGCGAGGATGGACGCGCTCCGTCTCTTGCGGATAAAATTTGACGCATGATTCCCGAAGCGCGGGTAGCGCAGCCGGTCACCGAATCGGAAGCCGTGCGCCTGGCGCGCGAAGTGTATGGTCTGGAAGCTGCGGCGCGCTCGCTGCCCGGCGAGTACGATGACAATTTTCACTTAGCGGCACATGACGGGCGGGAATTTGTCCTCAAGGTAATGCATCCGGCGCGCGAGGGTTCCTTGGTCGAGATGCAGTGCCGGGCGCTCCAGCATCTGGCAAAGCGCACGCCCCACCTGCACCTTCCGTGTGTTTGCGAAACGCTGCGCGGCGAGCCTTTCACACGACTGCGCTTGGCCGATAGAGCGCAGCGGCTTGTCTGGCTTTTGACGTATGTGCCGGGAACGGTCCTCGCTGAAGTTCGCCCGCACAGTCCGGAGCTGCTGGAAAGTTTGGGCCGGTTTCTCGGTGAAATGGATGCGGCGCTGGCTCACTTTTCCCACGAAGCCGCCCACCGCGAATTGAAATGGGACCTCACCCACGCCGGTTGGATTCGAAACTATCCGACGCAAATCAAGGATTCAGGACGACGGGCGATTGTCGAGCGGTTTTTGGCGCAGTACGAAGCGGAAGTTATTCCGTCGCTGCCGCAACTGCGCCGGAGCGTGATTTACGGCGATTCGAACGATTACAACGTGCTGGTGAGCGAGCCCTGGCCGCAGCCGAGAAAAGTCTTGAGCGTGATCGACTTCGGCGACATGCATTACGGTCTCACTGCTTCTGAGCCGGCAATTGCAGCAGCGTACGCGATTCTTGGGAAGAAAGATGCGTTGCAAGCCGCGGCAGCCGTCGTCGCGGGCTATCACAAGACGTTTCCGCTGGATGCGGAGGAGTTGGAAGTTCTCTACACGCTGATCGGGATGCGGCTGGCGGTCAGCGTGACGAATGCAGCGCATCGCAAGGCCCTGGTGGCTGATGATCCGTACGTAGCAGTCAGCGAAGAGCCGGCGTGGGGGGCACTCGAGAAACTTGAGAAAATTCATCCGCGATTTGCGTATTACGCGTTTCGCAATGCGTGCGGCCTCCCAGCCGCGCCGCAGAGCTCGCGAGTGCAGCGGTGGCTGGAAGAAAACGCCGGGTCCGCGGCTTCTATTCTTGATGTGGACTTGCAAACGGAGCCAAATTTGGTTTTCGATTTGAGCGTGGGTAGCGCGTTTCTCGGCGCTGACCCGCGGGCAGCGGAGACTCCGGCGCTCGCCGAAAAGATTTTCGGAAGCATGAAGCAAGCCGGCGCCGTCGTTGGCGTTGGCCGGTACGGCGAAGCGCGGCTGCTCTACACATCGCCGATTTTTGGCGGCGGTTCGAATCCAACAGAGGAGCGACGCACGGTTCATCTGGGGATGGACTTTTTTGTCGAACCGGGCGCCGCTGTTCGCGCTCCATTCGAAGGCACGGTTCACATTCTTTCGAACAATGCCGCGCCGCTGGACTACGGACCGCTGGTGATTCTTCGCCACGAGATGCAAGCGGGCGAGGAATTTTTCACGCTCTACGGACATTTGACGAAAGATACGCTCACCGCGCTGAGGGTGGGCCAGCGGATCGCGCGCGGGGAGCAATTCGCGCGCGTTGGAAGAGCCGAGGAGAATGGCGGGTGGGCGCCACACCTTCACTTCCAGATTATTGTGGACCTGCTTGAGCTGGACGAGGATTTCCCCGGCGTTGCGTACGCTTCGCAGCGCGCGGTGTGGACGTCGCTTTCACCGGATCCCAATTTGTTGTTGGGCATTCCGGCGGAGCGGTTTGCAGCCACGGAAAAAGATTTTGGCGAGACTTTGTCTGCGCGGCGCGCGTTGCTGGGGAAAAACCTGAGTCTCTCCTATGAGCGGCCGCTGAAGATTGTGCGCGGATGGATGCAGTATCTTTACGACGAGACGGGCCGCGCATTTCTGGACGTGTACAACAATGTCCCGCTGGTAGGGCACAGCCATCCGCACGTGGTGCGTGCGATTCAAGAGCAAGCCGCTCTGCTCAACACGAACACGCGCTATCTGCACGACAATGTGAATCGTTACGCGGAACGCCTCACGCGACTTCTGCCGAAGCCGCTGCGCGTTTGTTACTTCGTGAATTCAGGAAGCGAGGCCAATGAGCTGGCGCTGCGGCTGGCGCGGGCGCATACCGGGCGCGAAGACGTGATCGTCTTGGAGCATGCCTACCACGGGCACACGAACACACTAATTGACATCAGCCCTTACAAATTTGACGGGCCAGGAGGGCAAGGCCGGAAGCCGTGGGTGCACGCGACGCCGATTGCCGACGATTACCGCGGCCCTTACCGGCGCGGTGACCCGGAGGCGGGAACAAAGTACGCACGCCATGTCGGAGAGATTCTCGATGGGATGCGGAAAGAGGGACGCGGGATCGCTGCGTTTATTGCCGAGACGTTGCCGAGCGTCGCGGGGCAGATTGTCTTTCCGCCTGGATATCTCGCCGAAGCATATCGGCACGTGCGCGCGGCTGGCGGCGTGTGCATCGCGGATGAAGTGCAGGTGGGATTCGGAAGGCTGGGGACGCACTTCTGGGGATTCGAAACTCAGGGAGCCGTGCCAGACATCGTAGTGCTTGGCAAACCCATCGGGAATGGATTTCCGCTGGCGGCGGTGGTCACCACGCCAGAAATCGCGGCTTCCTTTAATAATGGCATGGAGTTTTTCAGCACGTTTGGCGGGAACCCCGTGGCGTGCGCGGCAGGACTCGCCGTGCTGCAAGTGCTCGAAGAGGAGCACTTGCAGGAAAATGCGCTGCGAGTAGGACAGCATCTGCTTGCGCGCCTTCATGAAATGCTGAAGAAGTACCCGCTGATTGGCGACGTGCGAGGATTGGGATTATTCCTAGGGTTGGATCTGGTGCTCAACCGCGAGACGCGCGAAGCGGCGCCGGCACAAGCTGGCTACATCGTGAATCGATTGCGCGAGTGCGGGATCCTGACAGGCACGGACGGCCCGCACCACAATGTCATCAAGTTGCGCCCGCCGCTGATTTTTTCCGAGGCCGATGCAGATTTGTTTGCATCAACTCTCGACTCCGTACTTGCAGAAGATGCGGCACAACCCGATCCGTGATCTGTTCTTTTCACTCAAAGCCATTCCATAAATGGTCCGGTGGTGGAGCCGGTGAAACAGCTAGAGCTGTTTTCACCAACTTCGCAGAACCCCGTTCGTGGACGGTGAGGGCCACATGTTCGGTACTGCGACTACACAGCCACTGACCACGGGGAAAGATTCGCGCTAGGCCCTGGTGTTTTTTTTCAGGGCCAGTCGCAGATCCAGATTGCGGATCAGCCGGTGCAAATAGTTGGGGTGGACGCCCAGAAGCTTTGCCGTTTCGGTGAAACTGCCGCCGGATTGTTCGAAGGCACCCAAGATCAGCTGTTTTTTCAGATTGCGAATGGCGTCGTGATACTTCGCTGGACCAGAAGCGGAGGAGGACGCGGTTTCCATCAAAGTTTCGGGAAGGTCCTCCGGGAGAATAAGGTCGGAGGAGCCGATGACAATGGCACGCTCCATGGCGTTTTCCAATTCGCGGATGTTGCCAGGCCAGTCGTATTGCATCAAGCAAGCGCGCGCTTCCGGGGAGATTCCCTTGATGCTGCGATTGCATTTCTGGGAATAGCGAAAAGCGAAATGTTCGGCGAGGAGCTGGACGTCCTCAGCGTGCTCGCGGAGAGGCGGCATGGTGACGGAGATCACATTGAGACGGTGGAAGAGGTCGGCGCGGAACTTTTCCTCGCGTACCGCCTTCTGTAAATCTTTGTTGCTGGCCGCGAGGAAGCGGACGTTCAGCTTGATGGATCGCGTTCCACCGACGCGGACAAATTCACGTTCCTGAAGTACGCGCAGCAGCTTTGCCTGGAGCGTAAGAGGAAGTTCTCCCACTTCATCGAGGAAAACACTGCCGCCTTCGGCGACCTCGAGGAAGCCTCTTTTCTGGCAAATGGCGCTGGTGAAGGCGCCTTTTTCGTGGCCGAAGAGCTCACTTTCAAGAAGCGTCTCCGTAAGCGCGGCGCAGTTCAGCGCAACGAAGGGCTTTTCTTTGCGCGTACTATTCTTGTGGATGGCGCGGGCGGCGAGTTCTTTGCCGGTGCCGCTCTCGCCGCAGATCAGCACGGTGGAGTCGCTGGGGGCCACGCGCTCGATGAACTGGTAGACGTCGCGCATGCGCGGACTCTGGCCGACCATATCGTGTTGCAAGCTGACCTCGGCGCGGAGTTGCTGATTCTCGATGCCCAGACGTTCGAATTGCCGCGCGTTTTCGATGGCGATCGCGGCCAAGCCGGCGATCGCAGCGAGTAGTTGGAGGTCGTCTCTCGTGAAAGTCGCGGCGTGATTGTCCGAGTGGAGATATATGACGCCGAGGGTCTGGCCGGAGGCAATCAGTGGCACGCAAAGAAGCGAGTGCGCGAGCTTGCTTCCTTCGGCATGAGAAGGAACACAAGAATTAGGCGCGGGACTTTGATTTTCGACGACGGAAACACCTTCCTCGATCACGCGACGCGTGAGTGAGCGGCTTACGTGGACAGGCCGATCGGGGCCACAGACGCGATCCCATGCGACGGGAGAAGAAATCTCCCCGCCGTTACTATCGACGAGAAGAATCGCGCCACGTTCGGCTGGAATAACGTCGAAAATCATCCCGAGCAATTGCCACTGGAGTGATTCGACATCCCGAATGGAGCCGATGGCCGTGCTGATTTTCAGGAGCACACTGAGGGCGCGAGCAAGGCGCTCAGACTGAGGCAAAGCCGCCAGCGATTCGGGATTCAGATAGAGGAGCTCATCGGGGCGGAGCTGCTGCCTTTGTCCGCCAGCGAGAGGATTTTCATCGAGTTCGACGGGACTGCTCGCGGAAACGGGCGAGTTCTCCAACTGGAAGAGGAATAAAGAATTCCCGACGGCGATTTGATCACCGGATGCAAGCACGCGCTGTTTTACGGGAATGCCGTTGACGAAAGTGCCGGAGTCGCTTTCCAGGTCGGTTAGGAGAAATCGTTCGCTGTCCAAGGTGATGCAGCAATGGTTCGGAGAGACGGCACGGTCATCGAGACGGATCGAGTTGGAAGAATCTCGCCCGATGGACAGAAATTGGGCGAAGGGGAAGTCCGACTTCCTGAGGGGTCCGCTAAGAGCTGCAAGCTTGGGCTGCACGTTTAGGGCTCTGGCCGCTGATCTCTGCTAGTGACAAACCAAACCCATGACATGGACAGGCGGTATTCTAACGCCAACGCCCAAGTGTCGCTATCGGCAGAGTGCTATCCGAAAGGATAGTGCGACTATCCGGCTGGTTCGTATCGTTCTGACTGCACCGTTCGTCCGACTAGTTTGGAGGTAGTTCAGGTTATGTGTCTTCTTTTCTGGTGATTGCAGGACCGTGAGGCATAGAAGAATCACACCACTTTGAAGCCCCCACTGAGACTGACTTAAGCCGGAGGCCCGTCGCCTAGCCAATCGGATAGTCGCAGATGCAAATAACTCCAGAGCACCTCTAAGTTCTTAAGACCAAACAGACTTCTATCCCTTTTGAATTCAGCGAGTTCCACCTTGGGCGAAGAGGAAATTATTGGACATATGAGTCTGGAGCAGGAGTTGCACTCTGTTCAGGCATCGCAGCAAATTGCGAAGCTCAAGACCGGAGGTGGTCCATGAAATTCCAGAAAATGATTCGGATACAGATGATGCTGATGATGGGAATGGGAGCAGGACTGTTACTGGCAAGGCCTGTTTGTGCACAGCAAGACATGGACCCTGCGTTCTTTGATTATTCCTATAATACGACTGTGATGGATCATGCGTCGAACGCAACGCCGAGCGCCGAAGCTGCAAAGGTAGCAGCCGCGGACTCAGCGGCCCTGTTCGCGGCCCAGGGAGAGGACGCGGTCGGGCTGACGTCGGTGGACACGTCGGCGGTGGTGGTGTTGATCATCGGCATTGGGTCGATGGCGCTTCTCGGAATAGCGGAAGCAGCTCGTGGAAGCCGGCGGCGGACCTGGAGAGAAAGAGCTTCGGGCAGTTTCCCCACTGGGGCGACGGCGAATTGAAAAAGTTCAGAGCAACGTGACATGAAGCTCCGGGAATCGCACCACCCAGATTCCCGGAGCTTTTGCTTTTTGTAGGCACGAGGTCGGGACTTTGTCTTGACCAGCGCAGCGACGAGCAAAGCCTCTTCGCGTGGCACAGCTATTCCTGGCTGTTCTCTATTCTTCCATACCGACGAGCATAGCGACCAGGGAGCTCTCTTCGTGTAGCACCGCTCCCTCTGCCCCATCGCGCGATCTTTGCGCGATGAATCTTCGCTGCGCTCTTCCACCAGTCACGAATCGCAAGTCACGAACCGCGGCTCACTTCTCTTCCGAACTTTCAACTTTTAACTGTCAACTCCCGACTGTATATTGCCCTCGCACGCACAGGAGGGTATTTCCATGGAACTGTGGTCACGCCGCAAATTCTTCCTCACTTCTCTCGCGACTAGCCTTGCTGCTGGCGCAAGCAAACTTTTTGGAGGCACACCCGCCGGAAACGGCGGCGCACAGGGCGCCCAGGGTAAAGGCGCTCGCCCGCTCATTATTTCCAGCGCCAACGGCGTTCACGCGCTCGACAAGGGCATGGACATTCTTAAGAAAGGCGGCGACACGCTTGACGCTGTCGTTGCAGCGGTCACTGTCGTCGAGGATGATCCCAACGACGACTCCGTTGGTTACGGCGGCCTCCCCAACGAAGAAGGCGAAGTCGAGCTGGACGCCAGCGTCATGCACGGACCGACGCACCGCGCCGGCTCCGTTGCTTCCGTGCGCCGCATTAAGAACGTCGCGCTCCTCGCCAAGACGGTCATGGAAAAAACCAATCACGTGATGATTGTCGGCGATGGCGCGCGGCGTTTCGCGCGTGACGAAGGATTTGAAGAGATGAATCTCCTCACGGAGCACTCGCGCAAAGCCTGGCTGGCGTGGAAAGCCTCCTCCTCTTTTAACTGGCGCCCCGGGATTGACAGCCCGGAATGGAAAGAGCATCTCGCAGCGCTTTTCGATCACGACGAAGAAAAAATCGCTTACGCAGAAAGCATCATCGCGCATCCGCCGACCGGAACGATTCCCTGCATGGCCGTCAGCGAAAAAGGAGACATCTCCGCCACCACGACGACTTCCGGACTGGCGTGGAAAATTCCCGGACGCGTGGGGGATTCACCCATTATTGGCGCAGGCTGCTGCGTGGACAATGAAGTCGGTGCCGCGGGCTCGACGGGCAAGGGCGAAGAAAACATCAAGATTTCCGGCGGGCACACTATCATCGAGATGATGCGGCGAGGAAAATCACCGAGCGATGCGTGCCTCGAGGCGCTGGCGCGCGTTGCGCGGAACTACAACAACGACAAGAAAAAACTCTCGACCTTCCACATTTTCTTCTACGCGCTGAACAAAGACGGCGTCCACGGCGCCGCCTCCCTCTGGCGCGCCACTCGCAACAATACCCACCGCGCCACTTATGCCGTCCATGACGGGACGCAATCGCGCCTCGTTGATTGCGCGGCCTACTTCGATGAAGCCGGGGGCGACTGATAACAGTACAATTCGTAAATCATGGATCAGGCCAACATTCTCATCATCGGCGGTGGCGTCATCGGCTGCGCCATCGCTCGCGCCGTTTCCGCGCGCTGGCAGGACGTTTTTCTGGTCGAACAGAATCCCAAGCTCGGCATGGCCACCAGCACGCGCAATAGCGGCGTCATCCACTCCGGGATCTACTACCCGAAAAATTCGCTGAAGGCGCGCCACTGCGTCGCGGGCAACCGCCTGATGTACGAATTCTGCGCGAAGCACAACGTCCCGCATCGCCACTGCGGCAAGCTCGTCGTCGCCGTCAACGCGCACGAAGAGGAAGAGCTTGGGGCCTTGAAGAAGCGCGGCGAGGACAACGGCGTCGAAGGGCTGCGTCTCATCGGTCCCGCCGAGATACGCGCGAAAGAGCCGCACATCGCGGGCACCGCGGCTCTCCATGTCCCGTCCACCGGAATCGTTTCCGCAGAAGAGCTGGTCCACGCGTGCGGGCGCCTGGCGACGGATCAGGGGGCCCATATCGTCACGCACGCTAAGGTTACATCGCTCGAACCGGCGGACGCAGGCGGAACAATTCGCGTGGGCTTGCGCATCGGCGACGAGGAAGATGCGCAGGAGGAAACGATCGAAGCGCGCTGCGTTGTGAATGCGGCGGGACTTTATGCGGATGAAATTGCCGCCATGCTGGGCAACATGTCCTGGCGGATTTATCCCGTGCGCGGCGAATACTGCGAAGTCCGCGGTCCTCGCGCTTCGCTCATTAACAATCTCGTCTATCCGCTTCCTCATGCCGATGGACTCACACTCGGCGTGCACTTCACAAAAACGCTATGGGGCACTTTCCTTTTGGGACCGACAGCTACCTACGTCGACGGAAAAGACAATTACGAGCGCGGGCGTTTGCCGATCAAAGATTTTGCCGAGAGCGCGAAAACACTTCTGCCGGAGATTCAGGAGAGCGACCTGCAGCTCGGCTACTCGGGTTTGCGGCCGAAGCTGGTGCCGCCGGGCGGAAAAGGCCTCGCCGATTTCGTGATTACGCGCGATCCGAAAATTCCCCAGGCGATTCAGCTTGTGGGCATGGAGTCGCCCGGCCTCACCGGCGCAATCTCCATCGCCGACCATGTCGCCGACTTGGTCGCCGAAACGTTTGATTGAGGCGTAGATGCGCTTGTGGGCAACCGCTTGCCTAGCTGGGGCGCAGCGTGCTGCGCCCCTACAAAGGGAAAGAGAGATTCCTCGCTGTGCTCGGAATGGCTGCTGTTCTTAGCGGACAACAATTCTGCGAAATTCTCTCTTACCTGCCTTTAGCAAGTAAGTCTTTTTCACACTTAAGTCGATCTCGAACGTCGGATCGCTGATGACTGCCCCGTCTAATTCAATTGCACGGTCTTTCATCAAACGTTCCGCCGCAGATCTGGAGGGGGCAATGCCAAGTTGTACTAGTACTCGCCACAGCCTCATCTTTTCCGGCTGGGATCCGATGTAGTTGTCAGCAAGGTCCGTAGGGACTTTGCGTTCGCCGTACTTATGCTGAAACTTCTGAGCAGCGTCAGTCGCGGCGGCTTCACCGTAAAAGTCGCGGACGATCTCGCTTGCCAGAGAGATCTTGACCTGTTTTGGATGCGTTGTACCCGATTCCACATTCTTCTTGAGGTTTTCTATGACTTGGACCGGGCGGTCAGTAAGAAGTTCGAGGTAGGACCACATGAGGTTGTCCGGCATGGACATGAGCTTGCCGAACATTTCGCCCGGCGGTTCGGTGATGCCAACGTAGTTGCCGAGGCTCTTGGACATTTTGCGCTGGCCGTCGAGCCCGACGAGGATCGGCATCGTAAGAATGGCTTGGCCTGGCAAGCCGTATTCGCGCTGGATTTCGCGGTGCACCAGCAAATTAAACTTTTGCTCCGTGGCGCCGAGTTCGACATCCGATTTCAGTTCCACGGCATCGCGCGCGGTCAGCAAGGGATAGAGCAGTTCGTGAACGGAGATCGGCTGGTTGTTTTGCAGGCGCGAACGAAAATCCTCGCGTTCCAGCATGCGCGCCAGCCGGTAGTGGGAACACAAGCGCACTATGTCCTCGGCAGACATTTTGCTGAGCCAATCGTTGTTGTAACGGACTTCGGTTTTCTCGCGGTCGAGGATTTTGTAGACCTGTTCGAGATAGGTTTTGGCGTTGGCATCCACTTGCTCGCGCGTCAACGGCGGGCGCGTTTCGGATACGCCGGTTGGGTCGCCGATCATTGCGGAGAAATCGCCAATCAGGAAAATCGCCTTGTGGCCGAGGTCCTGAAAGTGTCTGAGTTTACGAAGGACAACGGTGTGCCCGAGATGCAGGTCCGGGGCCGTTGGGTCGACGCCGAGGTACGCGCGCAGCGGCTTATCATCCTTCACCGATTGCTCGAGCTTCGCCTTCAGATCCTCCTCGCGGATAATTTCCGCGCTACCTTTTTTCAAATAGGCGAGCTGTTCGTCAACGGGTTTGAATTTTGTCGGCGTCATCTTCCGTTTCAATTTGTCCGAATCACGCGGCGGCCTTGGATTTTGAATTTTCCCTCGAGCACGATGCGCACTGCTTCGGAATAAATGCGGTGCTCTTCGGCGAGGATGCGTTCGGAGAGCGCGCTTTCCGTATCGTCATCGCGCACCGGCACGACCGCTTGCAAGACAATGGGCCCGGCGTCGAGATTTTCGTCGACGAAATGCACCGTGCACCCGGCGAATTTCACGCCGTATTCGAGCGCCTGCCGCTGCGACTCGAGACCCGGAAACGACGGCAGCAAGGACGGATGAATATTCAAGATGCGGTTCGGAAATGCGGCCACAAAATACGGCGAAAGCAGCCGCATATATCCCGCCAGACAAA
>Ga0209701_10002093_pt1 | contig 12995 bp, 7 predicted proteins | sample CZO8metaG_4_FD_188356 | JGI IMG/M metagenome (GOLD analysis project Ga0209701, IMG submission 188356) | Vadose zone soil microbial communities from the Eel River Critical Zone Observatory, Northern California, USA - CZOApr15con2H3.8 metaG... | ecosystem: Environmental > Terrestrial > Soil >...
TGCTCACCGGCATTCTCGTGCCCACCTCCGGTGAGGTCCGCTCGAACGGCTTCGTGCCCTGGCGCCAGCGCGCGGCTTACGTCAAGACCATCGGCGTCGTTTTCGGCCAGCGCACCCAGCTCTGGTGGGACATCGCCGTCATCGAATCCTTCAAGCTCTTGCGGCGCATCTACGACGTCTCGCAGCGCGATTTCGACGAGCGCATGGAGCTGTTCAACCAGGTTCTCGGCCTCCGCGACTATCTCCACACGCCCGTCCGCAAACTCTCTCTCGGCGAGCGCATGCGCTGTGATCTGGCCGCCGCGCTGCTCCACAATCCTCCGCTGCTGTTTCTCGACGAGCCCACCATCGGCCTCGATGTTGTCGCCAAGGACCACATCCGCCAGTTCCTCCGCGCCATCAACGAGCGCTACCGCACCACCGTGCTTCTCACCACGCACGACCTCGACGACATCGAAGAGCTTTGCCGCCGCATCATGATCATTGACCACGGACGCCTTCTCTACGACGGCCCCCTCGCGGAGCTGAAAGAAAAACTTTTGCGCACCAAGCAGATCAAGTTTGTTTTGCGCGACGGCGAGCAGGCCCGCGCGCTCCGCGACTTCGAAGAGCTTCTCGCCCATGCGCCGCAAGGGAAGTCGCTTCGCCTCGAGCGCCTCGACGAAATGACCTGCCGCATCCGCTTCGACCGGTCGCGGATTTCCACCTCCGACCTCATCCGGCAGATTCTTGCCGCCGTCGAAGTGCGCGACCTCCTCATCGAAGACGAACCCATCGAAGAAATCGTCAAGCGCATCTACGCCGGCGAAGCATTCGGCAAAACGGAAACAGGCGCCACTGTGCGGGGCTGGCGATGAGCGCCACGCCTGCAGCCCTCGCTTCGCCCCGCCGCGGCTTCGTCGCGATCCTGGGTCCGTATCTGGAATTCTCGCGCGTCGGCTTCGTCAATATTCTTGCGTTCCGGTTGCGCTATTACACTGGCATCCTCACCTATCTCATCAACGTCACGGTCTACTATTTCATCTGGCGCGCGGTCTTCGCTCAATCCAGCCCCCTGGCAGGCAATGTCGCGCGCTCCGCTTCCGCCTCCATCGCCGGCTACGACCTCGCCCAAATTCTCACCTACGTTTCCGTCGGCTGGATCATCCGTTCGTTCTACTGGAACACCATTGACCAGGAAATGGCCTACGAAGTCATCGAAGGCAAAATCGCCATGGACATGCTCAAGCCCGTCTCCGTGCAATGGATGTGGCTCGCGCGGGCCATGGGCGAATCCGCCTTTCGTTTGATTCTTCTCACTGCGCCCACGGCCATCATCATCTCGCTTCTCTTCCCTGTCCGGCTGCCCGCATCGCTCGGCCACTTCCTTCTGTTCGTGCTGTCCGCCGCGGGCAGTTTTCTCCTGATGGGCGCGATCAATTTTGCCATCGGCACTTGCGCGATTCCGCTGAAGTCCATTCTTGCGCTCATCCGCGCCAAGTTCTGGCTCATTGAATTGCTCTCCGGCCTGCTGGTTCCTTTGTCTTTTTTCCCCCCGACCATACAGAGAATTTCTTCGTGGCTGCCGTTCGAACACATTGCTTACACGCCTCTGCAAATTTATCTCGGCAAACTCAACGGCGCCGCTTGCGCGTGGGCGCTCGCCAAACAGTTCTTCTGGGTCTTCGCGCTGCTCTGGCTCGGCGCTTTGTGGTGGAAGCAAGCCACGCGCAAGATCACCATTCAGGGAGGTTAGCTTGGACCGCTCCCGTACGATGCGTCTCCGCCGCCATCTCGGGCTTCTCCGGGATTATTTTGCGCAGTATTTCAAGGCGCGCGTCAGCTATCGCGCGGACTTCCTGATCGGCGTTGCCACCAGCATGGCTGCCACTTTATTTTCCATGCTCTTTGTGGTTGTGCTGTTTTCGAGAATCCCGCGTCTGGCCGGCTGGCGCTTTGAAGAAATTCTCTTCCTCTACGGCTTTTCCCTGATCCCGTTCGGGCTGTTCAACGTTTTGAGCGTGAATCTCTACGAGTTCGGCAGCACCTACATCATCGAAGGCAAATTCGACCGCGTCCTGCTTCGTCCCATCAGTTCCCTGTTTCAAGTATTGTTCGAGGCCTTCCGCATCGAGTCCTTTCAGGAAATCGTCGTCGGCTTGGCCGTTGTCACGTGGGCCGCGCACCGCCTCAGCTACCATTGGTCCGCTCTCGGGATTCTCCTGCTGGTGTTCTTCGGCCTCTGCGGCAGCGTCATTTACATCGCCGTCTTCCTGCTTCTCACCACCATCTCTTTCTTCATGGAAGACCGCATCGGCGTGCATCCCCCGGCGTGGAACCTTCTGGCGTTTGGCCGTTACCCGCTTTCCATTTACAGCGGCTACATTCAGTTCTTCCTGAGCTGGATTATTCCTTTTGGTTTCGCGACGTTTTATCCCAGTGTGCGCCTCCTCGGCCGCCCGGAATTCCGCGCGTACACGCCTCTGATTCCCCTCGTCGCCGTTGCGGCTTTGACCATTGCGCTGTTCGCCTGGCGCCAGGGAGTCCGCCACTACTCTTCGACTGGCTCTTGACCGTGCTGCGAACGCTTACTCTTTTTTCGTCAGAACTTGAAACAGGTTGCTGTAATCGTCAGTCCATAGCCGCACGCGGCGGACCGGCTCATCTTCATCTCTGCTGTGCTCTTGTATTTCCGGAGAATTCAATAATTGAGCGTTTCGCGAAAGGAGCACCCAATCGCTTTGAAAAACGCCGGGGTCCTCTTCGTCGTTGGCAATCCACACGCTCTGGAGCCCAAATTCCTCCGCCGCCCGATCCACCACCGGCTCCAAGTCGAGGAAGCGGTTGCTGATATGCACAGCAATAACTCCGTTCGGCTGCCGGAGATGCTGCAAATAGACCGCGAAGGCTTCTTTGGTGAGCAAGTGAACGGGGATCGCATCGCCGGTAAAGGCGTCAATCACCAGCACATCGAAATCCTGATGTTCCCCTCGTTCCAGTTCGCGCGTCATGGAAATGCGCGCGTCTCCGCGGACTATCTCGATGCTCGCGGGACAATCCTTGACGTAACTGAAATACGGCGAGTCCGTCGCAAGCTGGATCACCCGCGGATTGATTTCATAGAACCGGATCGCGTCGCCCGCCCGCCCATATGCCGCCATCGTCCCGATTCCCAAACCCACTACGCCAATCCGGAGGTCCGGGGCCTTCCCCGTACTTTGTATTTGCTCGCGCATCTGGACCACCGCCAATCCTGCTCCGCTATGTTCTCCGTAATAGCTCGTCGGCAGCTTTCGCTTGTCCTCGGAGCGGAATTGAAGACCGTGGGAAGTCCGGCCGGACATCAGCGCGTAATCCTCTTCGGCAGGGTCGCCGGCATCTTCCACATAAATGGACAGCACGCCATAAAAATTTCGGAACCTGGCAACGATTTTTTCCGGCTCCGGCCGGACGCTGGCAACAAGCACCAATGCAATTACGCCGACGGTGGATAGGGACGAAATCCAAACGCTACGGCCCTTCGCCGCGCCGTTTTCTTTTCTCTTCCGACGGTTCAACAACAAAACCAGTAGAACCAATATGAGAAGGACGACAAACAATCCCTTCGCGGCTTTCGACTCGGGGGCCGCCAGCAGAATACTCACCGGCAACAGCACGGCCGTAGCCATCATCGCAAACTGCGCGCTGAAACCGCCCTGCCTCAACCACGATTCCGGATCGCGCAAGAGAACCACGCAAAGCAGCGCCGCGGTCCCTCCGAGGCCTGCCTGATACTCCCAGAAGCCGGAGAACACTTGTGGCGCCAGCACTGCGACGAACACACCTCCCATCGCGCCGCCTCCAGCCACCATCAAATAAAAGAGCGTGAGGTGCCTCGCGCCCGGCTTCAGCCGCGCCAGTTCTCCATGGCAGACCATGCAGCAAACAAACAGAACTGCCGAATACACCACAATTTGTACGATCAAGCGGTACCACGCGCCTTGATACAAGAGAAAACACGCAGCAAGGAGCGCAGCGCCGAACGCAGGATGAAGCCAGCGGCGTGAGTACCAATTCTTCCGCTCAAAGCAGAGAATGAACGAAAGCAGATACAAACTGAGCGGCAGCACCCAGAGAAATGGGACGACAGCGACCTCCCGGCAAAGCTGATTGGTGGTCGCGAGAAACGATATGGAACCGCAAGCTGCCAAGGCCAGCCAAAGTCCGCAGAGCATTTTGCCCGGTGAAGATGCGCCCTCTTCGGTCGCGGTCGCTTCCGCCGGCTCAGGTGCCGTGGCCGGCGAACCTTCGTCTTTTCCGATCCTTTGCGCGCAAAATCCGCAGCACAGTGCGAACCCAAGAAATCCCCATGACCATACGCGCGCCTGTGTTCGTAAACTCAGCCAGGGTTCCACGAGAAAGGGGTAAGAAAGCAAGGCAAGGAGCGAACCGAGGTTCGACAGCGCGTAAAGCCGGTACACCGAATCCTGCGGATGCGTTTGCCGCAACCATGCCTGGAGCAGCGGCGCGGTCGAAGAGAGAATCAGGAAGGGCAGCCCGACACACACCGCCAAAAGAATGAGAATGTGGACGATGGGGGCGCTTTCGCTTGCAGGCTGCCAGCTCTTGTCCGGTGTCAGCGGCGATTTCCAAACGGCCGCCTGAACCCCGAGCACAGCGAGCGACGCCAGCAACACAATCTGATGCAGCCTTTTCTGCGCCTGAGGCGTCAGCCGAGTGCTGATCAAATGCCCGTAGGCATATCCGCCCAGCAAGAACACTTCAAAAAACAAATTGCAGGTAGTCCACACCGCGGGCGAGCCGCCAAACCACGGCAGAATGAACTTGGCGAGGAGAAGCTGCACCTGAAACAGCAGGAAGGCGCTCAGGAAAATGGTCAGCGCGAATGGGAGCATAGCCAGTCCAGTCAGCTCACCGCGAGCCAGTTTTCCGCGGGCTTTCTCGGGACGCTTGGCCTCACTGGATTCTTGCGGCCCAAAGAAGCGCTCTTTGAAAGCCGCCAATATACATCACTACAGGCAATCAGGGCTGGTCGAGTGTGAAGGATACAAAAAGGAGCCGGTCTTCGCGCTGGATTTGAAGCGCGATGGAACCGCCGGGCGGGACGTCTTGGAGGACGCTGCGCAAACGGTCGAGTGTGGTGATGGGCACACCATTGAGCGTGCGTATGACGTCGCCGGTGGTGAGAGGGACTTCGCTGGTGGATTCGGCGGAGCGCGCGACCACCAGGATGCCGAACGGATCGCGCAGGGCGGGCAGCACAGCAGCAATTTTCTTGTCAATTTCGATAGCGAGAATCCCGAGCGGGCGAACGAGACTTTTCTCCGGGTCGGCGAGCGCGGCGAACTGGTCCATTTCGTGGGGGCGCGTAATGACCGGCACATCTATAGCCAACTGCTGTGCGCCGCGGAGGACTTCGATATGGATTTTGTCTCCGGTGTCGTGGCCCAGCAGATGAAAATAGAAGTACGGCAGGCTTACAGCAGGTCTCCCGTCCAGGCTGACGACGATGTCCTGAACGCGAATCCCGGCGGCTTCGGCGGGGCCGCCGGGAAGAACGTCGGAGATGATGATGCCGGAATCGCGCGGAAGATTGAGGGCGGCGGCAAGAGCGGGCGTAATCGTTTGAACTCCTACTCCGATTTCCCCGCGGTGAATGTGGCCGTAATTGCGGATCTGCTGGAACGATACGCCGACAATGCCGCTGGGAATGGCGAAGCCGAGGCCCTCATTGCCTCCGGACTGGGAGAGGATGAATGTGTTGATTCCCACGACTTCGCCGTTGACGTTGACCAGCGGTCCGCCCGAGTTTCCCGGGTTGATGGGGGCGTCGGTCTGAACATAGACGAGGGGAGAGTCGGGATCGATTTGGCGGGCGGTGGAACTGACCACGCCCATGCTGACGCTGTTGCGCAGCCCTTCAGGGCTGCCGAAGGCGAAGACGAGCTCGCCCTGGCGCAAATCGGCATAATTCGCAAGCGGAAGCGCAGGGAGATTCTTGGCGTCAACTTTGATGACCGCGATATCGATGTCTCGGGCGACGCCGACAATCCGCGCGGCAATGGCGTTGCCGCGGTAAGCGAGGGTGTTCGCCGGCGTGGTGTCACCCGAGGCCATCGGCGGGACCACTTGGACGCGCTGCGCCCCGCTGATAACGTGGGCGTTGGTGATGATGTATCCGGAGGAATCAATGATGAAACCGGAGCCGATAGCGCGTTGCCGGCCGACGACTACCCCGGTCTTCCCGCGCTCGCTCTGTTCGAGCGCGCCGTAACCGGTAACGAGAATTTGCACCACGCTCGGCGAAACTTTCCTGACCAGGGCTTCGACCGAAGAGTTGAGCTTGCGGAGAGATTCGGTGTCGGATGTGGATTGGGCTGCGACCGGCGCAGAACAAATCAGCGAAGCCGCCGCGACGGAAAGCACGCTGCGCAAGTGCCTCAGAGCAGAAGGGAACCTAGCGTGCAAACTTCCGGGGCGCTTTGACATTGGGAATCTCCCTCTGAACCAAGCCCATCGTTTGATGCAGGATTCGCTTTTTTCGACTCACAGGCATACGGCATTTTATACTGTTTGTCTGTTTCATGGTGTTCCTGTGGAACCCCCTCCCACCCTTCCGTGGTAAGGGATAGGCATTTCCCGCAGTTCATCAACGTTTCTTCGGCGAGAATCGCCATGAGACATATTGGCTCTGGCGTCCCGCCCGTGAGGAGAGGAGAATATATCCTTGAGCTTTCCATGACGACGCTGAGCACAACCTGCCCGATGGATTGTCCCGACACCTGCGCGCTGGAAGTCGCTGTCGAAGAAGGGCGCATCGCCAGCATTCGCGGAGCGAAAGACCATCCCACGACGGCCGGATTCATCTGCAGCAAGGTCGCGCATTTCGACCGGCGCGTGTATCACAGCGACCGGCTGCTTTACCCGATGCGCCGCACAGGCCCGAAGGGGTCCGCTGAATTTCGCCGGATTTCGTGGGAGGAAGCCATCGGCGAAATCACCAGCCGGTTCCGCGAAATCATCTCCCGCTGGGGCGCAGAGGCCATCCTGCCGTACCACTACGGCGGGTCAAACGGTTTTCTGAGCGACGGATTTCTCGACGATTTCTATTTTGCCAAACTTGGGGCGTCGCGCCTGGCGCGCACGCTTTGCGCCGCGCCGGCCACAGAGGTTGCCACCGGCATGTATGGAAAGATGCCCGGCGTGGCGTTCGAAGATTACGCGCATGCAAAACTTATCCTGATCTGGGGCGCGAACGCCAAAGCTTCCAACATCCACCTGGTGCCTTTCCTGCGCCAGGCAAAGCGCAATGGCGCGTTCATTGCCGTAGTGGACCCGTTGCTGAATTTCACGGCCGGCGAGGTGGACCTGCACCTGCCCGTCTTCCCCGGCGCAGACGTGCCCGTCGCGCTGGCGATGATCCGTCTGTGGAAAGAAAATGGCGCGCTGGATCATGAGTTTCTCCGCCAGCACGCCGACGGGCTCGAAACATTGCTGGCGCAAGCGGACGCCTGGCCGCTCGAACGCGCAGCGTCCGCGGCGCGCGTCGCGGCAGAAGATATCCGCCGGCTTGCCGAAGCGTACGCCGCGTCTTCCCCGGCGGCGATCCGAGTCGGCTGGGGGCTCGAACGCAACCGCAACGGCGGCCAGGCCATCGCTGCGATCCTGGCCATGCCCGCGCTGCTGGGAAAATTCGGAGTGCGCGGCGGCGGCTACACGCTCAGCAACAGCGGCGCAACAAAACTGGACACGAAAAAACTTCTCGGCCAGTTCGCCTGGACCACGCGAGAGATCAATATGACCAGGCTGGGCGCGGTGCTGGCCGGAGGAGTGAGCCCTCCGATCCAGGGGCTGTTTGTTTACAACTGCAATCCCGCCGCAACTGTGCCGGACCAGGAAGCGGTGCTGCGCGGACTGGCACGGGAAGACCTGTTCACCGTAGTCTCCGATCAGGTGATGACCGACAGCGCGAAGTTTGCCGATGTCCTGCTGCCCGCAACGACTTTCCTCGAGCACTACGACATTCGCAGAGGTTACGGAAACTACTTGGTCGGCGGTGTGCAACCAGTGATCGCAGCTTGCGGCGAGGCGCGGCCGAACGAAGCGGTGTTCGCGGCGCTTGGCCGGGCCATGGGATGGAAGGATGCGCCGTTCACATGGGATTCGGCAACGTGCGCGCAAAAAATTGCGGAAGCGATTTCCATCGCGGGGCGTCCCGCCGATCCGGCGATTCTCACCACGGGAGGGGTCCAGGGCTACGATTTCCCCGGACCCAACCCGATTCAGTTTGCGACGGCGTTTCCCCTTACGCGTGATGGAAAGATTCATCTGGCGCCGCCGCAGCTTGGTCCCAAGCCCTTCCAGTACGATCCGGTTACCAGCGAAAAATTTCCCCTGGCGCTGATCAGCCCGGCAACCTCAAAAATGATTTCCAGCACGCTGGGCGAATGGAACTACCCCGAACTGCGCGTCACCCTCCACCCTCGAGACGCGGCGGCCCGGGGAATTTCCGACGGCGAAGTCGTGCGCGTCTTCAACGACCTGGGCGAAGTGGTCTGCCGCGCGCAAATCAGCGGCCGCATGCGCGAGGGAGTCGTCTCCATCCCCAAAGGAGCTTGGCGCAAGTCGTCGCGGAACGGCCGCACCGCCACGGCGCTGTGCCCCGCCACGACAAATGTCGTCGGCGGCGGCGCGTGCTTCAATGACGCCCGCGTGGAAATTGCCCGCACATAAGACCCCATCAGGAAAGGCTCCGGAGGAGTTCGAGCGGCGGGTCCTGGCCTTCTTCGGCGATTAGAGCATGCGCGCGTGCAGGTCGCGGTTCTGCAAATCGTCGCTCAGCCGGCGCACAGTCTCGCGCAGGCGCACGGCCAGATCGGCAATCGTCTGGAGACGCTGCTGCGCCGTTGGGGGCATGGAGTTGTCCTTGCGGCGGCGAAGCTCGGCGAGCAGCAACTCGGCATTGCCCAGGATGCCCGTGAGAGGATTATTGACCTCATGACGCAGGATCTCGCCAAAGTCCCCTTCCCCGCCGTCTTTCGCGGCCTGCGCAGGCGCCGCGGGAAGCGCGCAGCGGCGCAGCCTACGCTCGACAAGCGCGGCGGCGAGAGGCGCAAACAGGCCCACGCGAGAAACAAAGTCGGCGACATCGGCCGCGATCAAGTTGGCCAGTTCGGATTGACGCTCCGGGGAGGCGACCACTACAACCGGCGCTACACGTGAGAGGAATAGGGCCGCCCGAAGCAAGGATCCATCCGTTGCGCCGGGAAGGAGCGCCTCGCGGGCCATGGCCGATTCATCCAGCAGGACGGCATCGGGCTCGCGGCGGGCGACTGCCTGACGGGCTTCGTTGAAATCTCGAACGAGGATGACGGCGCAGCCGGATTCGCCGGCAGGAAGCTCTTTCACGTACTGCTGGGCCACTGCCGCGTCACCGCTGAGTAGGATAACGGTTTGCTGGGTTTTCATTTTTTCCTCACGGGTTCCCGCGACCAGCCCGATGTGGCAGCTCCACTGGCCGCACGGGCATTCGAGGCTGCGGGGCTCAAGACGGAATCAACAGCACGCTTAAGCTCTTCGACCAGGAATGGCTTGGCCACAAACGGGAGGTGGTGCGTTTCCAAGAATTCCATGGTGTGCGCGGCGAGCGTATCGCCCGTCACAAATAGAATGCGGTGCTGCAAGGGGTTCCCTGAACTCTCCAGCGCCGCATAGAAAGCCTGCCCATCGAGTTGCGGCATTTTCAAATCGCAGATGACGAGGTCGAAGCTCTTGCGCTTGGCCAGGTCCAGGCCCTTGCGGCTGTCGAGCAGGGTTTCCACGTCATGGCCCTCTTCCTGCAGGACGTCCGCGATCAGTTGGGCGACCGTTGGCTCGTCTTCGACCACCAAAACGTGTTTTCGGCGCCCGCGGGACTCAGCCGCCGAGCGCGCGGCAGGATGAGGCACGGGCTCCGTGCGCCACGTCGGAAGAGTGACTGAGGGGGGCTTCCCTTGGCGGAGAGCCGCCGGATTGGCGGCGGGCAGCTCAATTTGAAACGTGGCGCCGGAATCGGTGGAGCTGCACAAACGGATCGCCCCGTCGAATTCCTCCATGATCTCCCTGGCAATGGAAAGGCCCAGGCCGGTTCCTTGACCGGCCGGCTTCGTCGTAAAAAAAGGATCGAAGATATTCACCGCAATTTCCGGATGAATGCCGGGGCCGTCATCGGCCACCTCGAGCACGACGCGCTCCCCGCGGGGTTTCGCGGTGCGTATGCGGATATGCCCGCTGCGGCGAACCTGCTGGATGGCCTGCTCCGCATTGACAATGAGATTCAGGACAACCTGTTGCATTTGCCCCGGGTCGGCAAGAACCGCGGGAAGGTTCGGATCAAGATCGCTGTCCACGGCGATGTTTTCCAGTTTCAGTTCGTACTCTCGCAGGCTGAGGGTGCTCCGGACGATCTCGTTGAGATCCACCGGGCGGCGTTCCGAACGAGTCTCCCGGGCAAACAGCAGGAGATTCTTGGCGATGTGGCTGGCACGCTCGGCTTCCTGATAAATCTTTCGCAGGTCGGAGTTCTTTTCTCCGCCGCGGGAAGGGTCCAGCAGGAGCTGCGCGTAACCCAGGATGCTGGTAAGCGGATTATTCAGTTCGTGGGCAAGGCCCGAAGCCATGCGCCCCAGGGCCGCCAGCTTTCCGGTCTGCTGGAGCTTCATGTGCGTCAATTTTTGCGCCGTGAGATCCCTGAAGATTTCCAGCCAGCCGATGCGCGTTCCCCCGCGATTGAACACCGGCCGCACCAGCCTTTCCACGGCGCGCGGTGTGGGCCGATCGAGCGCCAATTCTTCGCGGCTGCCTGAACCGCCGCCGGAAACCGCTTCGTGCCACCGGGCGGCGTATTTCTCCGAGTCGGAAAAGCAATCCATCAGCCTTGCCGCGAGCGCCTTGGCGTTCCCCAGCTCCAGGGTCCGGGTTCGGTCCAGACCGAACAGCTCTCCGAATGCGTGATTGACATGGCGAATCGCGCCGGTGGCGTCGAAGATCACTACCCCGCTTTCCAGAGAGGTGAGCAGCGTTTCCAGCTCCGCCTTGGCCCGGTCCAGGACGCTCTCTTCGCGTTCTTTCGCGGACATATCTTCCAGAACAATCTCCCGGGCCGAGCTTCCCGCTTCAAAAGGCGGCGTGCCGCTTCGATTGCGCAACCGCACCTTCCGGCCGCTGGGCAAAACACCCTCGGCGGCGTCCGCATGGCCATTCTCGGGGAGCGCCCGCCGCCAGGCGGCGATGGCCGGGCGGTTCGCGGCAACGAAGAGGTCTTCGAGATGGAGGTCGCCGGCGCACGCGCCGTACCGGCCGAGCATCTTCCGAGCCGCTTGGCTGGCGTTCTGCACCACGCCATCCCGGTCCACCATCAGGATCATGTCTGGAGTGGACTCTAACCGAGTTGCTTGTGATGCCTGCAGGGCCGATTCCCGGAGTTGCCGCGCCTCGGCAGAAAGCGCCACAGCGGCCAGAAGGGCATACGATTCCAATCGTTCCAGATTCACCAGACTTTCCTGTCCCGCCGCGATCCCGCTCACAACGATTCCCAGCACCTCTTTATCGGCCAACAAGGGGATGGCAACGAGCCGCGAAGCCTGATTCTTCCATTGGCCAAGCTCGCTGGGTGGATGGCGCGGCTCGCGCGGAAAAGCACTTACGGAAGTCCCGATCGTGCGGCGCTCCTCCAGGGCTTTCTTCCAGATCTGCCGCACCGGCTCTTCTTGAGAGCATTGCTCGGCATCAGGGCGCCCCTTGTAGATTTCAAAGTGAACGCTTCCTTCTCGCCAGAGGCCCAGCTCTAAAAAGACACACCCGGCAGACTGAACAGCTCTTCGCGCAAGGGTCTCCAGGATTTGTGTGGCAGGAACTCCGGCGAGAATGCTTTTCTGAATTTGGGAACGGAAGGCCAGCTCGGAATCCCCCGCCTGCCAGGACTCCGCGTCGGCGCGCTGGGCAAGGGCCAGGGAAAGATCGTCTGCGATCCTTTGGAGATCCCCGTCCTCCAAGGTGCGCAGTTGGCTCCATGCGGTGAGTGCGACGCCAAATGTTCGAGCACCCACGCGGAGGGGGATCCACAAAGCGTGCTGCATACCGAGGAGCGGCCCGAACATTTCCAGCCCCCCGCGACCGTCAAGACTCTGCGAAAGCGCAGTGCCGCTCTCGAAGGAAGGGCGGAGAAACGGGAGGGAGGGGTCCAACCGGCTCCATTCGGGCGGGGTTGCATCCCGGTTCCTGTTTTCCACGCGCCCTTTCCAGTCGTCTGTTTGTCCGACGGGAGGGGCAAGCCAAATCCCGGCGCGTTCCGCGCGTCCGACGTTCAACAAACCTTGGGCCGCCATTGCGATGAGATCCTCTCGACTTGCGCCTTGCGCAGCCGCAAACGAAATCCGGGGGAGTTCTGGCTTTCGCCGTTGGTACTGCTTCCGGCGGTCCAGGGCCCGCCATAGGTTGCGCCAACTCAATCCAAGCCTCGGTACCTACCCGTGCAACGCCAAAATCAGGTAGCTGGCCAGCGCGGCGAACACAATTGCAACAGCCAGCACTATTGCGTGCCTCACAGTGCGACTTTGTGGCGGATAGATTCGATATCGCAAACAAGCCACCCCCGCCCGAAGCGGCCTGCAGACCAAGCACCAACCAGGACGAATCTCTTAAATACTTTTTTTTCATAGAGTTACAAGGAGGTCGGCGGAGTTGTGGATGTGACTGAAATCCCAGAAGAAACCGGCCGGGAATTGCTGATTCCCGAAGTGAAACTGAAATCCTGCAGGGCTATATTACACGGGGTGTGGATACGATGGAAGCTGGGTCTCGGTTATGGCAGCTTGTTCTCTTTGTCGAACTGTTTCAACTTGCGGTAAAGGGTGGTTTTCCCGACCCCCAGGATGCGCGCTGCCGCAAGCTTATCCCCGCCGGTCTCGCGCAAGGCGCGAAGGATGGCGCGGCGCTCCAGTTCTTCCAGCGGAAGCAATTCGTCGCGGTCGGAAGTG
>Ga0209701_10002097_pt1 | contig 12989 bp, 14 predicted proteins | sample CZO8metaG_4_FD_188356 | JGI IMG/M metagenome (GOLD analysis project Ga0209701, IMG submission 188356) | Vadose zone soil microbial communities from the Eel River Critical Zone Observatory, Northern California, USA - CZOApr15con2H3.8 metaG... | ecosystem: Environmental > Terrestrial > Soil >...
GATCGGGCGGAACAAACGGCTTCTTCAACACGCCATCTGCTCCCACTCGCTGTGCTTCTTGTTCATCGAGTGGATCGAACGCGCCCACCAGCAGGATCACCGGGATATGCGATAGCGCCGCATCTCTCTTAACGTATTGGCAAACTTCGTAGCCATTTCGCACCGGCATGAAAACGTCCGCCAGCACCAGGTCGGGACGTAGATCGGAGATTTTCCGCACCGCTGCCTCGCCATTGCCGACAGCAACCACGTCGATGCCCTGATCTTTCAGGGCCAGGCCCACCATCTTCTGGATGTTGCTGTTGTCGTCCGCCACCAGAATCTTGGCCACCAGACGTCCTCCGACGATACCGCGCGAAGGCATACTACACCTCTTGCCGCGCGGCCATACCGAATGACCTGCTCCAGCCTATTGGAGCACCGGCAGTGGTACGCGTCAACGTCAACGGGTCAGGTGTGTGTCGGAAGTGAATACGGGGGTTAGACCCCGTCATCTAGTACAGGTGCGGCAAAAGAAAAAGGGGTGCGCTCTCAGCACCCCTCGGTTCATTACCAGTTCTTCGCTTTGCTGCGCCTACCACGGAACTATTTTACGCAGCCCCTTCTTTTTCTTGCTGCTCGACTCTTTCTTCTTGTCGTCCTTTGTCCCGTTTTGCTTCTCGTCCTGCGTCGCCGGTGGATCCGGTTTGGCCGCGTCCTCGGGCTGTCCGGCGCCTGCTGCGGCTGCATCTGTTTTTGCCGCGCCATCAAGAGTTCCCGCCGAGGCGCCGTTCACCGGATCCCCCGTCGGTGCGGTCGCCTTTGAGTCATTTGGCCCGGCCGGCGGCGTATTCGGGTCTGGCTGCTTCCCGGGATTTGGATCGCTTCCTTCTGTCGCCGGAGCCGTATTCTCAGCACCGCTCGTTGTTCCGCCACTACTCCCCGGCGTCACGGTCGCGACGATGCCCGTCCCGGTGCCGCCGATTCGCGGTTGGGTCCCGCCGGCCAAAATGTCGGTCCCCGCTTCGCTCTCCGACTCTGGACTCATCGTCGGCTTTCCCGTCATCGCCGCCTCTCGCAACTCCTGCTTGGGGCCGCTGTGAACGAGCGCCAGGGGCTTCTTGAGGAAGATCTCATGTTGACGCGGTGCATTTTGTTCCGCCGCCATCCAAGCCACCGCCTGCGGATCGGGCTGCGGAATCGGAGCGCCGAGCGCCTTCAACTTGTTCTTCGCGTTCGCCGCCAAGGGCGACAGGGGATAATTCCTGACGATCCGCGCGTAATAACTCGAGGCAAGATCCTTTCTTTCCGTGGAAGCCCAGATGTTCCCGAGCATCCACAGTGCGTGATCGGATTTGCTGTATAGCGGGTAGCGGTTTACCACCGACCTCAGCCGCGATTCCGCGGCTTTCTTGTCTTGCTTCACGTAGTAGTAATACCCGATCCGGTAATCGCCCTCCGCAAGCACTTCCTGCACTTCGCGCAAATGCTGTTCCGCCTTCGCCGCCAGCGGATCATTCGGATATTTGGACAAGAACGTCTGGAATTCGTCCTCCGCCTCGCGCGCCTGCGTGCGGTCGCGGTCCGGCTTTTCCATTTGCCGGTAATGCGCCATCGCCACTTGCAACTGCGCGTACCCCGCCTCCGGCAGCATGGGGAAGAAGACCCCGAAATCCTTGTATGCCTGGATGGCCTGCGTCATGTTCGCCGTTCCGCCCTCTTTGTAGAACGAATCGGCAATCGCCAGTTTCGCCTTCGCCAGATACTCGCTGTCCGGATACGTATTGATCAACGTCTGCAGGTTCAGCCGGCCGACCTCGTGCCGCCCGCGCTTGACGTCTTCCATTGCCTTGTCATACAGAATCTTGTCTGGCTCCGCGGTATTCTCCGCGCTGGTCGACTTATTGACCTTTTTCTTCTTATGAAAAATTTGAGCATCGCACCGCGTGGCGCTCAACAGAAAAAGTCCGGACGCGGCTAAAAGTGTCAACCGCTTCGTGCTTGCTACGAACGAATTACGGCGCAAACTTCACCTCTCTCGCGAATCTGGGGTTCCTCTCCGCAGTCTGCCGCAACCTTCTGCGCTTCTCCACTCCCTGCTTTTGGGAACCACTCATTATACCCTGAACGAAAGGCCAGGTCGCACATCAAGTTTGTGCTCCTGACAGGCCCCCTCCCGCCGTACCCCTCCATCTCATGCCCTCTTATCTGATGCCAGGAGAAGCACTTCCGGGTTGCTTCTCTCCCTCGGCTCCGGCCATCGCAGTTTTTGGAATATTGGAATATTCTGGATGCCCAACGAGTCTTCATCATCGCGGTAGGCAAAATCGCCTGCTCGCGCCCTCGAATCCCTGCTAAAAGGGAGAGTCCTTATGAAACGCGTGCTCATTCTGGCGTTGCTTCTGGCGACAGCCATCGCGGCTCCGCCGCTGGCTCGTCAGGCGCAAAATCCCCACGTCGCCAAGATGACCCTCAAGGTCGGCGACGCCGCTCCCGATTTCACACTGCTTAGCGATTAGTGGAAGACCGTGAAGCTCAGCGACTATCGTGGCAAGAAAAACGTTTTCGTCGCCGTCTACGTCCTGGCCTTCACCGGCGGTTGAACGAAGCAACTTCAGGCGGTCCAGGCTGGAATCGCCTCTGGGAAAATCGACACCTCGGACACCGAAGTCTTCGGCATCAGCATGGACAGTCCCGCCGCCAACGCCGCCTTCGCCAAACAGATCGGCGTCACCTTCCCGCTGCTCAGCGATATGAACCGCAAGATGCTCAAGTCCTACGGCATCCTGAAAGGGTACGACGTTCAAAACGAGACCTACGAGTGGGCCCTTCGCGCCAACATCGTCATCGACAAGCAGGGCATCATCCAACTGATCGACGAAGGTGACAGCGCCGTCGATCCCAACTCTGCCCTCACTGTCTGCACCACCCTGCACAAAAAAAGCACCGCCAAATAGCCGCAGCCGCTTTGGAGCGCGGCAGTTCGCCTGACCCCGCTTCTGTCAGGGCTGCCCCTTTTCCGAAGTGCGCCGTCCGCCGTTTCTCCGCGCGCCATTCTCAACCAACTCTGCCCGGATAAGCTTCCTTCTTACGATTGATGAGCGGTCTTTGTCAGAACGTCTCCTTCGATTTTTTCTTGGCCGTCATTGTTGGTGTGCTGGCCCAGCCAGCGCCTAAATTCCTGGTCCCTTTTGAACAGCAGCTTCAGCGCCTCGCCCACGACGTAGGATGGGCTCGCGTCGATGAACTGCGCGTACTTGTTCAAATTGAGTCTGACGTCCTCCTCCAGGCGCACCTGAAGGGATGTAGTTTTTTGCTTGGTTGGAGCTTTGACGAGTGCCAAGGTCCATCCTCCTTCGTTCCATTACTTCCCAAGGAGGGCTGGATTCCGTATGATATATCTTCTTTCCGCATCGCACGCAGCCAAAAGTTAGTCATGCCACAGGCGCGAGGGGCTCGCAATCAAACTGAGCTTTCGTCTTCTGCTGGACTCCAGGTGGACTCTCCGCTCAATTCGCCACCGTCAACTCAATTACGGTCGAAGCAGGAACCCGCGCGCCACCCAGCGGCGACTGGTCAATCACCGCGCCGTGCGGCCATTGTGGTGCCGTCACGTAGTTCACCTTGCGGCGAAGCTGCGCGATGTCCAGCCGGTGCTGCGCTTCGGTCTCGTTCAGGCCCACGAGGTGCGGCATCACGTAAGCGATCTCGCGCGGCCCCTGCGAAACGAGTACATCCACCCGCGGCGTAGCTGCTCCCGCGCCCGGCTTCGGATTCTGGATCACCACGGTATCCGCTGGCGGGGTGGGCATGGTTATGCCCGTCACTTCGCCCACTTGCAATCCCGCGCGAAGAAGTTCGATTCGTGAAGCGCGCAGGGAATTCCCTTCCAGCAGCGGGATCTGCAATTGGCGCTGTCCCAGGCTCAGCACCACGTGCGCCTGCTGCGACACTTTCATCAGCAGTCCTGACGTTGGTGTCTGCCGCACCACCACGTTGATGGGTTGGTCGCTGTACATGCGGTCCGCCACGCGCAGCACCAGCCCGCGCGACTGCAGCATCTGGCTGGCCTCGGAGACATTCTTGCCGATCAGATTCGGCATCGTCACTTCACGCCCGTGAATGGCGATGCGCATCGCCGTGATCGCGCTCAAAAACGCCGCTGCCGCCAGGATGAACACCAGCAGTGTCATCCGGCTCAGCCATTCCAGTCTTTCTTTCAAAGTCATAGGTCTTCAGTCCTCAGTATTCCGTATGAAGTCAGAGAAAGAAAGGGAGAAAGAGATTTCAAGCGAACCATGCTCTCAGTTTTCGGGCCTCTATTTTGCGGGTGCAGCCGCGGAATTCAACGGTTCGCCATGCAGGCTCTTTAAGTCCGTCATCAGGGCTGCAATCCCCTGATTCACATTCTTGACAAAGGTCTTCCGGAACGCTCCGTTGACCGGCGCAAGAATAGTCCAGAGGACAAAGCGAGTCTTTGCGTCATAGATAATAAGGTTCATTTGCGGCAGAATGTTTTCATTACCAACAAAAGGTGCGTTGAATCGAATTTCAAAAACAAGGTCGGCCTCGCTGGGGGCAGAGATGAGCGCATATTTTCCCCAGGAACTCATGGCCGCATAGAACGCATTGTACGGCTGATTGACATCGCCAAGCTTGCGAAACGCATTAAAAGCAACCCCATCAAGCCCTCCATTGGAGATAAAGACCTTTTTCGCGGTAAGGATTGGCGAGGGCACAGGGGCTGCGGGCGCGGTCGTTTTTTCCTGCGCGCTCGCCATGCAAACAGAAAAATAGAAAACGACAACGAATGCGATAAAGATCAGCGTACGAAAGGTTTGCGACATGGGGCCTCCTCATGTGCCATTCAAAAAGAAAGACGTTTCGAAGTGGGAGGCGGTTGCATACAAGAGTATGCGAATCAGAATAGATACGTGATTCCACTCGCTCGATGCCTAATCAGCAAGCGAGAAAGTGTTTCAAAGAATGGCCCGGCGACTCACTTCTTCAGCGGTGGTGGCGGATAATCCGGCAGCTTGTCTTTGCTGGTGTCCGCGCGCTTCACTTCGAGTTCGCCGAACAGCAGCGACGGGCAGATGATTGTCGTCGGCGTTCCGCCGGGGCGATTGCTCACCAGGGGATCGTTCCCCACCGCGATCAAATCGCTCCTCAGCGCTCGAATATCGAGTTCGCTGAACACCGCGCCGCGCACCAGCTCTTCGTGCCCATCTTTGGCGTACACGCGATAGAGCAACCGCGGCGAATTTCCCGGCCCCAGCGTCTCCACCCGGTAGCCGTACGGTTTGCCTTGATCCGTTACCATCTGCATGACTTTTTTCTTCAAGTCTTCAGCCCCTTGCTCTTCGGAGCTTTTTACCAGCAGCACGCCCAGGCTTGGCCCGGGAAAAGATCCAGGCGCCGCGCGCCCGTGGCCATTCGAAGCGGGGAAGTCACGAATGGGCTGCCGCCCCACCAGATAGTTCGTCAGCGTCCCGTTTTCGATTACGTTCACGGCTTGCGCCTTCACGCCTTCGCTGTCCAGGTCGTAGCTTCCCACCAGGCTCTTGCCCTGAAAAACATTCAGCGTGGGATCGTCAACGATCGACAGGAAATTCGGCAGCACGCGCGTCTTATAGCTCGTTGCGAACGCTCCCACCGTCCGGTTTGGCTTCCCGAGTTGCGGTTTGTGCCCGAGCACGTTCTGCCCGATCAGCGATGCCACGATGTCGTCCGCCGCATCCGCCGCGAACAGCACTGGGCCCCGGTACTCCTCCTCGACGATGGGCGCTTGCCGCAAGGCCATAACCGTTTCCAGCATCTTCTTCGTATCGCCGATGAGCGCATCGTGCGTCGGCAGTTCTTCCGGCCGCGCGACCATATACGCCGGGCTCCGGCTCAGCCTCATTCCGTCGGCCGCCTGCGCCGAGCTGTTCAATTGCACCGTATAAGTCGTCTTTCCGCTGCGCGTCACCGTCCCTTCGGAGTTCACCAGGTATTCGTTGTTCGCGGTGAACCTCGCCGATGCCGTCACCGACTGCATATCCGGATACTGCTTGTATAAACTCGTTGCATCCTGCAGCGTTTTTTTCCACCCTGCTTCGTCTACTCTTAACGACGCGGTCGGCTCGACGGCAACGACCGGCCGCGCCTTCGCGAAGTCATCCACGGGGTTCGGATCCACGCTGAACTGTTTCAGCCCCGCCTGTTTCTCCGCCAGCGCCTGTCCGGCAGCCTTGTAAGCTTGGTCGGTGGCCAGCCAGAGTTGGCGGCGCAGCGCAATCGGGTCGTTGTCCAGCGGCAAAATGCTGGTTTCGCCCTGGCCCCGCGCGAAATAGCTGTCCTGCTTGTAGTCGCCGACCCGCACCACCACGCGCAGGACGCGCACATGGATGTGCTGGTTCTCGCGCAATGCGCCAAACGCCGCCTCGATGCCAAGATCCTCGACTTCGTTCACGCGGTACTCGATGTAATAAGGCGCCTGCACCTGATTCATTTTGAGTTGCGTCTGCGACCGCTCCAATTCCGTTAAGAGCGCCTCCAGCAGGCCATCGCCCTTGGCCGCCGCGTGCGCGGCGGCCGTGGCTGCGTCTGGAGCCGCCTTCACTCCCTCTGAAGCCGCGCGAGCAGACGCCGTGTTCAGCGCCAGCAAAGCCACTGCGAAAAACCCTTTTGCTTGGTGAAGAATTCTCACGGCTTCACCTCCGGCTTCGCTTCCGCCGCAGAATGATCAACGGCGGCGCTCCCGTTTTCAAATCCGGGCGGTGGCAGGAGTGGAGGCCGCTCGTGTTCATGGGCGCGCTTCTGCACCTCCAGTTCGGAGAACAGCATCGAAGGAGCGACTGCTGCCACGGGCACTTGACCGCTTTCCGCGCCGCACACTCCGTTGAATACGTGCGCTTGGTCTCCTGTGGTCAGAATCCGCGTCAACGACGCCAGTGGCGTGCCCACGATGTCCACTCCTCGCACCAATTCATCCGGGCGGCCGTCGGCGTACACCTTGTAAACGATCACCGGCAGCACTTGGAACGCTTGCGGCAGCGCCCGCGTCGTCAGAGTGAATCCGCCTTGGATGTCGTCGAAGTACAGTCCGTAGGGCTTTCCCTGTTTTTTCACTTCCTCGATCAGTTTTTGCCTCATCTGTGCTTCAGGCGCCGTTTGCGTCGACGTGACGATTAAGTTTCCTTGGCGTCCCGTAGGCATCAGCCCGGGCTGGTTCCGCCCATGGCCATTCGACTGGCTGAAATTCTTGATCGGCATCCGTGACATCAGAAAGTTCTTGAGCACTCCGTCTTTGATCACCTCGACGCGCTGCGCCGGTTGGCCTTCGCTGTCGAAGTCATACGAGCCCGCCAGCTTCATCCCTGCGATTTCGTGCGTCTTCGGGTCGTCAATGACGCTCAGGAATTTCGGCAGCACTTCTTGTCCGACCTTTTTCGTGAACGTTTGTCCTTCCTCTTCATCGCGCTGCCGGTGGCCTTCCAGCCGGTGCCCGAGCACTTCATGGAAAAAGACGGCCGCCGCGCGCCCGCTCAAGAGCGCCGGCCCGTCGTACGGTTCCGCCACCGGGGCTTTGCGCAACGCGCTCAAGTCCGCCGCCATTTTCTCTATTTTGGCGGTCAGTTCCGCCTCGCTGGGCAAGCCATTCGCCGAAGGCGCCTGGAATGTCTCGACTCGCAGCAAGTCCATGCCGTCCTCGGCACGCGTCTCCGCCTCCATAATCAGCCTTGTAGAGGCGCTGGGTGACACGATGGCGCTTCCTTCGTTCGAAACGATCCGCGAATTCGAACGCTGCGCCTGAATCATCACCGAGGCGAAGTACACTTCGGGATATTTTCGGAACGCGCCGGAGAGCCGCTTGATCTCGCCTTCCCACGCCGCGCGGTCGAAGGGTGCAGCCGCGGCCGCTTCGTCAATGTGACTCTGCGGTTTCTCCTTGGAGAAATCCGGTGATTTGTCTTCCTCTTCCGCGCGAACCGCCGTGTTCGTTCGCACGTTCAGCAACGAGGGAACGGCGCGCTTGTACTCTCGATCCGTCAGCTCCCACAAAACGCGCGCGATCGCGTCCTCGTCGTTTCCGAGCGGAAGGCTGCCGGAACTGACTCCACTGGGCCGGCTTTGCCCGTGCGTGTTGTCCATCTCCGGCTTGCCCACACGCATGGTCACATCTGCGTACCGGCGCCGTCCGGCCGTGGTGGTCAGCAAACTGCCGTAGGCGCCCACGAGAACGTCAAAATCCTGGTCGTACACCGTGTAACTGAGGTAGTACGGCGGCTGTTCCGCCTTGCCGAGTTCCGTGGTCGCTCGCGCGAGCTCATTGCGCATGGCCGTCAGCACGGGATCGCTCGCCGTGTTCGCCGCTGCGGTTGAGGATGCCCCCTTATCGTCGGCGGCGCTTGCAAGCGGCATACCCGCAAGCTGCGCAACCAGGAACCAGCACGCGACGGCGCGCAGCAGTTCCTTTCCGCGGAAGCCAACTTTTCCGCGTTTCCGTGAAGATTCAAATATCGTCATGAAAGGTGAACTCCCCGTACCACTGTTAATGAAAGAGTGTCTCACTGCGAGTAATGAGCGCAGAAATCGAGTATGCCCTACTGATTTGCTTCGCGCAATTCACGTGTTGCCAAAGCGTTCACCCGCTTTCAATCGGGCGCCATTGGCAAATTCGGATGCAGAAACCTGCTTGCGTCCCTCCACTTTGACGGACACCACGCGCAAAACGGTTGCGTCGCCGCACATGACGAACAATTCGTTCTTTTCGCCGAACAAAGTTCCTGGCGCAACGCCTCCTCCGCCGGGCGGCAGCGTAGCGCCCACTCCTTTAGACACCGGCTCGCCCAAGACGTGGCACACCTGCCCGCGAAAAGTGGTGTAGGCGCCCGGCCAGGGGGCCAAGCCGCGCATCCGGTTGTAAATCTCTCGCGCGGAACGGTTCCAATCGATGCGCCCATCCTCTTTTTTCAGCATCGGCGCGTAACTTGCCTCCGCGTGATTTTGCGCTCGCGGCACGATCGTCCCCGCAGCGAGGCGGCGCAGCGTCTCCGCCATCAGCGGCGCGCCAAGTTCGGAAAGTCGCAATGCCAGCTCCGGCGCCGTTTCCGCCGGGCCAATTTCAATTTCGCGCTGTAGCAACATATCGCCGGTGTCCATGCCCGCATCGATCCGCATCGTCGTCACCCCGGTTCGCGTCTCCCCATTCACAATCGCCCAGTTGATCGGCGCGGCGCCGCGATATTTCGGCAGCAGGGAAGCGTGCAGATTGATCCAGCCGTATGGGGGAATCGAGAGCAAACCCGCCGGGATGATCTGACCGTAAGCGATAATCACCACGCAATCGGGCGAAAGCTCCTTCAGCAGCTCCTGCGCTTCCGGCGAGCGAATTTTTTCTGGCTGATGCACCGGAAGGTGAGCGGCCTTTGCAACTTGCTTCACCGGTGAAAGAGAAAGTTCCTGGCCTCGCCCCCGCGGGCGGTCTGGCTGCGTGATGACTCCGGCGATTTCGAAATCAGGTTGTGCCAGAAGATGCTTCAGCGTGGGAACGGCGAATTGCGGCGTGCCGCAGAATACGATTCGCATCCGCCCCGGCACTTACCACTCGCCCTGTTTCCTGAGCTTTTTGATTTTTCGCCTGATGAGGTCGCGCTTCAGCATGCTGAGGTGCTGCAAAAAGAGGATTCCGTTGAGGTGATCGATTTCGTGGCAAAAGGCTCGCGCCAGCAAGTTTTCGCCGCGAATTTCGAATGTCTCGCCCTTGGCGTTCTGCGCTTTGATGGTGACAAATTGCGGACGTACCACGTAGCCACGAAAGCCTGGAATCGAGAGGCAGCCTTCTTCCTCGCGGACTTCGCCTTCGGCGTGCGTGACCTCTGGATTCGCCAGCACAATTTTCGCTTCAGGATTTTTCCCGCCGGTCACATCCACCACTGCCACGCGCAGGCTCAGCCCGATTTGCGGTGCGGCCAACCCGACGCCTTGCGCCGCGTACATGGAAGCGAACATGTCTTCGGTGAGCTGCTCCAGCTCAGCGTCGAATTTTTTCACGGATGCGCCCGGCTGCTCGAGAACCGGGTCGCCGTACTTGACGATCGGATAGATCTTCCGTGCCGCGGATGGCCCTTGCGGTGTCTCCGCGCTCGTGGCCGCGACTGCTTCAGAACTCATCGATTTGTCGGACATAGTTGTCGAAATTCCGCCGCATCTCGCCGAGGGAATCCCCCCCGAATTTTTGCAGAAAAGCATCCGCTAACACAAGTGCCACCATGGCTTCCCCGGCCACCGAGCCGGCGGGCACCACGCACCAGTCGGAGCGCTCGTAGGCCGCCTGCACCGGCTGCTTCGTGATCATGTTCGTCGTGTGCAATGCCTGCCGCAGTGTCGATATGGGCTTCAAGTAGCCGCGAATCACCACGTCCTCGCCGTTCGTGATCCCGCCTTCCAGCCCGCCCGCTCGGTTCGTCTGCCGCCGGAACCGGTGCGCTGATTTCTCGTAGAAGATTTCGTCTTGCACTTCGCTTCCAAAAGAGCCCGCCGCGGTCACCGCCGCGCCGATCTCGACCGCCTTCACGGCCTGCACGCTCATGAGCGCCTGGGCCAGCCGTCCGTCCAGCTTCTCGTCCCACTGCGCGTGGCTGCCGAGCCCCACCGGAACATCGTGAGCCACAATCTCGAAAATCCCGCCGACGGTATCGCCGGCCTTCAGGGCCGCGTCGACTTCCGCTTTCATTTTCTCCTGAACGGCAGCATCGATGCAGCGTAACGGCGAATCCAGGTCCGCGCTCACCGTACGAATCTTTTTCCATGTTGCGGGGTGTTCCACGCGCACGTGGCCCACCTGAATCGTGTGACTCGCAATCTCGGTGCCGAATTCGCGCAACAGCAATTTTGCGAACGCCCCCGCTGCCACGCGCGCTGCCGTTTCGCGAGCGGAAGCGCGTTCCAGGATGTAGCGCGCGTCGTGATAGTCGAATTTCTGTGATCCTGCAAGGTCTGCGTGCCCGGGACGCGGCGCGATAAGTTTTTTCGTCCCGGGATCATCTTCCGTTGCCTCCACCGGAAGAATCTTTTCCCAATTCGCCCAGTCGCGATTCTCGATCCGCAGCGCAATCGGAGCGCCGATGGTTTCCCCGTGGCGCACGCCGGCAAAAATCTCCGCCTGGTCTTTCTCGATTTTTTGGCGCCCCCCGCGGCCGTAGCCGAGCTGCCGGCGGTGCAGCTCGTGATTGATGAACTTCACATCAATGGGCAGTTGCGCGGGCAGGCCGGAAATAAACGCCAGCAGCGCCTGCCCGTGCGATTCGCCGGCTGTGCAAAATTTCAGCATCGACGCTGATACCCTCACTTACTCTTGCTTTTGGCTCGATAAAAACAAACAGTTTATCTGCCTCTGCGCTCTGCGTCCAGCAAGCCGCTTTTCGAAGGGATTTGCTCGAACAAGTTGGAACGGCACTATTTCAAATTCGTTCGCGAAACGTCTCGGAGGTGCCTGCGCAGTGGCCCAACCACCGCGCGGATTGCCCGCCGCGTATCGCCGGGATCGTCAACGCACGGTTTCTTTTCCGCCGAGGTAAATGGGCATCAGAATCTGCACCGCAATCCCCCGGCGGCCATGACCAAGGTCGTCGATGCGCACCACCTTTCCCACATACTCGCGGTTGATCGAGCCAAGGGTGTCAGAGTATGGATACGTGACGAACAGGCGCATCCCCTCCCTGTAGAACTGGTTTTTGGACGCGAAGTACACGCTGTCGCGCGCCGCGTTCAAGGTCGGCAAGATCTCGTCGAAGTCGTGGAAATCGGCGTCCGATGGCCTGACGCGCACAACTTGCGGGAGCTTCAGGCGTCCTTTGCGTCGGCGCTCCGGACCAGGATGGCGGGCCATAGTTGTCTGCGAGCATAACTTAGTTGCCAACGTCGATTCCAACTTTCTTCTTCGATTCTTCGAAAGTGCTACCCCAAGGCGCGCGAATTCAGTTCCAGCAAGGCGCGTATGTATGCGGATGACGCGCTGATGGCCGTCCGCGATTTCTTGCGACCTGGTTTTTCCTTGCGCGATCGGCTCTTGACTCCTCGAACTCGGTTTGTGCCCCTTCCCTTGGTCGATTGGGCACCTGCCCTTTTTGTTCCAATCTGCTAATAGGCGGCTCCTCGAAACGCTTCTAAAATTGAGGGAGTGCATCGTTCCGCGACGCAGCAAAAGGAGAATCGCCCATGGATCTCGGTGACGCTCAGCTCCGCGCTCAGTCCGAATTGCAACCCGGGGAAAGCCTCTGCTGGACCGGCGTTGCTGACCCCCGCCGCGCCACGCTGTCAGCCATTCCTGCGGCTTTGTTTGGCATTCCCTTCGCCGGCTTCGCCCTGTTCTGGATCAACGGTGCCTACCACGCCTCCAGCTCCATTTCCAAATCCCCCAACGCCTTCGCCAAGTCCTTCAGTTTCTTTCCGCTGTTTGGCTTGCCGTTCCTGCTTGTCGGCCTCGCAATCGTGCTGGCTCCGCTCTGGGCCTATCTCAAGGGCCGCAGCACGGTCTATGCCGTCACCAATCAGCGCGTCATGGTCATCAGCGGCGCCAGCAACCGCTCCGTCAAGTCCTGCACTCCTGCCGACATCGTCTCCGTGGAGCACCGCGAGCGCCCCGACGGCTCCGGCGACGTGCTCATCCGCACTAACTCCCTGCTTCGTTCGAGCAATATGAATGCGGTATCCCAAATGACCATCGGCCTGTACGGCGTCTCCAACGTCAAAGAAGTCGCCCGGCAGGTCATGACGCTTCACACACAGCGCCCCGCCGCTTGATCCGTTGCCACGGGAAGGGGTCTGGGAGGCCAGGGCGCCTGTCAGGCGCGATCTCTTGGCCTTTTCGGGTGTTTCTGTTTAACCTACGAATACTGCCCCTCCCACCCCCGGGTGTTTTGGGCAAAGAGTGTGGATTTGCATGAAAACAAAGGGGTTGATTTTTTGCTGAGTGCAAAAGAGTGCGCAAGAATGTGAAAAGAGAGAGGTTAGAGTAGCGAGCA
>Ga0209701_10002100_pt1 | contig 12985 bp, 12 predicted proteins | sample CZO8metaG_4_FD_188356 | JGI IMG/M metagenome (GOLD analysis project Ga0209701, IMG submission 188356) | Vadose zone soil microbial communities from the Eel River Critical Zone Observatory, Northern California, USA - CZOApr15con2H3.8 metaG... | ecosystem: Environmental > Terrestrial > Soil >...
AAATTGTGATTTGGTAATTGAGGCGATCATCGAGCAGCTTCCGGCGAAGCGGGAACTTTTTGGGGCGCTGGATGCGATTTGTCCGCCGGCGACCATTTTTGCGAGCAATACGTCGTCCTTGACGATCACGGAAATCGCTACGGCGACGAAGCGGCCGCAGCGTTTCGTGGGGCTGCACTTCTTCAATCCCGTGCCGGTGATGAAGCTAGTGGAAGTGGTGCGGACGATTGCGACAGAGCCTGCTGTTTACGAGGAAATGGTGGCGTTCGGAGCGAAGTTGGGCAAGACGCCGGTGCGCGCGCATGACAGCACCGGCTTCATCGTGAATCGGCTGCTGGTGCCGTATCTTTTGGACGCGATTCGCGCGCTGGAAGAAGGCGTCGGCTCGATCGAGGACATTGATAATTCGATGAAGCTCGGATGCGGGCATCCGATGGGGCCGCTGACGCTGCTGGATTTCGTGGGGCTGGATACGACGTATTACATTTCGCAAATCATGTTTGATGAATTCAAGGAACGGCGATTCGCGGCGCCGCCGTTGTTGAAGCGGATGGTGCTCGCGGGGTGGAATGGGAGGAAGTCGGGACGCGGGTTTTATGATTATTCGGATCCGCAGAATCCGAGAGCACAAAAATTATAGTGGAGAGAATAAAATAGAAGAGAAATAAAACGCAGGGACACAGAGCACGCAGAGTGGAGAAGGAAAAATAAAAGATGGCTTACGAGAATCTACTGTATGAGAAGAAAGACGGGATTGCGTATATCACCTTCAACCGGCCGAAGGTGCTGAATGCGCTGAACCGGAAAACGGTGGAAGAGTTGCAACATGCGCTGCTCGATGCGCGCGAGGACCAGGCCGTGCGCGTTTTGATTCTCACGGGTACGGGAGAAAAAGCGTTCGTCGCGGGCGCGGACATCAGCGAGCTGGCGCTGCAAACGGCTGTTAACGGCAAGGAGTTTTCGCTGTTCGGTCAGGGCGTCTTCCATTTGCTGGAAACGATGGGGAAGCCATCGATCTGCGCGATCAATGGATTTGCACTGGGTGGCGGCTGCGAGCTGGCGCTTTCCTGCACCATTCGAATCGCCAGCAAGACAGCGAAACTCGGCCAGCCGGAAGTGAAACTTGGGATTCTTCCCGGCTATGGCGGTTCGCAGCGGCTGGCGCGGCTGTGCGGCAAGGGCGTGGCGCACGAACTTTGCCTTACCGGCGAAATGATCACGGCGGAAGAAGCGCAGCGCATCGGACTGGTCAATCATATTTACGAGCCGGCGGAGCTGATTCCCGCCGCGGAAGCGATGGCGAAAAAGATTATCGCCAACGGGCCGCTCGCCGTGAAATTCACCATGGAGGCGATCGAGCGCGGCGTGGAAATGGCGCAGGAAGAAGGCTTGTTCCTGGAGGCGACACTGTTCGGAGTGGCTTGCGCGACGGAAGATATGCGCGAAGGCACGAAGGCGTTTTTGGAGAAGAGGCCAGCGCACTTCAAAGGGAAGTAAACGAGGTAATGGAAATAGAGGATAGGGACAGGGAGCGGCGCGGATTGGCGATGGCGGAGAAAATACAGCCCGGGAAGATTGATGGCGCATTGAGCGCGGGGGGGTTTCGCTTCGGCATTGTCGTGAGCCGCTTCAATAGCTTTATTACCGAGCGGCTTCAGGCGGCGGCGGTAGATACGCTGGAACGGGCGGGTGCTGCCAGCAAGGATGTTGATGTGGTGCACGTTCCGGGAGCATTCGAATTGCCGCTGGCTGCGAAAAAACTGGCGGCGACGGGGAAATACGATGCGTTGATCGCCATCGGCTGCGTGCTCCGCGGCGAAACGACGCACTATGATTATGTTTGTTCGGAAACCGCGCGCGGATTGCAGCTTGCGCAGATGGACAGCGGCTTGCCAATCATGTTTTGTGTGCTGACGTGCGACACGCTGGAGCAGGCCATCGACCGCGCCGGGCTCAAGGGCGGAAACAAGGGGTTCGAAGCGGGCCTGGCCGCCATCGAAATGGCGCAACTGTCTCGAAAGCTTCGCTCCGCTCATTCGAAAGCGGCACCCGCCGGAAAGCCGCGGCGCAAGTAACGTGTCCCTTCGCACAAAATCCCGCGAATTTGCGATGCAGATGCTGTTCCAGTGGGACATGAGCCAGCAGGATTTTAGCAAGCTGGAAGTGAAATTCTGGAAGAGCGCGAAGGCGGCGGACAAGACGCGCGCTTTCGCGAACAAACTTTTTGAAGGCGCGGCGAAGGACGTCACCGCACTCGACGCAATTATTGTGAAGCACGCCGATAACTGGCGGTTCGAACGGCTGGCGGCCATCGATCGCGCCATTCTGCGGCTGGCGATTCACGAAATGAACGGCACAGATACGCCGCCCAAGGTCGTTCTGAACGAAGCTGTCGAATTGGCCAAGAAGTTTTCCTCGGAAGATTCCGGAGCCTTCGTTAACGGCATCCTCGATGCTGTCCATAAGTCGTTGCAAATAAAGTAGTTACAACTATCTCCAGTTTCTTCCAAGAGATCCATGAAATCCTGGGCGCCCGGCGGCGAAACTTTGCGGTGCGCCTGGTGTTTGATTTTGTAAGTGTGGTGGTGAGTCCAGGAAACGCTTACTAGGAGAGAACACAATGAACGCAGAACATGTGGTCCGTCGAGGTGTGCTCACAATAGCTTTTGCCGGTTTGCTCGCCGGTGGTGCATATGCCCAGAGCCAGGATCCCACTCCGCAGCAGCAGGACGTTCAGAACGACAAGAAAGACATTCGAAACGATAAGAAAGATCTGGCCAAGGATCGTGCGGATCGCAACGCCGATCAGCGCGATATCAATCACGACCGCAAGGACTTGAACAAGGACCGCGTGGACCGCAACCAGGATCAGCGTGACATTAATCACGACAAGTCCCAGCTTGCGAGCGATGAGAAGAAATACGGCGACAACAGCGCGCAGGCGCAAGCCGATCGCAAGGATCTTCACGTTGATCGCGTCGACCGGAATAAGGATCAAAAGGACATCAATCACGATCGCACGGACCTGAACAAGGACCGCAAAGATCGCAACCAGGATCAGCGGGACATCAACAAGGACAAGAGAGACCTGCACAGGGATCACAGGGACCTGCGCCACGACAAGCGCGGGCACTAATCACGTTCACGAAGGCGATAAAAAAGGCCGCGAGGGAAAAACCGCGCGGCCCTTTTTATCTCGAAGTGTGTTTTTGCATCAGACGCGAATGGTTCCTTCAAATACCTTCACGGCGGCGCCGCTTACTCGCGGGACAAGTTTCTTTCCACTCTGAGTGACTTCCACTTCGATCTGGCTTGGGCGTCCCATTTCCGAGCCCTGCACAACGCTCAAGGTGTGGCCTGGCGCTAATTTTCCGTTTCGCACGAGATACGCGCCCAGCGAACCAGCAGCGGAACCGGTCGCGGCGTCTTCATACAGTTCCCAGGGCAGCATGCCGCGGGAGAAGGCTTTGCCATTGCCGCCCAGCGCAAAGCAGTAAGCCATCGTCGCGTTCTTGCCCTGGAGGCGGCGGAGTTCGGTCATGTTCATGGCGATCTTGCCCAGCGCGGCGCGATTGCGCAGCGGGACCATGAGGTTGAAGATGCCGGTGGAGACAAACTCGGGTTGTAGTTCCGGGTCGAAGTCTTTAGGCGCAAGTCCAAGTGCGGAGGCAAGCTTCTTCTTGTTGATTTTAGCGGGCTTGAAGATCGCCTCTTTTTGAGTCATGGTGACGCGCTGCGGACGCCCGTCTTTGAAACGGATTTCGACCGGCAAGACGCCCGCTCCGGTCTCTTGGAGGATGTGAACGCCGCCGTCCTGCGCGGGAACGACGCCCAACTCCGCGAGCAAGAACCAAGTGCCGATAACCGGATGACCGGCGAGCTTGAGTTCTTCTTTTGTGGTGAAGATGCGCAACCGCGCGAGGGCTTCTTCTTCCGTCGGCTTTTGCACAAAGACGGTCTCGGAAAGATTCATTTCGCGCGCGATGGCGAGCATTTGGTCGTCCGAAAGTCCGTCGCCGTCGGTAAATACGGCGAGTGGATTACCTTCGAAGCGGTTGTTGGTGAAAACATCGAGCGTGTAAAAGCGGTGTTCCATGGCTGTTCGCAGATCGCCGCGGGAGCAGATTTCAGATGCGCTCGAGCTGGGCGACAGTCCTTTCGTTGGTGATGTTGCCGGTGTTCAGCGTCGACTTTGGTTCGATCAGGATAACGTGGACCTCGTCGTCCGCAACGGGGCAGTGCTCGACGCCGCGCGGGACGACAATGAATTCGCCCTCGCGCACGACACGCTCACAATCGCGGAATTTCATGCGGAAGGAGCCCTTCACGACGAGAAAGAGTTCGTCTTCGTTATCGTGATGATGCCAGAGAAATTCTCCCTTGAACTTGACGGCTTTCACAAGGCAATCATTAACTTCGCCGATGATGCAGGGCTTGTAGTGCTCGGAAATGAGGTTGAATTTATCTTTCAAGTTTATCGTGTTCATGGGGCACCTATAGATTGTGAACCATCCGAGTTACAGCTTCGAGAACGCGGCGAGTCGTATCGGTTTTGGAGGTTTCGCAGTAAACGCGCAAAAGATTCTCGGTTCCTGAAGCGCGGACCATCACCCATCCGGCCTCGCCTAGATAAAGCTTGATGCCGTCCATGTTCTCGCGGCGCACGACCGGCAGCTCAAGGATACGGCTCAGCTTGGCCTCCGAAAAGTGAGCGATGGCTTTTTCTTTTTGGCCTGGTTTCAGATCGAGATCGACACGGCCGTAATGATACTCGCCGAATTCGGCGTGAAGCATGGCGAGCAGCTCACCGAGCGATTTGCCGTGCCAGGCCATCAATTCCGCAAGGAAAAGCGCGGAAACCGTCGCGTCGCGTTCGGGGATGTAGAGGTTGGTGCCGATGCCACCGCTTTCCTCGCCCCCGATCAAAATGTTCTGTTCGAGCATCAACTCGCAGATGTACTTGAAGCCGATGGGCGTTTCGTGGAGTTTCCGGCCGAATTTTGTGGCGAGTTTGTCGATGAGTTTGGTGACGGAAAAAGTTTTGGCGATGTCACCCGGCAGGTTACGGGTTCCCGCGAGGTGCCAGACGAGCAGTGCAAAGATCTGGTGAGGATTCACGAACGTACCGTCGCGGTCGATGGCGCCGATGCGGTCGCCATCGCCATCGGCGCACAAGCCGGCGTCGAATTTTCCGGCGAGCACCGCTTGCCGCAAGGCCTCGATGTGCGGCTCGATCGGCTCCGGGTGCACGCCGCCGAAGCGCGGGTCGCGCGTGCCGCGAATTTCATCACAGGAGATGCCATTGCGCCGGAAAAGTTCGACGAGCAAGCCCGCGGCCGAGCCATGCATGACATCGGAGACGAAGCGAAGCTTCGCGTTCCTCAGCCGTTGCCAATCGACCAGCTTTTCGAGTGTGTCGAGATATGGCGCGCGCGGTTCCAGAGGCTGAATGAGGTTTTTCCGCGGCGGCAGAGGCGGCACGCTTTCGTGCTGAACGACATCGAGATCTTTTTCGATCTGCGCCACAATCGAAGGCAATGCCGAGCTGCCGTAACTCGCTTTGTACTTGATGCCATTCCACTGACACGGATTGTGGCTCGCGGTGATCATCAGGCCGCCGGCCGCTCCGCGTTGCCGCACGAGCAGGGAAACGGCCGGAGTGGGACAAGGTTTGTCTGCCAAAAAAACGGGAGTGCCGCTGGCGGAGACCATTTCCGCGGCGGCCGCAGCGATGCCGTCCGAGGCGAAGCGATGGTCGTAGCCGATGATGACGCCCTTGCGCGCGTCCTCGCAGCGCACGACGTAACGGGCGATGGCCTGGGCCACAATGCGCGCGTTCGCGAACGTGAAATCTTCCGCGATGACGCCGCGCCAGCCATCTGTTCCAAATCGAATCGAAGTCATTGCAGTTGAGTATACGCGACGCGAACTCTTCGCCAACAGCCGGATTGGCCTGGCTGCCGGAGGCCGGACCGCCCTAGAAAGCGGCCCTTACAACAGCTTTCCTAGTTTTCGTTCTTCCAGCCATTTCACGATTTTGCTGACATTCTGCGCGCGGTCGCGCGGGCAGATGAGGAGCGCATCGGGCGTTTCGACGACGATCAGGTCACGCACACCAATCGCCGCCACGAATTTGGACGGGCTCCACAGAAAATTGCCTTCCGCATCGAGCGTGTGACCTCGTCCGGCAAGGACGTTCCCGCCGCTTTCCTTTGCCAGCAACTGATAGATGGCGGCCCAGGAGCCGATATCGCTCCAGCCCACTTCGGCGGGAATCACAAAGACGCGAGGCGGCCCCTGCGTCCGGGTGGCGGGCTCCAGGACGGCGTAGTCCACGGAAATATTTTCGAGCTTCCGGTAGATGCCGCGCAGCTTGCGCTCGTAATTCCGGGTTCCGATAAATTCAGCGAGTTTTTCCAGCGCGGCGTGTGTTTTTGGCAGAAAACTTTTCAGATTCTCGAGAAAAGTGGAAACCCGCCAGAAAAACATGCCGGCGTTCCAGTGATAGTTTCCCGAAGCAACGTATTCTTGCGCGAGCTTCAGCTCGGGTTTCTCCGTGAATCGCCGCACGGCAAAAACGGGGAGGCCTTTGGTTCCGATCGGTTCGCCCGTTCTTTCGATGTAGCCGAACCCCGTCTCCGGCCTGGTCGGAGGGATGCCAAGCACCACCATCCGCCCAGGTTCGCGAGCCACATCGAGGGCGGCGTTCACGATCTCGCGGAATTTTTGCGGCTGTTCGATGTAATGGTCCGCGGGGAGCACCGCCATCAGCGCATTGCCGCGTGCCGCATGGCGCACGTGAATCGCCGCGAGGCCAATCGCCACTGCGGTGTTCATCCCCATCGGCTCAATCAGCACGCGCTTCCGTGCGGCTGCTGGAACCTGTTTGCGAACGGCGGCGGCCTGTTCCGAATTCGTGACCGTCCAGATGCGCTCGGCGGGAATCAGCGGCTTCAGACGCGCGACGGTCTGCTGGAGCATCGTGTCCTTGCCAACGATGTTCAAAAGCTGTTTAGGAGTGCGCGTGCGGCTGCGCGGCCAGAAACGAGTGCCGCGCCCTCCCGCGAGGATCACGGCGTGGACCGCTAGTTTTTCCTTCGCCATCGTCACGCAACCTTAATCGAAAATAACTTGTGCGAGTGCCGCCGCTGAAATTCCATCGCGATGCAATTCTGTCCGCAAGACAGGAATGTCCGGCACATAGGTCCGGATCAGAGACGTGGCCGTTTCCGGCAAAATGTCGATGCGCGCTTGCGAAGCGGGCACCAGCCAGCATTCGCCGCGGTGGTAGCGCGCCGCGCTATCCGGCCAGGCAAAGCTGCCCGCGCCTTCCAGAATCACGATGAGCTCGAACCGTTCGGGATCGACCGGGATTTCGCATTTCGCGGAACACTCCCAGCGTTCTGTCGCAAAATAGCGGCAAGCTGCAAGCAGCGATCTCGTTGCCCCATCGGCGGGAAGAGGCAGCGACGTCACTTTCCCTCCCGCGGGTTTTCCGAAATTCGTCACCTGGAGTGCCTTCTCGACGTGTAATTCGCGCGGATGTCCGTGCGCATCAACGCGACCGAAATCGTAAACACGATACGTCAGGTCGGAATATTCCTGCACCTCGCAGATGACCATGTTTGGACCGATGGAGTGGGGCGTGCCCGCGGGGACGAAAAACGTGTCGCCCGTCCCGACCGATTGTTTTTCGAAGAGATCTTCCAACGTGTGTGACGCCAATCCCTCTCGAAATTTCTCCTTGTTCACGCCCGGCTTCAGCCCGAGCAGCAATTGCGCTCCGGCCATCGCGGAAACCGCGTGCCACATCTCCGTTTTTCCACGGCCGCCCGCCGCCTTTTCGTGGGCGGAGGCATAAGCGTCGTCCGGATGAACCTGGAGCGAGAGCATTTCGGTTGGAAAAATAAATTTGACGAGAAGAGGGAAGTTCGCTTCGGCGGCGAGTTGGCTGCCGCGCCACTCCGCGGACATTTCCGTCCATGCGGAGCCGAGCTTTTTCCCGGCGAAAGGTCCGGAAGCGATGCGGCAATCCACGCCCGTGAGCCAGGCTTCGCCTAGCGGCTCCAGCAAATTCGATCTTTCGGGATAAAGCGGCGCCAATGAGCGCGCTCCCCAGAGGCGCGGGCTGAAGAGGGGCTCGATGCGTGTGGGCGCGGGCCTCACGGCTTACGACGCGGCTTCAGCGCGCGAGAAAAAACGCTCAAGGCGCCGCAGTCCTTCGTCGATTCGTTCGATGGAGGTGGCGTAGGAAAGCCGCAGGTAGCCCGGCGCACCAAACGCTTCACCCGGCACGACGGCCACTTGCACTTTCTCCAGGAGCATCTTGGAAATTTCCGTGCACGTCTTCGCAAGCGCCGGTTTGCCGGAAGCGTTCGAAAGGTGCGCGGAAATGTTCGGGAAGGCGTAGAACGCGCCGCCCGGCCATTCGCAGGTCACGCCCGGAATCGCGCGCAGGCCTTCCACGATGCGTTTGCGGCGTTTGGCGTACTCGGCGAGCATGACTGGAACGGTCTCCATCGGTCCGCGCATCGCTTCCAGCGCGGCGTATTGCGCGATCGATGTTGCGTTTGAGGTGGACTGGCTTTGCAGCTTGATTAGCGCCTGGATCAGAGCTTCCGGTCCCAGCGTGTAGCCGATGCGCCAGCCGGTCATCGCGAACGTTTTCGAAACCGAACCGATGATGATGACGTTTTCTTTCGAACTCGCTGCGCTGGCGATCGAGTACGCCTTGTGCGGCTCGTAGGTGAAGTGCGAATAACACTCGTCGCCCATCAGCCAGACATTGTGTTTCTTGCAGACCGCCAGGATGCGTTCGAACTCGTCTGGCGGTACGACGCCGCCCGTGGGATTACTGGGCGAATTCAAGATCAGCAACCGGGTCTTCGCGGTGATGGCTTTTTCGATGGCGGCCGCCTTCACGCTGAAGCCGTCTTCCGGCTTCGTCTCCACGAATACCGGCGTCCCGCCCGCGTACTTCACGATGTCCGGGAAGCTCACCCAGTACGGCGCGGGGATGATGACCTCGTCGCCATGCTGGACCAGCACGCTCATCACGTTGAAGATGGAGTGCTTTCCGCCGACGCTCACGACGCATTCTTTCGGCTCGTACGCCGAGCCGAGCTCGCGCTTGTGCCACGCGCAGATGGCTTCGCGCAGCGGCATGACGCCGCCTGTCGGAGTGTATTTCGATTTATTTTCCTCGATCGCCTTGATCGCCGCTTTCTTGATGTGATCGGGCGTGGGGAAGTCCGGCTCGCCCGGGCCGAAGTCCGCGACGTCCACGCCGCGCGACTTTAGCTTGTCTGCTTCGGCGATCACTGCTGCCGTCGGGGAGATTTGTATGCGATTGATGCGGTCCGTTAGTTGCACCTTGGCTCCTTGAATGTAGTTCACAGTTTACAGCGGGCAGTTCACAGTCAGGAAATGAGAAGAAGTTCGAGGCGGGTGCCCTGTTCGCGAGCACTCGTCCCAACTGGGAACTGACCGCCGAACACTGAAGACCGAGAAATACGGGAAATGTCTCCAGTCCAAAACCCGCTACAAAAATTTGGCGCGCAGCCTCTGCTCCACTGTAGGCGGCACAAGATCTTTCAAAGGCCCGCCATGCTGCGCGATTTCGCGCACCAGCTTTGAGCTCAAGTAGCTGTACGGCTCGCCTGGGAGCATGAACACCGTCTCTAGACGTGGCTCGAGCTTGCGGTTCATCAACGCCATCTGCAATTCATATTCGTAGTCCGAGACCGCGCGAATTCCGCGAAGAATCACGCCGGCGCCCCGCTTGCGCGCATAGTCGATGAGCAGGCCTTCGAACACGTCCACTTCCACGCCGGCCCACTTGCTCGTGACCTCGCGCAACATTTCCACCCGTTCGGGAACCGTGAAGAGGGGCTGCTTTTCCGTATTCCGCAATACGGCCACGATCAAGAGGTCGAACATCTTCTCCCCGCGCTCGATCAGGTCAAGGTGCCCATTGGTGACCGGGTCAAATGAACCGGGGTAGATGGCAATCGAAGTTTTCATCGTGGAATCATAGGCGCCGCACGTCTCGGCTTATTCTAACTCAGGCCGGGAAAACCGCAGCTTGCATTCTCACGGAGAGGCCAAAGTGGATTCTTTTTGCCGCGGAGGGAATCCTCTTCGCAGGACGCTGAAGATATGGCAGTATGCGGAAGCTGGTGCTACATAGCAGTCAACAGAAATTCTGTATCCTGCGCGGGAGGATTTTCCGGACAATGGCTCAGAATGCTCGGTTGCAAGGTCTTGGCTTACTTGTTTTTGGCGTTTTGTTGTACCCGGCGATGACTACAGCTCAACAGCCTGCATTGAATCTCATGCCGCTTCCCGCGAGCGCGCAGCCCGGGACGGGAATGCTGGAAGTGGACTCGTCGTTTTCGGTAGTACTCACCGGCTATACCGAGCCGCGGCTGGAGCGCGCCGGCGAGCGATTCTTGAGGCTACTCGCGCTTCAAACGGGTCTCCCGCTCTCCCTCAAGCCGGCCAAGAAAGCGAATGCAATACTCGTGATTCAGACCGATCACGCGAGCAAGGAAATTCAGGAACTGGGCGAGGACGAGAGCTACGTTCTGGAAGTGACGACCACGGGCGCGAAGCTCACCGCGCCAACTCCCCTCGGCGCGATACACGGGCTCCAGACCTTTCTTCAACTGGTGAATGTTTCCCCAGGCGGATTTGCCGCGCCAGCGGTCACGATTCAAGACAAGCCGCGTTTCCCGTGGCGTGGTTTGATGATCGATTCCGCCCGCCATTTCATCCCGCTCGACGTCATCCGGCGAAATATCGACGGCATGGAAGCCGTGAAGATGAACGTTTTCCACTGGCACCTCTCGGAGAATCAAGGCTTCCGGGTCGAGAGCAAGAAATTTCCGAAACTGCATGAGATGGGCTCCGGTGGCTTGTATTACACGCAAGAAGAGATGCGCGATCTGATTGCGTACGCGAGGGATCGGGGGATTCGCGTGGTCCCGGAGTTCGATATGCCGGGGCACAGTACGGCGTGGTTCGTGGGGCATCCCGAGCTGGCCAGCGGAAAAGGACCCTACGAAATCGAGCGCACGTGGGGAATCTTCGATCCGGCAATGGACCCGACAAACGAGAAAGTCTACAAGTTTCTCGATGACTTGATCGGCGAAATGGCCAGGATTTTTCCCGATCACTATTTTCACATCGGCGGCGACGAGGTGAACGGCAAAGAGTGGGACGCGAACCCGAAGATTCAAGCGTTCATGAAGGCGCATGGGCTCAAGAACAACCAAGCGCTGCAGGCGTATTTCAGCGGACGCGTCCAGAAGCTGGTGACCAAGCACGGGAAAGCCGTGGTTGGCTGGGACGAAGTGCTGGTCGAGGGAGTGCCGAAGGACATTGTGATTCAGTCGTGGCGCGGGCAAGCTTCGCTGGCGCAAGCAGCCAAGCAGGGTTACCGCGGAATTTTGTCGAACGGATACTACCTGGATTTGGGATGGTCCGCGGCGCGGCATTATGCGGTGGATCCAATTAGCGGTGATGCGGCAAATCTCTCTGTGGAAGCGAAGCAGCAAATTCTGGGCGGCGAATCGTGCATGTGGTCGGAGTACGTGAATCCGGAAAACGTGGATTCGCGCATCTGGCCCAGGAATGCCGCGATTGCCGAGCGCCTGTGGTCTCCGCAGGAAGTCCGCGATCCCGCTTCCATGTATGCACGGCTGGATTTTGTCAGCGCCCGGCTGGAGTGGCTTGGACTCACTCATCGGACCGTTTCGCGGCACATGCTGCAGCGCCTCGCGGGTTCAGCATCGGCTACGGAATTTGCCGCGTTGCGCACTCTGACCGACGTCGTCGAACCGGTGAAGAACTACACGCGCAGACAGACGGCTCCGGCGGAGCCGTCCAGCGCCACGCCGATGAATCGCGTCGTGGATGCGGTTCCGCTGGAGAGCGATGCGGGAAGGCGTTTTAATGATCAGGTTGATCAGTTTCTCGCAGCTGCGTGCCACGATTCGGCAGTGGAGGCGCGGCTCCGCGCACAACTCTCGACTTGGCGCGACAATGACGCAACACTTCAGCCGCTTGCCCAGCGCTCATTCCTGGTGAAGGAAGTTGCGGCAACCTCGCAGGATCTCTCCGCGCTGGGGACGGCGGGGCTTGCCGCCCTCGATGCCATCACAAAAGGGCAGCCAGCTCCCGATTCTTGGAAAGCGCAACAGCTCGCCATCCTGGAACAGGTGAATAAGCCGAAGGCGCAGTTGCTTCTGATTCCCGCTCCTGCCGTGCAGAAACTAATTGAGGCTGCTGCCGCGGGTGGTGCCTGTTCCACCGCCAGGCCCTAGCCCGAATTGCGCCGATGTAAAGGCTACTTATTTCGCATCTGCGAGCTGGTTGTGGCAGGTGCCGCTGCCAGAATCGCGAAATGACTTCCCCTCTTCGGGAACGAATTCCCAAGTGTATTTCCCGGGGGAAAGCGCGAGCTTCAGTACGCCGAACGTGACCCACTCTCGAATTTCGCTGTTCGGAGCGGCAAAGCCGAGCAGGTCGTGGCTGCGTCCTCCGGTCCCAGCGACGATTTCGCGGATTCCATTCGCGGGATCGGCTTTGCCCTCAGCGTCCTGAAGCGCGAATCGTTCGTAGGAATGTTCGTGTCCTGCAAGAACCAAGTCGGCGTGGGCGGCGTACAGGTCTTCCCAGAGTTGCTTCAGCTCGGGATGTACGGCGTGTGTCTTGAAAACGCCGCTGCTGAAGAGCGCGTGGTGGCCGTATGCGAGAATGCATGCCTTTGGGCGCTTCGCAAGATCCTCTTTCAGCCACGTTTCTTGCGGTGAGCCCTCGCCACAACCTCCCAGGCCATACGCGCTGCAGTTCGTGTTCATAACCACGATGTGCCACGCACCAAGATCATAGCTATAAAAACCCTTGCCTGCGGGCCCTGCTTGCGCACCCCAATACTGGAAATAGCCCGACGCCGTGGGATCTACATACTCGTGATTTCCCA
>Ga0209701_10002105_pt1 | contig 12954 bp, 13 predicted proteins | sample CZO8metaG_4_FD_188356 | JGI IMG/M metagenome (GOLD analysis project Ga0209701, IMG submission 188356) | Vadose zone soil microbial communities from the Eel River Critical Zone Observatory, Northern California, USA - CZOApr15con2H3.8 metaG... | ecosystem: Environmental > Terrestrial > Soil >...
TCCTTCCTAAGTGGAAGGAGGGAGGCCGGACGATATATACCGTCCAGTTGAGCCCGCTTGACAAGGGCGGCGCCCTGGGCGTGGGGCGATGGTTCACGTTTTTGATATCAGCAAAGACGGATGCTTTCGCTCTGAGAGGGCACGGATGAGATGCCAGGCGCGCTGGCCGGACTCCGTGACGGCGTACCGGCCCGCGTCCGCTTTCGTGAGGAGGCCATCGACCTGCAGCTTCTGGAGGTGGAAGGAAAGCTTCGACGATGAATCGACGAAATTCTTCTTCAGGATCCCGGAATAGGCCACGGGGCCGGACGTGAAGACGAAGCCAACGACCGCCCGGCGGATCGGGTTCGCCAGGGATTCGAGCATCCCTTGCAGGCCTTCGGATGCGGGGCCCGCCTCGGCATCTCCTCCGATCTCGGACGCGAGTTCGGGGTCGGGAGATTCGAGGACCAACGTCCCGCCTTTCGAAGCGCACTTCCCGCTCATGTGGCGGACCCAGGCCCGGAGGTCCTCGCGGCCGTGCACCCGCTCGAGCAAGGACAGATCGGCCGCATAGATGACGGCGCGGTCGAGGCCCGCCAGATGCTTTTCAATCGCGGCATTGAGATGGTAGAGCTGGCTCGGAGCGAATACGTTCGGTGGGTGGCCCTCCGCCTCGATCCGGAGAACCTGGGACGCGCCCGTCGGCGGCTTCGCGCCGGGCCCGATCACGGCGAGGAGGGCCTTTCGGCCGGCGGCCTCCGAGAGGACCGACGCGATGCTGGTCTCGCTCCGGGAGGCCCCGAGCAACGCGCGGGCCTTGCGCTCTTCCTCCACGTTCTGGAGGGTCCGACGGAGGGCCTCGATCTCGTACGGCTTCTCGACGAAATCAATCGCGCCTCCCTTCATCGCCTCGACCGCCGCGTCGATCGTCCCCTCGCCGGTGATCATAACGACGGCGGTGTCGGGGCGCACGACCCGAAGACGATGGAGGACCTCGAGTCCCGTGGCCTTGGGCATGCGGAGGTCGAGGAGAGCCGCATCAAAGGATTCCCGCTCGACGATCCGGAGGGCCTCGCCGCCATCCGCGGCGGTGATCACTTCGTGCTCGTCCTCTCGCAGGAGCCCGGCCAACTCTTCCCGGAGCGTTGGATCGTCGTCCGCGACGAGGAGCTTCATGGGACCTCGTTTGAGGATTCGGGAGGATGACCTTTCGGCCCGTATAAAGGACTACCGGAGACATTCGCGGTTCCGACAACTCAGGAGGAGAGGCGCCCCCGCCCGCGGGTCCTAGGACGCTCCCGTGACGGCCCGCGTGACCTCGAAGCCGCCGTCCTCGAAGGAAAGGGCGTAGTACCCGGTCTCATGCTTCGTCGACCGCATCTTCACGACCCGGAGCCGTCGCTGGACGAAGAGGTCCGAGGTCGGATGCATCTCGAGGGTCACGATGCCGTCCGCGAGGTACGCCTCCTCCGGCGGCGCGGATCCGGAGGCACCCAGCGGCTTCTCGGAAATCAGGATCGTGAGGAGCCTCAGGTCCCGCAGCCACTCGAAGAGGAAGTAGAGTTCGGCCCGACGGTCTTCCATCTTGGCCATCGTCTCGAGGACGTCGAGCGAATCGACGACGAGGATTGAGATCGGTTCGGCCTTCATCACGTTGTTGCAGTACATCTTGAAGAGATCGAGCCAGGTGCCGCGGCCCTGGAGGTAGTTGAGATTCTTCCGGATGTTCCCCATGTCGAGGGTCGTGATGTGCTCCGAGGCGCGCGGGTCCGCCATCCCGAGGGACGCCATGTGCTCGAGGGTCAGGTCCTTGCCCTGCTCCAGCGTGAAGTAGGCGGACTTGCGGTTTTCGTGGAGCGAGTTCTGATACAGGAACGAGTAGGCGAGCGAGGACTTCATCGTCCCCGGAGCTCCGTTCAGCAAAACGACGAAGCCCTCCGGAATCCCTCCGCCGAGGAGGTCGTCCAAGCTGCGGACGTACGTCTTGATCCGTTTCCGCTCCGTGGACACGCCTCGCGGAGCCGGATGTACGTGCGCCGGAGCCTAAGCCTTTCCCTCCTGTTGTCGGACCGCATAATCTTCAAATAGACTCGGGCCGCTGGCTCGCGCGTTGCCGGACGATGTCCTCGGCGCCCTCGTCGCGACCGCGCGTGTGATCGGGGCCCTCGGGCTCCTCTTCTTCCTTCCCGGCTTCCTCCTGGTCAATGCACTTTATCCGCGGAGAGGCGAGCTGGACCGGGAGTATGACCGCCTTTATCGGATCACCCTCGGCATCGTCCTTTCCATCGCGGTCACGGTCTTCTGGTCGTTCTTCCTGAACTCCCTCGGCGTGAACGGCGCGACGGGACTCGGATACGTCGTCGGGCCGAACGTCGCCGCGGGGTTGCTCGGTCTCTCCGCGGCCTTCTTTGTCCTCGGCTGGTGGCGCGGGGCGTACCCGTGGATGGCCCGCCTGCATCCCGCCCTCGCGCGGGTCCCGAAACCGGGCCCCGGGGAGCTGCTTACGGAGGAGGGGCGGGACCACCGCATCCGCCTGAAACTCCAGGAGCTCGCCGAACAGCGGGAACGCCTGCGACGCGCGATCAAGGACGCAGAACGCCGGATGCAGATGCAATCCGCAGATGCACGGTCCCATTACGAGGAGGTCCGAGACCGGTCCCGGTCCGAGCTGATGGCCGTCGAGGCCAAGCTCCGAGAGCTGGAGGCGGAACGGGCGGCGGAGCTCTACTGAGGGTGCGGCGATGGACTACAAACTCGTGATCGCGGTGCGCTCGGACCTCGAGCTGTCCCGCGGCAAGCTCGCCGTCCAGGTCGCCCACGCCTCCGTGATGGCGGCCTTCGACGCGAAGGCCCACCACCGGAAGTGGTTCTCGGACTGGTGGGCGGAGGGGCAGAAAAAGGTCGTTGTGAAGGGCGGGACGCTCTCCGACCTCCACGCCCTCCGGACCAAGGCCCGGTCGATGGGGCTCACGACCGCTCTGGTGGAGGACGCTGGCCTGACGGAACTCCCGCCGGGAACCGTCACGTGCCTCGGGATCGGACCGGGTCCGAACCATATCGTGGACCAAGTCACGGGCGGCCTCAAGCTGATGTGAGCATGAAGGCGAAGTCCCGGTTCCTCGGGATCGACGATGCCCCGTTCCGCTTCTCGGACGAGACCGTGCCCGTGGTCGGCGTCGTCGTCCAGGCCCCTTCGTACATCGAGGGCGTCCTGACGACGCTCGTGGAGGTGGACGGCCATGACGCGACCGATCGGATCTCCGAGATGGTATCCGGATCCCGGTACCGCGAGGGCCTCGCGATGGTGCTGCTCGACGGGGTCGCGGTCGGCGGCTTCAATGTCGTCGACTTGGATCGGCTCCAGGCGGCGATCCGCCGACCTATCGTGACAGTCACGCGAGACAAGCCCGATCTCGCGGCGATCGAGCGGGCGCTCCGCCGCCGCTTCGACGACTGGGAGGATCGACTGGCACGGATGCGACGCCACGCCCTGGTGACGGTCCGGTCCCACGCAGGCACTCTGTGGGTCTCCTCCGTCGGCGCCGACCATCGTGCGGTCCAGGAAGCCCTCGCCTTGACGACCGTCCGAGGGAATCTCCCGGAGCCCCTGCGGGTCGCCCACCTCATTGCCGCGGGCATCGCCCGAGGGGAATCCAAGGGCCGCGCATGATGCGATCGTGCGACCGTCATTTGATGGCGAAACGAAGGAGGGCCGCGGTTCCCCCGAGGGCCTCGAGCTTCTGCCCGGCCTCATGATGACGGCTGACGAGAACCACGCTTCCCTTCGCGGACTCGACCGCCCGCATCAGTTCCTCGATTTCGGGATTGCGGACGACTGCATCGCTGACGAGCAAGGTCTCGACCGCTCCGGCCTGCGCGGCCTCGTCGACTTCCGCCGGACCGTACGCGACGGGCTCGTTCGTCGCGATCCGTTCCAGGAGCTTCTCCACGAGGCTCGTCTCATAGGCGACGCGATTGTCGCCGAAGACCTTCGAGCCCACCCCGGCCCGCAGGGCCTCTTGGATCCCGTGCATCCCAGCGTGCGCCGTGCCGTGGGAATGGATCTTCGAGGCGAGCTCGGGAGCGCGAGCCTTCACGAACTCGACGAAAGCCTCGCGCGTGAAGCCAGGGCCGAGGACGACGAGAGCCTCGCCGATGTCCGTCGACCGAAGCTGGACAAGGATGCCTTCGAAGAACGCCGTCTGCGTGTCCCCGGAAGGGAACATCTTTCCATGGCCCTGGGCCCGGATCGTCGCGAGCTCCCGCACGCCGTACTGGCGCAACTGGGCGATGAGGGCCTCCTCGTCGTCCAAGGAGAGAAAGGCCACCAGCGGCTTCTGCGCGGCGGCGACCGCCTCGTCAATCCGTCGGAGTTCGTGGGACTTCCAGGTCTTGATGATCGAGAGCACGTCGTCCACGCCGATGTTCAGCGTGTGGTGCCGACCGAGATCCTGTGGGCCCTCCACGATCACGCCCGTGATACGGATGCGGTCGGAGAAGGCCTGGAACTCGACCCCTTCGACGCGGATCGTGAGGGTAACGCGGACCTTCTCCCCGCGCTCCGGGCGGACCTTGTCGGATTTCACTTCCTCCCGGCGCGTCGTGGAAGCGCGCACCTGATCCCCGGGCAAGAGGAGATTATGGAGATGCCACAGGTCATCTGGGTTCTCGACGCGTAGCTTGATCTCCCCCGTCTTCGGATCACGATGGAGGACACGCATTGGCTGCGGCCATGGAGGGAGATCGTATTTCTGCATATCGCGATTGATCGGGTGTGTTAACATGTTAAGCATCTCGGACGACTTCCTGCACCCGATAGGCGAGCCGTCGACGAAGTTCTGGAGGCACTTTTACTCCTCTCAGAGAAAGGATATTATATGACTACTTACATATAAATATCCATGACCATCGAAGGATACGACGGGGATCGCGTTCTCATCTCGTATGATGTCGCCGGTTCCGAACGTTCCGTCGCCGCGAGAGTCTGCCAAATCGTCTTCGGCCGATCGAAAGACCGAGCACGACGGTCGATGGAACGGAGGGCCGAGGGTTTCATTTGGCGGCGCGGCGTGGTCTGGATCGGCCAGTCGGTCTTGGTGATGCCGCCGAAAGACGCGACTGATCTCACTGAACGATTGGAAAAAACTCGGCGACCGTGTGGCAGCGGCACCCGTTTCGATCGACCGATTATCCCTCGAGGCGTTCCGGAGAACACGCCGCGGCCATGCTTAACATGTTAAGCATCGCGACACGCCGAGCCGACGATGGAGTCCTCGCGCATGCGTGCTGCGAGTCGTTGAGCGGCTAGCGCCGGCCTACTTGATGACGCCGTGACCGATCAATCGCCACTTCCCGCCGATCCGGCGGGACACGGCGACCCGCTGGCCGAGCTCCGCGACGACTGGGATCTTCAGGGCCATGTCCGCCAGATTCTCCCGGGCCGATGTGACGACGCCGACCGTCGTGGCCGTCCCGACGGACACCATGAGCGGCTCCGAGGTCTTGATCCCCTCCACCTTCAGATCCTCGGCGACCCCGACGACCCGCTCGAGGAGGCTCACCTCGACGGACATCTTTAGGAGCATCTCCGGCAAGGTGCCTGGAGGTCCGACGACGCGACCCACGAGGCCGTCGGACTTCGTCAGGACCGGGTCCAGGTTCGTGCCGATCGCGATGAGCCCGCCCGGTCGGACTTCTTTCCGGGCCGTGCCGCCGCTCTGAAGGGACCGAATTGAGGTCGTGAGATTCTTCCATTCCGTCTTGTTGCCGACGGACACCTGGCGGCCGGGGGAGATTTCGATCGGCTCCCCGATCTTCATGCGGCCCTGCATCACGCTGCCCCCCATCACGCCGCCCACGATCTTCTCCGGGCCGATGCCCGGCTGATTCACGTCGAAGGACCTCGCGACATACATCTTCGCGGGCTTCGTTTCGTCGTGGGGCCTCGTCGGGATCACCTTCTGGATCATCATGAGGAGGACGTCCAGGTTCACATCGTGGTGGGCGCTCACGGGGACGATCGGCGAGCCCTCGGCGACGGTCCCCTTGACGAACGCCTCGATCTGGCGGTAGTTCTCCTCGGCCTGCTTCCGGTCCACGATGTCGATCTTGTTCTGGACGATCACGATCTTGTCGACGCCGATGATCCCAAGGGCCATGAGGTGCTCTTTCGTCTGCGGCTGCGGGACGTCCTCGTTCGCGGCGATCACGAGGAGCGCGCCGTCCATAATCGCGGCGCCACTGAGCATGGTCGCCATGAGCGTCTCATGGCCGGGGGAGTCGACGAAAGACACGATCCGCTGCAACTCCCCCTTGACGTTGTGGGTCTTGCAGACTTCCGTGTTCTGATAGGCCGCGGGCTCGACGTCCTTCGGGCACTTGTAGATCGCCATGTCGGCATAGCCGAGGCGGATCGAGATGCCCCGTTTGATCTCCTCACTGTGGCGGTCCGTCCGCTCGCCCGTGAGCCTCTCGGTCAGGGTGGACTTCCCGTGGTCCACATGCCCGACCACGCCGATGTTGACCTCAGGCTGGCCCGGGACCTTCATCGCGCCTGCTCCTGCCACGCGTCCTCGATCGACTTCGGCCCGCGCACCACGATCTTCAGGTTCAGCTGGAGGATGTCCGGCGACACCGTGTTCCCTCGGACCGTCTTCTTCTTCCGCATCCCCGGGCGGACGGGATGGAAGCCCACGCCGCCGCTCAGGAGGAGGCCTTTCCGGCGCGGCCCTGGCAGGTCGGACCGCATCGGGAAGCCGTCCTTGTCGCTTCCGCCGGTGATCTGGAGTTTGTAACCCGGCAATCCGACGTACAGGCCATCGAGGTCCTCCCCGAGCTTCTTGCCGATCAGGGCGTTCGCATAGTGCCCCGTGATGTCCCGTTTGTAGGACTTCCCGCTCTTGGGATCGGCGATGACCGCTTTGAACTCCGCCATGGTTTCTCCCGGTGAGAGATTCGTTCATGCGCGGCTTCAATAAAAGCATTCCGACGGGCCCTCCTCCATCCGGTGGGACGCGGTCCCCCGGCGCCTCCGAGTCGGGGGCTCGTCCCAGAATCGCTCAGCCCGCGTCCTGGAACAGACCGAGGACCCGGCCGCATTCCCGATAGAGGTCCGCGACCGTTCGGCCCTCGTCCGCCGAGACACGGCGAATGTCGCGAAAGGCTTCGGTCGCGCGGAGCAGGGAGGCGACCGCCCCCTTTGTATCGAGGTCATCATCCATCGCCTGGCGGAACGCGTTCCGCGTTGCGGCCACCACCGCCTCGACCTTCCCCCCGGTCCCCGGTCCATCGGCGGACCGAGTCCCAGCGATGACGGCGCGCATGGAATCCCATTCCGCCCGGGCGCGGTCGAAACCGGACGCGTCGTACTCCGTGTTCTCGCGGTAGTGGGCCTTCAGCAGACACAGCCGGACGACCTCGCCCGGATGGTCCTTCAACACCTCGCGGATCTTCACGAAGTTGCCGAGGCTCTTCGACATCTTCTCGCGTTCCAGCGTCAGGAATCCGTTGTGCATCCACGTCCTCGTCCACTCGATCCCCCAGGCCCCTTCGCAGATCATCGCCTCGCTCTCGTGGTGCGGGAATTTCAGGTCCATGCCCCCTCCGTGGATGTCGAGGGGCGCTCCGAGGTACTTGTAGGCCATCGCGTTGCACTCGACGTGCCATCCGGGGCGGCCCTCCCCCCAAGGGCTCGGCCAGGAAGGCTCGCCCTCCTTCGACCGCTTCCACAAGGCGAAATCGAGCGGGTCCTCCTTGCGGGAATCGGCCTGCACGGGGTCGACCACGATATCCTCGATCTTGCGATGCGAGAGGATCCCGAACGCATGCTTCGCTTTCCTCGTCCGGAAGAAGACGTCCCCCTCATCGGGGTAGGCGTACCCGCTCCGGATGAGCCGCTGGACGAGGCCGAGGATCTCGGGGATGTGCTCGGAGACCTTGGGATAATGGGTCGCGGGCTGGACGTTCAGCGCGCGCATGTCGTCCAGGAAGGCGTCGATGAAGAATTGGGCGTACTCGAGGGGCGGCTGACCCGCCTCCGCGGCCCGCCGGATGATCACCTCCTCGATATCCGTGAAGTTCTGAACGTAGAGGACCTGGTTCCCGAGGAATTCGAGGTATCGGCGCGCGATGTCGAAGGCGATGTAGGATCGAGCGTGCCCCAGGTGGCTGTAGTCGTAGGTCGTAGGACCGCACACGTACATCTTCACGATGCCGGGCACGAGGGGCGCGAACGGAGCCTTCCGTTGGGTGCGGGTGTTGTACAATCGGAGCGCCATAGCGGATGCGGACGCGGCCACAGGAGCCGCGATATTAAGGCCTTGGCCCGCGGGCCGACGTCGACGCGGATCGGGAATCGATGGGCCGCGAGCGGACGAAATCTATATGCCCCGCGTCGATGTCCAAGACCTAAATCGGGCCGATAGATCAGCGGAAGATCGCCGCCTTCGCAAGGCGGAAGCCGTGGGTTCAAATCCCACTCGGTCCACTCTTCACTTTACGCGGCCCGGGCTCGTGAGCAGGCGTAAGCGCCTCATCTCGTTGGCTCGGCAAAGAGGCCGCGTATCTACGATGACTCGCGGGCAATGACGACGCTCTTCACCCGCGGAGCTTCTCCGGGGGCACCGGGCTCGAGGTAACTCACGTAGCCTGAGCCGACGTTAAAGTGAACCACGGCGGGCTCTCGGTCTAGATCCACGATCGGCTTGCCCGATTTCCTCTTCATCCGCGTCGCCTTCGTCGACGGAACGCCCTTCGCATGCCTTAAACAATATTCACCGAATTTCAGTCTCGATAAGCGGAATGGACCCCGGCGTCGAGGAACCCCTCGGTTTCCGCCCTCTCCGCCCGGAGGGATGTTGGTTCAATCCCGGCAAACCTATAAAAGCCGCGGGGGCCCAAATATCCTATGAGGTTGTTGGAGGACCAATGATCACCGTCGGGAACATGGCTCGGGCGATCGAGAAGCGCCTGGGCGCGACGAAGGCAGAAGCACAGGCTCAGGCACGCACGGTCATGAGCTATTTCGGATTCCGAACCGAAATCATCGACAACTCGATCCTACCGGACGACCGGAAGCTGTTCTACAACCTCGCGGACGCCGGCCTCCTCCAGACGTCCTGGGAGACGGTGCCCCTCCTGGACGGACGGAACTGGCGAATCTTCTACTGGACCCTCAACGAGAGGGACATCGATCGCATCCTGGCCGCGGAAGTCCCCACGACCACGGAGCCCCTATACAGCTCGTTGCCCGACGAGGCCTGGGGCCGGTCTGCTCCGGCGCCTAGCTAAGCCGGCCAAGCTTGCTTGCCGACTAGAGGCACGAACGCACACGAGGTGCTCTCTCGGGTCTCGAGACTGCCATCCTCGCGGCGCGTGGCGATTACGAGGACCTGGGAGTGAGGAGAGGCGCCGACCGGGGCGACAATCCGGCCGCGTCTCGCGAGCTGCGGGGGCCACGAACCCGGAATCCGCGGGGCGCCTGCCGTCGCCAGGATGCAGTCATAGGGTGCTCGCCCTGGGAACCCCAGGCTTCCATCCCCGACAACGACGGTGACTTCGCTGAATCCGATCGCAGACAGGGCCCCGCGCGCGCGTTCCGCGAGCGCCGCGTGACGTTCAATCGATACGAGGTTCGACGGGCCGACGATGGCCGCGAGCAGGGCCGCATGGTAGCCGGAACCCGTACCGACCTCGAGGACACGCTGTCCCGCTACCAGCCCTGCTTCCTCCAGCATGATCGCGATCATGGACGGAGCGGAGATCGTCTGTCCGTGTCCAATCGGCAAGGGGATGTCCTGGTACGCGGCGCCTCGATCCTCCGGCCGAACGAACGTTTCCCGCGGCACTCCTAGGAAGGCAGCTCGGATCGCTGGGCTCCGGATGTAACCCGATCGGACGAGTCCCTCCACCATGCGTACGCGCTCCGCTGTCGGATCGGCCCCTCGGCCCATCGCGGGTCCCAGGCGTCGGGAGCGCCATAAGGTTTCTTCTCAGGCGGGCACGAGGAGGGCAATCAGCAGGGTCGAAAGGAACAAGGTCACGACGGTCACCGGCAGACCCGCCTTCACGAAGTCTTTCATCGACACGGACACGCCGTCCCGGGCTGCGACTTGCACGACGATCACGTTGCAGGCAGCTCCGAGGATCGTCGCGTTCCCCGCCAAGGTCGAACTCGCCGCGAGGGCGAGCCAGAGTTGCGTGGACCCCTGGGGCACAACCTCGGCGAGCAGCAGGACCGCCGGCACGTTGCTGATCAGGTTTGACAATAGGGACGAAAGTCCGACGAGCCAGACGAGCCCTCCCGACCGACCGCCCATGGCGGACGTAAAGCCGCCCTGGATCGCGGCGGAGAGCCCCGAAACGCGGACCCCTTCGAGGACGATGAACAGACCGATGAAGAAGAGGATGATGCTCCAGTCGACCTTTGCAATCATGGCTCGCGGCGTGGCCGCGGAGAAGAACGGGAGGAAAAAGAGGACGATCGAGCCGCCGACGAGCGCCACGAGGGGCAACCACTCCGGGCTCGGGGAGGCGAGAAAAGCTGCCGAGATCGCGACCGTCACGCCGAGCGTGAAGATGAGCCCGCGCTTCTGGACCTGGACGACCGGCAGCGAGGCATCCCTCGTGAGGGGCCGGGCAAGGTCCTTTCGGAACGCGAGCCAGACGCCGAGGATGGAGACCAGGAGACAGGCAATCGCGACCGGGAGGAGATACGCGGTGAAAGTGAGGAAGGGGATTCCGGATCGGATCGCGATATAGGCATTTTGGGGATTGCCCACCTCCGTGGCGACACTGCCCACGTTCGCGGCGATGGCGACCGCCACCAGGTAGGGGACCGGATTCACCTTCAACGACCGCGAGCTCCGCACGACGATCGGGGTCACGAGGAGCGCGATCGCGTCATTCAGGACGAGTGCCGACAGAGCGGCGGTGGCGACCATGAGCCCCACCAGGAACGAGGTCTGGCTCTTCGCCCGGAGGGCGATCCGTGAGGAGAGAAGGTCGAAGAACCCGCTCACCTCCAGGCCGGCCACGACGACCATCATGCCCACCAGGAGGAGGATCACATCGACGTTGATCGCGAGGATGGCCTGGGCCGGCGTGAGGACGCCGAGCAGGAGCATGAGCGCCCCGCCCAACATCGCGACCGCGGGACGTTCGATCGGGAATCGTCGGACGTTCCGCAGAGAGATCAGCACATAGGTGACGAGAAAGACCGCGGTCGCCGACACGAGGCCGACGGAAGAGGCCACGCGGTCGGCGCATGGGATGCGTTCCTATCGACTTTTGCTCGGCCCTCTCGGTTCGAGAGGTTCCCCATTACTCTTATATACCGTCACATAATTCGCCGCATTCTCCGGCCTCGATAACCGGTTTCCCGTCGGGTCGGATTGACTGGGTGAATGAGGAGTACCTCGAATGCATCTCCGAGCCCGCCGCGGAATCGAGGCACTCGCCATCCTCCTCGTGCTCTTCTTAAGCGCCTCCGTACTGCTTCCACTTACCGCGAGGGCCGCGGCCCAGGTCACTGGTGTTGTAAGTACGTGCGGGGGACCGTTGCCCTTTGTTTCCGGGGCGACCGTGACCCTCATCGACGTGAACGGAATCGTGCCGCCGGCTACGGCGTCGACGAATGGGGCCGGCGTGTATACGTTCAACCAGCCGCCGCCGGCCATCTACATGCTCGCGGGGAACCAATCCAACTACTATCCTGGCGAAAACCGGACGAACGTGCGGTTCGACGGGACTCAGACCAAGCCATTCGACCTATGCATGTTCCCGCACGGTTCCCCTCCCAAGACCCTCGCGGTGACCGTGCAGTCTGGAGGATCAAACGTTCCAGGGGCGACGGTGGCCGCGTTCCAATCGACGAACCCGACAGGTCGAATTCAACTCGTCGCCCAGGGGACCACGGGGACCACCGGGGTTGTGAACCTCACGCTCTGGCCAGCCACCTTCCAATTGCGAGTTTCGGCGCCTACGTTCCTGACCGTCGAGCAATCGGTGGACGTGAGCACGGTGTCGACCGTCACAGTGACCCTCGGGGGAACGGTCGAGCTGTTCGGCCAAGTCAAAAGCAGTACGACCGGCGCCTTCCTCAGTTCGGGCGTCGTCGCTTGGCTGTACAATCCATCCGCTCCGGCAAGCAGTATCTCGAGGCTCATCCCGGGGACGGTTAGTTCCAGCCTGTACCAGTTCGAAACGGCACGTGTGCCCAACGGTCCGTATACGTTAATCGTGGGTGCCGATGGGTACCTTTCCTTCAAGCAGAATCTCACTCTGACAGGAGCCCAGGTTCGACTCGATCCTCCTCTCCGACCGGCAACAGAGGAGCGGTACGACACGACCGTTGCCTTCGGGGCTGCGGACTGGGGCAACATCACCGTATGGCGCAACATCACCCTGAACGCCGCCAGCACGTTGCCCGGACTCGGGCCCGTGAACCTGCGGGATCTTCGCCTGCAAATCGATGCGACCCTCGGAAACGGAGACGGATTCTTGAGCCCGTCCGAATTCCCGCTCTTCTCGGCCTGGGTTTGCAACAAGGGGCCCGCATATGTGGCGACAGACGGCTTCTTTACCACGAATTCTCGATCTTACTTGAACTCGACCGCAATTCCCTGTGGAGTGACGGTCAGCACAACCCTTGGTAGCCTCGGTGGACGGGTGTGGATCAACACGACGACGCCCACACAATACAAGCTCAAAGGGGCGCCGCCCTACATCGCGACGCGCGCGAAGACCTACTTCATCAACATGACGATGGTGCCCGACTCGAACGTGTCGGCCTACAGGAATTACACGTACACGCTCATCCTCCCTAGGACGTACGAGCTCAACATGACGACCGTCGTCCCGGCCAGCGCGCCGGTGACCACGCAGAACTTCACCCGGGTCACGGTGGATCCGGGCGTCACGACGGGCACGCCTCAGATCCGCATGACGGTCTCCCAGTCCCTAACTGGCAGCGCG
>Ga0209701_10002107_pt1 | contig 12946 bp, 15 predicted proteins | sample CZO8metaG_4_FD_188356 | JGI IMG/M metagenome (GOLD analysis project Ga0209701, IMG submission 188356) | Vadose zone soil microbial communities from the Eel River Critical Zone Observatory, Northern California, USA - CZOApr15con2H3.8 metaG... | ecosystem: Environmental > Terrestrial > Soil >...
GTCGTGCTGCTGTTGGCTATTTCAGCGCACGAAGCGGCGCATGCGTGGATGTCTTATAAGTTCGGCGACGACACCGCGCGCCTGCTGGGGCGGATCACGCTCAATCCCGTCGCCCACACCGATCCGATCGGCACGTTGCTGATCCCGATCGCGAGTTTCATCTTTGCTCACATGGGCGGATTGCCCGTTGCGCTCATCGGTTGGGGAAAACCTACGCCCGTGAATCCGCTGCGTTGGCGGCAAAAAGATTTGGCCAACGTGATGGTTTCGATCGCGGGAATTTTGGCCAATTTAACGCTTGCGTCCATTGCCTTGATTCTTTTGCACCTCGCGTACTACCTCCATTTGTTGGGCGAAGGCGCAGTTTTAGCTTCAGTAGAAGAGCCCGTGGTGCTTTTTCTTTTTACCGCGCTGACCCTGAATGTCTCTCTAGCGGTCTTTAATCTCTTACCGTTTCCGCCGCTTGATGGAAGCAAGGTACTGTGGACGATTCTGCCAGACAGCATGAAACCGGCACTCGAGGCCCTGGAAAGATTTGGATTCATTATCCTGTTGCTGTTGATGCAAACGGGTTTCTTCGGCAAGATCTTTGCCCCGGTCTGGCGGGTGATTATCTACCTGCTTCCAGCCGCGGCGTTTCCGACGCTAATTAAATTGTTAGGCTCATAGTCGATGCGTAAGCGAATCTTCAGCGGCGCTCAGCCGACCGGTAACGTGCATCTGGGAAATTATCTCGGGGCGTTGCGCAACTGGGTTGCGCTGCAGAAGGAATACGAAAGTTTTTTCTGCATTGTTAACTTGCACGCGATCACAGTCGCCCAGGATCCGAAGATTCTCGCCGAAAAGACCAGGGAACTCGCGCGCATCTATCTCGCCGTCGGAATCGATCCGGAGATCTCCACTGTCTTAGTGCAATCGGATGTGCCGCAGCACGCGGAGCTGGCGTGGCTTTTGAACTGCGTCACGCGCATGTCTGAACTCGAGCGGATGACGCAATTTAAAGACAAAGCGCGCAAACAACAGGAAAATGTTGGCGTTGGCTACTTTGATTATCCGGTGCTGATGGCCGCGGACATTCTGCTTTATCAAACCGATCTGGTTCCCGTAGGCGAAGATCAGAAACAGCATCTGGAGCTGACGCGCGACATTGCGATTCGCTTCAATCGCGATTATGGCGAGACGTTTCGCGTGCCCGAAGCTTTCATTCCGAAAGTCGGCGCGCGCATCATGTCTCTGGCCGATCCCGCGAAGAAGATGTCCAAGTCCGACGAAGAAAGCGAAGCCGGCTGCATCATGCTTTTGGACGATGCGGACGCCGTGCGACGCAAATTCAAGCGCGCAGTCACTGACTCCGGTACTGAGATTCGCTTCGACGCGACGCGGCCCGCGATTACGAACCTGCTGACGATTTACCATCTGCTGACTGACAAGTCTAAGGACGAAGTCGAAAAACATTTCAGCGGCCACGGCTATGCGAAATTGAAGGAAGAACTGGCTGAGGTGACGATTGAGTTTCTGAGGCCGTTTCAGGAGCGCGTTCGCGGCATCGATGATGGTAAACTAGACCAGATTCTGAAACGCGGCGCGGCGTACGCAGAGGAAATCGCCGCAGCGACTCTGGCTAAGGCGAAAGTAAGGATGGGTTTGGTCGGAGCGAGAGATTGAAACTCCCTCTCCCTTTGGGAGAGGGCCGGGGAGAGGGACTGAGGGGATATTGCCGCCGCGCTCAGCTCCGCACTTACGCCCTCACCCGAAACCTTCTCCCAAGAGGGAGAGGGAACCAAGGCAAATGGAAGAAAACACCCAGACCGAAATAGCGGCGGAACCAGGCGCTGACGCGACGCCGGACTCTGCCCCGATGATCAATGTCACGGGCGGCCAATTCGAGATTATTCCTGACAGCGACAGCGATCAGATGAAGATCGCTTTGGGAGAATTCGAAGGCCCGCTCGACTTGCTGCTCTACCTGATTCGCCAGGAGCAGATCAATATTTATGACATTCCCATCGCGCGCATCACGGACGAATATCTGCGCTATCTGAATCTGATGCAGGGACTCGATCTGGCCCTGGCGGGCGATTTCCTGGTGATGGCCGCGCAGTTGATCGAGATGAAGTCGCGCATGCTTCTGCCGCGCGAGCCGCTGGCGGAGGAAGAAGAGCTAATCGATCCCCGCACTGAGTTGGTTGATCGCCTGCTCGAACATCAGAAGTTCAAGGCCGCCGCTGAAGTCCTCTGGTCTCGCGCCACGGTCGAGCGAGCCGTGTTTACGCGCGCCGAACTGGAGACGGACAAGACCAATCCCGAAGTCGCAGTCGGACTTTTCGACCTGCTCACGGTCTTTCAGGAAATTCTCGCCCGGCACAAAGAAGAAGTGCTGATGGAGATCGAGCGCGAAGAGGTGACGATGGCTGACATGATCGAGCGCCTGCGAAACATGGTGCGGTCGGCCGGGGAGGTGAACCTGAGAAACTTCTTTGAGCGAGCTCAATCGCGTCGCGAATTGGTGGTCGCGTTTCTTTCAGTGCTCGAGCTGGTGCGGATGGCGGAAATCTCTCTGGTTCAGCGCGAGACGTTTGGCGAAATCACCGCCCGGGCGGTCAGCCCTGCTTGAGCTGAGACGAACAACGGTTTATGAGTGAACATGCGAAAGCAGCAAAGCTAAGCGAAGACGAAGTAACTGAAGCCACGGATACTTCGGAAATCGAAGGCACCCGCGAAATCGGCGACGCCGAACTCAAGTCGATCGCCGAAGCTTTGATCTTCGTCGCCGACGAACCGCTCAGCGCCAAGACGATCGCCGACGTGCTCAAGGTTGATCTCGCCGCGGTCGAAAAAGCAATTCGCGAATTGGTTGCGGAATGCGATGCGCGCAACGGCGGTTTGCAACTCCGCGAGATTGCCGGTGGCTGGCAGATAGCCACGCGGCCTGAGCATCACGAACAAGTGCGAGCGTATTTGAAATCAAAGCCCAGCGCAAAACTTTCGCTGGCCTCGCTCGAAACCCTCGCGGTCATCGCCTACAAACAACCGGTTACCGTGCCGGAGATTCTGGAGATTCGCGGGGTGCAATCTCCGTCGGCCATCAAGACCCTGCTCGACAAGCGCCTCATCGTCGCCCGTGGAAGAAAAGAAACCGTCGGCCGGCCGATGATGTACGGTACTTCGAAAGAGTTTCTAATCCAGTTTGGTTTGAAAGACTTGACCGAACTGCCCAGCATAGAAGACTTTCAGGACTTGGCCGGAGGGGAAGGTTAGCAAAGGCGGACGTATGGTCGAAATGAAGAGCATAGAGGATCTGACGTCGCAAATAGCGCGCGACTTCAATCCAGAACGAATCATCTTGTTCGGATCGTATGCCTATGGTCAACCCGGCGCCGACTCGGATGTGGACATGCTTGTGGTTCTCCATTTCAAAGGAAAGCCCGTGCGCAAAGCCATTGAGATCCGCAACAGAGTCAATCCCGGAATTCCTGTCGATTTGATAGTTCGGACGCCCGAGCAGGTTGCGGAGCGGATCGCTAACAACGATTGGTTCATGCGCGAGATAGTTGAAAAGGGCCGGACGTTGTATGAAGCCAATCACCAGTGAATGGGTCCATAAAACAGAAGCCGACTTGGCTACGGCGCGGCGCGAAATTGAGGCGTTGGATAAACCCAATTACGACGCCGTGTGCTTTCATACTCAGCAGTGCGCGGAGAAATACCTGAAAGCGTGCTTACAAGAAGCGGAAATCTCATTCAGAAAGACCCACGACCTTGCCGAGCTGCTAGATTCAGCACTTTCAATTGACCCAAATCTGGAAGCCTTGCGGCCAGACCTGAATTCCTTAAGCGCTTTCGCCGTCGGGTATAGGTACCCAGGCGAATCGGCCGAGATCGACGAAGCGCGTGAGGCCCTTGAGCGATGCCGAAAGGTGCGCCAAACCATCCGGCAGGTACTTTCATTGCAGTGATTGGGTTTGCCTCCTAATCCGCGTCTATTCTATGGAACAACGCCTGCAAAAACTGATTGCCCTCGCGGGCCTCGCTTCGCGCCGTCATGCGGAAGAATTGATTGTCGCGGGCCTGGTCACGGTCAATGGAAAAATCGTGACCGAACTCGGCACGAAAGCCGATCCGAAAACCGATCACATCAAGGTGCGCGGGCGTCTGATCAATCCGCTGCTGGGCAAGCGCGAGAAAATCTACTTACTGCTTAACAAACCGAAAGGTTATCTGACCAGCATGGCTGATCCTGACGGGCGGCCGCTGGTGACGGAATTGATTCCGCCGTCGCTCGGCCGTCTGCATCCGGTGGGGCGTTTGGACTTCAACACAGAGGGTTTGCTGTTGCTGACCAACGACGGCGACTTTACCAATCACATTACCGCGGCGCGCAATCGCATTGAGAAAGTCTACGAAGTGAAGGTCAAGGGCGTGCCCTCCGAAAGCGGGATCGCGCGTTTGAGTCGGGGCATTAAGCTGGAGGATGGCGAAATCACCGCGCCCGCGAAAATTCGCAAGGTTGAAGAGACGCGCACGAACGCCTGGTTCCAGGTGGTTCTGCACCAGGGCCGCAATCAACAGATTCGCCGCATGTTCGACGCTATCGGGCACTCGGTCTTGAAACTACAGCGCGTCGCCATCGGATCTCTCAGCGATCCGAAACTTAAACCGGGCAGTTGCCGTTTGCTAACTGAAGGTGAAGTCAGGCGTCTGATGCGACCGAACAGCAAGCCGTCGCGATCAGGCGAGCGTCATCGCGAGCCGACCCAACCGAAGGCGAAGGTGGCGGCGCGGCCGCGGTCACGCTTTAGATGATCATTGGGTTACAATAGCGGCGGTCTAATCATATTGCGACAGGCGATTGCGGCCTGTCGTTTGAGTGTAAGGCGTCACACAGCCTGACTTTTCGGTCTGTGCCACGGAAATGGATTTCGAACTCAACGACGAACAGCGTCAAATGAAGATGAGCGTGCGCGAATTCGCTGAGAGCGAGATCGGGCCGCATGTGATGGAATGGGACGAAGCTCAGCACTTTCCGATCGAGCTGAAACCAAAGCTGGCCGCACTCGGATTGATGGGAGTGCTTTTTCCCGAAGAGTACGGCGGCGCTGGGTTGGGGTATGTCGAGTACGCGACGGTGATCGAGGAACTGTCGCGCGTCGATGGTTCAGTGGGAATCTCGGTCGCGGCCCACACGTCGCTCTGTTCGAATCACATTTACCAGTTCGGCACTGAAGCACAAAAACAAAAATACCTCGCGCCGCTGGCCGCGGGCGAGCATCTCGGCGCCTGGGGGTTGACTGAGCCCGGCTCGGGCTCTGATGCGTCCAGCACGCGCACGACGGCGGTGCGCAAAGACGGCGGCTGGCTGGTAAACGGCTCAAAGAATTTCATTACGCACGCGATTGCGGGCGACACCTGCGTCGCCTTTGCTTCGACCGATCGGACGAAGCTCAGTAAAGGAATCACCGGGTTCATTTTCGAAAAGGGAATGAAGGGTTTTTCGCCGTCAAAGAAGGAAAACAAACTCGGCTTGCGCGCGTCTGAGACGGCGAGCGTAGTATTTGAAGATTGCTTTATTTCCGATCAAAACCGGCTCGGCGAAGAAGGGCAGGGGTTCCGTAACGCGATGGAGGTTCTTGACGGCGGCCGGATTTCGATTGCCGCGCTGGCGGTGGGAATCGCCCAGGGCGCCTTCGAATCGGCCGTCCGCTATTCCGGCGAACGGCAACAGTTCGGGAAACCCATTCGCGAGTTTCAGGCGATTCAGTTCAAGCTCGCCGACATGGCCACGCAAATCGCCGCCGCGCGGCTCCTGATGTATCGCGCCGCTTCGCTGAAGGACCAGGGCCAGCGGACAACGAAGGAATCTTCGATGGCGAAACTGTTCGCGTCAGAGATGGGCGTGCGTGTCTGTGAAGAAGCGATCCAGATTCATGGCGGCTATGGTTACACGAAAGACTATCCGGCCGAAAAATATTGGCGCGATTCAAAGCTGTGCACGATTGGCGAAGGCACCTCCGAGATTCAGCGGATAATCATCGCGCGTGAAATTCTGAAAAGTAGCTAATGGGTGAAGACTCGGTCATCGATCGAATTACAGCGGGCGACCTGAACGCCGTTGCGCGCGCGATTTCGAAAGTAGAAGACGGCGCCGCGGACGCCGCGGAGCTAATGAGAAAGGTTTTTCCGCGCACCGGCCGGGCATTGATAATCGGCATCACGGGCGCGCCGGGGGCAGGGAAGTCTTCGCTGGTGGACAAACTCGCGGCGATCTATCGCAAGCGAGGCGAGCGCGTCGGCATCATCGCGGTGGATCCGTCGAGCCCGTTCTCCGGCGGCGCGATCCTCGGCGATCGCATTCGAATGCAGGCGCTCTCTCTGGACAAAGGCGTCTTCATCCGTTCGATGGCCACGCGCGGAAATCTCGGCGGACTGGCGCGGGCGACGGTCGACGCGGTAGCGATCCTCGACGCGGCGGGCTACGCTAAGATTATCATCGAAACAGTCGGTGTGGGGCAGGACGAAGTTGAAATCGTCAAGACCGCAGATGTTTGCGTGGTCGTGCTGGTGCCCGGAATGGGCGACGACGTGCAGGCGATGAAGGCCGGGATCATGGAAATCGGCGACATCTTTGCGATTAATAAAGCGGATCGCGAAGGTGTCTTACGGACTGAGAAAGAAGTCGAGGCGTTGTTGTCTCTCTCAATGCGCGAAGATGGATGGCAACCCCCAATCGTCAAGACCATCGCGATTGAAAACAAAGGCATCGAACTGCTGGCGTCGGCCATCGATCAATGTCGCGAGTCACAACAGAAGACCGACGCGACCGGCGCGCGCCGGCAGGCAATTGCGCGTTGGCGAATCCTGGAGTTGTTGAGCGAGCGTTTGCTGGCGCAAGCGTTGAATGGAAACTCAGCGTCGGAGAAACTCGACGCCCTCGCGGCGGAGGTTGCGAGCAAGAAGCGCGATCCGTATTCGGCGGTGGAAGAGATGATTCATGGAAAGTAGGGGCAGGGCTTGTCCCTGCCCGCGCGCAAATTTCGTAAAATTCCGGGCGGGGACGAGCCCCGCCCCTACAAGATGAAGATCGATCACATCGGCATCGCGACAAATGGCATTGATGACGCAGCGAAGTGGTGGCGTGAAGCTCTCGGCGTGGATTTCAGCGAGACTGAAGAGGTCGCGGAGCAAAAGGTACGCGTCGCGAAGCTGTCGCTGGGCGAATCCTGCATCGAGTTGCTTGAACCGATTTCGGCGGACTCGCCCATCTCGAAATTTCTCGACAAACGCGGCCCGGGAATTCATCATATCGCGGTACGGGTGGACGATATTCGCGCCGAGCTCGCGAAGATGAAAGCAAAAGGCGCGCGGCTGATTGACGAACAGCCAAGGGCGGGCGCGGGCGGTTGCCTTGTGGCCTTTGTTCATCCATCATCGACGGGCGGCGTGCTGCTCGAATTGGTGCAGAAGATATAGTTTGGCTAAGGGCGCTCAGAGTACCAACTTTAGTTGGGGATTCGCCATCGACACGTTGAGAATAAGACCCAACTAAAGTTGGTACTCTATACGCACCTTTTGAAAGGAAGACCTATCTTGAATTCAACAACCAAAGCGTGGATTGCTGCCGGAGTGGGCATTGTTTTCTCGATTTTTCTAATCGTTTGGCAAGTGTACGCCAGCCGCCCGATGGCGATTAATCTTTCGGCCGATGACATGACCCAGATCGCTTCCGATCAGGCGCCGCAGACGCGCCAGCGTTTGGCTACGGACGACGCCGCGCGCAAGGACTTTGCGAAAAACGTGCGCGAGCTGCTCGCGGTTGCCGAAGAAGCGCGGGCCAACACCAACCCGGTAAAGGTTCAGAATCCCGATGGTAGCTGGGTTGTTAAAGAGCCAATCCGAAACCGTCCCGACATCAAGCGTCAGCTCGAGTTAGTGCGCGCGCTCGTAATCGGTCAGAACTACCAGTTATCGCAGCGCGATGCGCCAGGAGCCGCGCCGATATCCGACGCCGAAATCGACGCCTTATTCAAAGAGCCCGGACAGGAAGAGCGCTTCAAGCTATTTCTGCAGGATGCGCAAGCGCACAATCCACAGATGGCCGGACAGCAAATTCCCGACGAACAGATGAAGGAAATCAAGCATCAGTTGGGACAGGCGTTGGTTGGTGAACGACGCGGGATCGCCGCCGGCATCGATAAGAAGCGCAGCGTTGAGTTGCAAATCATGTTGGAGCAGGCGCGGCTCCTGGCGTCGACCTACGCGCAGGAAACTTTGATTCCAAACACCAAGGCGACCGAGCCTGAGATCGACGCTTACATTGCCAAGCATCCAGAGCTGGACGACAAACAGAATCGCGCGAAGGCCGAGGACGTTTTGAAGCGCGCGCGCGCCGGCGAGGATTTCGCCGCGCTGGCCAAAGAATTTTCCACCGATCCCGGAAGCAAGGACAAAGGCGGCGACCTCGGCTGGTTCAGTCGTGGACAGATGGTGGCTGAATTCGACAAGGCGGCTTTCGCGCTCCAGCCCGGACAAATCAGTGACCTCGTCGAGAGCCAGTTTGGCTTTCACATCATCAAGGTGGAGGAGAAGCGCACGGAGACAAAAGATGGCAAGCCCGAGGAACAAGTTCATGCGCGGCATATTCTGATCGCGGCCGGCGCGACGAATCCGTTCGGTCCGCCGAAGTCTCCGCGCGACACAGCGCGCGACGCCGTCGAGCAGGATAAGGAAAAGAAGATGCTCGAGGAGATCGTCAAGCGTCAGGGCTCGCACATTGCGATTGCCGAGAATTTTTCCGTCCCTTCTCCGCCACCCCAGCAGCAGATGCCGCAGGGCTTCCCGCCGGGTGGTCCGCAACCGCCGACCGCAGCTCCGGGTTCCAAGGCTCCACCCAAGGGTGGCAAGCGATAGGCGAGCGCAAAGCCAATGCAGTTCGGTGATTATCGGGTCGAGATTATTCCTGACACTGAATTTCGTCTCGACGGTGGCGCGATGTTCGGCGTGGTGCCGCGCAACCTCTGGTCGCGGGCGTGTCCGCCGGACGAACAGAATCGCATTCGCATGAACATGAACTGCGTGTTCGTCGAAGCAGGCGCGGAGAAGATTCTGATCGAGACCGGGATCGGCGAGAAGTGGCCGGCTAAACATACCGCGATGTATGGCATCACGCGCGAGCGGCCGCTTGGGGAATCGCTGCGCGCGATCGCCGGAGTTGGGGCGGATGAAATAACGATCGTCATTAATACTCATCTGCATTTCGACCATGCCGGCGGAAACACGGAGCTTGATGCCAGTGGCCAGGCCGTTCCGGCTTTTCCGAATGCGCGATATTTTGTTTCGCACGCGGAGTTCGAACACGCCGAGCATCCCAGCGAACGTGATCGCGCGAGTTATTTGCCGGACAACTGGCAGCCGCTGCACGTCGGCGGACAGCTCGAGTTAAAAGAAGCAAACTATGAAGTAGTGCCCGGGCTGCGGATGGAAAACCATCCCGGCCACAATCGATCGATGCAATGCTGGCGTTTGGAGCGCGAAGGCCGGACGCTGTTTGGATTTGCCGATCTGGTGCCGATGCGCGCACACGTGCCGTTTTCGTGGATCATGGGCTACGATCTCTATCCGGTGGAAACGCTCGAGGCAAAAAAGAACTTGTTGCCGCAGGCGGCCCGTGAGAATTGGACGTGCTTGTTTTATCACGATCCGGATGAGCCGCTGGCGCGGATTGTCGAAACGGAAGGCAAGTTGCAGGTAAGGCAACTTGGAGAAACGAAAGGAGCCTGAAATGTCGGCCAGAAGACTATTGTTTCTCGTTATAGTCTGCGCGATGGCGATCAGCGTTACGACGAGTTTCGCGCAAAATCGCGGCCCTTCTACTTCGGAAGAGCGGAAGCGGGCTGTGGAAATCGCGACGTTGCTTGAGAACGATCCATTCAACAAGGACGCAAAGACGCTAACCTCGGAGTTGGTATTCTTCCTTGTTCAGGTGCCGGATATTCACGTTCATCTCTGTAGCGACGTGCTTGGCGACTACAAGAAAATAAAGGGCGAGTACTCGCCCACAATCGTGTCACAGTTGACGTTCTCTCAAGGCAGGTTTGTCATCGAACACCCGGAACAGGCGGACGATAGATACCTGGAATCTCTGGCGGGCGTTGAAGGTGTGCTGCGAACTTATCAAAACATCAAGCGCGCCAAGCCGAAGGTCAAGATCGCCGGGCTCGAGGAGTTGCTCGCGAAACAGCAGTCAGGGCAATTGGGCGAGTTTGTTAAGACGGCACTGACAGGTTGTACGGCGAAGCAATAAAGGAAGAGGAAGCGGACGAATAATGACAGCGGCAAAAATCGGCATCATTGGCGGCAGCGGACTTTATCAGATGCCGGAGTTGACGGAGATCGACGAGATCGAGATTCAGACTCCGTTCGGTAGTCCGTCCGATAAGTTCATCCTCGGCACGCTTGAAGGCGAGCGCGTCGCCTTCTTGCCGCGGCATGGGCGCGGGCATCGCTTCACGCCGACCGAGGTCCCTTTTCGCGCGAATATCTATGGCATGAAGCTTTTGGGTGTCGAGCGGATCCTATCGGCTTCTGCGGTCGGTTCTTTGCAGGAAAAGTACGCGCCGCTCGACATGGTGATTCCGGATCAGTTTTTCGACCGCACGCGCGCCAGAGCGCGAGAGTCAACTTTCTTCGGCGAAGGGATCGTCGCGCACGTCGCGTTTGCGCATCCGGTCTGCGGCGATCTCGGTAATGTGCTCGAAGCATCCTGCAAAGCGGCCGGGGTCAAGGCGCATCGCGGCGGCACTTACATTTGCATGGAAGGGCCCGCGTTCTCGACCGTGGCTGAATCGAATGTCTATCGCTCCTGGGGAATGGACGTGATCGGGATGACGAATTTGCAGGAAGCCAAGCTCGCGCGCGAAGCTGAGATTTGCTATGCGACGCTTGCGTTAGTAACAGATTACGACTGCTGGCATCCCGGCCACGACGCCGTGACGGTGGAAACGGTCATCGAATACTTGAACAAGAATGTGCGTAATGCACAGATAATCATGCGCGAGACTGTAAAGAGTTTGAGCGGACGTGCGCGCGAGTGCAAATGCGGCTCGGCTTTGAAGAATGCGATTTTTACCTCGCCCGATTTGTGGCCGGAAGCAACCGCGCGTAAGCTCGATGCCATCATTGGAAAGTACAAGAAATAGGTTCCAGTCCCAGGTTTGCGGTTTGAGGTGAAGAAATGAAGAAGAGGTGTTTGGTACTGGCTGTTTTCGCGATTGCGCTTCTGTCGGCCGCGCCGCTGGCGCGGGCGCAAGGCAGCGCCAGGCAGGGGCCGCAGGTCGTGCGCGATCCCGATCTCGAGAAAGACTCGCTGCACAATCTGGAAGTAGCACGGCACTATTTCAAGCTGAAGAAAGCCTACGTCGCCGCCTTGCAGCGCTGCGAAGAAATCATCGCGGGCAATCCGGTCTTCTCGAAGATCGATGAAGTGCTGTTCCTGGCCGGCGAGAGCAGCGCTAACCTTGCGGACAGCAAGGGCAAGCAGAGCCCGTCGAGCTACGTGATTAGCGAAGGTTCTACCAAACGAACCTTGAAGCCAGAGGAATTCCGTGAACTCGCCCGCGGTTACCTGTCACAGTTAGTGAACGACTATCCGGATAGTAAGTTTAAGGGTGACGCGCTCGAAGATCTGAAGACTCTCGGCGGGCCGAAGCCGAAGGAGAGTAAGCCGTAAGCAGTGAGCAGTGGGCGGTGAGCAGTAAGACTGAGAATCCAGACTCAAATTCCAAATTCGAGATTCGAAATTCCAAATTCGAAGCATGTCATTACTCGCTGTAGGTTCAGTCGCTTTTGATGCGGTCGAAACGCCGTTCGGAAAGCGCGATCGCATGCTCGGAGGGTCCGCGTCGCATTTCTCGATCGCCGCCAGCTTTTTCACGGATGTGCGCGTCGTCGCCGTCGTTGGCGGCGACTTTGGTCAGGCCGAACTGGACGTGTTTGCTCGCCACAACGTCGACACGACCGACCTCGAAGTGATTCCCGACGGGAAGACTTTTCAATGGCACGGCCGTTATGAATACGACCTGAATGTCGCCCACACGCTGGAGACCCAGCTAAATGTCTTCGCTGGTTTCGAGCCGAAGGTTTCCGAAAACTCAAAGAAGTCGCGGCTGGTCTTTCTCGGAAACATTCAGCCTGAATTACAGCGCGGCGTGCGTGAGCAGATTCCGGAAGCCGAGCTGGTGGCGCTCGACACAATGAATCTGTGGATCGAGACCACGCGCGAATCGTTGCAGAAAACAATCGAGGTTGTCGATCTGGTGATCATCAACGACGCGGAAGCGCGGCAATTGGCGAGTGAGCCTAACTTGATCAAGGCAGCGCGCAAAATTCTTTCCTGGGGCCCCAGTACCTTAATCGTGAAGCGTGGCGAGTACGGCGCGGCGATGTTCACCAAAGGGGGCTACTTTGCGATTCCGGCTTATCCACTCGAAGCTGTTTTCGATCCGACCGGCGCGGGCGATACTTTTGCCGGCGGTTTGATGGGATATTTGGCGAGCCAGGAAAAGCTGGATGAGGCCGCGCTGCGCCGAGCGATAATCTTCGGTTCGGTGATGGCGTCTTTCAACGTCGAGGAATTCGGCACCGAACGGGTGCAGCGCCTGACGCACGATGAAATCAATCATCGCTTTCGTGACTTCAAGCAGTTTACGAATTTTGAGGAGATTCCGTTTCAGAAGGCAGTGACAAGTGCTCAGTGACGAGTGACAAGTGAAGCCAGAGCGCCTATCTTGTCACTTGTCACGTATTACTTGTCACTGGGTTCTTATGTTCTGTCCAATCTGCGAAGCTGAATACGAGCCTGGCATAACGCGTTGTCACGACGACGGCGCGGATTTGGTTGAGCGGCTGGCAGTGGAAGCCGGTGCTAGCGATACTAGCGAGGCGCGCTTTGTGC
>Ga0209701_10002115_pt1 | contig 12926 bp, 10 predicted proteins | sample CZO8metaG_4_FD_188356 | JGI IMG/M metagenome (GOLD analysis project Ga0209701, IMG submission 188356) | Vadose zone soil microbial communities from the Eel River Critical Zone Observatory, Northern California, USA - CZOApr15con2H3.8 metaG... | ecosystem: Environmental > Terrestrial > Soil >...
CTCCCCGCTCTGCCTTGTAGGCTACGTGCGATGGGACGCACGGTCTGATCGAGTTCCTCCTCTCCAGACAATCATTTTCAGCAGCTTTACAGGTCGCACGAAGGGTTGCCGACCATCCCCCCGGAACCGTCACCTGGGTTTGCCGCCTAACACCAAAGTGCGCTCTCAGGCGCGGTTGCCCTGAAAAACGTAAGACATCACATCCTCAGTAGAGGCAAGCCATGAATGGCTTGGAAATACAGAAGTGCAATGAGCAGGGCATACGCGCCAGAAAGAGCAAGGACATAAGCGGTTTTCTGACTGATCGTCCAACTTCTCTGCCTGCTGATTAGGAAAGCAATTATTGGCAATACCTGCAGGGCGTGCAGACCTAGAAAATGCGCCGCTCGCAAGTCTCCGCCTTTTGTACTCCAATTCACGATGGGAAGTCCTGGACCTCCATCCTTGACGCCCACCGAATGCGATCCGTGGGCGATCATGATGCCTCCAATGCCAGAAGCCGCAAGAAAAATAACCAGCCCTGACCGAATACCGCAAAGGTAGGGACTCGATACGTCGTATCTTCCTGTCAAGAAACAGATCAGCAGTATGAGAGCTAAAACACTGTTGAGCGCGATCATACTGCCCATGATGGAGAAGATTGCAGCATCAAATGGAGTGTTCACGTTGTAGTGCGAAGTCGTTCCCCGGGCTGCTTGTGCCGTAATGCAGGCGATTTCGGTCAGCATGGAAATCGCAATTCCCCAACTGATAGTTCTCTTTGCCCAACTCGGCAGGCGCAGGTATTCCAGCAACCATGCGACTGTCCAAACGTAGATCGCGATGGACATCGCAAACTTGATGGGCTTAATCCAGACATTAATACCCATCACGAGCCGCGAGTCGAAAGAGAAAATCACGAGCACGCCAGCCAGCAATGCAAGCTGAATCCAGCCGGTTATGGCAAGGACTCTACTGCGGCGATAGAGCTCACGGAGGAACTGACCTAGTCTGTTGAAACGAGGACTCGCAGGTGTAGCGGGTGTGGTCATTTTTTTCGATCCCGTACGCTAATGGACAGAAGCCTGACGATACCCTCGATCCATATCAAGGAACAATTGTTTCGTTACCACAGAACGAATGGCCCAAAACACAAGTAGACCGATGGGGCCAAATAGAAATGTGAGAAGCAAACAGGGAACAACTAGAAAGTGGGAAATCCCAAGGCGCTGAGCCTGCCGTGCCTGCCACGCGCCCAGAAATAAGTCGAAAGCCAAGTAGTGTATCCATCCGGCGAGCAAGAGCCAGGAATTCTGAAAAAGCTGCGTCACCTGTCCGAGTGTGCCAAAGCCGCCGGGGGATTTTGCGAAGTAAACCACAATCAGAACGAGATAGACAATCGCGAGTGTGAGAGGAATGATCACCGACGCAATGCGTTGTGACCATCGCCACCGTGGAGCGAACACGAGCAGAGCCCATCCGGCCATTGCCAGTTTGCCGGATACATTAAATAGAGTCTCTGGGTGCATCGTAGACCCCCAACCCTGGCCAGTAGTCTAACCGAAACAATCCTCGGTTATTGCCGACCACCTTTGTACGAATCGTCGGAAGTCAGGAATGTCCACGTCTATGGTTTGACGACTTTACCCCACAAATGAGACGCAGCCCCAGTTACGGGCAACCCTGAAGTAATCCCAAGGTAAGCTTTGCCGACCATCCACGAAAAGGCGAACCCGTGCGGAAGGGTGTTCCCAAGCCACGGACGCTCCAGCATCAATGCTTATCCACTACCCCATGCGCGTTTAACTTCTCCAGCCACTTGACCACGATCGTCTGCAAGGCAATCCGATGATCCGAGAAGCTGTGGTCGGTCGACACCGCTTCATGATCGAGTGCAATCGCGCCCTTCTCTCGTAATGCTGCGGCTAGCGCCTCCATATCCGCATGATTCTGATCGTCGGCTTCCACGAGCAACACCGGGCGCCCACGAAGGGCGTCTGCCCAGTGTACGTAGTCCCACTCTTTCGCGTGCCGCTCCGCCTCCGAGAAAAGTCCCGGCGCCGTAGCTCCTCGTATCGGGTGCAATTGGGCTTCCCAGCGCTTCAACCGCTCCTCTTTCTCCTTTGGATCGGTGTTGATTTTGCCCAAATTCACAGCCGCGATGATCCCCACCGCCTCAACGTCTGGATCATGGCTGGCTTCGTATCCCGACAGGAATCCACCGAAGCTATGCCCTATCACCACCACCCTTTCACGGTCCATGCGATACTTCGCGGCAGTCGCTGGATCGCGGAGGAAGCGGACTGCTTCGGCCGTATCCTCGATTGCTGACGACAGTGAGAACTGGCCCGCCGTGCCCCATGTACCTCGATAATGGAAAAGCAGCACATTCCAGCCCGCGCGCCGGATCGCCTGCGCCAGATCTCCATTGTGCTCATAACCAGGCAAACCGTGCAGCAGCAGCACCGTCCCGTGCGGCCCAGCCCCGCCGGCCAGGTACAGCGTCGCATCCATGTCCACGCCGTGACTTGGGACCGTGATTCCAGTGACCCCGGGTGGGAATTTCGGGTCCACCGGCGGATCGGCCACCACGGCAGCTGGCGCCTGTGCGTGCACAGGCTGCGCACTTACCCCTGCCAGGCCGACGACTGCGAACACGATGATACTGCTCCTCATCGCCTCACCTCCTTAAAATGATGGTCTGCTGGCTACTCGCTTTTACCCTGCGGGATTATAGATTGCATCAGCTTGGTTCAGACATGGTCCGCTCGACCATAATTATCGGACAACGGAGGTGCGGAAGTAATCCAATTACTTCCGACTTGCTGACGATAGACCCAGAATGCGCCGTTGCGACGGCACTTCTACGTGTAACGCGTTCGCCGGGCCCCATCCAGGATCACGTGTAGGCCGAGATGCAATTGCAACAGGAATCGGGCCGATTTCTGAGGGCGCGCTCTTTCTCAGCGGAACACTTCTGTCTGTCAGATGTTTCCGCTAGCCTTTGACCTTGTGAACCCGCTGTTGGGTGGCAGCACCAAACTGCGAAGCATTTTGTGCTTCCCTTATGCATTGACAGGAGTCTAAGCTATGGCCCTGTCATTTATCGACAGGAGAGCTCCGATGGCCAAGCCGACCGACTTAGTGCAAGGCACCTTGGACCTGCTGATACTCAAGACGCTGGCTGTGCAACCCATGCACGGCTGGGGCATTGCCCAACGCATCCGTCAAGTTTCCAAGGATGTCCTGCAGGTCAATCAAGGCGCCCTTTATCCCGCGCTGCATCGTCTCGAACAACAGGGCTGGATTCGCGCCAAATGGGGAGAATCGGAAAACAATCGCCGCGCCAAGTTCTATTCACTCACGCCAGACGGCGCTAAGTATCTGCGCCAAGAGCAAGCGCAATGGAAGCGACTTTCTATGGCTATTGAGCTGGTGCTGGAGACACCATAAGGAGCGATGCCATGCGTTGGTATTACAAATTGCCGCTTCGCCTGCGGTCGATTTTTCATAAGAACCGGGCTGATCTGGACCTCAGCGAGGAACTCCAGTTTCATTTGCAAAACCAAATTGACGAATATGTCGCGCAGGGAATGAATCCGAAAGAAGCTCGGCACGCGGCGCTACGCTCGCTGGGCGGTATCGAGCAAGCGAAGGAGGAATGCCGCGACGCGCGCAAGGTGAACTTAATCGAAAATTTCCTGCAAGACGTTCGCTTCGGTCTGCGCATGCTCCGCCGCAGCCCGGGATTTTCGCTGCTGGCGATTTTGTGCCTTACGCTGGGCATCGGCGCCAATGCCGCTGTCTTCAGTTGGATCGAAGGAATTCTCTTCCGCCCCTACCCGCTCGTCGCGCATCAGGAGCGCCTGGTCGCCATCGGCGGCACCTCACGCGACGAACCCGGGGGCACCCCGCTCTCCTGGCCCGATTTCCAGGACCTCCAGCGAAGCTGCACCCTCTGCGAGACGCTCTTCGTCAGCAAAATCACCGGCACCACGCTCAGCATCGGCGATCGTGCCGAGCGCACCACCGGCAGCATCGTCTCCGCCAATTACTTCGACGCCATCGGCGTTCCACCCATGCTCGGCCGCGGCTTCTTGCCCGACGAAGATACCGGACAGAGCGCGCATCCCGTTGCGGTGATCAGCTATCAGCTTTGGCAAGGGCGCTTCCGTGGCGATCCGCAAATCGTCGGCAAGACGCAGCGCCTCAACGGGATCATACACACCATCGTCGGCGTCGCCCCCGAAGGCTTTTACGGCACCTTCGTTGGTTGGGGCATGAACTTCTGGGTGACCGCCTCCATGGAGGACGTCTTCGAGTCCGGCAGCTACAAGCTCGAAGATCGCGGCGCGCGCTGGATCGAAGCCTACGCGCGCCTCAAGCCCGGCGTCACCTTCGCCCAGGCTCAGCAGGAATTCGCTGCAATCTCCGGCCGCCTCGAGGCCGAGTATCCCGCCACCAATCGCGGCCGCGCCATTCGATTCTGGCCCTTGTGGCAAACGCCCTTCAACAACGCCGGAACCCTGCTGCCCACTCTGGAAATCATGCTCGCTGTCGTCGCCTTCGTCCTTCTCATCGCCTGCGCTAACGTCGGCAATTTGCTCCTAGTGCGCTCCTTCGCGCGGCGTCACGAAATGAGCGTGCGTCTAGCCGTCGGCGCCGGTCGCGCGCGCCTCTGGAAGCAGCTCCTGACCGAAGGTCTCGTGCTCTCCCTGTTCGGATCCGCCGGCGGCCTCTTGGTCGCCTACTGGTGCCGCCACGCGCTGGTCCTGCTCTTCCCTGCGCGCGGCGGCGTGCAAATGTATCTCCCCGGCGAAATCGATTGGCGCGTGCTCGCGCTTGGCACCGCCGTCTGCCTCGCCACTACGCTGCTCATGAGCCTCGTCCCCGCCCTGCAGGCCGGCAAGATCGACCTTGCGCAGTCTATGAAAATGGAATCGGCCGGCGTGGTCGGCGGTCGCGGCCGAGCCTGGGTGCGCTCAGGACTGGTGCTGGTGCAAGTGTCGCTCAGCTTTGTTTTGCTGGTCGGCGCCGGCCTGCTGATGCAGAGCCTGCTCAAGGTCCGCACCGCTAGCCCCGGCTTTAACACTCGCGGCGTGCAGGACACTGCCGTCGACCTGGTCTCCGCCGGCTACACTCCCGCGCGTGCGCAGACCTTTCAGGACGCGCTGCTCGAGCGCGTCCGCGCCCTTCCCGGCGTGGAGTCCGCCGCCTTCGCAAAAATGACTCCGCTCAGCTACGTCAGCTCTGCCACCGCGCCCATCGTCGTCGATGGCTACAACCCGCCGCCGGAAGAGTCGCCTACCGTGGACTACAACGAGGTCGGCGACGACTACTTCGTCACCATGGGCATTCCGTTGCTGGCCGGGCGCGAATTCACGCGCGCCGATAACGAGAAGGCCGCGCTCGTCGCCGTCGTCAACGAAACCATGGCCCAGCGCTACTGGAACGGCCGCAACCCGCTCGGCGAACGCCTCCAGCTCAAGGGACGCTGGATGCAAGTCGTCGGCATCGCCAAAGACTCGAAGTATTCTAGCGTCCGCGAGAAGCCGACGCCATTTTTCTTCGTATCGCTGCGGCAAAATTCCCTTCGCGGCAGCGTGCTGAACATCCGCACGCCGCTCGCTCCGCAAACCATGGCTACGGCCATCGCGCGCGAAGTGCACGCGCTCGACGCCAATCTCGCCCCCTACGAAGTCATCACCATGCAGGAGCAGCTCGACCGCTCGACGTCGCCGCAGATGGTGGCCGTCACGTTGGTGGGCATTCTCGGCGGGCTCGCGCTGTTTCTCGCCGCTATCGGGCTGTACGGCGTGATGTCGTACGCCGTCTCGCAGAGCACGCGTGAGCTCGGCCTGCGCATGGCCCTCGGCGCTAGCGCGTCGAACTTGCTGCGCCTGGTGTTGTCGCGCGGCTTGGCACTCACTGGCGCCGGCGTGCTGCTCGGCGCGGCAACCGCGCTGCTGCTCACGCGCCTGCTCGGCAACCTGCTGTACAAGGTCAGCCCCCGCGATCCTGTCGCCTTCGGCTGCGCATTTGCGGTTATGGCATTGGTCTCCGTCGCCGCCTGCTTGCTCCCTGCTTGGCGCGCAGCGCGAACGGATCCCATGCGCGCCCTGCGGACGGAATGATCTCTCGATCGACTACTTCTTAGGAGGCTATTTCGGCGTCTGCTGCAACGGTGCGGAATCCCGCGCAGCAGCTACAGTTTCGGTGTCCGATCCCGGACGGAAAAGCTTACTAGCTTTTCCTATCAATTTCATTTTGGTACCGCAAACGTCCAAGTGTCCACAAACGCGGTCGTTCCCGACGGCCGGCGATTCGGAAGTAATTCCAGTTGGGCACCGTGCGGATAAGTCCCGGGAAGTTCTGCCGGAGTTTCTGGTTCATACAACCACCCCGCAGGGGTGGCCAAGGCTATAAAGGTAGAAGTCAAGAAAAAAACCTCCCCTGCGGCTGGAATTTTTCTTGCTTCCCAGCCCACTCGATCGAACGAGATCTGTTCTGACCTGCATCGCCATGTGCTCGGTTGCTGCGCGTTGTGGGGGGCAGCGGTTTGGGTTTTCTCTACCGGCGGTTTTCATCGCTTGTTTGCAACGAGGCCTGTCGGCTTCCCCGTCATCCTCCGGGAATAGAGAGCGAGCGTCAATGGGGCCCAACCTCCCAAGGTCGCGTGGCCGAAGTTTAACACCTTTCGTGTACAGTTCTGGCGTGTGATCTCTTCGTCCGAGGTTCCGAGAACAATAGGTTCTAGATCGTCACTTTGTCCGGACGACCACGGTCTGCGAAGCTTAGTTTTGCGTGGCTGACTCCTGAATCGTCGCCGATTCGGAAATTGCTATCTCCACAACAAAGCATGTGGCAGGATTCCCTAGGAGCATCCATGGCAACCGCAGCAACTCCCGCATCACCCACAACCGGCGGCATCGACTGGCGGCAGGAGTGGCACGAATTCGACGGCGCAACTTACCTCAATCTCGCTGGCCAGAGCCCCGTCCCGAAATCCGCCATTCGCGCTATCCAATCCGCCATCGAATGGAAAAAATTCCCCCACCACATTCCGGATACCGCGTACTTCGATCTGCCCAATAAAGTTCGTGCCTCGATCGCTAAACTCATCGGCGGCCAACCCGACGAAGTCGCGCTCACTGCCGGCGCCAGCACCGGCATGCTCGCCGTCGCTTACGGTCTCACCTGGAAACCCGGCGACGAAGTCCTAACTGCGGTCTCCGAATTTCCTCTGCAATACACCACCTGGAAACCGATGGAACAGCGCGAAAACATTGCCTTGAAAATCATCTCGCCGCGAGATCGTTTCCTCACTGCCGACGATTTTATCGCCGCCCTCACTCCACAAACTCGCCTGGTCTCGGTAAGTTTGGTGCGATTTGACAATGGCGTACTCCTCGACGCCGCTCGCCTCGCTGCTGCCTGCCGCGCGCAAGGCGCTCTGCTTCTGCTCGATGTCAGCCAATGCTGTGGTGCAATTCCGCTCGACGTAAATCAACTCGGCGCGGATTTCATGGTAAGCGCCGGATACAAATGGTTGCTCGGGCCGTTCGGCAGCGGATTTTTCTGGGCCAAATCCGAGCACGTCTCTAAAATGCGGCCCGGTCCTTTTTACTGGATGGCTGCCGAAGGCGCGGAAAATTTCGCTGCGCTCAACTTCGCCGATCCTAAACCCGCGCAAGCGGCGCGGCGTTGGGACGCTGCCGAAACCGCCAACTATTACAATCTCGCCGCACTCGATGCGGGAGTTGACCTAGCCTTGCGCATCGGCGCGGAAACCGTCGCCGCGCACAATCACAAATTAATCGATCTGCTTTTCTCGCGCCTGCCGCAGGATCGCTTTGTAGTCGCCACCCCCCTCGATCACAAACAACGCGGCCCGTATGGCTGTTTCCAGGCGCGTACGCCGGAAAAAACCAAGGAGTTCTACGACAAACTACGCAAGGAAAATGTCATTACCAGTTTGCGCGAAGGAAAAATTCGCGTCTCGCCCTACATGTACAACAATGAACGCGACATCGATCGACTCATCTCAGTGGTTACCGTATGACCTCTTCCGATCCCGCGCAGAATTGGCCGCGCATCGCGGTAGTGGGCGCGGGCGCGGTCGGCGGCTACTTCGGAGGAATGCTAGCCCGCGCAAGCGCTCCCGTAATTTTCGTTGGACGCCCTGCATTCGTTGACGCAGTCAAGCAGAACGGATTGTTTCTAGACACGGTCCAGTTCCGGGAGCACGTGAAAGTACAAGCTTCCGCGGATCTCGCTGCCGCGCGCGGCGCGGAAATTATTTTATTTTGTGTGAAGACCACCGACACCACTGATACCGCTCGAGAACTCGCAAAAGTACTCTGGAAAGATGCCGTCATCGTCAGCATGCAAAATGGCGTGGACAACGCCGAACAAATCGAAGCCGCATCTGGCTTGAAAGCATTGCCTGCCGCGGTTTATGTCGCCGCTTCCGTTCCTGCTCCTGGAACGGTAAAACACGTCGGCCGCGGCGATCTGGTCCTCGGTCCACAAAACGAAATAACCGAACGCGTCGCTACGGTCTTCGCACGCGGCAAAGTTCCCTGCCGCATCTCGGAACATCTTATCGGTGAACTCTGGACCAAGCTGGTTTGGAATTGCGCTTTGAACGCGCTCTCGGCGCTCGGCAAAGTTACCTATGGCGAAATCCTTGCCAGCGCTGACGCAAAACGACTCCTCGAAACAACTGTTTACGAAGTTCTCGCCGTCGCAAAAGCCAGTGGCATCCAACCTGCCGGACTCGAAGATCCAGAAGCAGCTCTAGGCGGCGCGTATAAGGTCGCTGAACAAATGGCCGCTACACGCAGTTCCACCGCTCAGGACATGATACGCAACAAAAAAACAGAAATCGATTCACTGAACGGTTTCATCGTGCGACGCGGCCGCGAACTAAATATTCCAGTGCCCGTAAATCACGCGCTGTTCACGCTGGTAAAACTTGCCGAAGGAAACTCTTAAGTGTGACTGGGAAATCTTCTCCGGAAGGGTTGGGCGAGTACGACTGTCACTGCTCCGGCGCGTGAAATGGAATATGCACAATTGCTTCCAGGTCTACCGGCTCACCTTGCCGCTCCGCGGGGCGGAATTTCCATTGCGCCAGCGCGCGCACCGCATTGCCATCCAGCTGCGGATCGATTCCGCGCACAACCTGAATGCCGTCCACGGAACCATCGCGGCGAATTACCGCGTACAGAATCACTTCGCCTTCGACATGTTCGGCCATCAGCGTTGGCGGATATTTCGGGTCTACTTTGTGCAATGGCGCCGGCTCCGCAATTTCGTCTGAAGTTTTTATTTGCGGCACGGTTGACGGCGAACGCATCTCAGAAAAATTCAAAATCCAGCTTCCCGTCGCGCTATTCAAATTCGGCATGTTCACATTCATGGAATAAACGCGCCGCCGTGCAAAAATAATTTCCGGTTTCGCTCCCGGCGCCAGCAACGCAAAATTCGGCGGACCGGTTTGCACTTCCGCATCTTGCGTCGCACGGTCCGCTTCCGCTCGCGTATAAAGTGGACGCGAAGACGGCATGGCAATTTTCCCCGCGCTGATTCCAGAAGTAACATTCGCGCTGCGCGGCGCCCCGCCGGAAATACTCACTGCGGTCGGGCTCGTTCCCGCTGCGCCGGCAGAGTTTGCTGCAGAATTTCCAGTGCTGTTGGGCTGCGCGTCGGCGGTTCCACCGGGTACGCCAGGCTTTTTCCCTTGCGGCGAAATGGCGACGCGCGCGGCAAGATTTCCTGCAGGCGGCGCGACTGGTGCCGACGGCCCAGGTGCTGCGGAAAGCGCGATCAGCGTTTGCGCGGAGCCGTTTGGCGAAGTGAGCTGCGCTGCAACTTCCGGCGCGGGATCAGTTGCGCCTTCCTGTTTTCTCTGTGAAACACGCGGCGCGACACCGGCGTTGATTTGCAATTTCGGGCGCTCCGGTGCGGGATTGGTCATCGCTAGATTCAAGTCTTCCGTGCGCTGCGCACTAAGTTGCACTTCCGGGGCGGGAGCGTTCGGGTCGGTTGCGATTTTCTTTTCGCGCGGGCGCAATTTCTTTAGAGTTTCCTGGCTGATTTCGAGATGTGGACGCGCCGGCGCGGCCGCTTGCGCTAGCTGCACCATATTTGGGAGCTCTGGTAGAAGTTTCGGCGCCAGCGGCGGTGCGGCAGGATTGATTAGAGTTTGCCGCGGATGCGTTGGGTGAACTGGATCGGTAAAAATTCTTTGCCGCGGATGGAATGCGTCGGCGCCTGCCAACGCCGGCAGCTGGCTTTGCGCGGCACGCGAAATCACTTTTGGCTTCGCTGCGCGAATCTCGAGCAACGGAAAATCCTCAATTTGTTCGGACCAGGTGAGTTGCGTGTTTGCTAACGCGGGATTTGTTTTCGGCCCGGAAATTTGCGGAAGCGGCATAGCAATAAAAGCAATGTGCCAGAGCGCTGCCGCGAAAATTGCGCGGCGTGGGAGACGGCGTTCGATCCAGACATCTTTGAAAAAACTGGCGGAGAGAAGATTCTTGGAGAGGCGGGCGCGGCGGAACAGTTCCGCGAAATTGCTGGCGATGCCCTGGTGGAATTGTCCCCAGCCGAGTTCGAGTTGCGGCTCGTTCGAACCGTGTAGTTCGAGAGCGGGCGCGGGAGGAGAGGCCTGACCGAGCAGGTCGAATGGATTATTGGCTTCGAACGCAGACATGCGATACCTCATTATAACCTGTAGCCAGTGATTTTTGGCTGGGTAGCCACAATTAGTGGGCGGGTGAATCGGGCGCGTGCTTCGAATAGGAGATAGATGATGGTATGCCGAGGAAAGTTGTGCGGGGTCGGTGCGTAGCCGAAAGCAGATTCCTCGCTTCGCCTGCCTGCGGCGGGCTGGCTCGGAATGACAACTACTGGGCAGCCAGGCGGATCCTCAAACTGTAGCGATTCGTGAAATTAAGCCAGCCTATAAAAACTGAGGGTGGCGTCGCCTTGTGTGCGGAGGCGAAATTGTTCCAGGCCGCCGATAGATTTTGCGAGTGGGGATTTCGTGCCGTGTTCGGCGATCAGGATTGATGATTCTGAGACTAAGGAAGAAGCGGCCAGGGAGTCGAGAGTTAATTCATAGTCGTTTTTGTTGGCGTAGGGCGGATCGAGGAAGATGAAATCGAAGACCGCGGCTCGGTCTTTGTGCAATTTTTCAAGGGCTGGCGCGGCGGCGGTTGCCATGATTCGTGCTTCGGATTTTATTTCCAGCAAAGCTAGATTTTCGCGGATTAGGCGGACGGCTGCGGGATGATTTTCCACGAAAACGGCGGAAATGGCTCCGCGGGAAATGGCTTCGATACCTACTGCGCCGGTTCCGGCGAATAGATCGAGGAAACGTGAGCCTTGGACGCGCGGGCCGAGGATGTTGAAGAGAGTTTCGCGCAACATGTCGCTGGTTGGGCGAAGCGAGAGTCCCTTGAGGGATTTCAGCTGGCGTGAGCGAAATTTGCCGGCAATGATGCGCATGTGAATCAGCCGATCTGAGCGAGATGGTAGCGGCGTTGCCATTGTGCGGGAAGTGCGCGCAGGGTTTGCCGTAATTCGTCGTGGCGTTGCGAGTCTTCGGCTAGCGCGAAGGCTTCTTTGCGGGCGGTTTCCAGGAATTCGCGATCGCGCAGCGGGTTGGCGACGTGAAAACCCATTTCGCCGGACTGGCGAGTTCCGAAAAATTCGCCGGGGCCGCGCAATTGCAAATCGGTTTCGGCGATTTCGAAGCCGTTGGCGGTTCGAACCATGGTTTCAAGGCGCACGCGGGCGTCGTCTGTTGGCCGATAAGGAGCGACTAGAATGCAATGCGATTTCTGTGCACCGCGTCCGATGCGTCCACGCAATTGATGTAATTGAGATAGACCGAAGCGCTCGGCGTGTTCGATGATCATGACAGTGGCGTTGGGAACGTCTACACCAACTTCGATCACTGTGGTGGAGACGAGGATTTGCGTTTCGTTTTTGCGGAAGGATTGCATTACGGCTTCTTTTTCTTCACTGGATAAACGTCCGTGAAGCAAACCGAGCTTGAGTTTTGGAAACACTTGTTTTGAGAGGCGCTCGAACTCTTCGATGGCGGCTTTGAGTTCGAGCTTGGATTCTTCGATTACGGGATAGACGATATATCCCTGATGGCCTGCGGCGACTTCGCGCCGCAGGAATTCCCATACGCCAGTCAAGTGCTGTTCGGTCGTAGTGCGCGTTTCAATCGGCGTGCGGCCGGGTGGCAATTCATCGAGTACCGAGACATCCAGATCTCCATACAGCGTGAGCGAGAGAGTTCGCGGAATTGGAGTAGCGGTGAGAACGAGAACGTGAGGGGAATGACCGTGCGAAGCAGCTTTATCCATGAGCTTTTTTCGTTGCAGGACGCCGAAGCGATGCTGCTCATCGATAGCAACAAAAGCCAGACGCGCGAAAGCGACGTTGTCTTCGATGAGGGCGTGGGTGCCAACTACGAGTTGAGCTTCGCCATTGGCAATGCGCTGGAGCGCGGCTGTTTTTTCGGCGTGTTTCATTCCGCTGATAAGCAGTTCAACTTTGTAGCCTGATTTTTCAAGAATGCGTCCCGCGGAAAGAAAATGCTGCACAGCAAGAATTTCGGTGGGGGCCATGAGAGCGGTCTGGCAGCCGTTTTCGATGGCGATGACGGCGGCCTGGAGAGCGACGATAGTTTTGCCGCTGCCGACATCGCCTTGCAGCAGGCGATTCATGGGCACGGGCTTTTCGAGGTCGGCGGCGATTTCGCCGAGGACACGTTTTTGCGCGGCAGTAGGCTTGAACGGAAGCATTTTCTTCAGAGCGTCGCGGATGCGGTCTTCGCGCAGGTGGAAGGCGATGGCATCGGCTTTGCGAGCGAGTTTGCGATTGATCGCGAGACTCAATTGGTAGAAGAAAAATTCTTCGAA
>Ga0209701_10002116_pt1 | contig 12924 bp, 15 predicted proteins | sample CZO8metaG_4_FD_188356 | JGI IMG/M metagenome (GOLD analysis project Ga0209701, IMG submission 188356) | Vadose zone soil microbial communities from the Eel River Critical Zone Observatory, Northern California, USA - CZOApr15con2H3.8 metaG... | ecosystem: Environmental > Terrestrial > Soil >...
TAACCGGTTCCGTAACCGGTTCCGGCCACCAAGTTGAAACGGCCAGAATCAAACGAGTGCGCAACCGAGGAGGAGGCTCGATGAACAGAGCATTCAGGACGCAGATCACTGCCATCGGCGTGTTCGCCGTGGTGTTATGGACCGCGGGGTGCGGCGGCTCGACGAACACGTCGTCGACCAGCACAGACAAGGGCCCCATACAGGTCTGGACAATGGAGGACAGCCCTAGCTTTACCGCTTTAGTGCAGGACTTCACCAAGCAAACTGGCATCCCGGTTGAGGTTGAAGCGGTCCCCTGGGGCAATGTCAACGACAAGCTGACCACCGCAGTTGCCTCGGGCAATGGACCAGACCTGATGCAGGTTGGTCTTTCCCTGCTGCCGTCCTTCGAGTCGGCCGGCGCGCTGCTCGACCTCAGCCCTTATGTCAAGGACCATCCCGGCCTTCAGAGCTCGACCTACGTCGGCGCCGTCGCCTCCGACAAGATAAATCCTTCAGGCAAGGTCCTTTCGGTGCCCTGGGTCAGTGACGTGCGGGTGCTGTTCTATCGCAGCGACATCCTCGGCGCAGCCGGGATCTCGTCGCCGCCGACCACGTGGACCCAATTCCACGATGACGCCGCCAAGCTCGCCCAGCGAGGAAAGGGCAAGTACGGGTACTACATCCCGCAATGGGACAGCGCCCTCCCGGTCGAATTCACATGGGAGGCCGGGGGCAATGTTCTGCAGAACGGCAAAGTGACATTCGATACACCGCAGTTCAGAGCCGCAGCCGATTTCTACATCAGCTTCTACAGGGACAAGCTTGTCCCCACTGCATCGGACTTCGACCAGACCCAGGGCTTCATTTCCGGCACCGCCCCAATGGTCATCTCCGGCCCCTACCTGGCCGCCGGGATCAAGAGCACAGCGCCGCAGCTGGACGGCAAATGGAACGTTGCCCTTCTACCGCGCAACCAGGCGGGCACGTCGTTGTTCGCCGGCTCCAACATGGGCGTGTGGGCGAAGTCAAAGCACGTCGGCGCCTCGCTGCGGCTGTTGGACTACCTCGCCCAGGCCAATGCGCAGCTCAACTGGTTCAAGACCACCAATGAGCTGCCAACGGCCAAGACGGCATTGGCGGACCCAACGTTGACCAGCGATCCGATGGTGAAGATCTATACCAACCAGCTAAAGGACGCCCAGTTGCTTCCTCTCGTACCGAAGTGGGACAAGATCAGCCAGGCCATGCTCGACTCTCTCAACAGCATCGTTCTCAAGGGAAGCGATGAGACCAGCACGCTCGCCACGCTGAACGCCACGGTCAGCAGCCTGCAGACCTAGCATTACCGGTTACCGTGCCGGCTTCGAAGTATCGGCGCCGGCACGGACGAACCGGGAGGCCTTCATGACCGCAACCGCTGCCCGACACGAAGCTCCCGCGCGTAGGCTCGCTTTTCGGAGGCCGTGGCGGCAAGGCACGCTGGTTCCGTACATCCTCGTCGGTCCTGCACTGCTCTGCCTGCTGACCTTCAGCGTGCTTTCCATCTTGGTCGCCGCCGTGGTCAGCCTCACCAACCTGGATATCGGTGGGCTCGCGGACTATGGCCAGGTGCGCTTCATCGGGCTGCGCAACTACCAGTCCATGTTCGGCGATCCGGCTTTCTGGGAGGCCCTCGGCAACACGGCCTTCTTTGTGCTTGTCGGCGTTCCGACTCTCGTCATCGGCTCGCTTGCCATCGCGATCGCCCTGAACTTCAGCCGATCACGGTTCTTTCGCGCGCTGCGTGCCTTCTACTTCGTGCCGGCGATTACGGCGATCGTCGCCATCTCGTTGATCTGGGGCAATCTCTACAACAGTCAGTTCGGGCTGCTCAACTGGTTGCTGTCGACAGTTGGGGTCGCTCCAGTGGCGTGGCTTACAGATCCGACGATCGCAAAATTTTCCGTCGCGTTCGTGGCCATCTGGCGAGGATCGGGCCTTGACATCATCATCTTTCTCGCCGCGTTGCAGGCCATACCGCCGGAGTACTACGAGGCCGCCGCCGTGGACGGCGCCGACGAATGGCAGAAGATCTTCCTGATCACGGTACCTCTGATGCGCTTCGCGATCTTCTTCGTGACCGTGACAACCCTCATCAGTTGGATGCAGTTCTTCGACGAGCCGTATGTGCTCACGCAGGGCGGCCCGGTGCATGCGACGACGTCAATGTCGCTCTACATCTATCAGCAGGGCTTCCGCTATGACGAGTTCGGCTTCGCCTCCGCGGCCTCCATCGCGCTCTTCGTGATCATCGGCGTCGTGACAGCCGTTCAACTCCGCAACCGGCGAAACGCCGATGTCTAGGCGACCGAAACCATGGTGAGGCGTCGGACCGGCCCGTTGCTGGTCGGGGCTTTGCTTTCGCTCGGGGCGCTCCTAACCGCGTTTCCATTCTTCTGGATGATGACCACCTCGCTGAAGCCTATCGCCGAGTCCTACACGTACCCCCCAACCGTGCTGCCTTCGACGATCTCCCCGGACAGCTACGTCAGGCTGTTCCGCGACTTTGACTTCGGCCGGTACCTGGTGAACACCATCGTTGTGGTGCTCATCGGATTTGTGGGCATGTTTTTCGTGGCCATGGCAGGGTATGGGTTCGCCAAGTTTCGGTTCCGCGGCAAGAATGTCCTGTTCCTGCTCGTTTTGTCCACTCTGATGGTCCCGATACAGGTCACGATGATTCCCACCTACCTGATCCTGAATAGCTTGCAGCTGACTAACACCCTGGTCGGAATCGCGCTGCCGACCCTGGTCAGCGCATTCAACATCTTTCTATTTCGCCAGTTCATGACGACCATACCCGACGAGCTCTTGGAAGCGGCACGCCTGGATGGCGCCGGCGAGCTGCGCATCCTATGGTCGATCGTGCTGCCGGTCTCGAAGCCGATCCTTGCTGTCGGCTCCGTGCTGACGTTCATCACTGGATGGAACAGTTTCATCTGGCCGCTGATCATCGCCAACGACCAGCAGAACTACACGCTGTCCGTGGGCATCTCCCTGCTGAACAAGCAGCTGGCAATCAACCCTCCGCTGCAGATGGCAGGCGCGTCGCTGATGGTGGTTCCGATCGTCCTCGTCTTCGTCATCTTTCAGCGCTACATCGTGCAGGGATTCACGATGTCCGGCCTCAGGTAGGGATCGATTGGCATTGGAAGGTTTTGTACACGCTTCGGCCGGCCGGCTTCTCGATGGCCTTGGCGAACCGCTGATCTTGCGGGGCATTGCGCTCGGTAACTGGCTGCTGCCAGAGGGTTACATGTGGAAGTTTGAGCATCCAAAGGCGCAATCGCCGCGTGAGATCGAGGCTCTCATCGATGACCTCGTGGGGCCAGAGCTCGCAGCCGAGTTCTGGCAGGGCTTCCGCGCAACATTTGTCACCGAGCACGACATCGGACGGATCAGCGCAGAGGGAATGAACCATGTGCGGCTCCCAATCAACTCGCGTGTCGTCATGGATGACGCGGGCGAGTTGATCGAGCCTGGCCTCGTGCTCATCGATCGCGTCATCGACTGGTGTCGCAAGCACCAGCTGTGGGTCGTGCTTGACCTCCACGGCGCACCCGGCGGCCAGACCGGCACGAATATCGATGACTCGCCTCATCGCGCGCCCGAGCTCTTCACGGTTGAGAGGTACCGCGCTCTGACAATCAAGTTGTGGCGGGCACTCGCGGTGCGCTATCGCGACGAGACGGTGGTCGCCGCCTATGACCTGCTCAACGAGCCCTTGCCAAACGAATACCAACACCTCTACGCCGGCCAGCTCCGCGACTTGTACCGGGAGCTCACCGCAGCGATCCGCGAGGTCGATCGCAATCACATGATCAGCTACGAAGGCACCCACTGGGCCACCAACTGGGACATCTTCACTGAGGCTTGGGATTCGAATTCGATTCTCCAGTTTCACAAGTACTGGTCGGCGCCGGATCGAGCGAGCATTCAGCGGTACATCGATATCGGTCGCGAATTGGGCCTGCCCATTTACATGGGAGAGGGTGGAGAGAACAACCTCGACTGGATCCAAACCGCTTTCCAGCTTTACGACGACTGCGGCATCTCGTGGAACTTCTGGACGTGGAAGAAGATCGACACGTTCACCTCTCCATGTTCTGTCGTGGCTCCATCGGGATGGACCGAAATCACGGACTACGCCGCCGGCAAGGGCGCCAAGCCGGACTGCGCCCGCGCTCACCAGACCCTCAACGAGTTGCTTGACGCAATGCCCTTGTCCCGGTGCACGTACCATCCCGAAGTGATCTCCGCGATCTTTCGCCGTCCGCCATTGACGATCCCGGCGTTCGGGTTCGGCTTCCGGGGACAAGGCGAGTCCTACGAGACTGCGGCCGGGGTACCTATGCCCACCTTCCGGAGCGACGACCTGGTCACGATTCGGCGCGCGGGAGGCGTTGAGGGCGGGGAGCTGGACTGGAACCGCACCCCACGAGGGACCGCCGACGGGCTGCTCGTGCGGCTTGGCCCGGGCGACTGGGTTGCATACGACATCGTGGTCTCATCGTCATCACGATTTCAGATCGTGGTGGCCTTGAAGCCGCCCGCTCTCGACATATCGATCGACGGCACACGTGTTGACGTCGAGAGTGCCGCCGAAGCGACGCTGAGAGGTACAACGCACCAGCTCGACGCGGGCCGTCACGTCGTGCGGCTTACAGGTCTTGCGAGCGAGACGCTGGTGCGCTCCATCGAGGTCGCCCCGGCTCCGGCGTCTTAGTCTGTCGTGAGGCCGAACGAGAGAGCGAAGAGCGGCGCATGCCCATTTGGTGAGCTCACCTGCTCCATTGTTTCAGGCCATTCATAGGGAAGTCGACCTGTGAACGGCTGCTTCCCGAACAGAACGTCCACGATGCCATGTGCTTCGGTTCCAGGGAGCCATGAAGCCACGATGGCGTCACATGAGTCGAGGACGTCGCCGATGATCAGCGGGCGGCCTGAATAGATGATGAGGATTAGCAGGTCGCAGTGGCGCCGAACTCGGCGCACCAATTCGACCTCCTCAGGCAACAGTGTAAGGTCGTATCGATCCCCTTCGCCTTCGCAGTAGGGCTGCTCGCTCAGCACCACAATCCCGACATCCCCGTGCTCGGCCTCAAAATCTCCGTCGGGCCGGTAGGCGACTGAAGCGCCCGGCGCAAGAATTTCGGTGATCCCTTGGAGCAGCGTGGTGCCGGGGGTGATGGCCCCCAGACCACCCTGCCATTCGATCGTCCATCCGCCGCACTGGAGGCCGATGTCATCAGCGCCGGCGCCGGCAACTAGAAGGCGCGTCATGTGCGGAGACAGGGGCAGGGCTGCGCCCTGGTTTTTCAACAGCACCTGCGACTTGCTGACAGCCTCCCTCGCCACCGCGCGGTGGGCATCACATCCGACCCTTGGGAGCAAGGCTTTATCTCCGAAGGGATGATCGAAAAGTCCCAGGGCTGCCTTCACTTGAAGGATCCGGCGACAGGCGTCATCGATCCGAGAGACCGGAATGACTCCGGTTTCAACTCCCGTTTCGACGGCGTGGATGAACCGCTCGTACTCAAAAGGCACCATGACCATATCGAGGCCGGCGTTGATCGCCAGATTGACGGCGTGCTCAAAATTCGAGTCCAGCTGACTCACACCCAACCAATCGGAGACCAGGAAGCCTCGGAAGGCCAGCTCGCCCTTTAGCAAATCGGTGAGCAGGTATCGGTGCGCATGCAGCTTGTCACCGTTCCAGCTGCTGTACGAGATCATGATGCTCAGCGCCCCTGCCCCAATGGCTTCCTCGTACGGCGGCAGGTGAACACTTCGGAGGACTGCCTCGTCGGAGCGGAGATCGCCCTGGTCAAGCTGCCACCGATCTGGCGCGTCTCGGTTCCACCATCCCTGAATCCAGTCGTACCGGCGTGTGCTGCCCCATGACGTCCCTCCGTCGCCCACAAAATGCTTCGGCGAGGCCAGAACGGGTCGTCGATTTCCGTTGCCCAATTTGTCGGTTCCATTCAGTCCGCGAATGAACGCCGCACCCAGGGACGAGACCAGCGCAGGATCTTGGCTAAAGGCCTCGAAGGTGCGGCCCCACCGGATGTCTTGCGGCACGCTCACCGCGGGAGCAAACGTCCAATGAACATTGGTAGCCAGCAGCTCGCTGGCTGTGACGCGCCCAACTCGCTCCACCAGGTCCAGGTCGCGGGCGGCGCCCAGGCCGATGTTGTGCGGAAAGATGGTGGCTCCCCACACATTGCTATGGCCATGGACGGCATCCACGCCGTAGAGGAGTGGAATCCCAAGCCTGCTCTCGAGCGCCTCCCTCTGCACCCGTCGAACCATCTCCGCCCAGGCGCCTGGATTGTTGGGTGTCGGATTGCCTCCGCCGCCACTCAGTACCGAGCCAATGCCGAATTCCCGGACTCCTCCCTCGAGGAGACTGTTCACATCGACCTGGGTCATCTGCCCGATCTTCTCGAGGAGCGTCATGCGCTCGACGAGTTGCTCGAGGTCCGGATTCACTTGTCCTTCGTCACGTTCGTTGGGACGCGCTTACACCACTGGAGTCGCGGACGACGAGCGAGGTGGGCAGCTCGGTCCGTTTTGCGATCGATTCCCCACGCACAGCCGCCATGACCATGGAGGCGGCGGTTCGCCCCATCTCGTACAGCGGCTGCCGGACGGTCGTCAATGGTGGATGGGTCATCGCGGATGCGGGGATGTCATCGAAGCCCACCACAGCGACGTCGTCAGGGACGCGCCGGCCGGCATTCCGAAGCGCGCGCATGGCTCCGAAAGCCATTACGTCGTTGGCGGCGAAGACGGCATCCAGTCGAGGGTCCGCCGCCAAGAGTTTGGTCATCGCGGACATGCCGCCTTCTTCCTTGAAGTCCGAGTCTGTGACCCGCCGGGGATCCATTCGCAGGCCCGCCTCTTGAAGCGCGGACTTGTAGCCCTCGAGCCGGTCGCGATTGCAGCCGAAGTCGTGCGGACCATTGAGCATGGCGATCCTCCGGCGACCCTGCTCGATCAAGTGGGCTGTCGCGGCTCGGCCCCCCTCGACGTTGGTCGTAGCGACAGTCGGAAGATCTGGATAGTGACCGCGGTCATCAACGACGACGACGGGCAGCCCGCCTTTTGCGAGCCCCTCGATGTAGGCGAGCATCCCGAACGGGATGACCAGGGCGAGACCGTCAACAGCGCCGGCGGGAACGACTTGCGACATGAACGCGCGCTCGGAGTCCTCTCCGTCTGTGGTTGTATAGAGGATCAACGAGTAGCCAGACGGTTCAACCTCCTCCGCCACACCACGAAGCACCTCCAGGATCCACGGCCAGGTCAGCGTGGGGACGAGGAGGCCGAGGCAGTTCGAACGGCCGTTGCTGAGGGCCCGAGCGCTGGCGCTTGGGACGTAACCCATCTGCGCAGCAAGCTTGAGGACCCGCTTGCGTGTCTCGGGGTCGACGTCCTGCTTCCCGTTGAGAGCACGAGAGACGCTGGCCTTGGATAGGCTGGCGCGCTTGGCAATGTCATTGATGGTTGGCCGCTTGTCCACTTTCCGGTGCCTTGCCTCATTCAATCGAGTATCTCCCGGAACCGGTCCCGGAACCGGTTACGGAAATATAGTACCGGCCTTTACCGGCCTGTCAATGGTCCTTCACCCGCCAGGGCGCCGGCTACGGGTACGCGGCCGCCACGCTCTTGGGTACGGCCATCCGCCAGGCGTCGATCACGAGCTCGCGCATCTCGGTTTCGTCGATTGCCGACATCCGGACAAGAACCCAGTTGTACCGGAGGTCCGACCGGTGCGGCTGCATGAACTTGTCCGGCGTCCCGCCCACGAGCCAATCCCGCTCCTGCTTCGGAAACGCGAACCCCATCACCTGGCCGTCACGGGAAAAGGACAGGTAGACGAGACGGCCGACACGGAATTTGACGCGGCCACCTACAAGCGCCTCGGACGTGCGTGGCAGCGTCATCGCAAACTGACGCACGTCGTCGATCGTCACCATGGCAGGTGCTACTCGATTAGTTTGCTTGTGGCCTGTGGCGCGCGGCCGGCGGCGAGGACAAAGACTCCCAACCATGCGCGCCGAAGGTAGTCGAGCTCGATCCCAGCCGCGCGGATCGTGTCCAGGGTCCGCCGGTTCCAGTGGTCGGCCAGGAACCGCACCATCAAGGGATTGATCAGCTCCTCGAGGAGAGCGACTGGCAGAAGGTTGGACCGGACGTGTTCAAAAAAGATCATGCGAGCGCCTGGGCGCGCCACGCGCAATCCCTCAGCGAGAGCGCGAACCGGATCGGGAATTGTGCATAGGCAGAGTGAGTAGACGACGCTGTCGAACGATTGATCGGGGAAGTCGAGCGCCTCGGCGTCCATCTCGCGGAGATCGGCTTTGAGGTCAAGGTCGGCGGCCCGTTGCCGGGCGATTGCCAGCATCTTCGGGCTGAGGTCGATCCCGGTCACGTCGGTGCCCGCCGGATAGTGCGACAGGTTGAGGCCGGTGCCGACCCCGACCTCCAGGACCCGACCCTCCACCAGACGGCCGATCCGGATCCTGGCGCGCAGCGCCATCCGCTCCGTGATGGGTCCGTCATAACGCGCCGCCTCGCGGTCGTAGAGGGAACGGATCCTGTCACGGTCCGACCTGCTGATGGCCGAAGTGTACGAGTGCCGTCATCTGACGGTGAGCGCAATTAGCATTGTCGAACCGTGCAAGACGTCGACGTCCTGGTGGATGTCGGGACCTCAGGCGCAACGGGCTGAGCGCACCAGTTCGAGAACGAGGCGGAAGGCCAGGCAACTGGCGCTCGATCGCCATCGGCGTGGCGCTCGGACTGCCGGCGCTGGTGGGGACAGCCCTCTTGATTCGCAGCGGGTTGGGGGGCGACGACTTCCAGCCGGCCCGCTGGCTTGCCACAAGAAATGGGCCCTCCTACGGCCAGAGCTATCTCTACGCCTATCCGCTGCCGGTCTATCTTCCAGCCCTTCCCCTGGCGGCCCTGCCCACCGCATGGAGCCATGCCGCTGCGCTTGTCGTCTGCATCAGTTTGCTCGGCCTCGCGCTGTGGCTGTGGCGTAGTTCATGGCGCAACTGGTTATTTTTGATGACTTCGACGCCGGCGGTCTACGCGCTCATCACGACTCACGTGTTCAGCTGTCTCGCACTGCTGGGTTGCTCGCTCGCCTTCTGGGCAAGCGAGCGGCGCCGAACGCCCTGGTTGCTCGGTCTGGGCCTTGCACTGGCCGCGATCCGGCCGGTCAATGCCCTTCCGCTGCTGGCCGTGATCGTCTGGGCACGGCGCGCGGAATGGCAGCGTCTCGCCGCTGCCGCGGGAACCGCAATTGTTCTCTGGGCGCCGTTCACGGTGTGGGCTTTCGCCCTCGACCGGCGCTGGCCTCTCGATTACGTCGCAATGCTGCGTGCCTACCCGGTCGCGGGCCTGATCCAGTTCGTATACGCCGCGGGTCCAATCGCCTACCTCGCGGCCTTGATCGTTCTGGCCGCCTTGTCGCTCGTGATTGCAGCGTATCGAGGACCGGAGGCGGGGGTGGCGGCAGGCATCGCGCTCTCGGTCGCGGTGGCGCCACTGCCGGGGACGTACGCCGCGATCTTCGCTCTGCCCGCGCTTTTGGTCGCAGGGCGGCGAAGTGGATATGCGTGGCTGCCTGGCATCGCTTCGGCGATCGGATGGCTGGCAACGATATCCCTACTAGCGCTGAATCTGGCGCCCGCGATTGCTGCCTATTGGTACGTCGTCAACTCGTATCCGCTGCTGCGGGCGCTGCGCTCTAAACCTTCTTCTGTTCCCCTCGAAGCATCCCAACGCTCAAACCAATGGCAATGACCGCAACGACGGCTTGCACCAATTCGAGCCGCTCGATGGCCGTCGGCGGCGGAAGACTCGAGAAGGTCCCAGTCCGTTCGGTCAGGAAAGCCGGGTAATACAGCGCCGCGGCCACGATCGCGAACATCGGCGCGCGTCCCGACCTGCGAAACAGAAGGACGATCGCGACGACGCTCAGGACCAGCCCCACAAAGAGCAGAGCCAGTCCGGCATAGCCGATGACGTGCACCTTCGCCGGGGCTCGCGTCTCGAAGCCGCCGAGGGGAGTCAAGAGCAAGTCCAGCACGATGTATGCAACCAAAACGATCGCGAGGAGCAACCTCACGCTGCTCTCCGCCGATCGAGCGCATAGCTCGTACCAGTGAGGATCATGCCGAATCCGACTACGACCAGCAGCGAGATGAACAGCGGATCGCGAGAGTAGATCAGGAGGCCCGCAAGCACCGCCACGATCAACGTTCGTACGATCAGCGTTGTTGGGTACAGAACCTCCAGGCTGTGGCGGATGATCTGGACGATTACGATGCCCAGCGCGAGCAGCACCACCCCCAGCAGGCGAGGCATGACATCGCCATAGTGGCCGCTGGCGAACAGAAGCGTGAGTGCCAGTGAAGGCGCAAAGATGAGGGCGACCCCAGCTCCGAGTAAATATGCTGCAAGGTAGTACAGACTCAGTCGCGTTCTTTTCACACCGTGTATATACACGCCAATCCCAAATTTGGCAATGGGGCGGCTGCAATGCCTGATCAAACCGAGGCGACCATCACGCGCTACCGGGACGCGGTTCTCGCCTGCGCCGTCATGAACTTCCGCCAGATGGCACGCGCCGTCACCGCTCAATACGATGCTCAGCTGCGGCCGGCGGGGCTCCGGGCCACTCAGCTGAATCTATTGATGGCGATCGAATCGGAGGCTGCCACGACCGTCACGGACCTGGCCGAGATCCTGGCCATGGATCGCACGACGCTGACCCGTAACTTGAAGTTGCTTCGGGATCGCGGGCTGGTAGAGAAGAAGAAGAAGAAGATCGCCTTGACGGCACGCGGGCGCCGATCGGCGGCCGCGGCGTTACCTCTCTGGGAAAGCGCACAGCAGCAGTTCGTCAAGAGCCTGGGCAGGCGGCGTTGGGCGGCCCTGCTCGACGAGCTGTCGGCCGCCAGGGCATCACTTGATTCTCGGCCGTAGGGGCCTCCAACGATTGACCAGGTCCGCGGCGGCGGTGCTCCAATCCGGAAACTGAAACCCAAAGCCGGCACCCACCAGCCGCCTGGGCACGACTCGCCGGCTCTTGAGGATGAGCTCGGTTTCAGTACGCAGAAAAAAGGCGGCGACCTCCAGCATCCAATCTGTTGCCGGTAAACCGAGAGGGACGCCATACGCTCGGCGCAGGGCTGCCATGAAGTCGCGATTGGGCAGCGGGTTCGGAGACGAAATGTTGACGCAACCGTCCAGGTCAGCCCGTGCCATCAGGAATTCGATTGCATGCACAAAGTCCACATCATGAATCCAGGACACGAACTGCTCCCCGGAACCAGACCTGCCTCCTAAGCCCAGGCGCACCAGGTTGAGGAGTGTTTCGAATGCCCCGCCTCTGTCTGGGCTCATCGTGATTGCGCTCCGCATGGCGATCTTCCTCGTGTGTGGAGTCTCGGCCTCGAAGAATGCCCTTTCCCAACTGATCGCTACGTCGTAGCTGAAGCGCCACGTTCCGGGAATGCCGGGCTCGTTGCCTCCAATCTCACCAGTGACGTCATCCATCGGCCGATCCATCGCATGTCGGTAGATAGTTGCCGTGCTGGCGTTCATCCAGAGTTTCGGCGGTGTCGACGACCGGGCGATGGCTTCGCCGATCAGTCGAGTGGTGACGATCCGCGATTCCTTGATTTCCCGACGGTTGGCTTCGTTGTACCGGCAGTTGACGCTGCGACCGGCCAGGTTGACGACCACATCGCATCCGTCTAACTCGTTGACCCAATCCCCGAGATGGTGTCCATCCCACCTGACGGTCGACCATGGTTGCGGCAGGACGTGTCGGGCAACGACAGCCACTATGTGGCCGTGGGAGTGGAAATGACGAGCCAGAATCCGTCCGACCTGCCCGCTCCCACCAGTTATCACGATGCGCATCGATCTCAGGTGAATCTAAAGGAATAGTCACGCCGAGCCCGCGTTTCTCACTGGCGATGGCGGAGACACCTCCGATCGCCTGCACGCTCTCCGCGTCTGACCTGAAGGATCGTCAGGGTGCTTGGAACAAGCTCATGAGCAGCGGCCTGGTTGCGCGTGAACGGGTGCCGGGCGGAATTCGCCTCTCTCCCGCTCCCGGCGCTGCGGCCGCGCTGATCGAGCTGATCGACCTGGAGCGCGACTGCTGTGCGTGGATCGAGTTCGAAGTCAGCGACGGCTCGGTCGTGACTCTCACCGCTGCAGGCGAGGGCGCAATCGTGCTCGCCGGCATGTTCAAAGCGCCCTAGACCCTCGGATTGGGGCCTCGGTCCCAAGGAGCGGTGCCGGCATGCCATGGGGGAGTGCGGCCGTGCTTCTGGTACCAGAGCTCGAGCCTATCCCGCGCCTCGAGCTCGCCATAAAGCACCGGGGTGAACGTCCTGATCGACATCACCGCGAGCGGTCCCCAAGTCAAGATGGTCCCGAAGAGGAGAAAGACACCCGGCCAACATGCCGCCGGCACGGGCCAGCGTGCCCGCTGCCGCACCGATCCCTGGAGCGCCCCAAGTCTCAAGGCGCGACGGCTGTCTCGACTGCCCGCGGGGCAGCGTCCCCCTAAAAAACCAACCGGTTACGAACCCCGCAACGATCACGACCACCAGGAGCACGGTGCTGCTGGTGCGGCCCTGCTGCGAATCCACTCCCTGAACAACCGCCCAAAGGAACCAGACCCAAAGGGCCGTGAGGAGCACGAAGAACAAAGACATCAGCGCCCTTCGGAACCAATAAGAGGGACCGCGCCTGTACCAGGTCTTCCCCACAAACGGCAGTGATTCGATCTCGGGTTCTAGCGCTGGGGAGCCCGCGTCAGGTACGGGACTAGGCCTCTTCGATCTCGGCATGAATTTCAATACACGT
>Ga0209701_10002117_pt1 | contig 12919 bp, 7 predicted proteins | sample CZO8metaG_4_FD_188356 | JGI IMG/M metagenome (GOLD analysis project Ga0209701, IMG submission 188356) | Vadose zone soil microbial communities from the Eel River Critical Zone Observatory, Northern California, USA - CZOApr15con2H3.8 metaG... | ecosystem: Environmental > Terrestrial > Soil >...
TGGGACGTGAGGACGATGCCGGGATTGATGTCGTCGTTGCAGCCGTTCAGGACGGCGGCGAGGCTTCCCGCCGAGCCGGTCCAAACAGAAAGAACGGTGTCGTAGTTGCTTCCGTTGGTGTCGATGCTGACGTTTCCGTTGCTGGCGGGCGTGAACTTGTACCAGATGGTGTTGTAGTCGCCGTTCGGATGGCCCCCGGTATTCCCTTGCAAGGCCGAGAATTGCTGGACGCAAGCGGGCACAGGATCAGTGGCCTCAGTGGTTGCGGCCGAACTGTCCTTGGTGTCCGTGAAAGCGCCGTTCGTCAGGGTAATGTTGATGGCGTTGGCGAAATTGTCGTTCACCGGCGGAGGCGCAACAACCTTGAACGTTTGCGGCAGCGAAGGACCACCGCCCGGCGGAGGATTCACCACAGTGATGTCGTTGGTGCTGCCAAAAGGACCCAGAAGCGATGATGGAATCATCGCGCTCAGGGACGTCGAGCTGTTGAACGTGGTTGAAACCCCGTTGGCCGCACCATTGAAGAACACCTGCGACCCGGAGGATCCAGAGACGAACCCGGTTCCGGTCAGGGTCATGGCTGTGTTGCCCGAGCCAACGGGGACCTGTGTTGGGTTGATGCTGATCAACGTTGGGGGGGCGCCCAAAACGGTAAATGTGAGCGGCTTTGTTGTTCCCGGCGTGTCAGTAACCGTGACCATCGCGTCGCCGGCGTTTTGCAACTGGGCGGAGCCCAGGGTTGTCGTCAATTGGTTGGCGCTGACAAATGTTGGTGTGGGATGCGTGGTCACACTGTTGATCGTCCAGTTGATCGTAGAGGAATTCGTGAAGCCATTTCCTCCGATTGTGAGTAGCAAAGAAGTGGTACCGGCTTGGGCTGATGCCGGTTTCAATTCCGAGATGTTAAACGTGTGTATGAAATTATTCAGGACAACGGACCAGGCGCCGCGACCGTGGGTAGCCGCGATCATCGTGCGCGAAGGCTCATGCAGCCGCAGGGAGAAAACGGCGACGTTGGGCAGGCTGGAGTTGTTGAACGTCGTCCATGAGCACGTGACGGCGCACGTCCCCTGAAAAACGCCGAGGTCGGTTGCCGCGAAGAGCGTGCCGGACACATCCGGGTCAATCACAAGATCGTTGACCGGGATATTCGGAAGGTCAGAGGCATTGGGAGTTTCGCAGGCACCTACTTTCGTACAGCTCATGTCCGTCCACGTCGCGCCCGCATCAATCGTCTTGAAAATGTGCCCAAGGTGATCACCTGTAAGTCCCGTCGCTGGATACACGCCGGAAAAGCCGGAATAGAGAACGTACGCGGTCTTGCCCGTGGGGTCAGCCGGGTCCGTCACGATCTGCGTCACAGCACGGTTGGGGAGGAGCGTGCCTATGCCGGTTACCAGATTGAAGGTTGCCGGTCCGGGATTGACATTCGTGGCAACCGCAACCTGCGCGTCGTCCGTCCCTGCGTAGACCACACTGCCCGTGCTGCCGCCCACGGCAAGAGCGGTGATGACGCCGCCAACGCCGCTAATCGCATTGGAGATGGCATTCCACGAATTAGCGCCATCGGTGGTCTGCCAGATGCGATTGGTGCCGAAGTAGAGGCGCTGCGGGTTCAAGGCGTCAATGGTGATGGGAGCAATGAAGTTGACGGGGTCGGTCTGGTCAATACCGCTGATTGCCGGTTTGAAGGAGCCGGGGGCGCCATTGAAGAGAGACTTGTTGATGTCTGCGAATATACAAACCGCGTACACCGTGCTGGGAGTTTGGGGGTCAATCGCTGTCCAGCCGCCGTCGCCGCAGGTCCGGTTATCCACCCAGTTCAACATTGACGTTGCCGACGGGTCTCCGAAATTCTGGCTGGCATTGTCCTGGGAGCCGGCGAAAGCGATGTTCGGGTTCGATGGGTGAACGGAAAGACTGGGATAAAACTGCGTAAGCTGCAATGGCGAATTATTGATGTTGGTCCAGCTAACCGTGGCCGCTTCGGCATCGTTGGTGCGCCACAAGCCGCCGTCGTTGCCGAGGTAGGCAATCGTTTTCCCGGAATTCGTGCCCGATGTGGCCCTGAAAAGCGTAATGGCGTGAACATCCACATGAGGCAAGGTGGGATCCCCGCCGTTCGGCGAAGTGGGAATGGCCGGGCTCCAAGATGTGCCGCCATTGCTTGAGCGCACTACCCAGGCAAAGGAATTGCCCAGCGTCACAGCCCCGCCTCCGAAAAAGACGAAGCTGGCATTTGCAGGATCTACTTTGACGACGTTGTCGTACCAGCACTGAAACTGGCAGATGTCCGGCGCGTTGGTGTTGGTCCAGGAGGTGCCGCCATTAATAGTTTTGAAGACGCCGATATTTAATTCTGAAGTGGTAGAGGCGTTCGCAATGGAGGCGTAGAGAGTGTTGCCGTTGACGTCGTTCGGGTCAATGCCGATATCAATGCGGCCGATGCTGGTGCCTGCGGAAATAGTTGGACTAGTATTCGAAAAGGTCATGGCGCAAGTGGTTGCATTGGTGGACTTGTAGACGCCATTGGGATTGGTCCCACTGGCGGAGGCGCCGAAACCGCGGCCAAGGGCGGCGTAGGCAATGTTGCTGGTTGCGAAGCCTACAAATGTGGCCATCTGCCCGGGGAAAATATTGGTCCAGTTCAAACCGCCATCAGCCGAACAATAGACTCCTGCCGTGTTAGTGCCCGTGAAAACCTGCACGCCTGCAAGGATGAGATTTGCGTTCGTCGGATTCACAGACAGGTAGCTGATGCGGGCGCCCCCACCCGGAAAGAAACCGTTGCTAAAGGGGCCGATAAACGGATTTGTACAGCCAGAGAATGGCGGGGGGCATACGGGCACCCAGCTTTGGCCCCCGTTGGTGGATTTCAAAATGCCAGCGCCATAGTAAACATCAAACCCGGTCAAAGCCTGTTCGCCCGTGCCGGCATAAACGGTTGCGGGGGCGGAGGGAGCAAAAGCAATCGAGCCCATAGCCAGCGACGGATTTGCGTCGCCTACAGCCGTCCACGTGGCGCCGCCGTCGGTAGAACGCCAGATGCCTCCCTGCGCGCCGCCGATCAGGACGGTTTGACCGGTGGTAACGGACGGGTCTACGGCGATCGTCGTGACGCGACCTGTCACGGGACTAAAAAAGCCGCCGCTTGTAGGTGCGGGGCCGATGGGAGACCAGGGCGGGGGCACTGTGACGTTCGCCAACGCGGCAGCGAAGGTGCCGTCGGGATTGCGGACGAGCTTGCCTTCGGCCTCCATCATGTGCTGCATATGTGTGAAGGCATTCATGCGCGCGCCGGCGGGGATGTTGCTGAAAGGAAACGCGCGCTGCTTATAGAACCATTCCATGCGTTTTTGGACGAGTTCCGGGTTGTCCTTCTCCAGGCGTTTTTGGGAGCCCTGAGTCTGGGTTTCCGGCGAAGTGGCTTTAGCCTTTGCCGGGAGTAGAGGTTTGGGAGCGGCCTGCTTTGGCGGAGTTTTCTTCTGTTGTGACTGAGCGGAGGCGGATTGGCCGCAGAAGAAGAAAGAAAGCAGAAGAATGGTCAGGGCCGTGAGGAAGGGCATATAGCGAGCCCCCGCCTTGTTCGCACTATTCCAAAGCGATCGTTTATGAGTCATGTGCTCCTCGTTGTCGGAGAAATCTGATGCTCCAGTAAGATCGCGGCGAACGCGAAAATCCTGTTACTGAGTGCTGCAGAAAAAAACGCAAAACGCCGCTGGGAGACACCGAACGGCGGAAGGATTACGAGTCTGCAATTCTGAACTGGGAAATGTATTGGCCCGGTCATGGTTCAGGATTCGTCTTCGGCACATCCAATGGATAAAGTCTCTAGGATGCGGGCTGGACAGAAAGGGTTTCCGACCGCCACTCAGAATAACTGCGAGACCCACCCACGGAGAGAAGCTACTCTTACCCGGGTTGATTTTCAAGGGGTTAAGACACTGCTGAAAGACTCCCACGGCGATCTCATTCCCAGGGCCGTCTCAGCGACGAGGAATCGCGGGGCATGGATCACTTCTTCCGCGCTCCTACGCAGGAAAGACGATGTTCCAGAAGCCGGGCATGGGCTTTTCGAATTCGAGAGGAACCATGGCGCCCTCGCGGGTGACTTGAGGGTGGCGCGTGACGCGGCAGCCGACCCGCCGGCGGGTGTGGTCGTTTTCGAGAACGAGGGGAGTGCCCGCGGGCAGAGGTTCGCGAAACAGAACCATGGCGCCGTGATCGTTGACGGCGATGGTGATGCAAGAGGCGGATTCGCGGCCGGGGATGTGCAAGGTTATAGGAATGCGGATCATGACGCGCTGGCTGCGGCGCTTCTCCTCACCGGGGACGGTTTGGCTGGCGGGTGCCGGAGAAGCCTTGGGTGGCCTCAAAGCTCCAGACCCCAGAAATCCATTTCCGGGCCGATGAGCTCGATGCCGAATTCCCGGCCATCGTGCAGCATACTGCCCTTCCAAACGACCACAGCATCATTGGCCTTGCGGGTGGCCAGGTTGGTGAGTTGGACCTTTTGTTCGAACGCGAGGTCGTCTGATAGCACGACGAGGCAGCCGTATGGGTTTACCATGCGGGTGTGGACTTCGACATGTTGTTTGTCGCCGCCCTCGGGAGTCCAATCGAGAGCGACCGCAACGCGCGAGTTCAGGCGCACGCCGCGGCGGCGCTCCCGCCATTTGGCGGCGTGAGCAACGTCCTTGTGAATCCCCATTCCGCGCCCCCTTCCGCATTTACAATGCTAGAGAGGCGGGGCCGGAGCGTCAATAGTACGCGGACGTAAATGACATGCAGGGCGCCGGAAAAGAGCGGCTGAGGAAACGCGAATGAAGCGCTTGATCGTCAACGCGGATGATTTTGGGTGGAGCGAAGGGGTGAACCGCGGAATCGTGGAGGCCTATCGGAACGGAATTGTCACCAGCACGACAGTGCTGGCCAACGGCACGGCGTTTGACGGCGCAGTGCAGTTGGCCCGTCAGGAGAGGCGGCTGGGGGTCGGCGTACACCTGAATTTGAGCGACGGGGCGCCGCTGCTCCCGCGTTGGGAAGTGCCCAGCCTGGTGAACGAACAAGGGCACTTTTCCGGCGGGCCGATGAAGCTTGTGGCGAGAATGTTGGCAGGGAAGCTACGCTCCGCGGAGGTAGAAGCGGAGTGGGATGCGCAGATCCGCAAAGTGGAAAAGGCGGGGATTCAGCCGACGCATTTGGACGGGCACAAGCACGTCCATATGCTTCCGGCGCTCTTCCCTATCGCTCTGCGCGTGGCAAGGCGGCACGAGATTCCTGCGGTGCGGGTGTCCATCGAGCATTTCCTCGGCTGGAACGGCACGCTGCGGCGAAATCGCCGGAGTACACTGGCGATCCTGACGCAGCACGCCCGGGCGCGCGCCCTGAACTGGATGGCCACGGACGCCCGCACAGAAGTGGAGCGCGCGGGCTTGGCGTGTCCCGAATTCTTTTGCGGCCTTACACAAACCGGCTTCCTCGATGCGAACGAACTGGAGACGATTCTGTGGAACCTGCCGGAAGGAACTAGCGAATTGATGTGCCATCCGGGATACCGCGACGCGGGCCTGGCGGCATCGAGCACGCGCCTGCAGATGCACCGGGAACGCGAATTGGAGGGATTGAAGGATGTGCGGTTGAGGAAAGTGATCGCCGCAGCCGGCATTGAATTGATACACTACGGAAGAATTATCGAACGCGAATGAACAACAGCGAACCCATCGCCTGCTCGATTGTCGTGCCGTTTTTCAACGAGCAGGAAAACATCCCGCCGCTTTATCTCAAGCTCACCGAGGTAATGGACACGGTCGGGGAACCCTATGAGCTGATCTTTGTGGACGATGGAAGCCGCGACAGCACGTTTCGCGTGCTGCAGGAAATCTTCGAGCACGACCGGCGAGTGCACGTGGTGCGGCTGCGGCGAAATTTCGGGCAGACCGCGGCGCTGAAAGCAGGGCTCGATTTCGCCCACGGGGATGTGATTGTCACGATGGACGGCGACCTCCAGCACGACCCCGGAGAGATCCCGCAATTCCTGGAAAAGATTGCGGAAGGCTACGACATTGCAAGCGGATGGCGCGTGGAGCGCTCGGATCACTGGCTCACGCGCAGACTCCCCAGCCGCGTGGCGAACTGGATGATGGCCAAGCTTTCCGGAGTCCCGCTGCACGATTTCGGAACCACTTTCAAGGCCTACCGCCGGGAAATCGCGTCGGAGATTCATCTTTACGGCGAACTGCACCGGTTCATTCCGGCGCTGGCCAGTTCATTCGGCGCAAAAATCGGCGAAGTGCCGATCACCAATCCGAGCCGGCAGACCGGGAAATCGAATTATGGAATCGGGCGGACCATTCGCGTTCTGCTGGATTTGATTAGCGTGAAATTTCTGCTGGACTACTCGACGCGGCCGCTGCAGTTTTTCGGGTTGTTCGGGCTGCTGGGAACCGGCGCCGGAGGAGTCCTCATGCTGGTGCTGGCGTTCCGGAAGGTTTTCCTGAACGATCCCATTATGGGCGCGCATGCCCCGCTGTTTTTGCTGGGCATGGCCTTGCTGGTCGGCGGAATTCAGTTCTTTACCATGGGCCTGCTCGGCGAGATGCTGGCGCGGACGTATTACGAATCGCAGAACAAGCCCATTTACTCGGTGCGCGAAGTCAAGAGCCGGAGAAAGGAAATGAGCGATCCGGCCGACCCGCCGAGGTCCACAGGCTCCGCCGACTCGTAGGTCGGCAGAGAATCTCCCCGCTTCTCTCGCCCGGCACGGTTCGTATGGAAAAGGAAACGCTCTGGAATCGCGTCGGCTCGCTCCTTAATCCGCGGATTGTGGGGCGGGAGCGGGGTGGCCGCGGAAGACGCGGTTGACCCAGCCCTGGAACGATTCCATGTAAATGTAGAAGACCGGGGTCAGATAGAGCGTAACGATTTGCGAGAGCAGCAGTCCTCCCACTACGGCATAGCCCAGCGGACGGCGCGCGGAGGCTCCCGCGCCAAATCCCAGCGCGATCGGCAGCGTGCCCATCAGCGCCGCCATCGTGGTCATCATGATGGGACGGAAGCGCACCAGACAGCCGCGATAAATGGCTTCGGCGGCGGAAAGATGTCCGGCGCGCTGGGCTTCGATGGCGAAGTCAATCATCATGATGGCGTTTTTCTTCACGATACCCACCAGCAGAATGACTCCCACGAAGGCATAGAGGTTTAGCTCGGCGTGGAACAGCTTCAGGGTGAGCAGAGCGCCGAACCCTGCTGACGGCAGGCCGGACAGAATCGTAATGGGGTGAATGAAGCTCTCATACAGAACACCGAGGATGATGTAAATCACCAGGATGGCCATCAGCAGGAGAATTCCCAGGCCGGCGAGGGATGATTCAAAAGCCTGAGCCGCGCCCTGGAAGCTGGTGCTGATGGTGCCCGGCAGATTGTTCCGAGCGAGTGTCTGAATGGCGGTCACGGCATCGCCCAGGGAAGTTCCGGGCTTCAAGTTAAACGAAAGCGTCACTGCCGGAAGCTGGCCGAGATGATTTACCGTCAGCGGGCCGTAGGAAGGATTCAGTCGCGCTACGGCATCCAGAGGCACAAGCTGGCCCTTGGAGGAGCGGATGTACAACAGCGAGAGCGCAGCCGGATCGCGCTGGTATTGCGGTTGCAATTCCATGATGACGCGGTATTCGTTGTTGGGCGCGTAGATGGTGGAGATCTGCCGGGCGCCGTAGGAGGTGTACAGCGCGTCTTCCACCTGCTGCGCGGAAACTCCAAGCGTGGAAGCCTTATCGCGGTCAATCACCACGTTGACTTGCGGGTTCTTGATCTGCAAATCGCTGTTGACGTCCTGCAGGCCGGGGAGTTGCCGCAATTTCTGCTCGAAGGCTGTCGCTGAGCGATACAGCTCCTCCGTGTCCGGGCTCTGCAATGTGAATTGGTACAAAGCCTTGGTAAGGTTTCCGCCGATGCGGATGGGCGGCAGGATTTGCGGGTAGGCGCGAATCCCCGGAACCACGGCAAGCTTGGGACGCAGCGACTCCGCGATGTGGTCCGCAGGAGGCCGCTGGGAAATGGGCTTCAGACGGATGAACATGATCCCCGTGTTGACGGTGCCGGCGGCGCCGCGCCCGCCGCTGCCCACACTGGCGAAGACGTTTTGGACGTAGGGATTCTGCGCCACGATTGCCAGGAGCTGTTTCTGGTGCTCCACCATCGAGTCGAACGAAATCCCTTCGGCGGCTTCGGTAAAGATAAACACCGAGCCGGTGTCCTCGTTGGGCAGGAATCCTTTGGGGACCTGGAGGAACAAGTACACCGTGCCCACGACCATGAGCGCGGAAACGGTCATGGTCGCCACGCGATGGCGCAGAGCGATTTGCAGCGTCACGTCATAGGCGTGCTGGAGGGCCTGGTGGCCGCGCTCGAAGGCGTTAAACAGAGCGCCGTGCTTCTGCTCTTTCGGGTGACGCAGGAAGCGGCTGCACAGCATGGGCGTGAGGGTGAGCGAGACAAATCCGGATACCAGGATGGCTGCGCCGATGGTCACGGCGAATTCGTGAAGCAGCCGGCCGAGAATCCCGCTCATGAACAGGACCGGAATGAAAACCGCCGCAAGAGACAGCGTCATGGAAAGAATCGTGAAGCCCACCTCGCGCGAGCCGTTGTAGGCCGCCTCCATCACCGCTTCGCCATGCTCCATGTGGCGGACGATGTTTTCGAGCATGACGATGGCATCGTCCACAACAAAGCCGACCGACAGGGTCAGCGCCATGAGGGAAAGATTGTCGAGCGAGTAGTTCAGCAGATACATGATGGCGAAGGTGCCGATGATAGACATCGGCAGCGCCAAGCTCGGAATAATCGTGGCGGAAATATTCCGGAGAAACAGGAAGATAACGAGGACGACCAGGCAGATGGTCAGAAGCAAAGTGAACTTGACGTCGTTCACTGAATCGCGGATGGACAACGAGCGGTCGTAGAGCGTCTCGAGAGAAATGGAGGGAGGGAGCTGCAAGCGAAACACCGGCAGGAGCTTCTTGATGTTGTCCACGACTTCGACGGTGTTGGTGCCGGGCTGCCGCTGAATCGCCAGGACCACGGCGCGCTGCAGGTTGAACCAGCTCGCCACCTTGTTGTTTTCAACGCTGTCCATGACGTGCCCCAATTCCTCGAGGCGCACCGGAGAGCCTTTGCGGTAGGCGACGATGACCGGACGATACGCAGCCGCGCTGGTCAACTGCCCCGTAGCCTGCACGGTGACGGCTTTATTGTTGCCCCACAGTGTGCCGGTGGGGAGATTCACGTTGGCGCTCTGCACCGCCGCCTGCACTTCGTCAATCCCGATTTGCCGGCTGGCAAGCTCGCGGGGATCGAGCTGCACGCGCACGGCATACTTCTGAGAGCCATACACCACCACCTGGGCCACGCCGCCGACCATCGAGATGCGCTGCGCCATGAAGGTTTCGGCAAATTCATCCACCTGGGAGAGCGGCTGCGTCTTCGAGCCCAGCGCCAAGTACAGAATGGGCTGGTCAGCCGGGTTCACTTTCGAGAACGAGGGCGGGCTGGGCATGTTCTGCGGCAACTGCGCCGCAGCCTGGGTGATGGCCGTCTGCACGTCCTGGGCGGCCGCGTCGAGATTGCGCTTCAGGTTGAATTGGAGCGTGATTTGCGAGGCGCCAAGAATGTTCGCCGAGACCATCGAGTCCAGCCCCTGAATGGTCGAAAACTGCCGCTCGAGCGGGGTGGCTACCGAGGAAGCCATGGTCTCGGGACCCGCGCCGGGCAAATTGGCGAAGACCAGGATGGTCGGAAAATCCACGTTAGGCAGGTCGTTGACCGGCAGGGAGCGGTAGGCCACCATGCCGAATAACAGGATCGCCAGCATCACCAGCGCCGTAGCGATGGGCCGGCGAATGAAGAGTTCGGAGATGCTCATTTCTGAGGGTTTCCCGGTTTGAGCGAGACCCTGGCCCCCGAAACCAGACGGAGCTGTCCGTCGGTCACGACCGTCTCACCGGGCTGCAAGCCGCTGGTGATGACCGTCTCGCCGCCAATCGTTCTGCCCGTCACAACCGTGCGGGATTCGGCTGTGTTGTCGGCGTTGACGACGTACACGAATTGCCCGTTCTGGCTCACGTTGATGGCAGACGACGGAACGACAATCACATTGGGCTCCGAGGTCAGTGTTAGGACGATGGTGACAAATTGTCCCGGCCAAAGCTTCCGCTGGGTATTCGGAAACGTGGCCTTCATGTGGATCGTGCCGGTGGTATTGTCCACGGAGTTGTCAATAAAAGTCAGCGCGCCTTGCTCGGAGGCGCCGGACTGGTCCGGGATTTGCCCCATGACGCGGAGGCTGCCGACGGCCATATATCTTTTGACGTCGGCGAGATACTGCTCGGGAACGGCGAAGTTCACGTAAATGGGAACGAGTTGGTTGATGACCACCAGGATTGGGACGTCGTTGGCCTTGGTCAGATTTCCGGGATACACCAGGACGCTGCCGGTGCGGCCGTCAATCGGCGATTTGATGGTGCAGTACTCGAGGTTCAGTTTGGCGTTATCAATGGCCGCCTGGTCGGAGCGAACCGACGCCTCCTGAGAATTGGCGTCGGCGAGAATCGAATCATACTGCTCGCGGGGCGCGACGCCTTGTTCATAGAGCTTGGCGTAGCGCCCGGCCTGCATGCGGGCATTCTGGGCCTTTGCTGTGTCGCGCGCGTAATCGGCTTCGGCTTGCTGGAGGGCGACCTCGAAGGGCCGCTTGTCAATCTCGAACAGGACGTCGCCTCTATGGACATCCTGCCCCTCATGGAAGTGCACCGCGGTGACCAGCCCCGTCACCTGGGCTTTGATCGAAACGTTGGAGTAGGCCTCGACATTCCCGATCGCCCGGATTTCCACCGGCACAGTCTTCCGAACGGCCTGCTCGGCGACCACGGGGACCGTGGGCATCGCCGGCGCCGCCGCCTGTTCCTTGCCGCATCCCCCGAGCCCCACAATGGATGCAGCCAGGAGCAGCCACGGAGCCAACTCTCGTACTGCACCTGGCCTCGAAGTTAATGTCCCTCTCCGAACTCGCAATGGTCTGGTCAAACTGGCTCTCCTGTCATCTCCTGTACAGCGCTGCGCACAGTGCTCCATGAGTTCCCGGATACCCCTAGCATATCTCGATGCGCGCCCCGAGGAAAGGTCACACGCCCACGCGGGGCATGTTGCGTCGCTGCCCTGCGCGCTTACCTAATAGAATTAGACGTACGCGCATATCGCTGCGTTGCGGGGGCGTTGTGGTGTCCCCCGGCCTCCTAAACCTTCGGGGCCTGGGCGAACGGAAAGCTGGTATATTCTTCGCGACACTTAGGGCGATTCATTCTTGCTTGTGGAGGGATGGAAGCCATGAACGCCAATTTCTTCTCTCTTTGCGCCGGCATTTTCTTTCTAACAAGCGCTTCCGCTCTGCATGGACAGACACCAGAAACTCCCAATCTGGCGGGGGCGCCGCCGAGATTCCTCAACTTTGTGCATGTCCAATTAAAGCCGGGCAGGGCCGGCGCCCACGCAAGCCTCGAGGCCGCCATCGTTCGCGGCTACAATGGCGCTCAGTTGGATGTTTACTGGCTGTGCCTGCAGGGGATCACCGGCCCTCCGGAAGCGCTCTATCTGAATTTTTTCAATTCCTTTGAAGAGTACGAGAAACTCTACGCCACCTACAACCAAAAGCTCTCCGCGCACCCGGAGCTGCTTCAAATGCAAGAACGGCTGCAACAGGAAAACATGTCCGAATACAAGACCGTGATTGGCGTCCGCCGCGATGACATGGGCTACCGTGCAGGTGCCATTGATTTCTCGAAGATGCGCCGCCTGCGTATTCACGAGTTCCATGTCCGCCAGGGACGAGAGGCCGATTTTGCCGAGGCCGCGAGAATCGTCGCCGCTGCCTACGCGAGGACGCTCCCGGACGCCTCCTGGATCGTCTATCAAGTCGATTCAGGCACGGTCGGCTCGACGTTTCTCGTTTTGATTCCGCTGGTGTCGCTGGGTGAGTTGGACAATGTTATCGCCGCGAGCAAATCGCTCGCGGATGCCGAGGCCGAAATTGGCGGCGAGCGCCTGCCTCAGATTGGACTCGAGGCCATCTCCTCCACTGAGAACAACATTTACATGGTGGCTCCGGAAATGAGTCACATGCCCAAGGATTTCACCGACGGCGACCCCGACTTCTGGACGCCCCAGCCCGCCTCACCTACAAAACCCCGCCCAACCCCCGGCGCCCCCAAGCCCCCCGCAAAACCTCCCGCCGAAAAGAAACCCTGAAGTAGCCCAGCCACTCCTTCCTGGGCACGGTCGAACTGCGCGCCCAGCTGGCCCCGCCAAGCTCTAGTACTCCATCGCGCACAAATTTTTTCATCTTGACAAATCTTGCAGCATGGATAGTATCCGCATCACCACCTTTCAAACTCCCCCGGTTTGAAGCGTATTTTGCTGTGCAAAAGGAGATGAACGTGAAAAAAAGAATCCTCGTTCTCATGTGCAGCGCTCTGCTTGTTATGTGCGGAGCTCTGCTAGCTTTCAACGTTGCCGGTGTGTTTGCCCAGAACAACCTCAGCTCTGACGTAAACCTTCATTTGCGCGATTATTGCGATCCTGCCAGTTTCAACGCCGCGGTTGGCCCCGGAACGTGCGCCCGCAGCACCGTGCCCGGAGCCATTACATTTGGCGGCTTCATAGCGGAATTGACTGCCGACAAGTCCGTGGGCGCGTGGCGTTTCGTGCCCAACCAGGTTAGCGTTGCCGAGGGAGCAACGCTCCATTTACAAAATTTGGGCGGCGAAACTCACACTTTTACCCAGGTGAAGGAGTTCGGCGGCGGGTTTATCGCGCCTCTGAACGCGCTGTCGGGAAATCCTGTTCCGGCGCCGGAATGTGCCCAGGT